>Ga0187778_10000680_pt1 | contig 24266 bp, 21 predicted proteins | sample 1015_Q2_SP5_20_M_FD_132418 | JGI IMG/M metagenome (GOLD analysis project Ga0187778, IMG submission 132418) | Tropical peat soil microbial communities from peatlands in Department of Meta, Colombia - 1015_Q2_SP5_20_MG | ecosystem: Environmental > Terrestrial > Soil > Wetlands > Peat | place... | reverse complement strand
TACTTTCCTTGTGCACATCCATGCCGATATATTTAGTGCTAGTCATAAGGGCGTTCCTCCTCGGGAGCGGTTGAGCGAGCACTCAAACCTACTCCACAAGGGGCGCCCTTTTATATTGCGTCGCGTAACCGGACCGGCATGGGCAGTCGATATCAAAGGGAGCACCAAACACCTCATCCGCAGGGTGCAGGCCGCTCTACTTGCGGGCCGATTCGGCTTGATCGAAGGCGTGGTAGGAGGAACGCACCAGGGGGCCGGCTTCGACATGCTTGAAGCCCATGGCTTCGCCAAGGATCTTGTATTCTTTGAATTCGTCTGGGTGAACGTAGCGAGCAATCGGCAAGTGTTCGCGAGTGGGCTGAAGATACTGGCCGAGCGTGAGAATATCTGTCCCTTGCGCGGCAAGTTCCTGCATCGTTTCCAGAACTTCGTCTTTCTCTTCGCCAAGCCCCAGCATCATTCCAGTTTTTGTCGGCACATCGGGATGCACCTCTTTCGAACGCCGCAATAATTCCAGTGACCGCTCATACACCGCGCCCTTACGAACTTGCCGGTAGAGCCGTGGCACCGTTTCGGTATTATGGTTGAGAATATCGGGCCGCGCGGCAAGCACGATTTCGAGAGCGTTCCAGTCGCCGCGGAAATCCGGAATAAGGACTTCGACTTTACAGCCCGGTACCCGTTTTCGAATCTCCTCGATCGTCCGTGCAAAAATTTGCGCGCCGCCGTCCGGCTGGTCGTCGCGATTCACGCTGGTGACCACCGCGTAACGCAAGCCCATCTTCTGCACCGCTTCCGCCACGCGAAACGGCTCTTCTTCATCCGGCGGGCCGGCCGGCTTGCCGGAAGGCACGGCACAAAAGCCGCACGCCCGCGTGCAAATATCCCCGAGAATCATGAATGTGGCAGCGCCATGCTCCCAGCATTCACCCATGTTCGGGCAGCGGGCGCTCTCGCACACGGTGTGCAAGTCCAGCGCGCGCATCAAGCGCTTCAGGTCCTGATACCGCTCCCCGCCAAAAAACTTGACGCGGAGCCAATCCGGACGCGGATGTACGTCGGGTGGGGGCACGGGCAGCACCGGAGTGTTAGGGATTATGTTGAAAGGTGAGGCCATTACGGCGAGTACCGAACCTCATTTTACGCGGTTCCTTCGCACCGTTCAATGCGATGCTCTGATAAGCGGCGCCAAAAACGAAACGCGATGGAGCAGATGGAACGAATTCAAAGGAAAGGGCATTCTTCAACTGCCGGGCCGGGAACTTCCGCCGCGCTTTGAGCGTCCAATAAACCAATCCCCGCGGAGGTGCACGATGCTCCGACCGGCTTTCCTTGCGCTTACCTTTTTGTTCTTCTCTTCGGCCGCTTTCGGTCAGACAACGCAGACAGAATCGCAAACGCTGCAAGCGTTGCTGGCAGAGGTTCGTCTGCTTCGGCAGGACTTGCAAACTTCCGCGATTGCTGCCCGAAGAGCGCAGATTCTAATTTACCGGTTACATGTACAAGAGGCGGCCGTTGAACGTGCTTCGCAACGTGTCGATCAGGCGAAGGAGGAGCTTGAGCAGTGGCGGGCGCAGAAGAACTACCAGGCAGTCCAGATCAAACGGTACGAAGAGATGAAGGACCGCGCTGAGGATGCCGCTCAAAGGAAACAATTTGATGACCCAATCACCGAGCTCAAGGCACAAATGGAGGCGTTGGTTCCGCAAGAACAGGAAGCGCAAATCAATGAGACTGAGCTCGACGAAGAGCTGCGAATCGAGCAGTCAAAACTGGAGCAGTTAGAAGAGGAACTGGATCGGCTCGACAGAGCCATAATGAACGTGGCTCTCCGGGGAGAGTCTAGCCAGAGATCAGGTGCCAATCTGAGATAGGGCTCCAAAAACAGCTAGGGCATTTTCGTTACTTCGGTGGAGTCGCCCGTCTGGTGGTCGGCAATCTGGAAGCGCAGGAATTCATGCACCGCGCGCAACGCCTCGGGGTCCTTCGTCAGAATGCGAATGCGCGCTCCTCGCTCGGTCGTCTCCAACTTGTATTGAATAGCGTCTTTCAGGCGTTTCATCCCTTCTGTCCCCGGCGGATTTTGCGCATGAATCAGAATGGGTGTGGAAAAATTTCCGGCGGCGAACATGTCGGCGATGTGTGACAGGTGTGAACGAATGGCGTCGCGGCTCTCCGTATCATCCGCCCGATTAGCTGTGACTTCGATCGCCCCGCCATCTTCGTAGAGCCGAAAATGATGGGTGGTCTTCTCGTGAGAGAATCCCATCACTTCATCGCCACGTTTTACCACGCCCTCGTGATGTTGCTGCTGGCTTGATGATTGCTGCTGCAGGTGCATCGGGCAGAGGGAAGCCTCAGGCGTGCCCGGCTTTTCCTGAGGTTTCTCCTGCGCCCAGCCCACAGAAAGAGAGAGTGCAAACACTGCTGCTATTTGGATTGTTTTCCTCATTGCTAGAATCCTTTCTTTAACCTGACGTTGTTGAGTTTTCGGCCTGCTGGTTGCTGCACGAGCGATTCGAGCAATCGCGCCCTTTCTCCCTTTCGGGTTTTCGTCAGGCGAAGGTCCCAATCTTCGAGAATCTTGCGAAGTTGCCGGCGTAGATTTCGAAGCTCTGCCATGGATTGCTCGACCCGCTTGAGTTTTTCAGCGGCGAGTGCTCGCACCTGCTTGCAAGGGACTCCGCCGCGGTCTCGGATCGCGAAAATCCGCGCTAGTTCCGCCAGCGAAAAGCCGATTGCAAGCGAACGCCGTACTGTGCGAACTCGATTCAGGTCCGTCGGCGGATACAGACGGTACCCATTCGAGCCGCGCATCGGTGACGGCAAGACCCCAATGCGCTCGTAGTGGCGCAGCAGATCTGCGCTGACACCAACCAGTCGCGCGAGTTGACCTGAGCGAAGCAGTCTTTCGTGCAAGAGACGACACCCCAAACGGGAAAAGTATCAACCCTGGAATCCATTCCAGGGTCAAGCACTTAATTAGACGCATCGAGAACAGGAGAGACGAGGATTACTTGATCTTGGCGATGCGCCCTTCGGTAGAGGAATAGGGGCGAGTTATTACTCGTATCTTAGCGCCACCATCGGATCCGTGCGCATCGCCCGCCGCGCCGGGATCCAGCAAGCCGCGATCGCAACCACCACGAGCAGCGTTGCCACTCCCGCAATCGTGGCTGGATCGTTCGCTCCCACGTCGTACAACATGCTGGCCATGAACTTCGTTACGCCCAGCGCTACGCCAATCCCTGCGGCCGCTCCAACGACCACCAAAGCAATCCCTCGCCGCACCACCTGCAGCAACACATCGTTTCGCTCCGCCCCCAGCGCCATTCGTATCCCCACTTCTCTCGTGCGCCGCGCCACATCATACGAAAGCAAGCCATACAGTCCGATACAGGCCAGCATGAGCGCCAGCACACCGAAAAAGCTCGACAGCCGGGCCATCACCCGCTCCTGAAAGAGCGACTCTTCGATCTGTTCCGTCTGCGTTCGCACTTCGAACAGGGGCAAATTCTTGTCTGCCCGCGAAACGACGTCCCTCACTATCCCGACGAGCGCTGCAGGATTCCCAGCGGTACGCAGCTCGAAATGTGCGCTCTTCCCAACCAGCGGCAGGTACATCGTTGGCAGTAAGCCGCGACGCAAATAGGCGTATTTTGTGTTGCCAACCATTCCCACAATCGAGTACCCCGGCTGCGGGCCCTTCGCTGGCTCGTCTTCGTCTTCGCGGTTCCCCATGTGCTTACCGACCGGATTTTCCTTCGGGAAAAATTTGCGTGCGAACGCTTCATTGATAATCACCGGGACTGGAGCTGCCTGTGCCTGCGAGACACCGCTGGCATTTCCACCACCTGTGCGGCTTTGTTCTTCGGCCACCTTAATCGCACCGTTCGTCGCGGAAGCGGATGCAAAATCCGCGGAGGTAAATGTTCTTCCGGCCTGCACCGGAATCCCCATTGTCGAGAAAAAATTCAGCCCCACGGGCAGAACAGCCGTATCTACATTCGAGTTCGGCGGCGCCCCGTCCAGATGCACTTCAGAGGCGGACCAACCTCCGCTGACCAGCGTCTCCTCCGAATAACTTGCGGAAACCACTCCCGGCAGCGCCGCAAATCGATCGCGCAAGTCGCTGTACAGTTGCGCGCTCTGCTCGTCTTTGTATCCCACGATTGCAGGATTAATCCCAAACAGCAACATGTTTCGCGTGTCGAAGCCGGGATTCAGCTCGTGAAGATTGTGCAGCGTCCGCACTAGCAGTCCGGCTCCGGTCAGCACGACGACGGATAGGGCGACCTGCGCCATTACCAGCACGTCCCCCATGCGCAATCGTCGCGTCGAACGCGCTCCTGCCCCTCCCACGAACACCTCATTTTCTTTGAGCCCCGCGGTCAGGTCCGCCCGTGACCCGCTTCGCGCGGGCGCCAGCCCGAACAGAATTCCTGTCGCAAAGGTCACGCCAATGGTGAACGCAAGTACCCGCCAGTCCAGCCCAACCACATACGGAAACCCTTTGTCGAAACCGCTTGAGATCAACTTCGTGATGGCTTGCACGCCCCAAAACGCCACCAGCGCTCCGATTGCTCCCCCCATCACCGAGAGCAGCACGCTCTCCGTTAGCAGTTGTCTCACAATCCGCCGCCGTCCAGCTCCCAGCGCCGACCGCACGGCCATCTCCTTCTGGCGCTTCGCTGCGCGCGCCAGCATTAAACCCGCCACGTTGGCACAGGCAATCAGCAGCAATAGCCCGACAGCGGCTGTAATCACGTAGAGCATCGGAGCGATCTGGCCCGTCTCGCCGTTCAGCGCGCGCTCTGCCCGCTCCAGCCGGATCGCCGGCTCGTCGGCTTCTTTCGAGAGCGGCTTCGCTCCGTGCACCATTTCATTGCGGAAGAGTGCGCTGGCCTCTTCTTGTGCCTGCGCCACCGAAACGCCTTCTTTTAACCTTCCGACGATCAACACCCAGAACGTCGCGGGATCCCGGTACCGATCCACCTCTCCCCACCACTCCGATTTCACGCGGTCCGACAACGAAAGCGGCAGGAAGAAATCCTCCTTCTTCCCCAGCGTCAGGCCGTCAAAGCCTGCCTCCGCCACTCCCGCGACCACCACCGGCGTGTTGTTCAGTCTGAGCGTCCTCCCAACTGCGGCACGATCCCCACCGAATGCTTTCTGCCAGTAGCTGTAGCTCAGGACAATGGCCGGCGTTGCCGATCTGGACTCATCCTCCCGCCCTAGCGGACGCCCGAGCGCCATCTTTACGCCCAGCGTCGAAAAGAAATCTCCGGAAACGTATTCTCCCTGGGCCATGCTCGCCGGCCCGTTTCCGCTCAAGTCCATCTCCAGCGGCCCGGCAAACCCCGCCACTCCCGAAAAGCTCTTGGCTTGCGCGCGCACTGTCTCATAGAACGGCCCCGAAACCGTACACTCCATCGCGCGATCGTCGCAGTCGCCGTAGCCGCTGTGTCCCGTGAACTTCGGTTTCGCGTGCGCCGTCCAATGGAAAACCACCAGTTGCTCCGGCTGAGCCACCGGCAGCGCCCGCAACAGCACGGCGTCTACAAAGCTGAAAATCGCCGTGTTCGCGCCAATCCCCAGCGCCAGTGTCATCACCGCCACCGCCGTGAATCCCGGAGACCGCCGCAACATCCGCGCGCCATATCGCAAGTCCTGCAGCAACTGCTCCAGCCACACGAAACCCCACGCCTCCCGTACGTCTTCCTTTACCCGCGTCACGTTTCCGAACTTCCGCATCGCCGCATGCCGCCCCTCTTCGGGCGTCATTCCCCGCTCGATGTTCTCTCGCGTTTCCCTCTCGATGTGCTCCCGGATTTCTTCCTCAAGCTCTTCCAGCATTCTTTTCCGCCGCCACATGGCCGTCCTCGCTATTCCGCAGGCCTCAGAATTCGCGCAATCGCTCCCGCCAGCTTTTCCCACTTTCCAGTCTCGACCGCCAATTGCCGCCGCCCCTTGACGGTAAGCCGGTAAAACTTCGCCCGCCGATTGTTCTCGGATACTCCTTCTTCCACCGCGATCCACCCTCGTTTAATGAGCCGGTGCAGCGCCGGATAGAGCGAGCCCTGCTCCACCTGCAACACTTCGTCAGAATTGAGCTCAATCGTCTTCGCAACGGCGTGCCCGTGCCTCGGCCCCAGCAGCAAAGTGCGCAGAATCAGCAGGTCCAGCGTGCCTTGCAGCAGTTCGATCCGCTCTCGCTCTTCTTTGGTAGACATCCTAGGGGAACATACCTTCCCTCTAGTAGAATGTCAAGGGGAGTCTTTCCCGGGTAATGGGTCACAGTTGGTCGTTTACGCGAAAGGGGAAATGGGATTAATCTCGGTTGATCCGGTGTGGTAAACGGGGCCGTCAAAAGAAAAAGAACCAAGACCAACCCCCACGCAAAAATCGGCGTGTGGGGCACCCTCACCGTGGTAACTCATGACGACCGGGCCACCCGCCACTCTCGGAAGGGTGTCGCTGGACGAGGAGAAAATCACTTCAAGTCTCTCTTAACACGGCCGACTTCGTTAGACATGTCCCCGGGTTCCCTACGTGTAGGGCTCGTAGGTGACGGTCTTCACCTTTGCTGGCCCGAACAGGTGTTCTGCCCGACGCCCATTACGAAAGATAAGTTCGCTGCCGTTCAGTACGAGCTTGGAGTCCCAACCGATGACTTCCCCTTGGGAGTCCAGAGTAAGTTGTTCCGTGAGTCGGCCCGCTATGACCGCGACCCAAATCTTCCGGAGTTCCTCTTGCCACGTCGCCCCCGGCACTACCGTTCCGCCGCGAGCGAACCCGTAAAATTCGCGCCATGAGTTACCAACCGTGAGGTGCAGATCGGTCGCAACAGCGGTGCCCTTGATAGGAGCAGCCCGAGGGTTTCTTGGAATGATTTCAAAATACGGCTCCGGCCACTCTGGATGGCCAGGGACACGGCCTATTGACAAGTGGGCCACCCCTTCTGGGAGGGCTCCCACAAGAACCTCCAACTGCCGGACCAAATCACTCTGAAAGTCCGTTAGGAGTTGCGAAGCTTCGTTAGGTGACGTCGACTTCCTCATTTGAACCACATCGAAGGCGGCCACAGGTTGATGTGTGGATTGCTTTTAATCGCTCCCACCCAGTCGCCGCCAATTCGGAAACTCCACTGACCACCCTTCATTAAACTCCATCCCATTCGAAGTTTGTCATTATTGTTTAGGAGAGGTGTATTGCCACCAACCTCGTCCCGAACACTGGTCCTCTGGGTCCCAACGCGTTGGCGATTGCGGTGCCGGCAGAACCGAGGGCGGTCGTAGTCCGTACATAAAGGCTTAGGGTCGTCGTATTTACTGCGCTCGCTGCTTGCGTGGTTGCTGCTGCAACGGTGGGAGCGGCGACGACTCCGGTAGCAATAACGGCCTCCCCGCCTACTACGACGAGGCCTGCCTTTACGCCTGCATCGCCCATTTTACCAGCTTCTACAAGGGCTTTCGCTTTATCTTGTTCGGTAGAAGGCCGATTCTGGTCCGCAATTGCCTTCTGCTTGGCGTCGGCCATCGCTTGAGTCACTTGCTGCACAGGATCGGGGTTCTGATTTTGCGCCTGCTGCTGGTCGGCAGCTTGGTTGGCGTTTTGGTTGGCTTGGGCTTGAGCCTGGGCTTGGGTGTCTTGAGACGACCCTTGCCCGTTAGTGCCTGAGTTGTTGGGACCCGTCCCCTCGCCCTCTATTGCACCAGAGCTGATGTTGTTTTCACCTTTGCAGCTTATCCCTCCGGGCGCGCTAATGGTGCACTCGTGGCCGTCGAGGCCGTCGAGGTCGGCGAAGGATTCGGGGTCGTCGGAGACCATGGAGTAGAGATTGAGGGTTTGCGGGTTGGTGAGGTTGGCGTAGGGGACGGGAACGGGAGTGGAGGACCAATCCGCGCTGAGCCAGCGGCCGAAGCGGTTGGAGTAGTAGCGGGCGCCGAAGTCGTCGTTGCCGGTTTCCGTGTCGCGCTCTTTGCCCTCGAACTTGTAGTTTTGCGGGCACGTATTCTTACAAGAAGAGCTCCCGACTCACTTGATCTTTGCGATGCGGCCATCGGTCGGATATTTCTGGAATTGAAGCATGTCGTGGCCGGGGACGATGCGATCCACCGAGCCGGCCAGTTCCGCCATCCGCGCCTGATTTTTGATGTTTGCCGGCTGATCGGCCTCGGAGAACGTGGCGCTGGCCTTATGTTCCGCAAGGTTGCGATAGAGGTAGCAATTGTCGGAAGCTAGCACAAAAGTCGGGTTTCCTTCTACGCGAATGTATTGCGACGCGTAGGTGTGCCGGGCACCGGTGTAAGCGCGAATGCCGGGAAAAATCTCGATGTTGTCGCCATCCACCAAATGCAGCCGGCCCTCAGTATTTAGCTTTATAAGCTCCTGCACATCGGCGGGATCGATGCCCCCATGATTCCCGCCGGGCTGCCACGCGTCACCCGTGTAATACCGAAATTCTTCCTTCTGAATCCAGACCGCCGCTTTGGGAAAAAGATCGATGCCTCCCATGTGATCCCAATGCGCGTGGCTGATCACAATGTCGGTTACTTCCTCGGGTTTCACGCCGGCAAGCTGGACGGCCTCATCCGGCCGCAAATAATCCGTAACCGCGAAATACTTGAACCACTTCTCGCGATGGAATCCGCTGTCGAATAGAACGTTGTGACCTCCTCCGCGGATGAGCCACACGACAAATGCGATATCGACTTTTTCGTCTTTCGGTGCGCCTATCACCAAGCCGTTGAGCGGAAAGCCTGGCGAATTCGCGTAGCGGATGGCTTGAATGGAATACTCAGGTCCGGGCGCGGCGCACAGTGCCGTGGCCAAAAACGCCAGAAATAAAAACGCGCACTTTTTCATCCTGCAGCTCCAAAACAAAGCGGCGTTATTCTAGCCCCGCGGGCATGCAGAAATTAAGCAAAAATATGAAGGAATGCGCGCAACTTTGAAGGACTGCAGAAATAATTACAGAGGGCGGCGCGAGGAGCGGACAAAATCGCGGAGAACCGTAACGTTGGGCCCGTAGGTGCCGATGCGCCCCGCATCGACAGGCAATCCCAGACGCTCCGCCAAGTCCAGGTTCACACCAGCATCATCCAATTCGGAAAGGCTGAATCCCTGCGCAGGCAGCACGCGATTCAGCCCCGTCGGATACACAGGCCGCGGTGGGCGGTGACGCCGCCAAGGGCGCCGCGCCACTTCATAAAATTGCTGCCAATCGCGTTTGTTCCAGGTCGTCATGCTATTCCGTGATACGCGTCACTCAACGTTGGATGCACTGAACCTCAAGAAGGTTCACCGGGCGTTGCGTCGCTCAGAATCAGCCAACGGGCTTTGCATCTCCGAGCTATTCATATACTGCACAATAGCCCCAGCAAGAAATTTTCCTTGCCTACTGTTTCTAACCCGTTACGGGGGCATTTGTTGCGCCAGCTAGCTTCGGAAATACCCAAGCATTGTCCCATCCGGGCGAGACGGGGGCACGCGCCTTGATCGGCAAGACCTAAGCAATTAAGGAATATGCCTAAGCGAAAAACGACTCGAGATCAGATCTCGTGGGCACAGACCTGCCACTTAAGATTCTCTGGAAGGGACTTCCGCGCTACGGACAATCCGCGGCGCTTTCAAATCAGGCCGGTATTGATGACTGCTTTTCTACCAGCGATTGCCGCGGTCTCCGCGATCCCCGCGATCGCCGCCTCGTCCGCCCTGACCACCACGTCCACCACCACCACCCCGGCCGCCGCCATAACCGCCCCGCCCGCCTCCGCCACCTCGTTCGGTTTGGGGCCGCGCCTCATTCACCACCAGGTTTCGCCCGCCAAAATTCTGCCCGTTCAAAGCATTGACCGCGCGATCCGCATCTTCGTCGCTGTTAATCTCCACGAAGGCGAAACCGCGCGATTGGCCCGTGAAACGGTCACGAATCAGATTGATCCCCGATGCTGTGACTCCTGCTTGTCCTAACCACTCCTGAAGCTGCTCCTCCGTCGCCGAAAACGGAAGATTTCCCACATAGAGCTTCTTCACCTCGTACTCCTTCTGCCCGGAACCTGAATTGCCAGTCGCGGAGCGCGCCGAAGATACAGCTTATCGTTCACCGGGAGGCGAATCTGCGGAGCCGCCGAGGGAGCGAGACCGGAACTTCAGCGGTCTGTTGCATCCTCCCGGAAATTGACCGCTTTTGCAACAAAAATTATCGGACCTACTTGGTCCGGCTTTGCATTTCCCAAATCCGCGACGATTCGTGCTAGCATGCGCCCCATTTGGTCCCCACCCGAGAGGCCTTATGCGCGGTACCATGATGGATTTCCCGCTGACGCTTTGTACCGTGCTGGAGCGCTCGGGAAAGATCTTTCCCCGCGTTGAGATTGTTTCGCGAAAACCGGACAAGACGGTACAGCGGACTTGCTACGGCAACTTCTACCGCCGTGCCCGCCGCCTTGCCAACACCCTGATCAAGCTCGGATTGAAACCGGGCGATCGTGTCGCTTCGATGATGTGGAATCACTCAGGCCACCTGGAAGCTTTCTTTGGCGTGCCCTGCGCCGGCGGCATTCTGCATACTTTGAATCTGCGCCTGCATCCTCATGAAATCGCCGCCATCGCCAAACATGCCGGCGACCGTTTCCTTCTTGTCGATGACGTGCTGCTTCCCATTTACGAGAAATTTCGCGAAGACGCGCCGTTCGAACGGGTCATCGTGGTTCCCTACGGTTTCGACTCCGTTCCGGAAGGCTTCCTGAACTACGAGGAGCTGCTCTCGTCAAGCAGTTCCGAATTTCAGTACCCGGCCATCGACGAAAACGATGGCGCGGCGATGTGCTTCACTTCCGGGACCACTGGCTTTTCTAAAGGCGTCATTTACTCGCATCGCGCGCTTGTCCTGCATTCCTTCAGCTGCGGGCTGGTAGAACTATTTGGAATAAACGAGGCCGATACCCTCCTGCCCGTCTCTCCCATGTTCCACGCCAACGCGTGGGGCATGCCGTATGCCGCGACCATGCTTGGCACCAAGCTCGTGCTCCCCGGCCCGAACGTGGATGCGGAAAGCATTTTGGGTCTAATCGCCAGCGAACATGTCACAGTCGCCTGCGCTGTCCCCACCGTCTGGATCCCTGTGCTTCAGGAGTTGCAAAAGAATCATCCCAATCACAAATTCGACCCGCCTGTCCGGATTTTGGTCGGCGGCTCGGCCCCGCCGCTCGAACTCATTCGGGGACTCGACCGCTTCGGCCTGCACATCAAGCATCTTTGGGGAATGACCGAAACAACGCCAATCGCAACTTCCGGCGGTCTCCGGGCGCACATGAGCGACTGGCCCGAGGAAAAGCAATACGAAGCTCGGGCCAAGCAGGGCTGGCCGGCTCCCTTTGTGGAGATTCGCCTGATGCGACCGGAGGGCGAAGCCCCGTGGGACGGTGTCACGTCAGGCGAAATCGAAGTCCGCGGCCCGTGGGTCGCTGGCAGCTACTATGAATCGCCCGACCAGGCACATCGCTGGTCGGCCGACGGATGGTTTCGCACCGGCGACATCGCGACCATGGATGAAGACGGCTACGTGAAGATCGTGGATCGCGCTAAAGATTTGGTGAAGTCCGGGGGAGAGTGGATCAGTTCGGTCGATCTCGAAAACGCGTTGATGGGTCATCCCGCCGTGAAGGAAGCGTGCGTCGTCGGCATCCCTCATCCCAAATGGCAGGAGCGCCCGCTTGCGGCCGTCGTTTTGAAAGAGGGCGCCCACGCTACGCCGGAAGAGCTGCGCACCTTCCTGGCAGAAACCTTTGCGCGGTGGCAACTCCCCGATGCTTTCGTGTTCATCGATGCGATTCCGCGAACGTCTGTAGGCAAATTCAAGAAGATGGCGCTGCGGGAACAATACGCCAACTGGAAGTGGGAAGCGTGAAGAATCGTTGGCACGGTTAGATAGCGGCTCACTGCGCCAGGCGGCGGAGAAGCTCTGGATGTTCACGAACAAAGGAGTCCAGAGCCGGGACAGGGAGGGCACGATTTATCGTGCCCAGACTAGAGAGGAAGGATGGCGACATAAAGTCGCCGTTACGAGAAAGGGCACGAGGTGATGCCCGCATGAAGAGAAGACAAAGCCTCAGGGCTGAAGCCCTGAGCTACGGGGGAAAAAACGGCAGTCCGCGAACTGGAAGTGAGAGTAGCTGCCGGATTCAGGCCTCAGCTTGTCATTTTTTCGCGCTGGCGTATTCGTTGGCGCTCAGAAAATGCAGAGATACATATGGCTCATTTCCGACGACCCAACTGTCGTGTCCGGGCGCGATGTAAAACAGATCGCCAGCCTTGATTTCGATGACGCGGCCATCGTCCATGGCCGCCGTGGCGCGGCCTGATAGCACCATCCCCACATGCTCCACCATGCAGCTTTTGGCTCCCGTGGCCTTGCCCACGTGTTCTGACCATTTCCAGCCTGGCTGATAGGTAGCCCGCCCGATGGTCATTCCGCCCAATCGCACCAGCTCGAACCTGCCCTTCTCAAACGTGCGCACTTCATCCGGCGCCTCAAATCGCTTCAGTATCACTTCCAGCATGAGAGCCTCCCTCTCGCATTAAAGACGAAGGCGAGCGGTGTGAGCCACATCCAAATTGGGTGTCGGGCCGTGGGAGGCTAGCGGACTTTAACTTCGAGGGATTGGGAGAGGGTGTGGCCCGAGGCATCGGCAATGGTGAGGGTGTAGGTGGTCGTTTTGGCCGGACTGACGTCGACACAGCGGGAGTAGGAAGGCCAGACGGGATTGGGTTGGGGCTCAAGCTTGACGGTTTTAGCGTTGGCCACGCCATAGCAGAGTTGCACGGATTGGCCACGGCGCACGACACCGGGGGTGGCGTAGAAGTTCTGGATGGCGAGCTCCTTGCCACCCATTTGTTCCAGGGCGGCACGGTCGTTTTCGAGCTGCTTCTGCGTTCTTTCCTGCTTCATACGATTTTCAAAAGCGCGGTTTTCCTCCCAGCGGGAGAAGAAAATCCACCCCACGACGAGTGCAACGATCGCGATCAGGCTCCAGGAATAGAAAGAGGGATCCTTGAAGATGGACTTGGGCGGCTGCTCCGACTGAGTTTGCACGATGGTCCCCGCGACGCGATTCCCAAATAGGAAAATAGCGCGCTTGGCGGAAAATGCGAAGGCTATTTCGTTTTTGCGTGGCAACGCTGTGCGAAACGACTGTCTAGCCGCGGAAGAGCTGACGGAATCCGTAAAAGAGGAACCCGGAAAGCGTCATAGCGGCGGGCAACGTCAGCACCCAGGCGAGGAGCAAATTCCGTACCGTGCCCCACTGCAAGCCGGAGGAATTGCCGGCCATGGTGCCGGCAACGCCGGAAGATAAGACGTGAGTGGTGCTGACGGGCAAGCCCAGTTGATCAGCGGCACCGATGCAGGCCATGGCGGTGATTTCCGCGGCGGCTCCTTGGGCGTACGTGAGGTGGGTCTTACCGATGCGCTCGCCGACGGTGACGACGATGCGCTTCCAGCCGATCATGGTGCCGAGGCCGAGAGCGAGAGCGACCGCGACTTTCACCCAGAGAGGAATGAAACGCGTGGCCTTGTCGACGTGGCCCTTGTAGTTTTTCAAAATGGCGACATCGGCAGCGGCGAATTTCGGCTTGCCGGTCTTTTGAACCAGGCGGAGCGCTTCGCTGACGAGATACATGTCGTTGCGGAAGTTGCGGACGCGTTCGTGGGGAACAGCGGCGAGCTGCTTGAACTGGGCCATTTCCGTGCTGATGTCGTTGATCAGGACGCGCAGAGCGAGCATAGTGTCGGGCTTGAACTCTTTGGTGCGGATGTAGTCGGTGATTTCGTCGCGGGGGTCTCCGACAACCGCGGAAGCTTCCACATATTTGCCGATGGCTTCGGCGGCCTGATGCGAGGAGGCGATGAAGTCGAGGGACTGAGCGGGGGTGACAGCATGGTTCAGGGCGTAGGTGGTGGGCACGGTGCCAATGAGGATTAGCATGATGAGGCCCATGCCCTTCTGGCCGTCGTTGGAGCCGTGGAAGAAGCTGACACCGGTGCAAGTCAGGACGAGCAAGCCGCGAATCCAGAACGGAGGTGGCTCGGCGCCTTTCGGCGCCTCGTAAAGCCTCTTATCGCGAATAAGGGTTTTCAAGGAGAAGAACAAAAGGAGGGCAAGCACGAACCCAAAGAGAGGGGAGAGAAAGAGCGATTTGCCGATATTCGCGGCTTGTACCCAGTCCACGCCGCTCGTGCCGCTTTTCGCGCTCATCAACTGATTGGCGATTCCCACGCCGATGATGGAGCCGATGAGCGTGTGTGAACTGGAAGCGGGAAGGCCGAACCACCAAGTACCGAGGTTCCACAAGATAGCGGCGACCAGCAAGGCAAAAACCATGGCGAAACCCGCGCTGCTGCCGACCTGAAGGATTAATTCAACGGGGAGCAGCGAGACAATGCCGAAGGCCACGGCGCCAGTTGACGTTACTACTCCGAGAAAATTCCAGAAACCCGACCACACCACTGCGATGTTGGGGTCCAAAGAGTGGGTATAGATGACCGTGGCGACGGCGTTGGCGGTATCGTGAAAGCCGTTCACGAATTCAAAGCCAAGAGCGACAAACAGGGCCGTAGCCAGGAGGAAATAGGGCCAGGAAGAGCCGAGTGTGAGGTCGCCAAGGTCGCGGGCAATGCTGGTGCCGATGAAAATGAGGCCGGCAATCAGAACAACCCCGAAGATGAGGATCCCGGTGCGGCTGGGGGCACGGTTCAGCTTCTCGTGAAGCGCATGGGGGGCGGCGGCGGTGATTGTCGTGGCCATTCTTGACCTTTCCGGAGCGAGACTCTCCCCCCGTAGGAAGAAAAAGAGGGAAGGCGGAGTTCCCCCAGCGCGCCAAGCGGTGCAATGGGAGGGTGTGTTTCTACGTTTCCGAGATTACAAGACGATTAACGAAAGATTACAGAAGCTATAAGGCTGGGCGTAAGAAAGTGCAGGCCCCATGCGACTTGTTTCGAAGCCGCGTTCATCTGGCTGTAACACAGGTGCGCTATCAGTGCCAATCCGGGAAAATCTATGGCACGTATTGCTGTCGACGATCCGCGCTACTATCTCAACCGCCACGTCCAATGGCTGGAATTCAACCGGCGTGTGCTGGACGAAGCGCGCGATCCGCATAACCCTCTTCTCGAACGCGTCAAATTCCTGGCCATTACTGCCAACAACTTGGACGAATTTGTAGAAGTTCGGGTCGCTAGCTTCCTCCAGCACCTCGAACACGGCTCCACCCGCATTAGCCCGGACGGGCTGACGGTGGACGCCGAGCTTAAGAAAGTTGCCGCCGCGATGCACGCGTTCGTCCGCGATCAATATAAGTGCTGGAACGAGGAACTCCTGCCGGCGCTCGCGAAAGAATCCATCCGAGTTTTGCCTCTGCGGACTTTGGAAGGGAAAGCAGCGCGAGCGGCAAAGTTGTTTTACGATCGCCGCGTATATCCGATGCTCACGCCGGTCACGGTGGACCCGTCGCACCCCTTCCCGCACGTTCGAAACAAAGCGCTGTGCATCGCATTTCTGTTGCGGCGGCGGCGCGGCCACAGCAAGCCGTTCTTCGGAGTCGTTACGGTGCCGCGAGCACTTCCCCGGCTGCTGCGAGTTCCTGCGGATGGCGAAGCCATCCATTACGTTTTTTTGCAGGACATTATTTCGACTTACGCCTCGAAACTTTACAAGGGTTATGAAATTCTGGCGTCCGCGCCGTTTCGCGTTACGCGGAACAGCAATCTTTATCTCGAAGAAGAGGAAGCGCGCAGCCTGCTCGAAGCCATCGACTCGCAGGTGACGCAGCGGCGGAAGGGCGATGCGGTGCGGCTGGAAATCGAAGCCGGGGCGCATCCAGAAATCGTTGCTCGTCTAGTCTCGACATTCGAGTTGGATGAATCGCTTGTATTTCGCGTGCACGGGCCGGTCAATTTGCAGCGGTTGTTCCACCTGTATGAGGAGACGCCCCGGCCAGATCTGAAGTTTGCGCCGTTTTCGCCGCGGCAGATTCGCATCGGACACGATGCCGATTCTTTATTTGAAACGCTGCGGCGGCAAGAAGTTCTCCTGCACCATCCTTATGACTCCTACGACGGAGTGGTGAACTTCCTCAAAACAGCGGGGCACGATCCGCGGGTTCTCTCGATCAAGCAAACTCTTTACCGCACCAGTTCCGATTCTCCGGTGGCGCAGGTTTTGCTAGAGGCGGCCGACAAAAAAGAAGTCACAGTCGTGGTGGAACTAAAAGCCAGTTTCGACGAGGCATCGAACATCCGCTGGGCGCGCAGTTTTGAAGAGGCAGGCGTGCAGGTGTTTCACGGGCTGGTGGGACTGAAGACACACGCAAAGCTGGCGTTGATTCTGCGGCACGATCCGGACGGGAAAATCCGGCACTACGCGCACTTAGGGACAGGCAATTACAATCCGTCGACGGCGCGCTTTTATACAGACCTGAGTCTTTTGACCAGTAACCCGGCAATCACCTCCGCAGTGCACGACGTCTTCAATTATCTGACAGCCTACGCGGAGCAGCCGCATTACCGGCCGCTGCTGGTGGCGCCGCGGGACATGGCGAAAACGTGTATCTCGTTGATTGATCGCGAAGCCCGTCACGCGCGACGCGGGCGTCCGGCGCGAATGATTGTCAAAGTCAATGCGCTGGTCGATCCGCCTGTGATTCGGGCGCTTTACCGGGCTTCGCAAGCAGGCGTGGAAATCGATCTGATCGTGCGCGGACAATGCGCGCTGGTGCCGGGTGTGCGCGGACTCAGCAGCCGGATTCGCGTGCGAAGCGTAGTGGGACGGTTCCTGGAGCACAGCCGCATTTTTTATTTTGAGAACGGCGGCGAGCCGGAAATCTATCTCGGCAGTGCGGACTGGATGCCGCGCAACTTGTACGAACGCGTGGAGGTCCTGTTTCCGCTGAAAGATCCTCAGCTGCGCGACCGTGTGGTTTCGGAAATCCTGGCAGCGTATTTGTCAGATACGCGAAAAGCACGCTTTCTTGGACCGGACGGTTCTTACTCCCGCGCGCGCAGCACCCGGCGCGGAAGCGCATTTTCTGCGCAGGAACACCTGATGAAAATTGCCGAAGAGACCGCTGCTTCCGCGGGTGAGCGCGCGGCGACGGCATTGATTTTGGGGAGTTTGCCGACCGTTCCTGTATCCAAGAACGGCCACTCTCCCAGCACTCACGTGGCTGCGGAAGCCGCGGAGCAGGAAACCGCGAACCCGCCAGTATAGAGACGAGATCGCTCAAAGGATTTTCCACTTAAAGTGAGAGCGAAGGCGGTTATTTCGCAGTGCCCGCGGGCTTTGCCAGTTTGTTGGAAGCGAGGCGCTGGCGCGCATACGCGCACCAAGGGCTGGTTGGGTCCAGCCGCAAATAGGCTTCCCAGTGCCGCTGCGCTTCGTTATGCGCGCCCAAGCGTTCGCAAACAAATGCGAGATTGTAGTGCGCGTCGGGATAGTCCGGCTCCAGCCGAACGGCGTGCCGCAGGTGCAGTCGAGCAGCTTCCAATCTGCCGACTTCTTCCAGGACGCTCCCCAGATTGAAGTGCGCCAGAGCATTTTCGGAATCCACTTGCAGCGCGCGGGTAAAATATTCGGCGGCCTTCTTTAAATTGCCTTCTTCGTAGCAGAGCGTTCCGCAATTGAGCAGCGCGTCCAGATTTTGCGGGTCAATGCACAAAGCGCGATCGTACGCTTCGATGGCCTCGTGCCTGTTGTCGCTTTCTGCTTCACACTCGAGCGCAGTGGCAAGCCATTCGCCGGCGTCGGGCGCTGGTCTGGGAATGACGCGCGCTTTTTCGGTAAGTTCCCTTGTTTCGAAATTCAGGGCAAATTGACCGGATAACGGTTCCAGGCGCGTGCCGCCGCGTTCGACGAGGATGTCTTTCCCGTCAGAGAAGACACGAAGCTCGGCCAGCGGAGCTTCGATGTGGGAAAGCTTTTCGCGAAGCGCTGTCATCGCGCGGCGCAAACGGCTGGCCGGCACACCCTCTTCGACCAATTGCTTTACGGTGCGCAAACTGATGAGGTCGCGGAAATCGTAGAAGCGGTCTCCCTGTTCTTTTTGGGGTGAAACGAGGCGCAAACGGTCCCAATACTCCAGCTGCTTCGCGGTGAGGCCCACGATGCGCTGGACATCCTCAGAGCTGAATCTGTCCGTCGCACCCATCAAGAATTAACCGGCAACCTTTTTACCCGCCTTCTTTTGCGCGACTGGAACGGGCTCAAGTGCGCGAGCCGGAGGCTTCTTGCCCACCGGCGCGACCGGCGACGCTGCGGCCGGCGCCTGCTTTTCGGCAAGGCTCTTTTTCAGAGCCTCCATCAAGTCTATCACCGGAGCCATGTGCGGTTGAGCGACTTCCGTCACTTCCTGGCCTTTGAGCTTTGCGGCAATTATGGCGCGAAGGTTTTCCTGATACTCGTCACGATATTTTTGCGGATCCCAGGGAGCAGCGAGGCTTTGGATCAATTGCTGCGCGAGAGCTTTTTCCTGATCCTTCAATTCCACTTTGTCTGTGGGAACGGATTCCGCAGCGCGAATCTCATTCGAATAAAACATGGTGTGCAGCGTCATGCCCTTGGTGCCGGGCCGGACGATGACAATGTGTTCGCGCTGATGCATGGTGAGCTTGGCGATGGCTCCGTAGCCGGAATCCTCCATGGCTTTCATGAGCAATTGGTAGGCTTTCACGCCTGCGTCTTCGGGAGAGATGTAATAGGAGGAGTCGAAATAGAGCGGGTCCATGTCCGCGAGCTTCACGAACTCGAGGATTTCCATGACGCGCGCGGAGGCAGGCTCAATCTTGTCGAGCTCTTCTTCACTGAAGAGGACGTATTGGTCTTTTTCGTACTCGTAGCCCTTGACGATCTCGGCGCGTTCCACGTTGCGGTTGCAGTGGGGACAGAAGAGCGGCTGTTTGAGGCGGGAATGGCACTCTTTGTGGAGCTGGTTGAAGCTGATTCGCTCTCCGCGCGCTGCGGTAAACATCCGCACGGGAATGGAAATCAAGCCAAAGGTGAGGTGGCCCTTCCAGACAGTTGTAGCCATGTGGACACTCCTTCGCTAAGCAGTCCAGGGAAGCGCAAGAGCCTCAAGGTTAGAACGCAAGGTTAATGGGAATCAAGGGAATCTAGGGCATGTGTTTCCGAGTTCTCATCCCACCAGCGAAGAATCGCAAGCCGAGGCAATCTTACTCGGCTCGGAGAGTGCACGTCGCCTCTTCATTCGAGGGGAAGGACATACAAGAGACTTCGATAACGGCCTTCCGCTTAGCCCCCGTTGGTAGGTTGTCGGACGCCGTTGGGCTAAGCACCCAATACTGGATGGCTTCTTTCACTGCCGATTCGATCTCTTTGTTTGGAGCGTGCTTTATCCTTATCTGGTCAGTGCTGCCGTCCGGACGGACAAGGAATTCCGTTTCGAGCGTAGACTTTATGCCGGACATATTCATCTGTCTTTGCCCGCCTCCCGGAAGATTCACAGTGACCGGCATTTGTCCTAGGAGCTTTTTACTTAATGGGAACGCCTCGAGGTTGCAAATCAAGCAGTCGCTTACGGGACGGGGTGGACTGGAAAGAAACGGGTCGATGCCCCCGGTGGTTGGGCGGTTAGATTGCGGTCTCTGAGGAGGTGAGTCAGCCGGGAGAGCGTTGGCGCACGTGAGCTGCGAACCCACGCTGCAAACACTTCCTTTAGCTAGTGCCCAAACTGGTGTTAGGAAGCCATCCGCCGGGACAGCGGTAAAAGCGGGCTTCTCCCCGTAAAGACTTACAATGGCCCCGTCCCAGAGAATGCAGCCTTGGACGCGGCAGGCGGAAAACTCGCTGGGCGCTCGTGTTCCATGCGCCCATTTAACACCGTCCGGTGAATGAAGTGCCATTGCCACGCCATAGCCGCCCCCTGGCTTATCTTTCTCGACTACCTCATAGCCGACGCCCAGAATTCAGCGTTGTGCACCACGAGACTCCAAACTTGAGCGTTTGGTATCTCAGTCCTGGTCCAAGAGGTCCCACCGTCTTTAGTGGCAACGAGCGCATGACTGCTGTCCGGGCCCGCCCTGAACAGAATCGCGGCCCGCTTATCGTCCAAAGTGGCGAGGGCGGCAACGGTTTTGAAGTTCGCTACCTCTCCGTCGGATTGATATGCGGAAATGGGTGTCCAGTTCCCACCCCCGTCGTGCGTAATCTCAACTGCGGAACCGATTTGTCGAAGGCCATTCTTATGGTCCGAGAACGAAATACGAGAGACAGCTAGAGAGCCAGAATGAGATTCAGACCATGTTTCGCCCCCATCCTTCGTCCACAAAAGAAGGCCATTTGTCCCCGAGGCATATCCCAGGTCTTGTCGGATGAAAGCGATGTAAAGGAGGACTTCTCCGTCTTTCTTTTGATGTTTGATCTGCCAAGTTTGCCCGCCGTCCAGGGATTTGGCGATCATTTCATCAAGGCCACACACCCAGAGGGCATTCGAGTTGCTTGCGACTTCGATTGCCCGAAAAGGAAGCGACGCTGTTCGCCAATTGCCCGAAAGCTGCGCCGATGGAGATTGCGCCTGGCAATCTGGAGCCAAATAAGTGAAAGAACACGCGGCAATTAACAGGGCGAAGAACCAACCCATCAGACGAGGCATGGAGAGTCTCCTTACGACACTGAATCATACATCCTGCAGCAAGGGCGAGCGCATGGGATAGAATCTGCGCGTGGCGAAGCTCGACGAATATCGGCGGAAGCGGCGGTTTGACCGGACACCAGAGCCGCCGGGGGAATTGGAGGAGAAGGCAAGGAGTGTCCCAGCAGCTAAGCCCGACGCTGGAGGCGGGCGACTGCCGAAGCCGAAACTGCGGCTGCAAGTGCGTCCGGCAGCCGAGTATGAAAACACGTTCGTGGTGCAAAAGCATTCGGCGACGCGGCTGCATTACGACTTTCGCCTAGCGATTGACGGGACGCTGAAATCCTGGGCGGTGCCCAAAGGACCTTCGCAGAGCCACGCGGACAAGCGGCTCGCCGTGCAGACCGAGGATCATCCCCTGGAATATGGCGGCTTCGAAGGCAAGATCCCCGAAGGCAGCTACGGCGCGGGAACGGTGATGGTGTGGGACCGCGGCACGTTTCAAGTGGAAGGCAACGCAGATGCGCTCAAGCAGTTGGAGAAGGGTGAGATCAAGGTCAACCTGAACGGAGAAAAGCTGCGGGGCAGTTTCGTGCTGGTCAAGCTCAAGAAAAGCGAAAAAGGCAACGAATGGCTGATGATCAAGCACAAGGATGCCGCCGAGGATTCCGGCTGGGACATCGAGCAACACGACGGCTCGGTCTTGACGGGGCGAACGATCGAGGAGATCAAGGAAGAATTGCCCCCGAAACGCGCGCCAAGCCCTCTGCAGGCGTCCGAGCTGCAAGGCGCGCACAAAAGCGCGATGCCGTCGCGTTTCGGACCTATGCTATCGACGATTGGCGAAGGCGCGTTCTCCGATCCGAATTGGCTGTTTGAGATCAAGTGGGATGGTGTGCGCGCCTTGGCTTGGATTGCGGAGGGGGTGCTGACGCTGCGCGCGCGTAGCGGCCAGGACATCACCAAACGCTATCCGGAGTTGGCCACACTTCCCGAAGCTCTTGCCGCGCGCGACGCCATTCTCGATGGAGAAATCGTGGCGCTGGATGCGCGAGGCCATAGCGATTTCGAACGCCTGCAGGAACGCATGCACGTCCGGGCACCGAGCGAGAACCTGATTTCACAGATGCCCGTCGTGTACTACATTTTCGACCTTCTTTATTGCAACGGATACGATCTTCGGGCGGCGCCGCTCCTCGAACGCAAGCAGCTTTTGCAACGCCTGCTGCACAGCTCCCAGCGGTTTCGCTTTTCCGATCACCAACTGGAGCACGGCAAAGAACTTTTCGAACTGGCAAAAGAAAACGGCTTGGAGGGAATCGTAGCCAAGCGCATTGGCAGCGCGTACGTTTCCGACCGCAGCGCAAACTGGGTGAAGCTGAAGGTTACGAAAACGCTTGACGCAGTTGTCGGCGGCTGGAGCGCGGCACGCACGGATGCGATTCCCTTCGGCTCGTTGCTGTTAGGTTTGTATGAAGGGAAGAAACTTCGGTTCATCGGGCATGTGGGCAGCGGATTCGGCGAGAAGAACTTAAACGAACTTGCGAAAAAGTTGAAGACGCTGCAAGCAGCGGCTTGCCCGTTTGACAAAGTTCCGGAAACCAACGAGAAGCCAACGTGGGTCTCGCCCGCATTGGTCGCGCGCGTCAAATTCAGCGGATGGACCGACGAACATGCCCTGCGCCATCCCGTTTTTGTGGCATTGCGTGAAGATGCGCAGCCATCGGATTGCCGCTGGGAAAACGAAGTGTCTGAGGCTGCCGCTGTGGCGGCGACTCCGCCTCCGGTAGTTCACGCGCCGGAGATCGTGGGCAAGGTGCTGAAGGCGGAGGCGCAGATTGAAGCCGAGCTGTTCAAAGGGCGCGCCGAAACCGTCACGATTGAATTGGACGGCAAACGGCTTCGCTGGAGCAACCTAAACAAAATCTACTTCCCGGAGTCCGGTTACACGAAACGGAATCTGCTGGCCTACTACTATCGCGTGGCGGATTTCATTTTGCCGTTTCTCCGCGATCGCGCTCTGGTGCTGCGGCGCTATCCGGACGGGATCAATGGCCAAGCCTTTTTTCAAAAAGACCTGCGCGAAGGAGTTCCCGACTGGTTTGTGACGGTGCCGATCGAATCCGAAGGCGTCGGCAAAGAAATTCATTACGCGACCGCCAACGACCGTGCCTCTCTTCTGTTTCTGACGGGCCTCGGCTGCATCGATCATAATCCGTGGTCTAACCGCCTTTCCGATTTCGATCATCCGGACTATTTTTTCTTCGACCTCGATCCTTCAGACGGCACGAATTTCTCCGTTGTGGTCACGATTGCACGGGCCTTGCACGAAAAGCTGGAGGAACTGGGAATCGTGAGCTTCCTGAAGACTTCGGGCGCAACGGGCTTCCACATTTTCATACCGGTGGAACCCGTTTACACGTATGAGCAGTTGCGCACGTTTGGAGAGATCATCGCGCGGACTGTCACGGCACAACATCCCAACCTGGTGACGAACGAGCGGTCTGTGGCGAAAAGGCCTGCGGGCCGCGTGCTCATCGACGTGCAGCAGAACGCTCACGGCCGCCCACTGGCGGCGGCTTATTCCGTGCGCGCGTTTCCCAAGGCGCCGGTTTCCACACCTGTCTCGGCGCGCGAATTGCGCCCAAGCCTTCGTCCAGAAAAGCTGAACATCCAGACCATCTTCGCGCGGCTAAAAGAGAAAGGAGATTTGTGGCGCGACTTCTGGAAGAGCCGCCAAGGAATCGAAGGAGCCATCGAAGCCCTGAGCAGCCACATTCAGACAAAGCAAAAGAAGTAGACTCATGCTGGCTGTCTTTTGCACACCGGTGGGCTGTGATTAAATGCTTCTCCTCGGAGGTGCTTGATTTCTCGCACTGGCCAGCTTCACGTAGGTACTTCGGGATACTCCTATAAGGAGTGGAAAGGTAGCTTTTATCCCGAGAAGCTCCCCGATCGTGAAATGCTCAGCTTCTACGCCAAGCAGTTTTCGACGGTCGAGATTAACCACAGCTTTTATCACATGCCAACAGAGAAGAATCTGTTGAATTGGGTGCAAAGCGTGCCTGAGGGGTTCCGGTTTGCGTTAAAAGCCAATCAACAGATCACGCACATCAAGAGGCTTCGCAATTGCGGAGACACCTTGAAGCGCTTTTTGGAGGTGGCCAGCGTGCTGCAAGATGGCGACCACCTTGGGCCGGTCCTAGTGCAACTTCCACCGACCTTCAAATTTGACAAGCCGCTGCTCGAAGAGTTTCTGGCGATGCGCCCTCCCGCTTTCCAATTCGCTTTCGAGGTGCGCCACGCCTCCTGGTACACAGAGGAGACCTACGCGCTGCTGCGCGAGCGCGGAACGGCTCTTTGTCTGGCAGAAACAGAAAAGGAGACGCCGCTCGAGGTGCTCACCGCCGATTTCACGTACGTGCGGCTGAGGCGCGAAGAATACACGCCAAAACAGTTAAAGGAATGGCGGCAACGAATTGACAAGTGGCTCGCCCAGGGAGTGGATGTCTTCGTTTATTGCAAACACGAAGACGCGGGCAAGGCGCCGGCGTACGCCCGCCAGCTCCTCGGCAAAGAAAAGTGAAGTACAGGGGAAATCTGGCGGAGAGGGGGGGATT
>Ga0187778_10000679_pt1 | contig 24267 bp, 39 predicted proteins | sample 1015_Q2_SP5_20_M_FD_132418 | JGI IMG/M metagenome (GOLD analysis project Ga0187778, IMG submission 132418) | Tropical peat soil microbial communities from peatlands in Department of Meta, Colombia - 1015_Q2_SP5_20_MG | ecosystem: Environmental > Terrestrial > Soil > Wetlands > Peat | place... | reverse complement strand
GCCAACCTCACGAGCGCCAACCTCACGAGCGCCAACCTCACGAGTGCCTGTCTCGCGCGAGCTAATCTCTCGGACGCTGTTCTTGAGGGCGCTGATCTAGTGGATGCCGACTTAGAGCGCGCCAACCTTGTACGCGCTGACCTTGCGCGCGCAGACTTATCGAACGCCTACCTCGCAGGTGCAAACCTCTCGGAGGCCGACCTCACGGCTGCAAACCTCTCGGAGGCCGACCTCACGGCTGCCAACCTCAAGGGCGCCAACCTCACGAGCGCCAACCTCACGAGTGCCAATCTCGCGCGAGCTAATCTCTCGAACGCTGACCTTGAGGGCGCTGATCTAGTGGGTGCCGACTTAGAGTGCGCCAACCTCAATCACGCCAACCTAGTTGCCGTCAATCTCGAGGGCGCCAACCTCACGGGCGTGCGAGGCCGAAAGGAATAGACGGCGCTCACGCGTCAGAATTCTTTCGTCAGATCGATTTCGATACTATCCGAATCGCCGATCACTTCCACATTTACACCACTCTTCTTCTCCCCACTCACCCGACATTTCGCGCAAAGCACGATTGCCGGCACTTCCCTCCACATTACATCGAACACCGCACCACATTTCTCACACTTGGCGAGCAACATTATCGTTTCCCCCCTTTGCGCATCGTATCCGATCAGCATTGTGGGGATCGCCATTCATTTTACGAGCTCTGGAACGACATTCCCCGCTTGTGGCGTGTGCGGGCGTTCGTGCGCCTGGTGCTTCGGTATTTCCGCTGTCGGTGAACGATTCTCGATCAGAATCCGTCCGCATCGTTCGCATCTTCTAGTGCCATTCATTTCGAGCTGGCCGTTTACCGCACCATGCAATCCGCAGTAATAAGAAACAAGCTCCGGCGGCGGAGCATTCGCACGTGGCAAGGTCGGTTGGACTTCTACAGTCGGGAAAATCTCAGGCTGATTCACGAGATCATCGCTATCCACGCCGTAGAATTGGGCTAGTACGCTCACGACGCGCCCCCACGCGATCCGCTCCCCTTCCGACACATCATCCCATTTCGATTCGCCAGGATGCGAGTAATACGCTTCGAATGCCGCTTGTTCGAGAGAGATCCACTCATCCTCCCGCATCGCTTCCTGAATCGGAGGAGGCTCGACGGAAACGGAAGCGCATCTGATCCCGCACCTGACGCACAACCCGGCACTCGTGACTCCCGCGCTCGGATGTAATAGACAATTCATAATCACTCCTTCTTGTGGGTCGGTTCTGAGCATTCCCCGGCCCACTTATGTACCCCACTTTTCAGGCATGCGCCGCATTTCATATGCGATTCATAGATGCGCTCTTCGATGGGCGGCGGCTCATATGCGATGGGCGCATGCGCATGCCCTACCCCTTCGGGGAGAGGCGGGCCGTTCGGATGTTTTCCGTGATGATGCGCATCGTGGCATTTCGCGCATCCTGCGATATTCGCAGCGCGCTCAGCATCCGTCGCGGCGATGATGAGATGGCGTTTCGCACGCAGGATTGCAGCGGCCTTGAGGTTGCCGCTCTGCGTGTGCTTGCGCTCATCATGATAGTGATAGGCCATCGCAGCATGAGGTGCGTAGCAAACGCCGGGGATCGGGTCGTTGTGATCGCCTTCCAACATGACTTTTCTCCTCACGGCGAGGCATTGTTGCCGGACTGATAGCAATACAAGTGCGCCTGGAAACGGCCGTTGTCCGCTCCGGGGTTTACCGCGAATCTAAGCTCGTTCGAGGCCTGTCCGCTGATAGTAAGGGTCCAGCCCGCCGCCGCGAAATTCACGCCAGCGGTTGACAATAGGATATTGTCAACAATGCTCGGCGTGCCTGTCGTATTTTGCACGAGCAGCAATCGAACCTCGTAGGCTTTTTTCGCCGCCCCGGCCGTCTGTCCCATGGCGATGCAAATGTAGGCCTGTAGACTCGCGTTAGGCACAACGAACGTCCCGCCATCGACATTCGCTAGATTGCCCGTCGCCGCGTTCAGGTGCGCGTAAATTTCATTCAGAGCTCGCTGCGAATTAGGTTGGCCGGCACTCGCAGCATGCTCGCCCGGATTGTTTAGACTTGACGCTGCGCGGAGTCCGTAATCTTGTGTATAATTACCTATTGCAGTGTGACCCACGCCTAGCGCCGTGCTGTAGACGTGAGCGCAACTAGAGTTATACCCGATGCAAACGGAATTTGCACCACTCGCCCCAACAGCGCAAAATTCCCCTAGCGCGATAGCGCCAGCGGCTACTGCGCTGCTGAGATTGCCACTTAGGACAGACGAATAAGCGATCGTGGCAGAAGAATCAATTCCCGCGCAAAGCACGCCATCGCCATTTGCGGTGCACGGATGCGCGACCGCGCCGAGCAATGCGATCGCACCATTGTTGCCCGAGGTAGTGGCTACTGCACCGTTTCCGATCGCCGCGACGACAGCAGCGGTCGCACTAGTCGCGGTAGTTCCAGTACCTGCCGAAAGAGCGCGCGCGGTCTTGTTCCACTTCAGATCGGAGGCTCCGGCGATGAGACCGCCATCATTGATTTGCACCTGCGTATCTGCGCCATAGGCCGCGATTTGCGTGGCCGTGAGCGTGCCAGCAGCCTTAGTAAATACGAGCCCAGCATTTCCAGCGATGTTACCGCCATCGTTGAATTGGACTTGCGTATCTGCGCCATAAGCGCCGATCAATGTCGCGACAAGCTTCCCTGCCACCTTGTCGAACGTCAATCCGGCCGTACCGCCGAATGCGCCGCCATCGTTGAATTGCACGTCAGTATTCGCGCCGCCAGGCGAGGAGCCGCCTCCTCCTCCTCCGCCGCCGGCCGCGCCGTTGTGGCCGATGATCGCCGCGGTCACATTGCCAGTCGTGGGACCCGAGCTCTTCGCGCGCACCAGGAACACTTCGGCGCCGCCATCGGCGTCACGGATGACAGCCTGTTTTAGGCTGGTAAGGAGTCCAGCAGCGACGCAACAATCGGGGAATCCGGCCGTGCTCGGGAAGCTCGCGCAAAGTTCCCATATCGAACCGAGCGCACCAGGCTGTCCAGTCGCATCGACGAGAACGTCGTTGAACGGATGCCATGCCGTGAGGGTCGCGAATGTCGTGAGTGCGCCCACGGGATGAGCGCCAGAGACGCCTTCTACGGCTGGCCCATTATTGTCGCTGCCGACGATGATCCCCGTCATGGCGGCCGTCGTGGGAAGCCCGCTCGTGACTGCTTTCAATTTCATTGAAGTCCCAGCGCCAGGGACATTTCGCAACACGATCTGGCTCGTCCCTGGATCTTGGGAGAAGACTCCCGAGGCAATTAAGGATTCGGTTCCGCCCGGCCCTTCCGCATACACATTCCACTGCGTCCCGAACGCATGGGCATCGGAATTGCCGAATACGTACACGTCCACGATCGGCCACCACGTGACGAGCGTAGCGATCAGGACCTCGGTATTCCCGACAATAGAGCTTCCACTCTTGATTTCCGTACCCATGACTATTTCCCCTGAGATGCGGGCGCGAGAAGTTTGGGAAGAGAATCGAGAAGCGCCGCGACGACCACCGCGGCAACCCCCAAGAGTCCCTTGAGGGCAGGACTCGAGAGTGCTGCGACATTCGGATCGGTTACGAGCGTGTGAATGAGCGAACCGATCGCCGTCAGAATCACAATGGCATACGCGAGCAGCTGAGTCGTTTTCATTTGATCAACGCCTTTCCGATTTCCGGAGTCAATGCGTGCGCGCAAGCGCCAACGGCCGCCGAAGCGATGAAAGATGCCGCTGCGAAAGCGACAGTCCAACGCTTTCGATAGAACCAACTTGAACGTCGCACTTGACTCTCGTGCGCTTCACGCGCCGCTACGAGCGCCGCCATAACCTCGGGCGTGAGTTCGTTAATGGTAGAATTCTCGCGATTGCGCGGCGGCGGGATAGTATGCGTTTTCTTTTCGAGCACGCGCAAACGCTCGCCATGATCATTCTGTCGCCGCACGACAGCATTGACTTTCTCGACTGTCGCAAGAATGGTCTGCGATGTTGCGAGCACGCGTTGATGGCTCGCGATCATCTCGTCCACCTTCGTTGAGAGCCGCTTGGTTTCGTCCAGCGTCTGCTCGATCAACCATTTCACGTGCTCGTCCACCGCGGCACCTCTCAGGCGAGATCGTCTTTGCGATACTTGTGGCGCATGTGGTAACGCGCGAGCGTTCGCAATGCGTCGCGATCGACTGAAGATGTAACCCCCTGGATCCCGCAAAGCTCTTCCAACTTGAGACGACGCGAGACCCGCGATCCCGGAAGAGCCTTGATCGGCTTTTTCCACTCGGGATACGCGTCTCCGAAAACAGGATATGCATCGCCGCCCGGCATTCGTCGGATCTCATAATTTCCAGGACCCGGATCCCCGTCCAAGATCGATACCGCACCCATGAAATCGTAAGGCCCAGCGCTCGCCAATGAGAAATAGCGCGGCCCGACGAAATTGGAGACGTAGATTCCGTTCGGCGAGGCGTAGCCTTGCGATTCGACGAAATCGCAAAGCTCGATTGCACGCTGGAATCCCTTGGCAGAATCGGCCCACCAATTGGCATATGGGTCGCCGATGGCTTCTAAAAATTCATGCGAACACGTGACGGAAACGCTATTTGCGTCATCCGTCCACGTCCCGCCATTGGCGAGCACCGGCCCGACGAATACTTTAGCGAGCGGGCGCCCACTCGTATCCGTGTCGTGGTAGCCGAGCGCGCCGGCCTGATCTGCATCCTGCAAGAGGTAGAGCGGACTTTCATCAGGTTGCACCTCGCTCGGGTCTTTGGCCGCGCGTACGGCCACGGCCTGGGCCTGCCACATAAACGCGTAATCGCCGGCCTGCATGGCCAGCGCATCGGCGATAGCCGAAAGCCGGATCTCTCCGGCTTGTCCCGTCATATCCACGAGGACGACGCGCACGTCACTTCCCCGGCCCCGCGTCGACGCCGGGGCATGAGCAACCCTGGCGGGTAGCCCAGGTTACGCACGTCTCTACTCCCCCCTCCGGCCCCTGCTGCACCGATATACCCGTGGGCTTGGGCGCTTGTTGGCAGGATGCCGCGGTAATGCACGCCATGCCGCCCACGATGATGCACGATGCAATGAGGTGATAGAGCGTGCTACGGATTGTGTCGCTGGTTGCTTTGGAGATCATCATGCCCAGTACTCCCTGGTGAGCTCGACGAATCTTCCCGGTCCCCAACCATAAGGGGCAGGAGGGTCGCCGTTCTTTTTGCCGTCCGGCCACAAGAGAACGGTGTAAACGGGCGCGGTGAAGTCCACGATCTGCGCCGGAACTTTCGCATTAGCGCCGTTCGTCGTATTCTGCAATGTGAGCGTCACGGCCTGGCCTTGCTGCCCTGATGGCGCATCGGGCGCGCTCACCTTGACGATATCCCAAGCTTCTCGCGGCTGCGTTTTGCGCGCGGCGAACGCTTCGTACGCAATTCCGCCAAGAGCGGCGAGAGCGAGAATCTCAATCATCGCTATCCACCTTGTTCCTCTTTCCGCAGTGCGAGCAGAAAAAAGTACGCGACGCACTAGAGCAAGCCGGAATCGGATCGGGACAAGCCACTTTCGAAGAGCTCGGCGGAGGGGGCCGGGGAATGCCATCAGGCGTGCACTGGTGCGGCGCTCCCCCGGGGAAGTAGTGGATAGCGCATTTCGCGCAATATTCGAGGTCGACGGTTCCGCCATTTGCGCCTGGATTAGGTTTTGGAGTGTGAGCGGAGGGCGCTTCCTCACGCGGATTCGGATCTGGAACGTTCCCGATCTTGCTCCTGACATAATCCGCCGCTTCCTTGTAATCGCCGTCATCCCCCCCGAACAGGTCGATCAGTAGTGAAACGGCACCCAATGTATCCCTTTCAGCCTTCTTGAACGTCTCTCCCATGGCGCCTACCTCCGCAAGAGCAGTAGTGCCACAACAGCGACTGCTGCGCCAATGCCCAAGCCGGTGAGCAATCCGCCATCCGCATGTGCAATGCCTTGCCCGCCTGTAGGCTGGATCGACGGCCCGGCAAGGTTACCGCCTCGCGCTGCCTTGATAGTCGGCTCCCATTTCTGCAAACGCACCTCAAAGTCGGTCAATTCGTGCTTTTGCTGAAGATATGTAATGGGGAGCGTACCAATATCCGGATTTGCTGCGAGCCACCCCTTCCACTCGGCCGTAAAACCATTCCACGCCGCGAGTAGATCGGACGCGAGATTCGATGTATCCACGCTTGCCTGGAGTGTTAGAAAGTCATTATTGACTTTCGCTTCCAATGCCTTAACGTCACTAGGAGTGACGATTAGATCCAATCCTGCAATATATCGCGGCATTGGCCACCTACTTTCGCGTAAAAAGCCAACCAAGGCCGAACGCGACTACGAGCACGCCCGCCCACGGAAAAGACGCTCCGCCATCCGTTCCGCCATCCGTTCCGGCTTGCGCCATGGCATAATGCAGGCGTGCAAGCGATTCGGTGTAGCGTTTTCCAAGCGCTTTCGCAGCGGCGTTCGCCGTGTCTTCCAAGTCTTGGATCGTGATGGTGCCGTCACGATTCGCGTCAAGGTCTGCATTCTGATCGTAAAATGATTCTCCCTTAGCGGTAAGGATTGTATCAGGGGAGCGGCCACGTGCCGCCATTCGCGCTGGCAGAAACGTCTGCCCGTATACTTCGCCGACGCGTGCATAAGGCGCATGGCCCGCGTAATAATTTGCGACGAGTGGCATTTGTTGCTCTGCCGATAAGCCCAATACATAGGCGTATTGTGGCCCGTAGAATTGAATCAACCCATAGGCCGGTGCGCCGCCCGCATTTTGCTTATTCGCACGGATTCCGCTCTCATTGGCCATGACGGTAAGTGCGAGAGACGGATCCCACTTTTGAGCCCGTCCCATCGCCGCGAGCGCATCGAAAAAGCCATCCGAGAGATCCGCCGTGGCGTTCGTGATTTCAGGCTTAGTCTGCGGCTCCACGTCGATGCCTCCGGATTCCGTCGCGTTCGGGCTCGAAGCCTGGCCGGAAATTTTGACGCTCGCGTCAGTCCCGATGCCGCGGAGTGAACGCCAGATGATTTGCAGCCATTCGAGCATGCTACTTACGCCGAGTGTATGTGGAGTTGCCCCGCACTGCCCGCCGCGCCCGCGACGCCCGCGCCGCCGAATGCCGCGCCGCCTAGGCCCCCCGCCGCCGACATTGTTCCGCTTCCGGCGCGGTATCGCGACATTGAAAGGATAATCCCGCCGCCGCCGCCGCCGCCGCCGCCACCATTGCCACCTGCGCCCGCGGCCGCGGCGCCATTGCCTCCGAGCGCGGTGATCGCACCATTGTTTACGAGACGGAGAACCGCGAGCACCATGACTCCGCCGCCGCCGCCGCCGCCGCCACCCGTGACGCCCGCGTTATCGCTTCCCCCGCCGCCGCCGCCCGCGCCGCCTCCGATAATCCCAAGTTGCGCTTGATTTCCTCCGCTCGTTTGCGTGAAGAGAAACCCCGTGGTCATTGACGTGAGATTATGAGCGCCGCCATTCGTCGCGTTATTCACGTACGTTCCGCCCGCGCCGCCCGCATTCGCTCCACCCGCGCCGCCTGCGCCACCCGCGGGCGAGCCGAGATCGGAATCTCCGAGCGTGTTGCTTTGATTCGTGCCGGCCGTACCAGTACCAACGCCCGCATGCCCTGCGCCGCCGGCCGTGCCAATCCCGAGCGTCCCTAGCGAGCTCGATGCACCCGCCACACCCCCCGCGGCCGCCTTCCCATCGGAAGAGATCGTGCCATTGTTGTAAAGCGAGCCATTGCAATACAACTTGAATCCCGCCGTTTTGAGCGTAATCCCTGCATTGATGGTCGAACCATCTGCGATGAAACAATCTTGCGTTAGTGTATAGGTACTTCCGGCCAGCGATGTAAACGGAAATGTGGCCACTCCGTCGAAAACGCAAAGACCATCGTCGCCGCCGCCATATACTGTACTGGCAACGACGGAATTTAGAGCGTATTCAGTCATGGCACTGCACCTTACCTCGTTCAGACATTCAAAGGCGTGATACTCTCAAATGCGCCAGGAACGGCTTGTCCCGGCCTCCACGCATCGAATTGTGCATTAGGATCGATCGTAGCCGGATCTAGTTGGACTGACTGATCTGGCTTAGTCCAGGTGAAATCTGCTTGCCATTTCGAAAGTGTGCGCCCATTCGGCGTACTGAACGTTCCGGGCAGATGAGTCACGTTCGTGGGGTTTTCGGATATCGCGCTGGCGAACGCGATCGGAACGTCGGCGCTCGTCGCTTCCGAAAGTGTGTAGAAGCAAGCGCGATAGTTGTGATTTTGCTGAAAGAGCGCCACGCCAGAAAGGTATTTCGGCGACGATGCCAAAAGACCTTTTTCGTAAGCGTAAACGCCGAGAGCGGCCAATCCCAGGAGCACAATCCACATGATGTAATCCTTTCAACTTGGATAACCCGATAGACCGAGGCGCCAGACGATTTCAACGCTCGACGCGCTGGCCGGAATGACTGCGAGCGTGCAGCCCCCTTCCGCGGGAAGCGGCCGTTCGAGGGCATCGGTCGGAACCGGCCCGATAGCTGCGGTAGCATTCGCGACGAGAAACGATTGCGTAGCGTCGCTCTTTGCGAGCACGCGGCAAGTAGTGGCGAAATCGGGTGCAGGGCAGAGAGTATTTTTGGTGGTATTGTCGACGAACGCGCGGCGTGTGAGATTTGACATTCCCGAGAATCCGATACCTGACATGCCCTGGACTATAACGAACGGATCCGCCTGCAATACTGCACTGAGAGTACCCGTCCACGTCGGGGGGTAGAGCCATGCATTACCAAAGACATTCGTAACGCCGATCGTGGGAACGGGACGCGCGATCAGGCGAGCCGAGATATCCAAGGATTGCGCGATAACGGAATATTGACATACCTGACCTAGCGGAACATCGAAAAAGACCGTGTACTGACACCCATCGATTCCGATGCTCGCTTGACCGAGAATGGCCAGCGATGCGCCGGCATTGTCTTCAATATCGCGCGCTGCCACGGTATCTGCATCTTGCAATTGTATCGGCGCGATGATGTATCCACCCATCGGGCGAGCGCCATCCGAGGATGTGGTCGTAGAGATACGCTTGAGCGTCCCGTCGATCAGTTTTACGGTCTGCGACGTCGCATTGATGGCGCGTCCTGTATTTACCGCATCGGGGAGCGCCGGCCCCATTGGCGCGTAGCGCGGGTCGGCTTCGGCCGCCGCTTGCGCGAACATCTGGGCCTGATCTGCACTCATCGCGATTGGATATGCTGCTGCGGCCGTAAGCGTCTCCACTTCATGCGGAGCCGCCATGCGCAAGCCCAACGGCCGGTGTGCCAAGATTCGCTTTTTCGTCGCCATGATCGTACCTTGAATAATGCCTCCGTCTCTCTAGACGCCCGCGGGAGACGGAGGGCTTGTGTCCGCGTGTTCACAACGGTGTACCGTAAAGGAGTCAATACGGCACACTGCAAGGCGTCTAGAGACCCAGGTAATGCGCGACATATGCCGCGCGCACTTGCAGTTTCGTTAGATGCATACCGGCCGGCTCGCCAGGCATCGCTCCGGGAGGCGGAGCGCTCGCTCCCATCATATCATCGCCACCTCCCCCCGGAGTCATTCCAGGCGACGGACCGGCGATACTGCCGAAATCGTAATAGGCGGGCGCCTGTTGGGTGAGCGCCTGGGCTCCGGGCGTATTGTAGTGCGTCTGGATTTGCTTGGTCGTGGGAGTGATCTGCGAGCTCTGGACGAGCGCGCGATTGAAAACGACTTGCGGCATGGTGCCTCCGAATGCGTTGGTGACGGGGCCCGACGGAGCCACTGTCCTGAGAACCTGCGCGGCACCCGAGCCGCTCACCTGACGGACCTTAGGCATGATCGCCTCCGAGGTAATGGCGCACGTACGCGGAGCGCACCTGCAATCGTTTGGTGAGGTCGAGAGCGGCCGCCATGGTCGCGGCATCCTGCGCGCTTGACATACCATTTGCGTAATTCGCGGCGCCCTCCTTGCCGTTCGCGGCATCGCGCGCGAGTAGGCTCGCGGCACCCGCGCTCACCGGCAGAACACCCATGTTCTGCAATGTCGCATTTACTTGATTGGAAACGTCGATTGGCCCCGTCGAGTGGACTAGCGACGGTTGCCAATAGACTGAGGCATGGCCGGGGATCTGGCGGCTTTGGATATCCGTGTTCGTGAGCGCGGTCACGGCGTTCGGAGCGCTCGCGAGGCCCAAAACGAGATTACCGGCCGTGTCCAGAACCTTGGTCTTTCCTTGCGCCACGCTCTGCTGGAGCGCCATGACGGCGGGATTCATCCAAGGGAGCGCGTTCGCCTGGATGCTCGGAAAGTCCACTCCTAGTTTGGAGACGTCAATATCCGCGATGGCGCGCTCGCCGTCACTGAGCGCGGCCTGCACCGTGTCGATGCCTGGAATGTCATCGTATGAGGGAAGCTCCACGCCGCTCGCCGTGCTCGCGGCCTGCGCGAACGCGAGAATCACTTTTGGATCGAGCTTGCCCGCTTGGACGCTCTGCCCTAGCGCGAAAGCACTCTTGAGAAGCGCGGAGCCAGCGGCAGCCCCGGCCGGACCACCCACGACGAAACCCACGGCCCCGCCGAATGCGGCGTAGATGGCGGGCTCGTTGTCTTGCGTCCAATTGGCCGCGTCATTGAGCCAATGAGGCGGAGGCATGGGCGAGTGAATGTCTTCCCACACACGCTCTAGCCAATCCCCCGTCGCTGAGAAAAAGCTCTTGTCCGTCAGATTGCGCGCGTCGAATCCGTACGAGCCAGTCGCCCACGGCGTACTCCCGTCGGGCATGATGAGCACGACGTTACCGTCGTCTTGCGCGACGAGCTTGCCCCCCGACGCGTTCGTGGGGTGGTCGAACGCGGCCCACACCACGCCCCCCGTCGCGTCCGTCAAAACGAGATTGCTATCGTTTTGGAGCGTTGCCGCGGCCACGGGGCGCCCCTCAGTATGCGAGGCCCATAGCGCCTTGGGAGAGGGCGTATCCGTGGCGTAGGCGACGAGATTCCCGTCGCGTTGCAGAACGAACGCGAGGCGCCCATTCGGGGATTGAATGTAATCGTTCGGAAGAAGACTCTCCCCCGCGCGGAGCTCGTAGCGCGACGCATGACGGCGCGGCGTAAACGTCGCGGTTTTTACGAGCTCAGGGCGGAAAAGAACATTCTGAGTCATGGTGCCTCAGGCGTACTGAGCGCCGCTCACCGCGTGCGAATTCAACCATGTCACGATCTGCGGTATGGGGCCTTGCGGCGTCGAATCGAAGTAACCGCCGATCTCGTTATCGGTCGAAAGTGAGAATGTAGTGCCGACCGGCGGGCCGCCAGGTTCTTGGGTCAGCGTCGTAAGCACGACGTAGGGAGCCGCATCGGAGCTATATGCCTGCGTCACGACAGCCGGCTGCGGGATCCAGTTGTTGTGCGGCGCGAGATCGGACGTCAGAAGGAGCACGACGTGCGCGCCATTTGGCAGCGAGTGTTCTGGCGTCGAATCGTCGAAAAACGCTTTCAGGTCCGGATCCCCGGGAAACTCGCCCAAGAAGTTATCATTGCTGATCACGCTGTAATGCGCGACGGCGTTAACGTTCTGACCCGGGGGAGGCTGCGGAGGAGGGAGCGCGGGAGTCCCGCCGCCGCCGCCGCCCGAGCCCTTCGATTCCGCTACCAGAAGCGCGATCACGCCGATGATGATGAGTAGGCCGAATCCCATGACGTTCTCTCCTGGTCTTATGAAACGGTTTCGCCGGTCGAGCTTCCGCCCCCTCCGGTCTCGTTCAAGCCTCCGCTCCCTCCGGTCTCGTTCAAGCCTCCGCCGCCACCTGCATCCGCGGGAGGCTGCGCGCCGAGAAACTGGCCGCTCGCCCAACCCTGATCGCCGCTCGCCGCTTCAACCGGATACCACCCCCCTTGGGGAGTCCCAAGAATTTGCAGGGCGCTCCCATGCTGCGCGGCGAAAACGACGGGCGAGCCCATGCCGGGGCCGGTCCGCACATTCAGAACGCCAGATGGGCCGCTATCATGCGTCGTGACGTACGCGATGCTTCCCGGAGCGGGAAAGTCTGGTGGCGCGGCCGACGCGGGCGGCGCGGGAGTCCCGCCGCCGCCGCCGCCCGAGCCCTTCGATTCCGCTACCAGAAGCGCGATCACGCCGATGATGATGAGTAAGCCGAATCCCATGACGTTCTCTCCTGGTCTTATGAAACGGTTTCGCCGGTCGAGCTTCCGCCCCCTCCGGTCTCGTTCAAGCCTCCGCCACCTGCATCCGCGGGAGGCTGCGCGCCGAGAAGCTGGCCGCTCGCCCAACCCTGATCGCCGCTCGCCGCTTCGACCGGATACCATCCCCCTTGGGGAGACCCGAGAATTTGCAGGGCGCTCCCATGCTGCGCGGCGAAAACGACGGGCGAGCCCATGCCGGGGCCGGACCGCACATTCAGATCGCCAGATGGGCCGCTATCATGCGTCGTGACGTACGCGATGCTTCCCGGAGCGGGAAAGTCTGGTGGCGCGGCCGGCGCGGGCGGCGGGAGCGGCCCGGGCATCGGCTGAGGTGGCGGGAGGGGAGCGGGGGCAGGCGGCGGGAGGGGAGCGGGGGCAGGCGGCGGCGAAACCCCCGGGGGTGGACGGTAAACCGCTGGCTGAGCGCCGCCGCCCGCGCGAAGAAGCGAGGCGCGCGCGTGTAGTTGCGTGGCCAGATCGTGATAGTCCGGCTCGAGCGAGTCGGCGAATTCATCGAGCTTGTTCGGATCGGTTTCGCTCTGCAAAGCGATCTGCGCCGCCTTTTGCACGTCCGCTGAGTTCGGTGCGGCCGCGGCGCCTCCCGAGCTTCCGCCCGAGCTTCCGCCCTTGCTCATGAGAGCGAATGCGGCAATCGCGAGGCCGAGAATTAGAACGAAGCCCATGGGTTACTCCCCATTCCGAGAATGGCGCTCGGATCTTCGATGTTTCCCGCATCGTCGATCACGTTGAGATGAAATACGAGTCTGCCGTTTACGAATTTACCGGTGCAATTCGCGTGGACATTATGCCCGCTGCCGAATAGGCGTCGTTCCGCGAGGAGCCACGCGGTAAGCTCATGACATGAGGCTTTCTTGCGGCGCATGACATTCAGAACGTCGCGCCACGTCTGCGTCCCATTCGCATTGAGCGAGGGAAGCTCATAACGCACGCCGCTTCTATAAAGAAGCGGCGTGCGACGATTGAGTAGATACGCCTGATTTACGATCGACAACGCCTCGGTAAGCGCTGTCATAAGCTCGCATCCGGCTATGGGAGATAGCTGATCGAATGCAGCGAGATCGAAAGTTGCGGCGTATCCTCCCATGGCGATCAGCCGGGGAGAGCGGCCTGGCCGAGGAGCGCCGCACGGAAATCGTGCGTAGCGGCCGCGTCGGTGTTGGTGACCAAAAGGATGATATCCATCCCGTTGGACGCCGTATCGCAAGCCAGCGTGATTCCAACGGAATCACCGAAGAACGTCGCCGCGGGAATACCCGTCGAGTTCACGAACTGCGAACGGTTGCCGACCTTGATGTCGTTCACGATGAACGGGTTGGCGGCCGCATCGACCGTCGCCGGGAGCACGAGACGCTCCGGGCGGAAGGTCGACTGAGGCCGATCAGAAACCGCCTGCTGCGTGCTCTTCCCCACCGCGGCGAAAAAGAAGCCCATCGGAAGGAAGCGCATGCGGCCGCCCGGATCGTTGACGGCCACGGGGCCGTCCGCGCCCATCGGGAGCGCTGCGCCTGCGCCGCGGAGCGTGCGGCGAAGATTCGTCGTCGCGTACGCATCCGCGCCCGCGATTTGCTGGTAACCGGCGATCTGGGTGTAGCCGGCGATTGCACGTCGATTCTGTTGTCCAAACATGGTGTGGTCCTTTCCTGGGATCACTCCTTGAGCACCGGCGAACATGCCGGCGTTTGGACTCCTCTCGCCCACGTACGATCGTGAGGGCACTAGGCGGGAGAAAACATATCCCGCCAAGTAGACTGCCTCTCCCAAGCCGGGAGGAAACACGGCGCGTTACTGGGAAGTAGCCGCGTGGACGCCAGCGCGATATACGTACGCCGCGACAAGGCCATCCGCGAGATTGTGAGCGTGTTCCGAATAATGGCCGAAAGCGCCGAGGAATGCGGCCGCGTGGAGACCGATGCCCCCGACGAGATCGGCCGGAACGCCGCGAACCTGGAGCTCGCCGCCGGTCCCGAACTTCGTGTTCACGTAGCCCGCGATGCCCGCCGCGCCTGCCACTTCGGCGAGCTGCAGGCCGTGGGCCATCGCTTCCTCGCCCTTTTCGCGCATTTTCGCGATACGTGCTTCGAGACGGCCCGCCTTGGTCAAATTGCTCATCTTGGAAACCCTCGCTGTTGTGGGCCAGGTTGGGCCCAAGCGTGTCAGGTTTCACATGGCGCAAGCGATGTGTCAAGTAGTGCCAACGAAAAAGGGTGTGAGAACCCTCGTGGTTCTCCACACCCTCTAAGGAAGTGCGCTGTCCTATGCCGGTATGTGTCAGGCTGCGCCGTCGATCTTGGCGCGCACCCCGGCCGTATGCGCTCGCATGCGCTCTTTCTCCTTTTGCAGCTCGGCGCGCGACGTTTCCCAGCGGATGAAGCGCTCGGAATCCCGGTCACTCAGCTTATTACGATCGATTCGGCATTTCGCGCGGTAGGCCCATTCCGGGTTTTTTTCAATGCCGACATAATTACGACCTAAAAGCTTGCATGCGAGGCCTACCGTACCGCTACCTGCACACGGGTCAAAAACGGTTTCGCCTGGATTGGAGAACCATTCGACCAAGTCTAGCGCTTGGTCTAACGGTTTCTCGGCTCTATGCTTCTTTTCGCCGCGGAGACACTTGTGGGCGATTGCGGGGATAATCTCATCGTCCTGTAATTGATCGCCTTCGCCGGTTTCCGCGTTCATAGTGTGTGCCAAGTGGGTCAGGTTCCCCGGCCCATTCCACGATTTGCGCCCCTTGGAGGTCCCCCAATAGCACGTGACGAGCTCGAATCCGGTCGTAGGGCGATCTCCGCTCAATTGCGGCATGCTCCAGCGCACCCACGCCATGGGGCGAACGTACGTCGCTCCGTTTTGGATTGCCGTTTCGCGCCACGACGCGAGCGATTCTACGTCGGAATAGATGAGAGACCAGCGGCGCACGTTCGCGGCCGCTTGGCAGATGCAATGCCGCAATTCGTCGGTCAGATGCTCGAAACCAAGATCGCGATACCGCGTGCCGCGTCCTGGTGATTGACTCGTCGCATTCTTGTGAACGTGCGCGGAGTAGGGTGGATCGGCAATCATGACGTCATATTGAGATGGCGTGACCGATCCGTTATAAACCATCGCGATCGTATTACCGCAGTGAATGTCAATCATGATGCCTTTCTCCTTAGCGCCGCGGGGATTCCCTCCCTACAAGCGCCCGAACCGTCGCGGTGTGGAAAGTGATATGCGCCGCAATGACATGGGCGGCGCTTGGGGTGGAGCTTTCGGCGCCAGCGGCAGAGAGGACGGCCGCGGCGACAGTTACGCGCGTGCTGATGGGCGCCAGGGCCGTAGCACTGCGCGGAATTCACTTCTTCCCAATCAAACGATTGAACGCGTCTACAGATACCTCATTGACGGGCATCGCGAGCGTGGGCGTCTCGGCCTGCTCGGCCATCGCGCGGAGAGCATCGATCAGCACGCGCGCCACCTTCGAGGATTGCGGAATGTTATTCTTGTAGGCGGCCACCATCTCGCGTTTATAAACGGCCGCCTCTTCTGGCGACATGATGAGGTGTAATGTTTGACCCATCTTGCCGTGGTGGGTACCGCCGTCGATCTCGCCGAATAGGCCTACGATGATATTCATTTCTGCTCGCCTTTCTTCTTGCAGACTTCGCAAATAAACTCGATTACGCGTGACTCGCTCCACGCGATCAATTGGAATTCGCGCGTGTAGAGCGGGCCGGTATCCCGGCGACCGCAGACGTGACAGGCGTGACCGCGGCCGCCACGAGGGGGCTCGTATTTCATGCTTCCACCCCCTCATCCTCAAAACAATCCGGCTGGTCCGTCATGATCTCGCTCTGCTCTCGTGCCGCGCGCGCCTCGGGGGACAGCACGTCGAACCTGTACGGCACGCTCTCGGCTCCCCCCGCGTCGCGCACGTACAGGCGCGTGCTCGTCCCGCCCTTGTGCATGCGGCGCTCGCGCTTGGGCAAGGGATCGAACGCCATCCCGGTCTCGCGCATCTGCCACGAGGCGTACCGCGGCGCACCGCACGACCCGTAATTGCCTTTCCCGCCGCACACGCGCCGTTTCGCCTTCTTGCACGCGGTGCACTCGGGATACGTCAGATCGTGCAAGTCGGTCTCCACAAGCGCGTTGAATCCGCACGTGGGGCAACCCTCTTTCCCGTCTCCCGCCCAGTAGCCTTTGCACTCGGTGCAACGTGTAATCGCGTACACCGATGACTTGATACCGTGAAATAGACGCTGGCGTACGCCGATCTCCGTCTCGTAATTCTCGCGGTCCCATTTGAGGAATCCGTCGACCATCTTGTCGGCGTGCTCGTGCAACGCCTTGCGGCCCACGCCGCGGGCGCGCACGGCCTCCAAGTCGGCCGTTTCGAGCGGCCAGTAGACGCCCGGGCGCAAGACGAAGACACCGTTCGCCCCCTTCTTGGTCTCGTGCTCCCATCCACCCAGGGGTTTCTGGACGGTATCGCCGCTGGGCGCCTTTAGGTTCGCCGTGCCCGTGTCGTGTGGTTTCTCGAGCGCGAACGGAACGAGCGACAGGATCCCGTCCGTCGCGGTGGAGATTACATCCCATCGGTTGGGCGCCGCGCAGATGGCGCGGAGTAGTTGACCGCGCGTCGTCGCGGTGGTCATTCCCGCAATCACCCAATCCTGGAACGGGGGGCGCTTACCTTTCGATTGCGCGGTTTTGCCGTATCCCGCGTTCATAGCGAGTTTCAGCGCCAACCCCTCGCCCGTGTCTTTGCCTTGCTCGAAACGACGCTTGTAGATTCGCGGCACGTACGCGAAAGGCTTGTGGTCGCACTTGGTCTCGTAGATCCACGCCTCACCCGTCGCTTCTACGAGCTCCGGCCATCCGTCGAGCGCCGCGGAGAATTCCGGCCACCAGGCCCACCCCGTGAAGTTGGTGGGGTAGCAGATACTCCCCTTCTTGTCGCGGTAGGGGAGGGGGGCCCATGCGAGCGCGTCACGCCTTTTCGCCGGAAGTGGTTTCACGCGAAAACGCACTAGAGCAAGTTGCGCATTCTCGCATTTCGATAGGAGACGTCGAGTACCCTCCTTTAGATGCTTCCACGTACCACACTTGGTACAGGGTATCTCGGTCGCCTGCGCGTAGGGGTATGCTGAGCTGATATCGAAGTTTTGGACTGGAACCGCAAAAACACCGATTCGCGAGCATTCGAAACGCCCACCAAAAAATGCGCTCATAACAGCGCGTTCTAAACCCTCTGGCCATAGCTCCTTGCCTCCCAGGTATTGCTTGACTCCTTCGGCAGTGAGCATCGCGCTCGCCGATGAGCCGGCGCCCTCATAGCGTTTCAGCGTGTAGCCGATCGCCGCGTGCGCATCGATGACTTTCCGCATCATGAGCGCCAGCAAATGGCACTCTTCGCGGCAGTAGGCCATGACGTCCTCGGGTTTCTCGTCCTGGAACTTCCCGCGATTGTTTTTCATCGCGAGGATTCGCGCGCGCTGCTCCTCGGTGCCAATGCTCCAGTTCTTCAGCGCGTTGACGAACGAGCATCCGAAGAAGCGGAAGCAATCCCAAATGGTCCACCGCGAGCGCGTCTTATTCCCCGGGCGCTTGGCACTCACCGCGAGGGAACCGGCAAACCAAATGAACCGCGCGCCCTCATGCGGAATCGGATCGTATTGCGTGAACGTGCGAGCGCCGCACTTGCACTCGTCCGCGTCATTCGTGGACGCGCGACGCTCGCATTTGCCGCAATACTGATACGCTCCCAGGTCCGGACGCACGAGGAGATATCGCTTATCGGGTGGTAGCTCTTTCATAATCATGGTAAGGTCATATCCGCCCGAAAACCAGAAGATGAGCGCCTTCGGCGGAATTGCATAGATAACCGCGAGGCATTCGTCGTGCGTCAATCCGTCCGCGGCGAACCGGGTTTCCGCGACGGTTTTACCGGTTTCGTCCACCGCGGCGAAATAGGTATAGACGTGATTGAGGCATCCCTTGCAGGCGCCTTTTACGCAATCGGGGAGGAATCGGCCGTTGCTGTCGGGGGCGTGGCGGCCGTCCGGCAGATCGTGACCCTCGCCGTCCACGCCGATGATGCGCGCGGTAGTCATTTATCGATTTCCGATTTATGAGCCTCTCTGAACATTACGCCTTCTGTTTTACAGCCGCATTTAGATGTCGGGTAATCGGAAATAAATTCATGACCGCAAATCCTGCATTGCCAGGATATGATCCTAACTAGCAATCGCCTCCCTTCTATCAAAAGGACGGTTTTCTTATCACGTCTCATTTCATCGCCCTCCTTACCGCCGCCGCCCGATCGTGAAGTTTCGGGGTGAAAATGTTATTCATGATGAATTGCCGCGTCAGGCCCATTCGCATGCCTTTTTCGATGAGCTCTTCGATCTTTGGTTGTCCGTCCACCAAGTGCTGGCGCATGCGCCGCCATGACAGCCGGTCGTAAACGAACGGCAATTGCGTGACGCGCTCTAGCACCCAATCATCGGCTTTCGCGTGACGGGTCACCCAACCCTTTTTAGCCGCTTCGATCCGCTTTTGCTCGGCGTGGAATCGCTCTCGAGCCGCAGCCGCCCTTTGCTGGGGCGTTAGCTTGCTTTTGCGCTTTCTAGCGGCCATTCGCCGGCCACCTTGCGCGAACGGGATTGTGTGTCACATTCCCAATCACAACGTATAGCCTTTCCGCGTTACAGCCGGGCTCCTAGCGGTGGGAGCCCGGCTTTTCTTTTGGCATGCCGGCGCACGTCGCGCCAGCGTGTGCCTACATCTTCTCGGTAGCGAGCGGTTTGTACGCCTCGACGATCCGCATCCACACGGGGTACGCCTCGGCGCCGAAGGCCGCGCCGATCTTCCCGAGCTCGTCGTCCTCGCGCCCGAGCACGTCGAGGATCAGATCGGTGATGATGCCCTCGCCCACCACCTTGTCGGGGCGTTTGCCGGCCTGGTAGGTCCGGCCGATCTCCAAGAGCTTCATGGCTTGGGCCTGCCCGAGAAGCATCGAGAGCGACGCGATACGCTCCGGATCTTTCGCGAGGATCGACACGAGGAGCTTGACGTCCTCTTCCGCGGTGATCGGCTCGGCGGGTTTCTCATCGACCGGTTTACCATCCTTATCGAGCGATTGCGTCAATCGATGAATAATGACCGGAGCGTATCCCAGTAGTGTTTCGAACGCCTTGTTCATGCGCGCCTCGCGCACGGCGAATTCACGCTCCTTTAGCTGGCGCTCGTGATTGAGCGAGCGTGCCTCTTCGGCCGCATCGATATCCGAGCTACGCCGCTCTTCGAGGGCATCGATGCGCGCCATCGCGCGCTGTAGCATCTTCGCTTGCGCGTCGAGCAGCGATTGCATGGGTTTCTCGATGAGACTCACCATGCGCTCGGCGTGACCAGCAGCCTGCTCGGCGAACTTGCGCGTCTCGGCGCCGAGGTTCGTGGCAATCTTGAGTAGCTCGCCGTGACTGACCTCCTCATCCGGATTGAGCTCGGCCAGCTCGTCTGGATCGAACCTGAGCACCCCCTCGGGATCCTTGACCGGGTTGAGATCGCCATTCCGAACGAAACGGCGAATCGTCGAGGCCTGAACGCGGAGCATGCGCGCCGCCGCCGCAACGGTGGGCCATTTGCGCACATCGATTTTCCGCGACTTTTCGAGTGCGAAATCCTGGCGTTCGGATGACGGTGGAGATTCCTCTTCGTCCGTCATATCGCTGGGTTGGGTCTTGATATCGTCAATAGACACGGTCCGTCGTCCCATAGTTCACCTTGTACCACGTCGTATTTCATCGCGGGCGCGCGTAGGGCTTGTGGAGATCCAAAAAGGCCTGTTTGAGTTGCTCGCAATGGCGCATAGCGATCTCGCCGTTCTGGTATTCGGCTATCACGCGCGTTTGAATGCCATCGCGACCCACACTGATATGGGTAACGAAGTACGTGCGAATGCCCGTGGAGAGATCGGTCATCGGTTCGACGCGATAGCCGGCGCTCACGTCGTCATTGCCGCGCATCGCCAGGTTCCCCGATCTTGATGTTAGGCAGCGTGTCCCTGTCGTTGGCGTAAGGGTCCGCGCCATAGTTACGCAGATAGAGCCTCAGGAGACGCTCGTACTCTTCACGCGTCTCGCGGACGCGCCCGCGCTCCGAGTAGTAGCCGATCGTGTAGCCGATGGCCGTGCCGAAACATAAAACGAAAAACATAAAACCGAAAATCATGTCTAGAGCTCCTTTTCACTGACAATCGCCTCGTACCATGGGCCATCACATAGTGCGCGTTGCGCCGCTTCGATCGCTTCGGCGTAAGTTCGATATGAGCGAAAGTCGCAACGTGGCCCGTAAATCAATGTCACGAGCCACGTGCGTCGGGGCTTCCACCCGTCACTTTCGAGCGGCTTGCCGGCACTTCTCATGAATGAACACGCGAATCCCGGGGCCCTTGCCACTGCTCTGGACGGGCACGAGCTTCCCACGGTTTTTACCGCAGAAGACGCAACGCTCAGAACCGTGCGCGCGCCCGCTCTTGTCGACAATTCTCACGACGCACGCTCCTTCTCACGTCGATAGGCATCCCACGCGGCGATCTCGCGACCGCGAAGGTAGTCGTGCACCTTGCGCGCGTGCGCCACATCGTCGCGCGAGCTAAAAAAGAGGTTCATCGCGGCATTCCCAAGCGCGTATTGCGCGAGGAGCCAGTCACGTTCGGCGCGTGAGAGCGGCGCGAGAGGTGCGAAAGGAAGGGAACCGCCGGCAACACCCAACTTCATGGCGGTTCCCCCTTTGCGCCGCGCCGCGTGCTTGCGGCGCGTTTTCATCAGAACGGTACTTCTTCAGAATCGTCGCCACCTGCGGTAAGGAGCGCAACCGCGTCGCGCTGCTCCGTCGACGGCATGAGACGCGGATACTTGTCGCCGCGGTCAATCGTCTTAGCGCGCTCGCACTCCCACGTACGCATTTCGCCGGCCTTCGGCTGCGGTCCCGGGGTGAGCCTGAGATTCGTGACCTTGTCGGGATCGATCGTCATCCCGATGATGGCTTTGAGTTGCGCCGAAATGGGGAGCATTACCTCGGCTCCCGGTTCGGCGCGCTTGTGCGAACCATCCGCGACGACAACATCGCACGGCGCCGTAAGCGTCACCGCATACGCACACCAAGGTTTCGCCACCCCACCATTCTTCTTGGCTTGCGTTTTCTGAGACTCGCTCGGCGGGAAAGGCCCGAGAATTCCGGTGAAGTAACCCTGAATGAAACCCTTGCATTCGGAGGCGCGAAACTGAGGACGGGATAGGGTGACCTTGACGAATTCATCACCCTGCACGTCCGCACCCTTGTCCACACCCTTGCCGCCGTTCTTACCCTGAACGCTCGTATCCGTGCTCATTATGTGGCTCCTTTTTTGCGGGGCGCCGGAAATCGTGACGCGACCGCAGTATCACCACACTGAACGATGAATGACGAACGTGCAAGTCACGCTGAACGTGACTGGCCAAAAAAGTAGGACAGAGCCCCCTCACTGAACGTTCGTGCGGCGTAGCGAAATTGTGCTAATGCCGTGAATGGCGCGGCCGTTCTGTTAGTCAAAGGAATGAGGGAGCGATGGCAAAAACGATGATGGGTGTGGGCGACCTAGCGCAAACGCTCGTGGACAGTGCACGCGAGGACATGCCTCTGTCTTCGGCGAAGGTGCGCATCATGGCGCGCTTGACCGAGGCACTTTGCGATAGGGCACAATCGCGGTGCGAGCGCATCTCAGGGCATTACGCAATTATTCGCGGAAAGGAGCGTGTGTAATGCAATTCTGGTACGGCATTGCGATTGTCATGGGTGCGGTGTTTGGTATCGCGGCGTTCACGGGATGTTCGGGGCCCGCCGCGGCGCCCGATGTCGGGAACGTCACGAGCGCCGATCAGGCGCGCCTCGAGTGCACGCCGCTCGTCGAGTGGCAAGGGAGCCCGGCCTACGCCGAGAGCGTGACCGTCGAGGGCGAGCTCCTCGACGGCGAACTAGAACTTTTTGCGCGGTGTCCGACTAGCGAACGCACCATCTCGGCCGAGTGCCTCTATGTCGATTCGCAGGAACGCTTCGCGGGGTGCGCAGTCCAAGGTTCGCCCAATCGCGCCTGGTGCCCGTTTGCGGGAACCGAGCGCGCGGTACAGGTGACGGTGAAATGCGGACGATGAGGAAGTGCGGCACGTGCCGGGAGTGTTGCATCGCGCTCAGGATCGACGCGATGCCCATCGGCGAGGACGTCGCCGTCAAGGAGGCCGGAGAGTCCTGCCCGCACATGTCGAGCGACCACACGCACGCCGCGGCGTGCGGAATCTACGACGGGCGACCCGACGTGTGCCGCAAGTTCAAGTGTTCTTGGCTCGCGGGCGCGCTCGAATCGCACGAACGGCCCGACCGCATCGGGGTTATTGTGGAATTCGCCAACAAGAGTGGATTCGATTGTTGGTACGTCCACGAAACCAAAAACGTATTGGACGAGCCGCTGACGTACGCGAGTCAACTCGTGCGACGCATACGTGAATCGGCGCGAGACGTGGGATTGATCGTCGTTATCACACGATACGACGGAAGCCAAGTCGCTTATATACCCGATGGTAGTGAGGAATACCCGTCAGGGCAAAAAAGCAATCACGTTCGATTGCCGATAATCTGAACGTGTGATACTGAACATTCGAAAGGAGCTACGAACATGGCAAGAGGATTTGCATCGATGTCACCCGAAAAGCAACGCGAGATCTCCTCGAGGGGCGGGAAGGCCGCGCACGCCGCGGGAACCGCACACAAGTGGACGAGCGAGGAGGCGCGCGAGGCGGGGCGCAAGGGCGGGACGAGGGTCGCCCAGGACCGCGCGCACATGGCCAGGATCGGCAGGAACGGCGGAAACAAATCGCACGGGAAACCACCGAGCGACAAGGCGGCCGAATAAGGAGGCATGACGATGAACGCACAACGCGGAGCCGTCCGATCGACATACCCGATCACATTCGAGGCGGACGGGACATTCTCGGTCCTCGTCAACGTCAAGAAAGTGCGAATCGGCGAGAGTGAAGAATTTAACGTCGAGCGCACGGTGAAAAAGTGCGCGACGCTCGACGAGGCGATGCGCCACCTCGCGTATCTGCACGTCCAGTGGAAGGAGCGCGGCGTGCGCGTCGTGGATGCGGACGTCAAAGCCTTCCTGGTCGACACGTATCACACGATCGGCAGACTCGCGATGCTCGGGCGCGCTCAGTACGCGGCGCTCGCGGCGAAGAAGTTCGGCGAGGCCAAGAGCGCCAGGACCATCGAAGACACGATCGCGGTCACGTTCGCGGGCGCGCGTGGGGTCCGAGGGCTGGCGCTCCGCTCGGAGAAACGGGAACCTGCGAAGGAGACCGCGCCCAAGACGGGGAAGAAGACGAAGAACGGGAGCGCCGTCGCGGCGTGACATCCTTGGTCGCGCTGGGGCCGTCGCGACGCAAAAAGTAACGGCTTGTCTCTCCCCTTGGTTGCTGCGGTTTGCAACACTCGCCACGTCGCACGCGAGAGGACGTCGGTTCGAATCCGACAGGGGAGACAAGATAAATCGTAGGCGCAATGTGGCGCCTCGTGAATCCCGGTAGGTGTTCGACCGACCTACCGGGATTTAGTTTATTTTAGGCACTTCTGCGCGCCGACGCCGACGATCTCGAATCCTCTTCAGGATTCTCCACACCTTTTGCATTTCTTGTGGTCAGCCCGCGCGCATTGTCGCGGCAATTCCGAATGACCATACATCCGCTCGCGGCCGTGGTGCCACGCCGGGCGGACGGGCAGTCGAGAAAATTCTCCACGCGTCGCCTGATCCCCCTGAGCGCCGCGCGTTCCGCCGTCCAGCGGCCGCGTAGCGCGAGCTCCGTCGCGTTTTCCACCCGCGTGAGCGCCTCCGCCATCCGCGACGCGTCGAAGGCGTCGAGCCTCCCGCCTAACGCT
>Ga0187778_10000676_pt1 | contig 24334 bp, 15 predicted proteins | sample 1015_Q2_SP5_20_M_FD_132418 | JGI IMG/M metagenome (GOLD analysis project Ga0187778, IMG submission 132418) | Tropical peat soil microbial communities from peatlands in Department of Meta, Colombia - 1015_Q2_SP5_20_MG | ecosystem: Environmental > Terrestrial > Soil > Wetlands > Peat | place... | reverse complement strand
TTCTTCCTCATGAATCATTTGCACCTGCGTCGGAATTCGGCTGGGCGTGCGCAACTGACCGCTGCTCAGGACTTCACTTTTGATCTGCCGAACGACTTCGGCCGCCGCCTGCGCCGCGGGTGGAGGTGGAGGTGGCGGAGGCGGCGCCACCAGGAATGTCAACAACTGCTGTGTGGGAAGTGCCTCGGTAAACATCAGGGGCAGAATGAGCAAGATACCAATCAACAGGCACTGGAACACAAAGGAGAAGCCGGTCGTGAACCGGCGACGTCTCTTCTCCCGTTGGCTGGAGTCCAGCAGGCTGTCAGAGAACATTGGACGCTCCGGCAGCCTAGGAATCTGTAACAGAGTGCCGGGCGTCCGCGAGACTCTAGGTGGCACCGGCGCTTCGACCAGGTCAGCAACCTCTGGCTCTCGAGTTTCAGTCGCTACTGCCATGGCACCCTCCAGAACACCTTGCATCCACGCATATTCTCCATCCTTGAAGACCAGAACAGCCGTGCCTAATATCACCGGTTTCCGTGATCGTAATCACCATCGACAGCTAGACGTTAACCTTTTAGAACGTGGCGGTTAGGGCGAACCTATGGGGAAGGAACCAGTTGAAGAGGCAGTGCGTTGAGCCAGAACACCTGGGCCGAGGCATTCCCTGGAGAAAGCCTAGGGACTTGCGCCGCCACTATGGCAGTCGCTGCAGGAGACTTGAGTCAAATCGCCAATATCCACCGGGTGCTGAAATCTGTGTTCTTCCTCGGATATGACCCGGATTGCCCCCTCCTGCTGACTTAGAACTGTATGGCAAGCGTCGCAATCCTTTCGAATCACCTTTCCGTCGGCGCTCACGTGCTGGCCATCGTGGCAACGGAAGCATCCGTTAAAGTAAACATGACCGATGTTGTTGGGATGAGTCTCCCAATTCACCTTCATTTCAGGGAAGATTGTTCTCTGATAGATCCTCTGTACCTCGTCCACCGCATTTCGGATCTCAAGCTGTTTGGTTCTGGCCAACTCCGGGTATTTCGTTTCATAAAAATCGTGCAAGCCCCTGGCGATACCTTGGAGCGCGGCTCCGGTTGAATCGTAATTCGCGGTCAACACCGCTACCGATTGTTGTTTTAGGTACGGCAAAGAGACGTCCAGCCGCCGGCTGAGCAACGAGCGGTCCACCGCCTGGTCGGGCGGCACATACACATGGGTAGGGCGGTTGTGGCAGTCCACACAATCCATGCGGTGGCGGGTGGCTTTTGCGATTTGCTCAGGGGTCAGAGCCGAGTCCTTGGCATAATACTCGGCCACGTGCCCCTCTGTATCCCGCACATGGATGTAAGGGATTACGTTGTGTTTCTCGTCGGTTGAAACGTATTCAAGCTGATTGCCAATGTTCATATGCCAATGAATCCCTTCCGGCGCACCGGTGGCGGGATCGCCGCCGCCCGTCCGAATCAGCATTTGGATCTGGCGGGGAGTGTTCTTTTCATCGCTGGCATAGTGAGTGAAAACCTTCAATTGAGCTCCATAGAACTTCTTCGGCCAGTGGCATTGCTCGCAGGTTTCCTGCGCCGGGCGCAGATCGTGCACCGGGGTAGGAATAGGACGGGGATAAGTATGAAATATTGCCGCGAACACCTGGCGCGTGCCCGATAGCTTCGATTTCACATACCAGGTGGCGCCCGCGCCAACATGGCACTCCACGCATGCAACTCGCGCGTGCGGCGAGAGCTCATAGGCAGTGTATTCCGGGTGCATCACCGTGTGACACGTAAGTCCACAAAACTGGACAGAATCGGTGTATTGGTAGGCTTGGTAGCTGCCAGCCATGCTGACAACGACGAAAATCAGCAGAAAGGCAAGAAATCCCAGGGCTGCATTGCGCTGCCGGGGATCGTTGAGATCAAGGCGGGGAAACCGCGATACCTCAGCGGGCAATTCCACGGCTTTCAGTCGCCGCTCCCGCCAGAGCCCTGCCCCAAGAAGGAAGAGGGCCAACATGAGAAATGCCGGCGCCACCATGTAGGCGAGAATCCCAACGTAGGGATGGGTGGCCCCTGACATCAAGGCAATCAGCGTGAAGAGGACGATGTTTCCAAGGCTGACCACTCCTAGGGCGAGTCCGGCCAGACTCAACGGGTTGCGTACGATCAGCCGGAGTAAGACTGTCCGACTCCTGCTGGGCGGCGGCTGTTGAGAAATCTTGCACCCCCCTGTTGTTGGAACACCGAAGCGTATCCTGCATCATCCGCGCCCTGGCCCAACGCACACTGCCCTTGGTAGAAGCCAGAGGCATCTTGTGCCACCAGTGGTCGCAGGTCCTTCGCAGACTTCACTGCTTCAACCCTGCTTCTGTTGCCACATACTAATTCAGGATCACACGTGATCGTCAAGTTCACATCGTAAGTGGCCGATCACTCCAACTGGGGCGAACGCTGTGAAAGCAGAGTGGATGTGACGCATTCAGTTCCGTTATCTGTGATGAATGTCACCGCAGCTCGATTGGAGCGACTACAGAATGCACTCGCGGTGCTTCGCCCGTTTGATCTGCCGGTCCGAAGTGGATGGGCAAGAGCGATGGCGAAGCTGAAGCACGGTGTTCTCCAACTGACCCGTGTTGAAGGGAAGGTAGCCTGAATAGAAGGTTTATCACCCGCTGAGTGCTGCCCGACTCTTGGAAGCCTGGCAAAGAGGTCAAGGAAGCTGTAGGTCGAAGGAATAAATCTCCTGGGCGCTGATGTCACGGGGAAGGAGGAGAACCTCACCGGGACCGAGTCCTGTCCAGGAGCTGCCACCAAACTGGCCAGGGAATTGTCGAACTTTCTTGAAGTCAGCTATTTTTTCAAGCTTCGAATCACCGATTCGCACGCGAAAATACCCGCTATTGCCGCCCAGAACCGTGTCGAAATAGACATGAGCAGAATCTTGTGACCAAGCAAGATAGCCAAACATGCTCGGGCTCACGTTAACCTCGAGCCGTCGCCATTGTCGGCTTGTGACATCGTAGAGCATCAATTTGTCGTTATCGGTGTACGTAATCGCGACGATGTAGCGGCCATCGGGCGACCATCGTGGAGCGAAGAGCCCCTGAGAGCCTGGGAGCCGCGAAATCTGGCGACTCTTGAGGTCAAACAACTCGATGAAGGTCTGCTCGGGATGGAGCGCGTTGATATTCCCGAAAGCCAGTGTGCTGCCGTCCTGCGACCAGGTAGGATCGGTCTCCTGCGCGTCTTCCGAGGTCACCGGCTGCGCACTGCCACCATCTCGTGAAATCAGAAAGACCTTCCAGGGTTTGCCCAGCCCGGCTCCGGAAAAAGCAATCTGCTGTCCATCCGGAGACCAGTGGGCCAAACCAGTTCTCATCGGAGGATACGTTAGCTGGAGACGAGAACTGCCGTCGAGTTTGCTGCGCCATAACGTGCCATCGGGGATGCTGACATAAGTGACCCAATGCCCATCACGGGAAAAATCCACGTCTGAGGCCGAGATGCTGCCGAGATAGGGAACAAGATCGGCAGACTTGGTGTCGTAACGGACCAGCTCCGCTCGCTGCTGAATGCCGACGACGAACAGCTTCTTCCCATTTTTACTGGGAAGAGAACTACCGAACTGCAACGGGCCGGTCGTGAGCTGGACGGGCTGGCGCGAGACCTTTCTCCACCATTCGCTGTGGTCGGCCGCAATCCAGATGTTGCTGGCGCCTTCATGAACGCTCTGGAAGACGTAATACCTGCCATCAGGTGTCCAGTTTCCGCAGCATTCGGCAGGGGGATTGTTCCAGCCGGGAAAGACAGGGTGCAGGTTACTGCCATCCGTCCGGACTTCCCAAATGGCGAAGGTGTTGTTGACGGAATTGAAGGCTGTGAATCGGATGCGGGTTCCATCCGGGGAGAAACTAAAAACCCCTGGTGTGTCCGGCGCAGTGACAATCCTGCGCGGATTGGCGCCGTCGTGCTCCGCCACATAGATATCGCTCCCTTTGGCAAACGCCAGTTTGCCGTTCGGAGCCCAGATCGGGTCATGCCCGGACGCGTCACTGAGCCGGCGGGGTGAGCCAGCCGGGATGGGCACCGACCAAAAAGGTTTGTCGAGAGAATTAGTCTGAGTCTGCGCGACCAATAATTCAGAGGTTTCCGGTGAGACCGCATAGACGACAGGGTCGTCGAGCGGAACATCAACGGGTGCGGTTTCGCCTCCATTGACCGAAACTTGTTCGATAGCAAAGCGAGTGGGGGGATTCTCGGTGAAGTAGATGCGGTTCCCATCCGTCACCAGCGAGATCTTGGGCAGCCCGTCGCTGGTGATCTGTCTTGATCCCAGGATTTTCGGCGGTGGAAGCGGAGTACGCAGCCACAGCGCGAGTAAGGCGGCACAGATGACAAGTACCGGTATGGCGATCCACTTCAGCCAGAGCTTCTGCGACAGGGCAGGCGGTGCGGCAGCTGGCGGGCTAAGGGCTGGCGCCTTTCCTGACTCCGTGTCGCGCTTCAATCGTTTGAGGTCGGTTTCCATGTCGGCCGCAGCGCGATAGCGGAGATCCCGATCCTTCTCCAAAGCCTTGCTGATAATTCGTTCCAATTCGGCCGGAACTCCGGGATTCAATCTCACGGGCGCGACCGGAGCGCGGTTGACGATGGCTTCGCAGATCATCGCCGGAGTTTCTCCGCGGAACGGCGGTATGCCCGTCGCCATCTCATACAAAACTGCACCGAAGGAGAACAAATCGGTGCGGGCATCGAGATCCTTGCCGCGAACTTGCTCGGGCGACATATAGGCGACCGTTCCCACCATGCTGCCAGGGCTGGTCAGCTGCTCTTCGTCCGCGGACTGGCTCTGCGTCTTGAGCGCCGCGATTTGGGTGGATGAAATGGCCGCAGGCGCGACCTTGACCAGACCGAAGTCTAGAATCTTGGCGTGGCCGCGGTCGGTAACGAAAATGTTGGCGGGCTTGATGTCGCGGTGGACGATGCCTTTGGCGTGCGCAGCATCGAGCGCGTCTGCCACCTCGACGGCGAGCGGAAGCAGAATCTCCAGGTCCAAAGGGCGACCGCCGATGCGGTGCTTCAAGGTCACGCCATCTAGGTGTTCCATGGCGATGAAGGCCACGCCGTTCTCCTCGCCAATGTCGTGAATCGTGCAGATGTTGGGATGGTTCAGGGCAGACGCGGCTTGAGCTTCACGCTGGAAGCGGGTGAGAGCCTGAGGATCGCGGGCCACTTCCTCGGGCAGGAATTTGAGAGCAACGAAGCGGTGAAGACGGGTATCCTCGGCCTTGTAGACAACTCCCATGCCGCCTCCGCCGAGTTTCTCGAGGATGCGGTAATGCGAGATGGTCCGGTCGATCATCAGGGCGGAAGATCATGGGGAAGCGATAGCGACATCGTTGGGTAGGCCCGGTGTCTTGTGGTCCTCTCCGAGGTCGCGCCCCCTCATCTTGGATCCTACCGAGGTGTTTAGGAGAGATTCTAGGCTCCCAGCAAGTTGATTTGCAATTTCTGGTACCCGTGCTCGCGCGCCCAGAGATCCAGAGGTATCGTCGCCAGTTCGTCCACCACCGGGACCGCCAGCCCCATTTTCGTCAAGTCGACGCTCTTCAAGTAAGTGTGACAGGTGTCACAGACATCCACACGCACATGCGCGATTTCCGGAGCCGAATAGAACGCGATCTGCGGCTCTCTTTCCTCGCCGCACGCCGGGCAGTAAATTCTTCGAAACATCCACTCGTGCCCGCACAACATGCAAATCAAAGACTTTTTGGCTCCGTCGCCTTCGGCTCGCAAGACGCCGACAATCGGCTTGCCCCCGCACAGAGGACAAGTCGAAGGCGTGCCATCGACATTCCTCGGCGCACGCCGATCGGCAAGATACTCAGCATACGGTTGAAGAACGATCCAAGCCAGCAATCGCTCTCGCGGAAGCGCCTCGCTCCCGTCGTCGCCCCGCTCTCTGAAGGCTTCTGATCCCTCGGCGATGACTAGCTCGTATTTGCAAAAATCCGCGATCACTTGCTGCCATTCGTCCGGACCCTTCTGCCTCAGGGAGGCGGCCGCCTGGGCGAGCGGCGCCGGTGCGATCCGTTCGAGTAGGGCTAAGAGCTTAGGAAACTTTGGCAGAAGTTCAACAAGGTTCCACTCGTCCGACAAACGTCCCGAGGGCGAAACCTTGGCCGATTCTACCGGAGACTGGCGGAAGTCAGCATACATACTTCGCTGAAACGTTGCGACGCGAGTATAGAAGTCTAGTCCCTCAGCGGCAAACGGATAAACCGAGGTCAGTTCTGTGGCGCGATGGATACGCCTGTCCCATTTTCCGCTGTTCATTTTCTAGCTGCCGAGTTGCGAAGCAGTTGCTGATACCAAGTGTGGTGATGAGAGTCGGCCCAGGCACGCGAGACGTCGCCACGAATCACCGATCCGAATGCGCCGCGCTCCACCGCGGTACCCATATAGACGTGAATGATGAAGAGCGCGACGGTGAACAGCGTGCATATCGGGTGAACGATCACGGCGGCAAGACGCAGGAAGTGCAGGTTCCAGGGGATGTATTGTGGGAACCACAGAATCAAGCCCGACAGCAGCAGCAAGCCGGCGTTCCAAAAGAAGCCCCAAAACAACAGCTTCTGGCCTGGGTTAAAGCGGTCGGCGGAAGGTACCTGCTCGTCTTCGTTGCGAATGTAATGTGCAATGGCGCCCCACCAGGCCTTGTCGGCCGGGGTTTCCCTCATTTGGCCCGCCCACAAACTGTACATCAAACCCACTGCGACGGAAAACACGAGACCGAACCAAGGATGCAACTCACGCGAAACCGTCGGGCCACCTAGCACAACGGCGATCCAGAAGAGCCACGGGCTCCAGAAGGCAAGACCGGTCAGCAGAAGGTACACGTACGATACGCCTGCCAACCAGTGCACGAGCCGCTCGCGGAAGGCATAGCGCAGGACGCGCCCATTCGGGAGGAGATAGGGATCGCGGCTCATTCGATTCCTCCGTGAGATTCCTGCAAGTCTTCTTCCTTGACGACCTTGGGGCCGAAGCGCAAGTAGTGGATGAAGACGCCGACCACTCCGCCGATCATTCCCAGGTTCCCAATCCACTTCAGCGGCTTCTTCCACAGCTGTACCGTCCAGGGAACCTGTGGATCCTTGGGCAGTCCGCCGTAGGCTTCTGGATTCGTCGCATCATGTAGGACGTAGATGACGTTGGTTCCGCCGACCCCGGGCGGATCGTAAACCCCTGCATCGGGGAACCCGGAGTGATCGCGCAGCTGCTTTGCCCGGGTTTCCGCCATTTCCTTCATTTCTGCCTTGGTCCCGAAATGCAGGCAGCCCGTGGGGCATGCTTTGATGCAGGCGGGTTCGAGCCCTTGCGACACGCGGTCGTTACACAGCGTACATTTGAAGACCTTGTGCGCCGGACTGAACTTGGGAATATTGAACGGGCAACCGGTCATACAGTAGCCGCAGCCGATGCAATGGGCTTCCTGGAAATCCACGATCCCGTTGGCGTACTGCACGATGGCTCCGTCCGCCGGACACGCTGCCAAACAGCCTGGATCTCCGCAGTGCATACATTGGTCTTTGCGCATCAGCAGCATCATGCTGCCGTCCGCCCGCTCATGTTCGTTGAACTTGATCAGGTTCCAGAAGTTCCATGACGTTTCCGGCATGGTCTGGTAGGTGTTGGCGAACGTGGTTTCGCTGAACGGGTATCCATTCCATTCCAGGCAAGCCACTTCACAGGCCTTGCAGCCAATGCACGTAGTAGTGTCCACCAGCTTGCAGACGTGGAACTCGCGGTTGAGTCCGGCGCCCGGAACGGCGCCGGCGTGTCCTGAAATTCTAACGATCTCCGTCGAAGCTTGGCTCATCCTCCGCCTCTACACCTTCTCGATCCGCACCAGGAAGCCCTTGGATTCGGGCGTATGGGCATTGGGATCAGCTACCGCCGGGGTCAACAGATTGGCCGGGGTACGGGCATCCCGTTCTTCATCTTCCGCAATTCCACGGAAGCCCTGATGAATGGGGAGTCCTATTTGATAAACCTTCTTGCCGTCAATCTGCATCGGCTTCAGGCGCTTGGTGACGAACGCCTTCGCGATATATGTTCCGCGCGCGCTGATTACCTTGATCTTGTCCGTTCCCCGAATCCCTTTTTCGTCGGCCAGTTCCTCTGGAATCTCCACGAACGGCTCGGGAATCAACTGGACATTCACGGGATTGTTTTTCGTCCAGTAGTGATAATGCTCCGTCAATCGATACGTAGTGCAGACGATGTTGAATTCATCCGGCTTGCCAAGCTTGTCGTAGGGCGTTTTAAATCTCTTGACGAGTGGATTATTCGACTGGTCCGGGTGCAGCAGGTTCGGGGTCGGGCTTTCGAACGGCTCGTAATGTTCGGGGAACGGCCCGTCTGCCAGCACTCCAATCGGAGCGAACAATCGCCCCACCCCCTCTGGATTCATGATGAACGGCCCCATGTGATCTTTAGGGTGGGAATCAGGTTTGAAGTCCGGCACGTCAACACCCGCCCACAGTTGGGTGGCCTCATTCCACCACACCTGCTTCCGCTCCGGATCCCAAGGTTTGCCTTCCGGATTGCAGGAGGCGCGGTTATAGAGGACACGCCGGTTGGCGGGCCAGGACCATGCCCAGTTGGTATACACGCCGAGGCCGGAAGGGTCTTCCGTACCCCGCCGCTGGATCTGCGCTCCCGCCTCCGTCCAGATGCCGGAGTAGATCCAGTTGCCGCACATGGTCGTGCCGTCGTCCTTCAGCCAGGCAAAACCAGGCAACTGCTGGCCAGCCTTGATCACTTGTCCTGTCTTTTCGTCCTTCAGATCTGCCAAGGCTTTGCCATTGATCTCCATGGCCACCTGAGCAAGCGGTGGGTGCGCGGAGTTCGCGTAGGCCCAGCTCAGATTCAGAATCGGATCGGGGAATTTCCCGCCTTCCTTTCTGTAGAGGTCCTGCACGCGCAAAAAAATCTGCGCGATGATGTCTTGGTCGAGTCGCGCCTGGCCCGGAGGCGGAACCGCGGCATATTTCCAAGTCACCCAACGCGCCGAATTAGTCATACTGCCGTCTTTTTCTGCAAAACCGGCGCAGGGTAGCCGATATACCGTGGTCGGGATGGTTTTTTGCTCCTCGGTCGTGATTCCAGGGGCTTTCCAGAACTCGCTGGTCTCGTCCGGATAAATCTCGCCGACCACCAGCCAGTCAGCCTGCTTCAAGGCGTTGATGTTCTTGTTCGTATCCGGCCCGATCATCACGCCGTTCATCCCGAAGGCCATCATGCCCTTGATCTTGCCGTTGTACATGTCGTCCCAAATGTGGGTCCACGAATAATCACGGTCAACCTTGGGCAGGTAATCGAATGCGAATCCGTTCTCTTTTGTGGCTGCGCTGCCATACATCGCCTTCAATAACGACACCGCGAATTTGGGGGTGTTCGAGTAGTAGTTCATCGAATCCCACGGTGCCGGCTTCGACGGTCCCGGGGTGATGCGCTTCAGATACGTCGCCAAATCCGTATCGGCTGGAATCGGTGCCTTCAAGTAACCGGGCAGGCTGTCGAACAGTCCGGCCATGTCGGTGGCACCCTGAATGTTCGAATGGCCGCGCAGCGCGTTCACTCCGCCGCCGGCTCTCCCCACATTGCCCAGAAGGAGTTGGATAATCGCCGCCGTACGAATGATTTGGGTTCCGAAGGTGTGTTGAGTCCAGCCCACGGCGTAAATGATCGTCGCGACTTTCTTCATGTCGCCGTTCTCGCGAACCGACGTGAACATGTCGACGGCCTTGAGATACTTGTCTTTCGGAATGCCCGTGATCCGCTCGACGGTTTCCGGCGTGTAGCGCGAATACTGCTGTTTCAGCAACTGGAACACGCAGCGCGGATGCTGAAGAGTTAGGTCGTAGGCGACATTCGGCGGCAGCTTGGGTGGGGATGGCGCAGTCGCAGAATGGACGGAAGATTCGGGTCGGTCCGCTTTGCCGCTTACGTCTCCGCCTTCCTGGTAATTCCAGGTGGACTTGTCGTAGGTACCCGCCGCGGCATCAAATCCGGAGTACAGTCCATTCTCCGGGAGTTTGAAACCTTCTTTGACGATGAACGCGGCGTTCGTGTAGTTGATGAGATATTCCTTCGCGATACGATTGTTTTGGATCGCATAACGGATCAACCCACCCAGGAATGCAATGTCGGTGCCGGCCCGTATTTGAAGGAATAGGTCGGCCGTAGCCGATGTGCGCGTGAATCGCGGATCTACAGAAATTAGCTTGGCATTGCGATTGCGCTTGGCCTCCATCGCCCACTTGAATCCGCAGGGATGATTCTCGGCAGGATTGCCGCCCATGATCAACATCATGTCGGTATTCTTGATGTCGATCCAGCCATTCGTCATCGCCCCGCGTCCAAATGTTGGTCCCAAACTTGAGACCGTGGGGCCGTGTCAAACCCGGGCTTGGTTTTCCATATATACCAAGCCCAGACTCCGCATGGTCTTGACGACCAAGTAGTTGAACTCATTTGTGTCGGTGCAGCCGCCGATGAAGGAGATACCCTCGCACCGGTTCACCGTGTGGCCGTCCGCGTCCTTCTCCACAAACGTGGCATCGCGGGTTTTCTTGGTCCACTGGGCAATTTCATGCAGGGCATCATCCCAAGAAATGTCTTGCCAGTCGGTGGCTCCGGGCCGCCGTACTTGCGGCTTCGTGAGCCGCCGCGGGTTTAGCATGTCCTGCTCGAGAGAAGAACCCTTGGGGCACAGGGTACCGCGATTGATCGGATGATCGGGATCACCCTCGACGTGAATTACCTGGGGAGTGACGTTTTTGGACCTGTCGCCGATCGTGTAAATGAGCACGCCACAACCGACCGCGCAATAGGGACAGGTGGACCGCGTTTCAGTGGCGCGCGCGATCCTCAATTGCTTGAGCTGAGCGTAGGCAGGCTTTAGATCGAACCCAAAAACCGTGGCGGCAACCCCACCGACAGCCGCAATCTTGAAGAAGTCTCGACGGCTCGTCTGCATTTCGTTGACCTCCACGATGCCGATTTAGGTCCCAATAGCACTGGGGTTGTGGAAAGGGCTTCCACTTCCCGGGCACGCCCAACGTTCTTGGCCCTGTAGTTCCATGACTGGACGTGCAAGATGCCACAGAAGTTACAAATTTTCAATACAGTTTTATGGGGACGGGCTGAGCCGTGGTCGCCAGCCACCCAAGCCACAACGCTGCGCCCCCCGATCGAGCAAAGTGTCCATCTCTCAACTCTGACAGATAAGACATTGATTTTATGGCTACAGCATTTGGTGGGAGCTAGCCGAGCTCCAAGCGACGACTAAATTGGCGAAATTATACTACCGATTCGCTTGCGCGGCGCGGATTGTCCGGACGGCATACGCTCGAACCTGGCTGGTTGACGCCGTACGATAATCGCACGCCTCGGCGGCATCTTCTGGGTGATGTCTTTGATCTGCCTGGTCTTCATGCTTTCGCCGAACCGTGTAGATTCGCACCGCCGGAGGCAACGAGGACCGAGAACTCTGAGGTAGGTTTTCTCCTTATCGTGGTGGCCATTGTAACCGGCTCTGCCATCGCAAGGCCGACCTTGCCCGAATGCGCACCCGTATCTTCCCAACAATACGGATATGATTCTGTAAGGAATGTTGCCGAGCGGAGGCTTCCATGCGTTTCCCAACGTTTCTCTGTTTGCTCGTCCTGCCACTCGTGTTGGTGGTTCACGCTCAAACATCTACCGAAGGCCAAGCCTGCCTGGATTGCCATAGCAATACAACTCCCGGCATCGTGGAGCAATGGCGAGACAGCGCCCATGCCAGAAAGAATGTAGACTGCTACTCCTGCCATCGTGCCAATGAGAGAGATCCTGCAACTTTTGACCACTACGGCAATCGCATCGCGGTGATCGTGACCCCGAACTACTGCGCTCGTTGTCACAGCCAGGAAGTAGAGCAATTCGAAAAGAGCCACCATGCGCAGGCTACACAGTTCATTGGTTCGCTCGACAACATGCTGGGAGAGTTTGTCGAAGGCGGTCCGGCAGCGGTGAACGGATGCCGACAGTGCCACGGCAGCGAGGTGAAATATCTCGAAACCGGGAAGTTTGATGCCGACACTTGGCCGAACAGCGGTATTGGGCGCGTGAATCCTGACGGCAGCCGCGGTACATGCGCTGCTTGCCACGGACGGCACTCTTTCAGTTCAGCGCTGGCCCGCCAGCCCGAGAATTGTGGAAAGTGCCATCTTGGTCCCGATCATCCGCAGATTGAAATCTACAACGAATCGAAGCATGGTATTCAGTTTCGCGCCAACCTCGCCAAGATGAATCTGGATTCCAAGTCGTGGGTCGTAGGCAAGGACTACTCTGCGGCGCCCACGTGCGCTACCTGCCACATGAGCGCTACCAGCAATCAGCCGGTGACCCACGATGTGGGTGACCGCATCAGCTTAACCCTCCGTCCTGTTGTCAGCGTCAAGCTGGAGAACTGGGAAAAGCGTCGAGCGGCTATGCAGGATGTCTGCTCCAACTGCCACGCCACTGGCTGGGTGGAGAACTTCTATAAGCAATACGAGAATACGGTCGATCTCTACAACGAGAAGTTCGCCAAGCCGGCGCAGACCATCATGAACAAACTCTATGCCGCAAACAAACTAACTAAAACGCCTTTCGACGAGAAAATCGAATGGACCTACTATGAGCTTTGGCATCATGCAGGGCGTCGCGCTCGGATGGGCACCGCCATGATGGGTCCGGACTACACGCAGTGGCATGGGTTTTATGAGGTTGCTAAAACCTTCTACACGGAATTCATACCCGAGGCAGAGGAGCTTCTCCCGGGTGTGACCCAAGAGGTGATGAGCAGTCCCTATCACCAGTGGACGAAGGGCCTGAGCAAAGAGCAGCTGCAACAACAACTCGACTTCTACAAGAAGCGATACAACCAGTGAAAGACTTTAGCACCCCGCATCGCTACGGCGCAGGCAAGCGATGGGACCGTACTCACCGCGACCACAGCCGGTTGACGAGGCAGCCCGCGCTTTGCTCGATTGCGGCCATGGCGTCTAGGATCACGTCTTCCCGGAATCGACGCCCCACAAGCTGAACACCGGCAGGCAGATCTTCAACGAAGTCGAGCGGCACGACACCAGCCGGCAGCGCGAGGTAGTTGATGCCATAACCGTAGACCGCGGATTCGAAAAGATCTTTCGTTTGCGTTAGGCCAAGCGCGTCATAGTTCCAGGGATAGGTTGGTCGCATGAGGAACGGTGTCAGCACCAAGGGATAGGTGTCCAGGAACATGTTCCATGCGCGCATCATACGCGTTCGGTCTGCCAGACCCGCGCGATAGTCATCGAAATCCAGAATCTTTCCGATTTCGTAATACCAACCAAAGATCCGGCGTACTTCATCACTTCCATACTGGTCGATGATGGGTCCGAGTGTGCTTTTCAGCTCCGTGAGCAGCACGGTGAACCAGCCGCGTGCTGGTTCGAGAATGGACGGCGGGTCGACCTCGATGGGCTCATACCCGGCCTTGCTCAAATAGCTTGCCGACCGGTCGATCAACTGGCTAATGGCGGAATGAATGGGATATCCGTAACTATTGCGCGCGATGGCAACGCGAATCGGTTTCGTCAAAGGCTCGCCATCGAATGGCGCAGGTGACCACCAGGGATCGCGCGGATCGCCGCCAGCCATCACGCGCGTTGCGAGACGAACATCGGCAACGGTGCGAGCGATTGCACCTTGAACCGATGTGAGCTGGATCAGCAGGCCGCGTTCGATGGTTGCGGACGGATTAAAGGCGGGGATTCGCCCCGGTGTCGGCTTGAGCGTTGTCACGCCGTTGGCGAATGCCGGAAATCTCAATGAGCCGCCGATGTCGTTGCCGTGATGGATCGGGCCAAAGCCCGCTGCCGCAGCCACGCCGGCGCCTCCTGAGGATCCACCGGGAGACGCATTCGGGTGCCATGGGTTCCAGGTGCGTCCGTGCAAGGGGTTGACCGTAGTCGCACGCATGGAAAGCTCGGGGGTGTTGGTCCGCCCCACAATGATGGCTCCAGCCCGGCGAAGGTTGCGCACGAGCGGTGAGTCACCCGGGGCGATGAGATTGGCCAGGGCAGGGAGTCCGTTCGTCGTCGCCTGACCCTCCTGATCGATATTCACCTTGATTGTCACCGGAACACCGAACAGTGGCGGAGGGTCACTCAGCCCTGGGAGTGCACGATCCGCAGCGGCTGCCGCGACGAGGGCTTGCTCGGTGAGATCAATTACGATTGCGTTTAGCTTGGGGTTGAGCGCGCGAATGCGTTCGACCACGGATACCATCACCTCGGAGCAGGAAAAGCGCCTGTCGCGGATACCTTTGGCGACTTCGACCGCGCTTTTTTGCCACAACGGATCACTCATCGGAAGGACCTCTACCCGAAGACTCAAGACATCTATGGGCTTCGATTAAGTTAACACTCCGGCTGGTGCGGCACGAATCCCGCAACGTGATTACCAACGGGCGAGAATATCGGATTGATGGTTCATCTTCACTGCTAGATTCTCGCCCTCAGCTGGCCAAAAGATAGGCTTCGCAGTCCAAACGATACGTTCGATATCTGAAAGATATCGTGAGCGCTCCTCCGTGAGGACTTACACTCAAACCAAACAGTTGAACTCTAGCTAGCAAGTGGAAGAGCGGTAGGACCTCGAAGTGGACATGATTGCCCGTACGTGTAGTTGGCCCTCACCACCAGTACTTTCCCATAGCACGTGGAAGAGTCTGTGGTTGATGCTTCTTGCGGCACGACGTGAAACTCGGGCCAGTGACAAGCTCCCGATCAGCGAGGAACTGGGGTGAAAGAAGAGTCGTGGAATCGAGAGTTTTGGATGGGCTGCCAAAGAGGGCGACGATGAAGGCCACCTTATCCCTTAACAAGCGAACGATCGCAGTCGTAGTGGTGGTCGCACTGATCGTGATCGTCGCAGCGGTTTTTCTCTCCGGGCGTAGTCCATCGGTAAACTCGAACCCGTCGCCGGGAAAGGGTTTAACGGCTAAGGTTTCGCAGTCGGATCCGACAGTCGATTTGTCACCGAGCCAACTGAACTCGATCAAGATCCAGCCGGTAGGGGGGTATGCTTTCGCCGATGAGAAGGAGGCAGTGGGCGACATTGATTATGATGGCGACCTTTCGGTTCAAGTCTTCCCAGCCTATCAAGGCACGATCATCAACACTTTTGTGGAACTCGGTGCCCAAGTTCAGAAAGACCAGCCACTCTACACGATCAAGAGTCCAGATCTTATCCAAGCTGAATCCACGCTGATCGGTGCGGCGGCAACCTACGAACTGACCAACAAAGAATTGGCGCGCGCCCGCGATCTTTTCACCACCAACGTTGGCGTCCCACAGAAAGAGCTGGAACAGGCGATTTCCGATCAACAGACTGCGGAGGGTGCTCTCAAGGCCGCTCGGGACGCTGTCCTTCTCTTTGGGAAGACGGCTGGCGAAATCGATCAGATGGTCGCTTCGCGAAAGATCGATCCTGCGCTGGTCGTGCACAGCCCTATTGCGGGCAAGGTCACGGGCAAGAGCGCGCAACCGGGATTCTTCGTGCAGCCAGGAAATGCTCCAGCGCCGTACTCAGTTGCCGACGTATCGCTCAAATGGATGCTGGCAAACGTTCCGGAGAGCGAAAGTGCCTTTTATCACTTGGGGCAGCCGGTCGAAGTGAGGGTGATGGCTTATCCCGATCGGGTGTTCAAAGGCAGAGTCTCGAAAATCTACGAGGCGGTGGATCCGAACACGCATCGAGTAACGATCCGCTCCGAAGTCGCCGATCTCAGGAATGAACTGCGTCCGGGAATGCTCGCTAATTTCATCATCCGCGTCGAGGATCCCCTGGAAGCACCGGCGATACCAGCAAACGGGGTAGTCCGCGAACCCGACGGCACCATGGTGGCCTGGGTCACGACTGATCGCCGACATTTCGTGCAAAGGGTCATCAAGACAGGCCTGCGACAAAACGGCCAAGTGCAGATCCTAGAGGGCTTGCAACGAGGGGAATGGGTCGTTAGCGACGGTGCGGTGTTTCTCGGCAACATGTTGGAGGCGCCAACGTCGGATTAAGTTCGTACTGTCTCCAGCGGCGAATCATGTTCAAGTCGCTCATTTCATTTTGCATCAACCGACGCCCGATTGTGGTCCTAGGGTTACTGCTCTTTGCTGGTGCTGGGTTTGCTGCGTTTAAGCAGCTGAATATAGAGGCTTATCCGAATCCCACTCCTGTGATCCTCGAAATTACGGCGCAGGCGCCGGGCCTCTCCGCCGAGGAGATGGAGCGTTATTACACCATCCCCATGGAGATTGGGCTTTACTCCACGCCTGGAATCGATGTCATCCGTTCCACATCGTTCTACGGCCTGTCTTTTGTGCGCGTGGCATTCAAGTACGGAGTGGACTATTTCTTCGCCTACAGTCAGGCCTCAATCGCGATGCAGCAGAATGTCAGCCTTCCCGGTGGCTTGGTGCCCACCATCCAGGCGAACAGTTCAACGGGCGAGATTTATCGCTATCAGGTCGTCGGCCCCCCGCATTTTGGAATCACCAATCTGCGCACGGTCCAGGACTGGATCGTCACCCGGCGGTTACTGACGATCCCTGGCGTTGCGGCTGTCAACAGCTGGGGCGGACCTACTAAGGAATTTCAAGTCGAAGTCGATCCTCACAAGCTCGAAGCCTACAACGTTACAGTTCCTCAAATCCTCACTGCGCTAGGCAACGCGAACATCAATGTGGGCGGGCGGGAAATCTCGATCGGCCAGCAATCAATCAATATCCGCGGGGTCGGCCTCATCGATGACGGCGGAAATGATGACTTGCGGGAAGGCAACAAGGTCGATGACATCGAAAACGTGGTGCTGAGCCAGGAAAACAGCGTTCCAGTGCTGATTAGGGATGTGGGTAAGGTCTCGGTCGGTTACCGGCCAAGGCTCGGCATCCTAGGCCGAGACGGCAACGACGATGTCGTCGGCGCCATCGTCGTGCAGAGACGCACGGAAAAGACAGCTGACATGATTCCCAAGGTCAAAGCGGCCATTGACAAGCTGAATCATGACGGAAGTCTGCCGTCGGGAGTTGAAGTCGTTCCTTTCTACGACCGTTCATGGCTGGTCGCCATTACCACGCACACCGTTCTGCACAATCTGATTTTTGGGTGCGTACTGGTATTTCTCATTCAATGGATTTTCTTGGGGAATCTCCGCAGTGCAGTCATCGTCGGGTTAAACATCCCGTTCGCCCTGTTCTTCGCGATCATCCTTCTCGTCATCTTTGGAGAAAGCGCAAACCTGCTCTCTCTTGGGGCCGTAGATTTCGGGATCATTGTGGATTCGGCTGTAATTTTGGTGGAGAACGTCTTCCGGAATTTCCAGTTGAATGCCGAAGACAAGCAAGGCCTGCTGCAGCGTCTCTCTGAGGGCTCTTGGGGTCCCGATCCGACTCGAGTGCCGGGACAGCCCACAACCGCGGATGGCTGGACCGAGCGGGGGCGATTGATTCTGATCAGTGCCCTGCAGGTGGACAAGGCAGTTCTGTTCTCCGCCCTTATCACCGTCGCCGCCTTCGTCCCGCTGTTTACCATGCAGGGGGTGGAAGGACAGATTTTCGGCCCTATGGCGCGGACCTACGGCTACGCGCTGGCAGGGGCGCTCCTCGCGACGTTTACGGTTACGCCAGTCATGGCTTTGTTCCTGCTCCCAGAGCATGTGAAGGAAACCGAGACGATCCTCGTCCGCTTGCTGCACCATGCCTACAACCCCGCACTGCGTCTGGCCCTGGCGAGGCGGGCCGCGGCCGTGGGAGTTGGCATCGCCTTCCTTCTGTTGGCCGGATTGCTGACCAGTCGCCTGGGAAGCGAATTTCTTCCCCATCTGGAAGAAGGCAATTTCTGGATTCGCGCTTCCATGCCTATGACGCTCTCGCTGCAGGACGGAGAGGCAGCGACCAGAAAAATGCGCGAGATTCTCTTGCGCCACCCGGAAGTTATCACCCTCGTTTCCCAACATGGCCGGCCCGACGACGGCAGCGATGCCGCACCCTTCTCCAACGTTGAACTGTTCGCTCCACTCAAGCCGTTTGACCAGTGGCCCCGAGGCCTGAGCAAAGAGAAGCTAACCGAGCAGATCCAAACCGAGTTTCAGAATGAGCTGCCTGGGGTCATCTTCAATTTTTCGCAATATATTCAGGACAACATCGAGGAAGCAGTCTCCGGGGTTAAGGGCTCTAACTCCGTCAAGATCGTCGGTCCCAATCTCCTAGTGCTGACGAAACTAGCTGAGCAGGTTCGCGATGAAATGAGCCAGGTGCGCGGCGTCGCCGACCTAGGCATCTTTCCCGTCCTTGGCCAGCCCAACTTGAACATCAAGGTGGATCGTGAGAAGGCAGCACGCTACGGCTTGAATTCCGGTGATGTTAACGCTGTGATTCAAGCCACGATGGGCGGAGCGGTTGCGACTTCGGTCTTGGAAGGGGATCGACAATTCGATCTGGTCGTGCGTTACCCGCCGGAATACCGCAACAGCATAGATGAGATCCGCAACGTCAAAGTCGCTTACCCAGCGGCGAGTGGCGCCAACGCCTATATCCCGTTGAGCGAACTGGCGACGATCAGCCTGGATACGGGTGCAGCCTGGATCTATCACGAAAGCATGCAGCGATTCATTCCCGTGAAGTTTAGCGTGCGGGGCCGGGATCTCGGCAATACCGTCGAAGAAGCTCAGCAGCAAATTGCAAGGAATGTGCACCTTCCTTCTGGCTACCACCTGATCTGGGCTGGGGAATTCGGAGACCTTCAGGAGGCTAAGCAACGCCTGGAGGTGGTAGTACCGATCAGTTTGGTGCTGATTCTGGGGTTGCTCTATGCCCAATTTAATTCGCTGCGCGATAGCCTTCTGGCATTGGCCGGAATCCCGTTTGCGGTTGCTGGTGGTGTATTGGCGCTCTATGTCTCCGGACTTGATTTCAGTGTTTCCGCGGCCATCGGTTTCGTTTCGTTGTTTGGCGTATCGGTCATGGACGGCATCTTGATGATTACGTACTACAACCAGGAACGACAGCTTCGTCCAGGGACACCTATGGAGGCGATGTACCGAGCTGCAACCACCCGCATGCGTCCTCTGCTGATGACCGCGCTCTCAGCCTGCATTGGTTTGTTTCCCGCTGCGATCTCCACCGGCATCGGCAGCCAGGTGCAGCGCCCACTCGCTACAGTGATTGTCGGCGGCATGCTGGTCGGCCCTCTCATGCTGCTGCTCGCAGTGCCGCCGTTGAGAATGATTTTCTTGGGTGGTGAAGACGGCTCGCTGCCGGAGGCTGGGACAGAATGAAGATTGCCAGTCTGATCCCTCTGATTGCCAGCTGCGTTCTAATGCACAGCCTCGGTTATGCCTCGGTCTCCAATTCCGAACCGCAACCTAGCGAGTCGACCGCAGCAGTGAGCCTTGGTTCGAGGGAAGCACAACGTGCAATTCCGAGTACCGAGAGTAAAGGACGGAAGGAGGCGGTCGCCTCGTCGGAACGAGGGAACAGCCGCAGCTTTGAGGACATTCATTCGCGCAGTGGTGCGAGCCTGAGCAAGGCGAATCGTCCGAGGCAGGTTCGGCACAGGCACGAGTATTCGAGCCCAGAAAATGTTACCAGCAAGCAGCGATCGCTTCTGAGCAAACCTGGCTCGGCAAGCAAAGTCCTCAACGGTCCCAATTCAGGGGTTCGGTTCGCAACTGGCTTGGCCATCTCCGGCCGGTTCTTTAGGAATGGTCGCAATCGCGGCGTAATCCCCTCGGTCATCGGCGGACCAGCCAACACCAAGAGAAATGTGGAGACGATCAACGGAACTGAGGTTCACCGCAGGCACGTGAATGGATCCTTATGACTCGCATTGGCAAATCGTGTGAAATGGCCCGCGTTGCGATCGCAGCCTTACTCCTCACCGCCGGTTGTACCGTGGGTCCGAATTTCAAGAGGCCGGTGGCGCCGCAGGTTCCGGGTTATACGCCCACTCCGCCTGCGACCACCGCCAGCACGCAAAATGTCAGTGGCGGGGAGGCGCAGCAGTTTCTTCAAGGGAAGGATATTCCTGGAGAGTGGTGGACCTTGTTCCATTCCAGGGCATTGAACGACTTGATTGAGCGTTCGCTCAAGAGCAATCCCAATTTGAAGGCGGCACGAGCGGCGCTGTTGGTGGCAAGAGAGAATATGCTCGCGCAACGTGGCGCATACTACCCGATGGTTACGGGCACTTTTGCAGCGGACCACTCGAAGACATCAAATGTGGTTTCGCCTGCCACCGCCAACGGTGCGATTTACTACAGTCTCTACACACCACAGGTCGCAGTGTCATTCGTGCCTGATGTCTTTGGCCTCAATCGCAGAACGGTCGAGTCTTTGCAAGCTCAGGAGCGGCAGGCGAGTTTCGCCTTGGCTGCGACCCATATCACCTTGAGCTCAAACGTCGCCGCCGCCGCCATCCAAGAAGCGTCGTTGCGGTCTCAGATTGATGCGACCCGTCAACTGATCGAAATCAATACACACATGCTGGAGCTCATCCGAAAGCAATTCGAGAAAGGTTATGTGGGGCGGCTCGATGTTGCTGCGCAGGAATCCCAGCTGGCGGAAGTCACCGCTACCCTGCCGCCATTGCTGAAGCAGTTGACGCAACAGCGCGACCTGTTAATTGTGCTTTCAGGCGGATTACCCAACGAGGAATTGGCCGAGACCTTTGAACTTTCCAGTGTGCAGCTGCCCCAGGAACTCCCGCTAAGTCTTCCATCAAAACTCGTCGAGCAACGCCCGGATGTGCGCCAGGCAGAAGAGAACTTGCATTCTGCCTGCGCCTTGATCGGGGTTGCGCGTGCCAATCGGCTGCCAAGTTTTCAGCTGACGGCTGACGTTGGCAGCATGGCGTTGATTTTCACCCACATGTTCTCGGCAGGCACAGGCTTTTGGGACCTGGGGGGAAGCGCCTCACAGACCATCTTTCAGGGTGGCACGCTCCTCCACCGCGAGCGTGCTGCACGAGCCGCGTATGTTCAGGCTTCGGAACAATATCGCAGCACTGTGCTGACAGCGTTCGAAAATGTGGCAGACACGCTGCACGCTCTAGAACAGGACGCCGACTCTCTAAAGGCGGCGGCAGCCGCAAGAGATGCGGCCAAGGTGACGCTGGATCTCACGACAAAGCAATTGCAGGTCGGCTATGCAAGTTATCTGACGCTTTTAAACGCAGAACAGGCCTACCAGCAGGCCTTGATTAATTTAGTGCAGGCTCAGTCCAATCGCTATGCCGACACCACTGCGCTGTTCCAAGCTCTCGGGGGCGGATGGTGGAACCGACCGGACGTGCCTACGACTTGAGGCCGCATGGAGAAGTGGGACATCCTCCCCCCTCAAAACAATCGCAGCAGATGGAAATTCACTGCGCTGGCGGCAGATCATTCGTCGCCGCGCACTTTCCACCAATCCATCTTCTCGAACTCGGCCATTTTCTCGTCGCCGTGCTGCGTGTACCAGTTCCGCCAGGCTGACGCGTCGGCCGCCAGGCTTTCGTCGGTGATCTCGCGCAGTGCCATGAAGCTCCAGCTACGCATCACCGGGGTGGTCCGAGGATCTTCTGTCAGGTCGATGAACTTCGGCACCATTCGCATGCGCTGCTTACGCATGAAATTACCGCAGTCGGAGATGTTACATCCGGCGCGGTCGCGCACCGTGTCCGATGGATCGTGAGTAAACGATTCGAAAAGTACGTCGAGGGCTTCGTCGGTTCCTAAATAGCGCATTCCTTCGACGGCCCATTGGCGCACATTGGCGTCAGGATCGCTGCGGGCGTACTCGACCAGAACCGGGTAGATGCGAGCGTAGCCGACTCCGCGGCCCGCCATCATTCCCATGAAGTAAACTGCGGCTTGGCGATAGCCGGGGTCGGTTTTCGCCTTGGCGATGAGCAGGTCGACCGAGTTGTCGCTCTTCGACCATCCGTCCATGGCAAGGTTGAGATCGGCGTTGGCGTAGCGCACACGTAGATCGGTCGAAAACCGCGAACGCCATTCCAGCTGCTTCATGTGCTCGGTGAGTTTGATGTCGCCGAGCCAAATGCCAATGCTCTGCTCGAACAGGTCCAACGCACGAGAATCATGCCGGATGGCGCGCTCCAACAGCTCCTCCGCCTGCGCCTGTTCTGGCATTCCTTGGAGACGCTGCACATCGGAGTCGGTTAACGCTGAATAGTCGACCGACTGTACCGGAGACTTCATCGTCGTTACCCGCCGGGTGGTACCTCGGCGAGGTGCAGTGTTTTTCCCGGAAGAGGATCGAATCAGGAAACCGAATGCAAACAGGCCGGACAGAATCGCAATTCCCAGCGCGAGAGCCACACGGGCCGGGGGCGACGCCTGAGGCGAGGCCATTCCGCGCCGCGGCGGTGGCCCGTAGCTTCCCAAGCCCATGTCCACTTGAACATGGGTGTCGAGCTTCAGTCCCACCAGCTTTTCGAGTTGTGCGGCCACCCAGCGCGCTTCTTGGCGGTCGTCGATTAAATCGGCCAAGGTTATTTTCTGGCCGCTCTTGGTTTGCAGGCGAAGTGAATAGGTGGGTGGCGTGCTTTGCCCGGTTGTCGCGCAAAGAATCTGGGCGATGTCGGAATAGGGGATTTCAACGGTCGTGCCGATGCCGACCCAAGCGCGGCGGAAAACCAGCTTACCGTTGCCCGCCTCGATGCAAAACGATTGCGCCAGCGACTTGACCAGTATGTAGATCGGCAAAAGGTCGAACAAGCCGAAGACAATCGTGAAAAATATTGGTGCCTGCGAGTGGCCCATGAAGTACACCAGGAAGGTCCATCCTGCGGCAATCAGGGTCGCGATTCCGATGCGGGCGGGACTGCGAAGGGCCGGAAAGTAATACTCGGTGCCGCCATTTGCGCCTGCGCCAACGACAACCTTCGGATTGTTCGGCGGGAGCACATCCTCCGAATCACTCTCGAAGCCGGCTGACACTGTTGCGGCATCGGAATCACCGAAACTGCCGGCTGCCTGCGGTTGCGGGGTCAGACGAAAGACGGGAACTTCGAAGTCGTCGGAAAAGCTGACGCCCGGCGTGTCCGCTTCGGCGTGCAAGATCCAAAGCAGTTGGTCTCTGGGCTGGTCGTGGTTGGTCTCGTAGGCGTCGCTGGGGATGTTGAAGTCCACGGGGATGGCGGCGTCCCCCACTGCACCAGGCGTGATCGACTGCTCCGAGACATTCTTGTCGCTTTGCCACAGAACGACTTTGTTGGTGGAGCGATTCTCTTGCCCGCCAGCGACGATCTGCCGAACGCAAGACAAACGCAGGTTGATGCCGTGCCGGGTGGTGGTATTAAAGCGCAGGTGGATCGAGCCGCGTAGTGGTTTTCCCGGGGAGAAGGGAAGTGAGGCGAAATGAAAATAGGTTTGCCCAAAACGTTCGCGCCGAACCGCGGCGCGTACCGCTTGGAAAGCCAGGACCACACCCACGGCAACGAACAAAAGAGGGCCCAGATATTTGGTATCGGAAGTCCGCAGGAATTGCGGAATCGCCGCTGCTGCGACGGAAATTGCGATTAGGTTCCACAAGCTGGCGAACAGGGCGAGGCCAATCGCTTTCTTGGAGTCATTGCCGTACGCGCGGCTGGCGGCCCAATCCTTGCGCCAAAGCCATGGTGAGTCGGGATTGGACTGCTCGAGTGCGGCCTGCTGGCCGAGCTTGCGTGTGCCGTAGACAGCGCTGGTAGGCAAAGCCCCGCCGATGGCCACGAAAATTGCGCAAGCTACGACTCCTACTGCCCGGTTGCCGTGGACGGATCCCGGCGGGGCAAACAGAAGCGCCCATCCGATGAATAGACCGACCGCGAGAAACACCATTCCAAACAGGACAGACAATACGGCCGCGGCTTTGGAGGGCTTGTTCACAGCCGAATTATAGGGTTCGCAGGCGCCATCTGAGCATGGAAGTGAAGGGTGAAGTTACGCTGGTAAGTGATACCTTGAGGCGGACATCGGACTCTGAAGTTGAACGAGCACAAAGCTGTGACAGCTGACGTATAATCTGCAACCTCGACCATTCAGGTCCTTCATAACGGTTGGAGGATATCGGTGAGCAAAACGCGCAGAACTATCGTGAAAAGCGGGCGGGAGATCAAGGCATTGGCGGCGGGCGGTTTGAACGTTGCGAGGTCATCGCCAAAGGGGCGCACCCGACAACGTCGCACAGCGGCCAGCCAGAGGGACATGCAATGCGTAATCACAGGGCAGACCAAGTCAGGCAAGTCGA
>Ga0187778_10000675_pt1 | contig 24343 bp, 21 predicted proteins | sample 1015_Q2_SP5_20_M_FD_132418 | JGI IMG/M metagenome (GOLD analysis project Ga0187778, IMG submission 132418) | Tropical peat soil microbial communities from peatlands in Department of Meta, Colombia - 1015_Q2_SP5_20_MG | ecosystem: Environmental > Terrestrial > Soil > Wetlands > Peat | place... | reverse complement strand
CGGGGTTGTCGGACGGCGCGTTGATCGCGTTGCCGGTCGAGATCTGCTGCTCCAGGGTGGCCTGCTGGCTCTGGTTGGCCACGATGTTGGCGATCAGCTGGTCCGCGACGATCGAAGGGGTGTCCCGGTTCGGGGATGGCTCCCCGCGTCGTCGCCAAGGGTGCCGACGCCCTGGCCGCCCGCATCCGGGAGGAGGCCCGCCGCCACGGCGTGCCCATCGTCGAGGACCCCCCGTTGGCCCGCGCCGTCTACAGCAGCTGCGCGCTCGACGCCCAGATCCCAAAGGAGCTGTTCATGGCGGTCGCCCGCCTCCTGGCCTTCGTGTTCACCCTGCCGGCCGTCGTACGCGCCTCGGGCACGGTCCACCGCCGCCCTTCGTCCGCGCTGGTGGCCTAATCCTCGCCGCCGGCGGAGGGCACGGCGTTGGCGGGCTGGCGCATGTGGGCCACGAACCAGTCGCCCGCCAAGGCGGCGACGCGCTCGAGCGTGCCCGGCTCCTCGAAGAGATGCGTGGCGCCGGCCACCACGGCGAGCTCGTGCTCGCACACCAGGTGGCGTGCGGCCTCCTCGTTGCACTGCAGCACCACGAGGTCGGCGCCGCCCACGACGAGCAGCGTCGGCGCCCGCACCTCGGCCAGCCGGTCGGGCACGACCAGGTCCGGTCGGCCGCCACGGGAGACGACGGCCGCCACGCTCACGCCCGGCTCGGTGGCGGCCCACAGCGCCGCGGCCGCACCGGTGCTGGCGCCGAAGTAGCCGAGCGGGAGGCCGGCCGCCGCCCGTTCGCCGGCGAGCCAACGGGTCACCGCGGCGAGGCGGGACCCGAGCAGCTCGACGTCGAAGACGTTGTTGCGATCGGCTTCCTCCTCCGGGGTGAGGAGGTCGAAGAGCAGGGTCCCCAGATCTCGGCCGTGCAGCGCGGATGCCACGGCCCGGTTGCGCGGGCTCAGGCGGCTGCTCCCGCTGCCGTGCGCGAAGGCGACGACGCCGAGGGCATGCTCGGGGACGGTGAGGGTCCCGGGCAGCGCCAGGGGGCCGGCGCGCACCTCCAGGTCCTCCACGACCATGGACTGCTCGAGGAGCCGCAGCACCTCGGTGTCGTCGGTCTGGGAGAAGTCCGCGTACCACTCGCCGATGGCGAGCATGGCCGCCGGTGTCTCGAGGCTCACCACCTCGTCGGCGACGGCCGACAGGCGCCGCACCGACTCGGGTGGGGCGACGGGCACGGCCAGGACCACGCGCGCCGCGCCGTGGGCACGCGCCACCTCGCAGGCTGCGGCGGCCGTGGACCCGGTGGCGATGCCGTCGTCGACGAGGACCGCGGTGCGCCCGTGGAGGTCGACGCGCGGGCGCACGGCGCGCACGCTGGCGACACGCCGTTCGAGCTCGGCCCGCTCGGCCCGCTCGACGGCGTCGAGCTGGCGCGGGGACGTGCCCGACATGCGCACCACGTCCTCGTTGATGATGCGCACCCCGTCCTCGCCGATGGCGCCCATGCCCAGCTCCCGCTGGAAGGGCACGCCCAGCTTGCGTACGCAGATGACGTCCAGCGGGGCGTCGAGCGCCCGGGCGATGGGTGCCGCCACCGGGACGCCGCCCCGGGGAAGGGCGAGGACGACGAGGTCCTGGCCCTGGAGGTGGGCGAGCGCCCGGGCCAGGCGCTCACCGGCGTCGTGTCGGTCCCGGAACGGCATGGACCACCACCTCCTCCCCGCGTCGGTGCCGGACGGGCCGGCCCCGGGCGCCCAAGCGCCCGAGATGGGGATAGACGGGATTATGGCGCCTCCGGGCCGGCCCGACCCGGGCCTTTGGACCCACCCTGGTTCCGTTTCGTCACCCGGCGTTCACCCGTCGTTTCCCGAGGTGCGCGCCCGTCACCCGGCGGCAACCTTGCCGACACGTCCGTTCCTGCCCTTCCACAGGGAGGCCTGTGGACGATGTGGAAGGGGGGCGATGGTAGAAACCTCCGCCATGTCGCCGCTTCACGCCCTGGCCATCGCCGGCGCCGGCCTTGTGGCGGGGGCGATGAACACCATCGTCGGCGCGGGCTCGTTCGTCACCTTCCCGGTGCTGTTGGCCCTGGGCTATCCCCCCGTGGAAGCCAACGTGAGCAACACCATCGGCCTGGTCTTCGGGTCGGCGAGCGGTGTGGTCGCCTACCGGCGCGAGCTGGCCGGCCAGCGGGCCCGGCTGACCACCCTGGGGGCGGCCGCGGGGGTGGGTGGCCTGTGCGGCGGCGTCCTGCTCCTGGCGCTGGAGCCGTCGGTGTTCCGACACGTCGTCCCCCTCCTGATCCTGGCCGCAAGCGGGCTGATCCTGGTCCAGCCGCGCCTGTCGCGCCTGGTCGCCGCCCGCCGCCGGCCGCACCCCCACGGGGGGCCGGCGCTCGTGGTTGGCGTCCTGCTCACCGGCATCTACGGCGGCTACTTCGGCGCCGCCCAGGGCGTGATCCTCCTCGCCCTGCTGGGGACCTTCATCGTCGACGGCCTGCAGCGGCTCAACGCGGCCAAGAACGCATTGGCGCTGATCGTCAACGCCGTGGCGGCCATCCTCTTCGCCTTGCGGGCCCACGTCGACTGGCGGGCGTCGCTTTGGATCGCACTGGGATCGATCGTGGGGGCGCAAGTCGGGGGCGTCGTGGGCCGGCGGCTCCCGGCCCGGGCCCTGCGGGTCGTGGCCGTGCTCATCGGCACGACCGTGGCGGTCGTGCTCCTCGTCCAAGAGCTCTGATGGGTTCAAGGGCCCTGACGGGGAGGTAAGAAGGAGACGTGCGCATCAGGAACGTGCCCACGGTCACCCGCCGTGGGTAGCCGGGACGAGGTGATGGCGGCCCTGCGCGCCGAATCGGCCCGCTTCGTCGCGCTGGCCGGCTCCCTGTCGCCGGCCGACGCCCTCGTCCCCGTGCCCACGCTGGCATGGAGCGTGGGGGAGACGCTTGCGCACGTCCTGACGGTCGTGCGCCGTGGCTTCGCCGACCGGCGCCGCAGCGCCACGGCCGAGGATACCGGCGCGCTCAACGCGCGGTGTCTCGAGGAGCTGGCGGCACGCGACCTGGCCGAACTGAGCGCCATGCTGCGAGACGACGTGCATACCGCCGTCGACGTGGTGTTCCCCAAGATCCCCGACGACCGGCGCTTCCCCTTCCACGGCGGGGTGCAGACGACGATGACCCCGGCATTGCACGTCGTGCTGGGGGAGTTCGTCGTGCACGGGTACGACATCGCCCGTGCGCTCGGCCGCGTGTGGCCCATCCCCGACGAGGTCGCACTGCTCCTCGCCCCGGGGGAGCTGCTCGGTGCCTGGGTCCGTGCCGACGCACCGGCGGAGCTCTACGACGTCCGTCTCACCGGGGCGCCACCGATGCGCTATCGGCTCGGTCCCCGGCGGCTGGTCGTCGAGCAGCCGCCGGCCGATCCCGGGATCGAGCCCGACGCCACCATCGAGGCGCAGCCGCGTGCCTTCGTGCTCGCCTTCTACAACCGCGTGCCGCTGGCCGACCCCGCCCTCGGGCGCTTCCTGTCGCGCTTCGTCCCCTCGTAGGTCACTCGAAGAGCTCGGTCACGCGCTCGGGGGGCCGGGCGATCAGCGCCCGGTGCCCGCGCACGACCACCGGTCGCTGCATGAGCTCGGGGTGGGCGAGGAGCACCCGGACCACGCCGTCGGCGTCCGCCACGTCGTCCACGCCGTAGCCTGCGGCGGCGAACCCCTCGTCGTCCTGGCGCACCAGCGCGGCGGGATCCCCGCCGAGCATGGCCAGCAGCCGCCGGACGGCGACCTCGTCGGGCGGGGCGACGAGGTACTCGACGACCTCGTAGGGCACGGCGCGCTCGTCGAGGATCGACGCCGTGACCCGGCACTTCGAGCACGACGGGTTGAAGTACACCGTGGTGTCGCCCATCGTGCTCACGGTACCCGCCGAGGGGTAAAGATGCGGAGGTGCCCGACGACGAGGTCCGCGGTCACGGGGCGCTCACCGCTGCGTTGCTGGTGGCGTCGCCCCGGCTCGACGACCCCAACTTCAACCGCACCGTGGTGCTCGTCCTCGACCACGGCGAGGAGGGTGCGCTCGGGGTGGTGCTCAACCGGCCGACGAGCCTCGACGTCTCCGAGATCCTCGAGCCCTGGCAGGACGCGGCGGCGGCCACGCCGCCGGCCACGGTGTTCCGCGGCGGGCCCGTGTCGCCCGACGCCGTCATCGGCCTGGCCCGCGCCGCGCACCCGCCGCGGGTCGACGAGCGGTGGCGGTCGTTGCTCGGCCCCGTGGGCACCGTGGACCTGGGCGTGGCGCCCGAGGACCAGCCCGTCGCGCTCGACGCGATCCGCCTGTTCGCCGGCTACGCCGGCTGGACCACGGGGCAGCTCGAGGCCGAGATCGAGGAGGGCGGATGGTTCGTCGTCGACGCCCGGCCCGACGACGTCTTCAGTACGGATCCCGAGCGTCTGTGGCACGACATCCTGCGCCGGCAAGGCGGCGAGCTCGGCCTCCTGGCCGGGTATCCGCCGCACCCGTCGCTCAACTGACACCCGTCGGCGCGCGCGGCCGCTGGCTACCATGCCGCCGTGCCAGGACCCGACGATCGGCGGCCGCCTGGGCATGCGGTGCGCCGGGTGGAGGAGGCCGACGTCGCCACGCTGGTCGAGGTGCTCGTGCGCGCCTTCGACGACGACCCCATCGCCCACTACTTCTTCCGGGGCCCGAACCGCCACCGCCGGGGGCTGCGCCGGTTCTTCGACGTCCAGATGCGCCGGGAGTACGTGGCCACCGGGGAGGCGTGGACCACCGACGACCTCGCCGGGGCCGCGCTGTGGTCGCCGCCGGGTCGCCCGCGCCCCGGCCTGCGCGACCTCGTGCGGCTGCTCCCGCTGGTGGGCGACCTGCTCGGTGTGGGGCGTGACGCGCTCGACGTGGCGCGCTTGCTCACCGACGTCGAGCGGGCGCGCCCGGCCGAGCCCCACTGGTACCTGGGGGTCCTCGGCACCGATCCGCCGCGCCAGGGCCGAGGTGTGGGGAGCGCGCTGCTGGGGGCCGTGCTCCCGAGGGTGGACGAGGAGGGGAGGCCCACCTACCTGGAGACCTCCAAGGAGGAGAACATCGCGTTCTACGCCCGGCACGGCTTCGCCGTGACCGGCGAGATCGACGCCGCCCACGGCGGCCCGCGCCTGTGGCTCATGTGGCGCGAGCCCCGGGCGCCCGCGAGCTGACACGGGGGGTCGTGCTCGGACGGCGCGTTCGGGGGAGGGTCCGAGCGCACCCGGTCAGCCGTTGGGCACGCCCATCACCCGCAGCGACCCCTCGGCCCGAGACGGGCTCGTCGCCGACACGGGATGGAGCCCGTCGGGGAGCCGGTCCGGCGTGGCCACCAGCTGCAGCAGGACCTCCAGCACGGCGCGCGCCGACGCCGAGGGCAGGCCGCGGCTGCGGATGGCCAGCCCCACCTGGCGGCGGGGGAGGCCGTCGACGAACACGAGGCGGAACCGGTCCCGCAAGTGCATGGGGACCGCGGTGGCCGGGAGCACGGCCGGCCCGTAGCCCTCGAAGGTGAGCGAGGCGAGCAGGCGGACGCCGTCGAGCTCGGCGCGTGGGCGGAGGACCACCCCGGCCGGGTTGGTGGCGGCGTCGATCTCGGCCCGGAACGGCGTGCCGGGCGCGGGAAGCAGCAGCTCGAAGCGCGCCAGGTCCTCCAGCATCACCCGGCGTTCGCCCCGGAGGGGGTCGTCCGCCACCGGGACGACCAGGACGAGGTCCTCGGCGAAGAGCGGCGCCGACGACAGGTCCCGGCCGGGGACCGGGAGCGACACGATGGCGAAGTCGAGGCGGCCGTTGGACACCTGCGGTTCGAGGCCGGTCGTGGTGCCGTCGGCCACCACCAGCCGGATCTTGGGGTGTCGGACGGCCAGGTCGGCCAGGACCAGGGGGACGAGCCAGCGCGCCGTGGTCCCGATCATCCCGGCCCGCACCGTGCCGCTCACCTCGGCCCGAAGGGCTCCGAGGTCGCCGGTCAGGGCGTTGAGCTCGCCGAGGACGCGATAGGCGCGGGCCACCACCACCTCGCCCTCTGGGGTGAGCCGGCCCTCGCCCCGGTCCACCAGGTTGAGGCCGAGCTCGCGCTCGAGCCGCGCCACATGGGCCGAGATGTTGGACTGGACGGTCCCCAGCGTGTCCGCCGCCGCGGAGAACGAGCCGCTCTCGGCCACCGCCACCAGGGCTTGCAGGTGTCGTAGCTCCATCGGAAATAATGATACGACAAATCTGTAATAGCTGTTTGACTGATCGTTGCCGAGGGCGCAAAATGGTCCCAGATTCCAGGGAGCCGGATCCCCCCCTCCGGCCCTGTCGAGTCCATGCGAAGGGACCGGTTACCCCCCCAACCGGTCCCTTCGCCGCGTCCGGGGCCCGGTGCTCGGGCCGCGGACGCGGGCCGTGGACCGCGCCCGGCGCCGCCCTCCCCCGGCGGGGCGAATGCCGTCGACGCCAGGCGCGGGGACGAAGGGGGAGCGGCGGTATGGTCTCGGCCATGGCGACCGAACGGACGCCCCCGACGTCGGCCGCCGCTCCGCCTCGTGCGGTCGGTGACGGCAGGGTGCGCGGAGCGGCCTTCGTCGACCTCGACCGGACCCTGCTGCGCGGTGCCAGCGGCCTGACCCTGAGCGTGGCCATGCGTGCCGAGGGCCTATTCGAGGGCAGGCCGTCGATCCCCGGCGAGCGGTTCTTCTACGACTTCTACGACCTCGTCGGCGAGACCCTGCCGTTCATGGCCATGGTCCGGGCCGCCGCCCGCTTCGTGCGCGGCTGGTCAGTGGAGGCGGTGCACCGCGCCGGAGCCGCGGCCGCGCCGGAGCTGGCCAAGCTCGTCCAGCCCTATGCCCCGGCCGTGCTGGCCGAGCACCGGGCCGCCGGCCGGCAGCTGGTCCTGGCCACCACCTCGCCGGTCGACCTGATCGGCCCGTTCGCCGAGCTCTTCGGCTTCGACCACGTGCTGGCCACGCGCTATGACCGACTGGACGGCCGGTACACGGGCCGCATCGACGGCGAGTTCGTGTGGTCGACGGGCAAGCTGGCCGCGGCGCGCCGCTTCGCCCGCGAGGAGGGGGTCGACCTCAAGGCCTCCCACGCCTACTCCGACAGCTTCTTCGACCTCCCCCTGCTGCGCGCCGTCGGGCATCCCCACCCGGTCAACCCTGACCGGCGCCTGCACTTCGCGGCGCGGATGTCGCGGTGGCCGGTCGAGCGCTGGGACCGCCCGCCGGGCGTGCCCACGCTGGGCGGGCTCGAGCCCTACGACGTGCTGCGCCACGTGGTGCGGCCCGAGATCTTCCCCTACGCCCGTTTCGACATCCAGGGCGTCGAGCACGTGCCGGCTCGCGGGCCGGTGCTGCTGGCCGCCAACCACCGCAGCTACTTCGACGTTGTCGCGCTGGCCATCGTGGCGGCGCGCATCGGGCGCCCGGTGCGGTTCCTCGGCAAGAAGGAGATCTTCGACGCACCGGTGATCGGCCAGCTGGCGCGGGCGCTCGGCGGCATCAGCGTGGATCGCGGCGAGCGCCCCGACCAGTCCCTGCGCGAGGCGCGTCGTGCCCTCGAGGCCGGCGAGATCGTGGCCGTGCTCCCGCAGGGCACGATCCCGCGGGGCCGAGCGTTCTTCGACCCGCACCTCAGGGGCAAGACCGGCACGGCGCGACTGGCGGCGGTGACCGGCGCGCCTGTCGTCCCCATCGGGCTGTGGGGCACCGAGCACGTCTGGCCCCGCAGCGCCCGGGTGCCCGACTTCACGGGGCTGTGGCATCCACCCGTCGTGCACGTGCGCGTGGGTCATCCGGTGGTGCTCGAGCTCGAGGACGCGGTCGAGGACACGGCGACGATCATGTCGGCGATCACCGACCTGCTTCCCGCCGAGGCCCGCGTGTCGCACGAGCCCACGCCCGAGGAGCTGGCCCGAACGTTCCCGCCCGGCCACGCCGGCTCGTGATCGACGGCGCGTCGGGTCCCGCGCCCGGCCCGCTCCCGTGGCGTGCCCGCCTGGCGCGCCAGGCCACGCTGCGGGTGGGCCACGTCTCGCGGCGCCTCAGGCTCGGGAGCGGATCGGTCATCGGCGGGCGCGTCGGGCTCACGCTCGACCCGCACCTGCTCGACGCATTGGGCGCTGGGCGACAGGTCGCGCTGGTCAGCGGCACCAACGGCAAGACGACGACGACCAAGCTCCTGACGGCGGCCCTCGGCGGCCGAGAGCGCGTGGCCACCTCGGCGGCGGGCGCCAACCTGCCCGCCGGCCTGACCGCCGCCCTGGCCGGTGCGCCCGTGCAGCGGATCGCCGTGCTCGAGGTGGACGAGGGGTATCTCGGCCGGGCCGCCGAGGCGCTGTCCCCCGAGGTGGTCGTGCTGCTCAACCTCTCGCGCGACCAGCTCGACCGGGTCAACGAGGTGCGCAAGGTGGCCCGGCGCTGGCGGCAGGTGGCCACCGTGCTCCAGGGGGGCACCGTCGTGGCCAACGCCGACGACCCGCTGGTCGCGTGGGCGGCACAACCCGCGCCCCGGGTCGTGTGGGTCGCCGCCGGGCAGCGCTGGCGCCAGGACTCGGTCGGGTGCCCCGCGTGCGAGGGCCGACTGACCTTCGCCGAGGACGGTCCCGACTGGCGGTGCGCCTGCGGGTTCGAGCGCCCCGAGCCCACGGTGGTCATCGAGGCGGGAGCCGTGGTGGCCGACGGTGCGCGCTTCCCGCTGCGCCTGGCGCTGCCCGGGCACTGCAACGAGTCGAACGCGGCGATGGCGGCCACGGCAGCATCGGTGCTGGGGGTGGACGTCGGCTCGGCGCTCGACGCCATGGCCGACGTGCGCGATGTCGAAGGGCGCTTCGCCTCGGTGGCCCACGAGGGGGTGCGAGCCCGCCTGCTGCTGGCCAAGAACCCCGCAGGATGGCTCGAGCTGCTCGACATGCTCGACGACGGCACCCGGCCCGTCGTGGTCGGGATCAACGCTCGCATCGCGGACGGCCGTGATCCGTCGTGGCTGTGGGACGTGCCCTTCGAGCGCCTCGCCGGCCGCCTGGTGGTGGCCACGGGGGAACGCTGTCTCGACCTGGCGGTGCGGCTGCGACACGCCGGGGTCGTGCATCGCACCGAGCCCGACCAGCTGCGCGCCCTGCACGCCGCCGGTGCCCCCGAGGTGGAGTACGCGGGCAACTACACGGCGTTCCAGGACCTGCGCCGCCACCTGGCGCGCGTCGAGGGCCCCAGGCGGCTGCGCCCGGGGGCCCACCACGGGGCCCCGCCGGAGGCGCGGGGCCCCGAGGAGGCCGTCCCCGCCGGGCGCGGGGGCGGCGCGCGCCCCGGCGCCTCGGCGCTGCGGGTCGTCGTGGTGCATCCGGACCTCCTCGGTACCTACGGCGACGGCGGCAACGGGCTCGTGCTGGCCAGACGTGCGGAGTGGCGCGGGATCCCCGTCGAGCTCGTGCTCGCCGGGTCGGGGTCACCCCTGCCCGCCATGGGCGACGTCTACTGCCTCGGCGGGGGCGAGGACGCGCCGCAGGTCCAGGCCGCCGAGCTGCTGCGCGCCGGGCCGCTCGCCGCGGCCGCCGACCGGGGTGCCGTCGTGCTGGCGGTTTGTGCGGGCTACCAGATCATCGGGTCGAGCTTTCCGGCCGCTGACGGGCGGCGCTGTCGCGGGGTGGGCCTGCTCGACGTCGAGACCGTGAAGGGCCCGGGACGGCGGGCCGTGGGCGAGCTCCTCGCCGAGCCGTTGGCCGACCGCGCCGCGCCGGGGCCGGGCGGGCGCCCGTGGCCCGACGACCTCGGGCTGCTCACCGGGTTCGAGAACCACGGGGGCGTGACCCGCGTCGGGCACGACGCCCACGCCCTGGCCGTCGTGCGCAGCGGCGTGGGCAACGGCACCGGCGACGGCACCGAGGGTGCGTGGGCGGGACGGGTGGTCGGCACCTACCTCCACGGCCCCGCGCTGGCGCGCAACCCTGCCCTCGCCGATCTGCTGCTGTCCGTGGCCACCGGCGAGACCCTCGGGCCCCTGGAGGACGTCGAGGAGCGCGCGCTGCGGGCCGAGCGCCTGCACGCCGTGCACGCCGGTGCCCCCCGGCGCGTCCGCCGGATCGGGATGCCCGCCACGGGCAGGCTGGTGGGAGGTCGTCGTCCGTGACGGCGCGCGCCGACGCCATCGACGTGTTCGACGTGGCCACGTCGTGGTTCCTCGACGTCGTGACGGGCATCGCCCCCGCCGCCTGGGCGGCCCCCGGCCTCGGCGTGTGGAACGTGCGGGAACTGGTCGGCCATTCGGCGCGGGCGATGGTGACGGTGGAGCAATACCTGACCCTTCCCGACCACGTGACCGACGGGGAGCCACCCGCGGCACCCGACGACGCGGACGGCGAGGCCGCGACGGCACGCGCCGCGTCGTACTTCGTCGGCCTGCGGGGCAACACGGCCTTGCACGATGACGTGGCCGAGCGCGGCCGGCAGGCCGGAGCACAGCTCCCCGCCGAGGCGGGAGCGGTGCTGGCCGCACTGGAAGCCCAAACCGCACGCGTGCTCGCCGCGCTTCGGGCCGCGCCGGCCGGTGCCTACTTCCGCACGCGCTTCGGGTCGGTGCCGTTCACGGCCTACCTGCGCACCCGCACCGTCGAGCTCGCGGTGCACACCGTCGACCTGGTGCGCGCCTGTGGCGGTGAGCCCGAGATGCCGGCCCCGGTGGCGTCGAGCGTCGTCGCCGTGCTGGGTGAGCTGGCCGTCCAAAGAGGGTCCGGCTTCGAGCTGATCGCGGCCGTGAGCGGGCGCGTCGCCCTGGACCCGGCGTTCGGCGTCTTTCGCTGACGTGACGCACGGCGCGCGGCGTGGCCGAGCGGAGGTCAGTCGGGCCCGGGTGGTGCGCTGACGCCGTCTGCACCAGCGGCCATCCGTCTGGCGCGCCGGCGGGTGCCGATGGCGGCCGCCGAGCCGCTGGCCACGGCCAGCGTGCCGAGCACCACCAGCGCGCCGGTCAGCCAACCCGCGCCCAGCCGGCGCGCCGCGACCGCGTCGGCCAGCGGACGGAGCGCGCCGGGCGGCGCCGTGGCCGCTGAGGTGGTCGTCGACGGGGGCGCGCCGGTCGCGGTGCCGGGCACGGGGGGCGCGGTGACGGGCGCGGCGACGGTGGGCGCCGGGGCCGGGGCGGGCGGTGCGAGGGACGGTGCCGGAGCGGGTGGCGGGGCAACGGCGTCCGGCTGGCGCGCCTGGCCCGAGTCCGGCGACACCATGAGCGACGACTCGTCGACGGCGTCGAAGGCGCTCGCCGGCACCGTCTTCAACTCGTCGACGAGCGACTGGGGCCAATTCGGGTCTGCGGACCCACCGAAGTACCAGTTGCTGCCGTTGTCGGCCAGGATCAAGCCGTAGTGCTGCATGGCTCGAAGGATCACCTGGGCCTGGGGTGAATACCCCGAGATGTCGAAGCTGGCGCGCAGGCGAAAGCGCGCCCCCATTGGGGGGAGGGACGGGTCCGATCGCGCCCCGGCCTCGTGACGTGCCGGCCAGATGAAGCTGGTGTCCGTGCTCTCGGCGGTCATGCGGATGGCGTGGGTGACGTTGCCCGCGAGCACTTCGTCGTATCGCAGGATCCCCGGGAGGATGGGCAGCCCCGCGGCGTCGGCCGACGTCCAGGTGGCCGGTCGCAGCGCGTCGGAGCGGAGGTTCCAGATCGCGCCCGAGCCCGCCGTCGACCCGCCCGGGCTGTAGGTGGCGTCGTAGAGCTCGAAGAGGGTGCAGGTCGAGGGGTCCACCATGATGGCGTGGCGGTCCCCGGTGGCGTCCTGTCCGCCCTCGATGGGCGTGTCCGCGCCCAAGGGGTACGGCCCGGGATCGCTCTCGTCCGCGTAGTCGAAGGCGACGGGGACGAAGGGATGGCCGGCGGGGACGACGGTGAAGGGCATGCCGTAGGGGTTGGCGGGGTCGCCGGAGGGGCCGAAGTCCGGATGCAGGTTCGTCGTCGACGCAGCCATCGACGCCGTCCACGCCGCGCTGTGGGGGTCGACCGGGAGGGTCGAGATGTCGGTGTTCCACACGTTGTCGGCGGGGAACATCGGGCAGCCGGGGGCGCCCGGCACGGGGGTGCCGGCGAGCGCGACCGGCGGGGCGGTGACCCCGAGGGCCAGGCTGGCGAGCGCCGCGGCGGCGGCGCCGGCGCAGGCCCGCCGCAGAAGGCGGCACCTCGTGCCCTGCATGTCTTGATCATCGACCGCCGCCGGGCCCGACCTGAGTGGGCCGGGCGAGGTTCCCGCCGCGGCCGCCCACCGGCACATCCGCGACGGCACACCCGGGGCGACGGCCTCGAGCGCATCGGATTCCGAGATGTCGCGTCGGCGCCCACGCCTTCGGCCTGGCGGGCATCCGCATGACGACGGCGCTCGACGAAGGTTGACGGCCCGTTGGGCGCGTCCCAGCAGCGTCGGCCGCGGGGCCCGCACGCCCGCGGTCAAGTCCTCTTCGACGGGTGCCGAAGAGGACGTGGTGCGGGGGAACGTTGGGAGCGGAAGCCGCAGCGGAATCGCCACCGGCAAGGTCCTCGTCGGCGTGGCCGTCCTCGTGGGCGTGGCCGTCGCGCTCGCCGGGCCCTCGGGCTCATCTGTGGCTCTGACCTCGACCCGGGCCGGCGCGACCGCCACAGGGTCCCCGGGCGCATCGGGTGCCGGCCCCGGCGCGTCGTCGCGAGGAGCGAACGCCGGCTCGTCGGCCACACGCTCGACCACGACGACGACCGCGTATCCCACGACCACCACGACGTCGTCGACCACCACCACGACGTCGTCGACCACCACCACGACGTCCGCACCGGCGGCGATCGCCGTGTCCAAGCCGTGCGCGGGCCCCCCACCGGTGGCCAGGGCCATGGGCGGTGCGTGGAGTTGCACCTTCGACGACGAGTTCGACGGCACGAGCCTCGATCGGAGCAACTGGGTGGTGCAGGTGACGGCCGACAGCGGCTACACGTCGGGGCGCACGGCCTGCTTCGTCGACTCGCCGAACAACGTGTCGGTGTCGGGGGGCGTGCTCTCCCTGACGGCCAGGCAGGAGCCGGCGCCGTTCACCTGCACGGATCCCGCCGGAAGCTTCACCACCTCGTACACGAGCGGGATGGTCAGCACCTATGACCTCTTCGACCAGGCCTACGGCCTCTTCGAGGTGCGCGCCGCGCTGCCGCCGGCCACAGCCAAGGGCCTCCAGGAGACGTTCTGGCTGTGGCCGCAGGACGCCGACAAGTACGGGTCGACGTGGCCCGACTCCGGCGAGATCGACTTCGCCGAGTTCTACAGCGAGTACCCGAGCCTGGTGATCCCCTACATCCACTACAAGGAGGCGTCGGCCGACCCCGACGTGACCTCGTACCACTGCACGGTGGGCGACGTCTCCCAATTCCACACCTACGACGTGCAGTGGACGCCGTCGTCGATCACCACCTACTACGACGGCAAGGTCTGCATCGTCGACCGGTGGGACCCGGCCGCGCCGCTGGTGGCGCCCCAGCCCTTCGACCAGCCCTTCATGGTCTCGCTCACCCAGGCGCTCGGCGTGGGGACCAACGCCTTCGAGCCCGGGGTGACCCCCCTGCCCGCCACCACCCGGGTCGACTACGTCCGCGTCTGGCGCTGACCGGCGCTGACGGCCGCCGCCCACCGCCTGCCGGGCCTCAGCCGCGTCGCAGGGCCCAGCGCCGCTCGTCCACCTCGTCGCCGGGCGCCGAGCCCAGCGCCCACGACCGGCGCCACGGCCCCGCCACGGGGCCCCGAGGCGAGGGCGTGGTGCCCGCCGCCGCGCGCCGGCGCGCCGACCACCAGTCGCTGCGCACCTCGTCGGCCATCGCCCCCAGCACCGTCTCGATCCGCGCCCCGAAGTGGCGGGCGTCCTCGCCGTCGTCGGGGACCATCGGCAGACCGAAGGTGACGCGGGTCGAGTTGCGGCGCAGCCGGTCCCCCTCCTTGGGGAGGATGCGGTAGGTCCCCTCCAGGTGCACGGGCACCACCGGCCGTCCGGTGCGCACGGCCAGGTAGGCGGGCCCGCCGCGGAACTCCTGGAACCAGCCGTCGGGAGTGCGGCCCCCTTCGGGGTAGATCACCAGGTTCCACCCCTCGAGGAGGAGCTCGGCGGCCAGGTCGGCAGAGCGCCGGTTCACCCGGTGGCGCTCGATGGGCAGTGCCCCGAGCAGCAGCGCCCACAGGTGTCCCTTCCACCGGCGGTCGAAGAAGTGGTCGGCGGCGGCGGCCACCACGGCCCGGTGGCGGACGCGCGGGGGGAGGACCGACAGGAGGACGGGGGTGTCGACGTGGCTCGAGTGGTTGGCCACGAAGATGGCGGGCAGGGCGACCAACTCGAGGAGCTCGAGCCCCTCCACCGTGGGGGTGGCCACCGCGTGCGTCAGCGGGCGTGTGACGTTGTCGAGGAGCATGGCGCGCACGAAGCGGGCCGGATACCGCCTCGCCCAGTCGGTGTCGTAGTCGACGCCCAACGCACGCTGGGGCGCGGGCCGCTCCAGGCCCCCGGGCCAGGTGGGGGCCGACCAGGGGAAGCCCGACGGGCGCGCCCGGCCCGTGCGGGACCGCAGACGCGCCAGGGTGTCGGGGAGGGTCACGTCACGTCCGCCATGAGCAGTGGCGGGCTGTGGAGGTGGGTGAGCGTGGGGTCGGGGCCGACGACGTCCCGGGCCATCTCCAGCGCGTCGGCCAGGGTGCTCGCCCGTCGGAAGCCGAGGCGGTGCACCGCCTCGCGGTCGCCGCCGACGACGATCACCGCGCCCAGGTGCTCGAGCGCGTGGGCGCACCAGTACCACATGTAGAAGGGGTGGACGCCGTGGTACGCGTGGCCCGTCCGGTAGAGGTGGATGTACCACGGGTCGGTGGCGAAGGACTCCTCGTACTTGCCGATGGACAGCGGGTCGGTGGTCTCGGTGAGGACCTGCTCGAAGAAGTCGATATAGCTCGGGTGGTGCCCGGGGTGGAACTCGTTGGGCGTGGGGTGGTGCAGGATCAGCACGCCGCCCTGGCGCACCAGGGGCTCGCCCCGGTACATGTTGAAGAAGTAGCCGAGTCCCAGGCACGCCACCAGGATGGGGTTCATGACGGAGTTCACGTTGTAGGGGCAGATGTAGGGCAGCCCCATGGTGAGGATGTCGGTCTGGCCCTCCACCGGGACGAGCTGCTGCGCGTAGACGCGCTCGGTCGTCCGGGCGTGGACCGCCTCCACCTCGCCGGCCTGCACCGAGGTCATCCGGTGCGGCGAGCGCACGCCGTGGAGGATCTGGCGCGCCAGACGCGGAGGCGTGAGCTCGAGCGAGCGCGAGGCGCCGAGGAACGAGGCGCGGTCACGCACCGTCCACTCCCACTCGCGACGCTGGAGGAAGCGGAACTGCTCGGGGAAGGTGTCCGTGTTCAGCGTGGTCTCGATCTGGAAGACCTTCACCCCGCTGGCGGCGATGTGCCGGCCCATGCGCCAGTTCGACGAGTGCAGCTCCGAACGGTGCTGGTCCATGAACGAACGGCTGTGCTGCATGGTCCGGGCGTTGTGGTGGTGGCGCAGGCTCCGGTAGCTGGCCAGGCCCGTGGCGACGCTCTTGTGGCCGCCGTCCATGGCCACCAGGTTGATGTTCACGTACACGAGGAGGTCGGACTCCGCCGCGCGGCGGTTGATCTCGACGTCCTCCCCCTGGTCGGTGACCCCCAGGTGCACCATCCCGTCGGGGTCTTCGGCGTCGTGCTGCCAGAGCAGGTCGTGGGGCGCGAAGGCGTCGTAGACGCGGTCGCCGAGCGCATGGCGCAGCTCGGCCTCGGTCATCCTGCGATGGAGGGCCAGCGCGGCGATGAGCACCACGTCGTCGATCCCGGCCGCCGCGGCCAGCTCCAGGACCTGCTCGACGACCAGCTGGCGCACGTCGGGGCGCCGCATCGGGGGCAGGGGCAGGGAGACGTCGTCGAAGGCGATGGTGAGGCGCATCCCCGGGCGCAGCAGCGCCGGCAGCGGCGCCGCGTCCCCGAGCGGGTGCAACAGGGCGTGGCGGATGGCGGCCACGGGGTCGGCCAGGGGGGCCAGAGGCTCGGGCCCGTAGACGACGCGGCTGCCCGCGGGCAGGCGCTCGAGGACGAACTGCTCGCCGTGCCAGAACAGCGTCGGCGGCGTCGAGCGGTCGACCTCGAGGACGAATCCGGGCCTGGGGCTCATGACGGGGGTCCTTTCGGGGTGCGGCGGGTCGGGCCCCGCCGGTCGCGTCGGGCACGGGGGCCCGACGCGGCGTCCGCCCGGGGCGGCCGGGCCCGCAGGTCGAAGACGATCTTCACCGCGCCGCGCCGACCGGCCGCGCCGGCATGGGCCAGCGCCTCCTCGTAGCGCTCGATCGGATAGCGCGCCGAGACCAGCCGGCCGAGCTTGTGCTCGCGCACCACGTCCATGGCGATCTCGAAGGTGCGTCGCACCGTGCCGTCGACGGTCTCGGCGCCGTAGGCGTAGGCGCCGGTGAGCGCCACCTCGCGATGCCAGAGCGGGGCCAGGTCGACGTGGACCTGGCCCGGCATGCCCACCAGCACGATACGGCCGCGGGGGCGCACCATGGCCAGGCACTCGCGCAAGGAGTCGGCGCTCCCGACGCAGTCCACGACGACGTCCGCGCCGCCGGTGAGCTGGCCGGCGTTGGCCAGCGAGCGCGACCGGCGGCGCACCGCCCGGGGCAGCTGGCTCGGCGTGACGACCTCGTCGGCGCCCAGGGACGCCGCCAGCCGCCGCTGCTGGGGGTGCTTGGCTCCCGCCACGAGCGTGGCGGGCGTGGTCAGGGTGGCCAGGGCGGCGATGGTGGCCAGCCCGAGCGTGCCTGCGCCGAGCACTGCCACCACGTCGCCCGGGTCGACCTCGGCGTCCAGGGCGGCATGCACCGCGCACGCCGTCGGCTCGATCATCACCGCGTCGTCGTCGCTCAGGTCGTCGGGGACCTCGTAGAGCTGGCTGCGGTGCGCCACCAGCCCTGCGGTCGACCAGCCGCCACCGGTGTCCGCGCAGTAGCCGATCTGCAGGCCGGGCGACAGGTGCCCGTAGGCGACGCGTTCGCAGCCCCCGGTGCGCCCCTCCGCGCAGGCGTCGCACGGCGGGGTGATGCCGCGCGGGATGCAGCCGATCACCGGCTCGACGACCACGCGGGTCCCCGCCGCCGGCGCGTCGGGTCCGCCGCCGCCCTCCTCGACCACGCCGACGACCTCGTGGCCGGGGACGAAGGGGAAGCTGACGAGCTCCTCGAAATAACGGGAGCTCTTGCCGTCCACGGTGGCGAGGTCCGATCCGCAGATGCCTGCCAGCACCGGCCGGACCCGGTACCAGTCGGGGCCCGGCAGCACCGGCGGGTCGACGTCGGTGAGCCGCAGCGGGCCGACGGGCGCGCCGCGGCCCGAGCCCGCCACCATCGCCGCCACGCGGGAGGCGGCGAAGCGGGGCAGGTTCCGCTCGAAGACCAGCGCCTTCACCGTTGCTCCCCGTCGGCGCCGGCCGGGACGCCGGCGAAGGCGTCGAGCACGCCCTGGAGCGTGGCCCACGGCCGGCGTCGCTCGTGGTCGAGCGGGCCCATGGGCAGCAACGGGCGCGCGCCGCCGCGCGCCTTGTCCCACTCCTCGACGTGCCAGCCCCGCCGGCGGGCGATGGCGGCCAGCTTGGCCTCGGGGTTGACGGCCACCGGGAAGCCGACGCACTCGAGCAGCGGGAGGTCCGAGGCGGAGTCCGCGTAGGCGACCGACTCGCCCAGGTCGAGGCCCCCGGCCGACGCGTACTCCGCCAGCACCAGGGCGCGTGCCTCACCCGTGGGCGGGAGGCGGTCGAGGCGCCCGGTGAGCCGCCCCTCGGCGTCGGTGCCCAGCTGCGCGCACACGACCTCGTCGAACAGCGGTCGCAACGGCTCGACCACGAAGTCGAGCGCGCCGGTGATCAGCACCGTCCGGTGCCCCAGCGCCTTGTGCTTGCGCACGCGGGCGATGCCCGCGGGGAAGGACTTGGCCAGCAGCAGGTGGTGGAAGAGCTCCTCGGCGTCGCGGCCGAGCACCGCCGCCGGGGCGCCCTCGTAGCGACGATAGAAGCTGCGGAGGAAGTCGCCGCGGTCGCGTCGGTCGAGGGCGAGCAGACCCGGCGCCTCGCGCAGGATGCGGGCGGTGAGCTTCATCCGCTCGCCCACGGGGAGGTGGCGGGTGGCGAGCCAGGCGTAGGACTCGACCACGTTGGAGGCCACCAGCGTGTTCTCCAGGTCGAAGGCGGCCAGGTGCCGATCCTCGGAGAGGATGGCGCGGCGCGCCCGCTCGCTCCGGGTGGCGACCACCGACCTGCCCGGCGTCGTGCGCACCCGGCCGTGCTCGATGACCGAGGGGAGGTGCACCTCGCACACGTAGTGCGGCCAGTCGATGACGCCGGGGTCGAAGCAGAAGGCCGCCTGGTCGGCGGGGCCCAGTCGCTCCCACAGCGCCAGGAGCCGGTCGACGCGAAAGCGCGCCTCCGTCTCGGTGTACGCGCCGTAGAGCTCGACGTAGCCCAGCGCCCGTTCCGCTTGGGTCCGCCGCTCCTCGAGGCGCGCGATCGCCCCCGCCCGCTCCCCGCGCACCGGCAGCGAGCCGAGCACGCGTTCGGCCACCCCCATGGCGCGCGTGGCCCGCTGGAGCTGGCGCTGGACGCGCCCGCGTCCGGGGAAGGACCACTCGGGCACCACGATCGGCTGGCCGTCGCTGTCGTAGAGAGGGTGCTCGAGGAACCACGTCTGGGCCAGGTCCACCAGCTCGCCGTAACGCAGCGGCTTCCGTACGCCCGAGGCGACCTGGTACACGCGGGGCCCGTCGGGGTCGGGGCCGGCCGCGGCCACGGCGATGATGGCGGCGACCACCAGGTCGACGGGGATGACGTCGATGACCCCCTCGGGGATGCCGGGGAACTCGCGCAGCAGGCCGCGCGCGTAGGAGATGATGATCGGCTCCGCCATCCGAAAGCCGCGGATCCACCCGGCCCGGGGCTCGGCGATGGCGGACTCGATGATCGACGGCCGGACGATGGTCATCGGGAGGCTGGGGTGGGCGGTCACCAGGGCCCGTTCGCCGAGGGCCTTGGTGAACGCGTAGGCGTCGGGCCATCCCAGCGCCTGGGCCCGCGCCCGCCCGGCCTCCACCAGCTCGGCGCGTACCCAGTCGTCGCGCCGCTTCTCGGCCCGTTCGGCGAGCAGGTGCGTGCCGGCCGCGCCGAGATCCGAACGGGCCGCCTTGGTGAAGCGGGCCAGGCGCGCCGGTGCGCGCGACGCGGCCTCGAGGTCGGCGCGCAGTCGCCGCGCCGCGCGGACCTCGGCATCGATGTCGACCTCGGTGGTGACGGTGGTGTGCGTCCGTGCGCGCGCTCCCGACGCCAACGCGTCGGTGGCCAGGATCTCGGCCGCCTCGCCCTGATGCGTGCCGGCCACGTACGCGGTCGACACGCTGACGAGGTGGGTCGGCGCCGCGCCCGGGTGGGCGGCGCGCCGGGCGTCGGCCGCCGCCTCGATGGCGGCGGCGACGCGCGAGGGTCCGAGGAGGTTGACCTCGACGGCCGCGTCGAGCGGGGAGTCGAAGGCGACGCTCGCGGCGGAGTGGACCACGACGTCGTAGCCGGCCAGGGCCTCGCGGCCCGCGTCGTCGAGCCCGAGGCCGTCGCGCCCCACGTCGCCGCCGAGCGCGTCGAAGCGGGCTGCGGCCATGGCCTCGAAGCCCTCGCCGAGCTCCTCGCGCAGACGGGCGAAGCAGTCGTTGCGCAGGATCTCGCGTTGGGCGCGCTGGCGGGCGTCGTGGCGCCGGGTGGGGCGCACCAGGACGTGGACCGTGCAGCCGGGGACGCAGCGCAGCAGGCGCTCGACCAGCGCCGTGCCCAGGAAGCCGGTGGCCCCGGTCACCAGGATGCGCTTGCCGGCCAGCACCTCGGTGATGGGCCCCAAGGGCGGGGATTCAGCCCCGGCGTCGGTCACGGCGCTTTGTCTACCATACGGTAGGTGAAACCGTACGACCCGGACGGGAGCGCGCCGAGCGCGCCGAGCGCGCCGAGCGCGCCGCCGTCGGCCGGTCGCCGGCCGGTGGACACGCCCGGGCGCATCCTCGACGCCGCCCTGGCGGCCTTCGGGACCCGGGGCTACGAGGCCGTGTCGCTCGACTCGCTGGCCGAGGGCCTGGGCATGCGCAAGCAGTCGATCCTCTATTGGTTCCCCTCCAAGGAGGCCCTGCTCGAAGCCGTCATCGACCGGTCTGCGGCAGAGCTCTCCGAGGCGCTGGAGGCGTCACTGGCCGGTGCCGGGGCGGGGTGGCCGAGAGTCGAGGCGGTGGTTCGCTCCGTGTTCCGCCTGGCGGCCCGCCGGTCCGAACTGCTGGGCCTCGTCCGTGAGGTCGGCCGGCTCGGCCCCCCCGCCGCCACCCGCCTCATGGTCGCCCTCGACCCGCTCGTCGAGCGTGCCTCGTCGTTCCTCGAAGCCGAGATGGCCGCCGGCCGCATGCGCCGGCACGAGCCCAGGCTCCTGCTCCTGGCCATCTACTCCACCGTGGTGGGGATGGTGACGGAGGTGGAGGTGCTGCGCGCACTGGGCGAGGAGCCGACCGCCCGGTCACTGGTGCGCCGCCGCCAGGAGATCCTGCGCCTCCTGCGCAGTGCGCTGATCGTGGACCCGTCCGGCGGGGACCGGTCCCCCGACGATGGTCAGGAGGGCGCGGGCGGGCGCGGGCGCGTCGGCTTGGGCGGCGTGTAGCGCTTCGACGCCGACGGCCCCTTGGGTGCCGGTTCTCTCTTCTTGGCGCGAGCGCTGGCGCGCGCCGCCGCCATGGTCCTCGCATCCTGCTGACCCCGCGGGGCGGGCCCTGTGCCGCCGCGTCCGGTGGTGCCGCCGCGTCCGGTGGTGCCGCCGCGTCCGGTGGTGCCGCCGCGTCCGGTGGTGCCGCCGCGCAGCGCGGTGAGCTCCTTCTGCCACTTGTAGGCACGGAAGATGAGCCAACCACCGACGAACCAGAACGGCAGCAGGAGCGGGAACCCGAACGAGGTGCCGAGGAACACCAGCGCGAAGCCGAGGAACGACCGTCGCCGGGTGAGGGCGGCGACGAGGACGAGTCCCGAGAGCACGAGGCTGGCGATGCCCAGGGTCACGAGCGCTCCGTGCGACAGCTGCCCCTTGACATGGGTGTGCGAGTGGAGGGCGGTGACGGTGGAGAGGATCCCGACGACGGCGCCGAGCGGTGCCATCACGATGCCGATGAGGCGCTCGCGGTCATCGAGGTACTTGATGGTGTGCGCCAGCTGCTCCGCCGTCATGCCCGAGGCGCCGGTGCGCTTGGCCGACGGCGGACGCCCGGCCACCGGGGCGGCTTGGACCTCGCCGGAGGGCGCTGGGGCCCCGGTAGCCTCGCCCTCGCCCTCGCGCTCGCCCTCGCCCTCGCCGGCCTCGGCCCTTCCTGCGGCGCTGCGCACGGCCTCGGCCCGAGGACGGGGTTTCGAGGTCGCGGCCGGCCTTGGCCGGGAGGGGGCCTCGTCGGGTGGCTCCTCGGCCTTGGCGTTGGCACCCAGCCGCGGCAGGGCGGTGAGGATCCGTTGGGTCAGGGTGAGCTTGGGGACGGCGCCGGGTTCGGTGCCCTGGTCCTCGTCGGCCATCTCGTCAAGGCTAGCCACGGGCCGCGCTCATCCGACCCCCGCGGGGTCCTGGTGCGGGGTGCGCAAGACGAGGCGCACGCCCAGGTTGCGCGCCGGCTCCACGACAGGGCAAGGGCCGGCCACACCGAGGACGGGTCCCGGGCGCAGGGCGTCGCCGACGACCGCAGGGTCGGAGACCGTCATGGCGAGGTGGTGGACGTGCCCTGGACGCCCGTCGAGGAAGCGCTCCACCGCGGGCGAGGGCCCGTCGTCGGACGGGCCGACCAGACGGAGGCGGAGGGGGCCCGTCCAGGCCAGGTCGACGGACCGCCACGCGTCTCCGGCGTGGTCCCCGTCGGCGACGACGGTCCCGCCGAGGAGGTCGTGGAACAGCGCCAGGGCCGGGCCGAGGTCGGCCACCACGTGGGTCACGTGCTCGAGGTCGGCGGGAGCCGTGGCCGGCCGCGGGAAGCCCTTGGGTGGAGGGGACGCCCACTCGGTGGCGGACTGGGCGAGCTGGACGACCACGCCGCCGGCCTGGCGAGGGTGGAGGAAGGCCTCCTGCCAGGTCGGGTCGCGCAGGTCGACGCCCACGGGGTCGAATCCCGCCGCCGACACCCGGGCGAGCGCCTGACGGATGTCGGGGACCTTGAAGGTGAGGTGGTGGGGTCCCGGTCCGTGCTGGTCCAGGAACCGGCGGAGGAAGGGGTTGGCCTCCCAGTCCCAGGGCTGGAGCACCTCCAGCCGGGCGCCGTTGCCGAAGCGCAGCTGGGCCGGCCCGAAGCCCACGTTGACCCCGCCGGACGCCCAGGCGCCTCCCAGCTCCTCCACGTAGCGCGGCCAGGCATCGGCCCAGCGCTCCACGGCCACGGCCACGTGGTCCAGGACGGCCACGGGGGCGCGGGCGTCGGGCGGTGTCGCTTCGTCGGGTCCGCTCACGGACTCAGGTTGCCCATGGCCGGCGGTCCCTGTCGAACCGGCCTTGCCGTGTAGACCGGCGCGCCGACCATGGCGTGTGGACCGGCGTGGCACGTGGTACGCCAGGGCCATGGATTTCCGTCGGGTCGCAGTGGCGACGCTGGCCGAGGAGGTGCGCCTCGGCAAGGTGGCGGCGCGGGAGCTGGTCGGACACGCGTTGGCGCGCATCGACACCCTCAACGGGGTGCTCAACGCCTTCGTGGCCCTCGACGGGGATCGGGCCATGGCCACGGCGTCGGCGATCGACGACGCCGTGGCGGCGGGGCGCGACCCCGGGCCCTTGGCCGGTATCCCGTTGGCGGTCAAGGACCTCGAGGACGCCGAGGGGCTGGTGACGACGCACGGGTCCGTGACCCGGGGACGCGGCCCGGCGGCGGCCGACTCGGCCTTGGTGGCGCGCCTGCGCGCCGCGGGCTGCGTGGTTGTCGGCAAGACCAACACACCCGAATTCGGGTGGAAGGCGGACACCGAGAACGCGCGCTTCGGCCGCACGCTGAACCCGTGGAACACCGAGCACATCGCCGGCGGGTCGTCGGGGGGCTCGGCAGCCGCCATCGCCGCGGGCATGGTCCCGCTGGCCACGGGCTCCGACGGCGGCGGGTCGATCCGGATCCCGTCGTCGTGCTGCGGCATCACGGGACTCAAGCCCTCGCTGGGCCGTGTGCCCAGCGGCGGGCCCACCGCGCCCGACTGGCAGCACCTGTCGACCAAGGGGGTGATGGGCCGCACGATTGCCGACGTGGTCGGCGCGCTGGAAGTGGCCGTGGGGCCCGACCCCAGTGACCTCCGGTCGCTGCCCAGGCCCGAGGCCTCGTGGCAGGCGGCCCTGGACGACGCCGCGCTGCCCGTGCGCGTGGCGTGGTCGCCGACGCTCGGCTACGCGCCGCTCGACGACGAGGTGCGGGCCGCGTGCGTGCGGGCGGTCGAGGCCGTCGCGTCCAGCGGAGTGGAGGTCGTCGAGCTCGACAGCGTGTGGGAGCGCGACCCGGTCGACGAGTGGCTGACCCTCACCATGGTCTACAGCCTGCGGTCGCTGGCCGAGACTCGGGGCACGCCCTTGTGGGCGCAGGTCGACCCCCTGCTCGCCGCGCAGGTCGACTATGCCGCCGAGCACGTGACCGCGCTCGACCTGGTGAAGGCGGAGGACGCCTGTCACCGGTTGAACCTCCGCCTGGTCGAGATCTTCCGTGACGTGCGCCTGCTGCTCACGCCGACCTGTGCGGCACCGCCACCCGAGGCGGCGCTCGGAGGCGCCGGACGGATCAACGGCGTGGAGGACTTCAACTGGGTCCGCTACACCTATCCCTTCAACATGACGCGGTCGCCGGCTGCGTCGGTGTGCGTCGGGCGGTCGTCGGCGGGCCTGCCCATCGGGCTCCAGCTGGTGGGGCCTCAGCACGCCGACCTGGTGGTCATCCGCTCGGCGGCCGCCATGGAACGGCTCGTCGGATTCGACGAGCTGGCGCCGACCGCTACGATCTCCCCGTCGGGCGCATAGCTCAGTTGGTTAGAGCGCAGCCTTCACACGGCTGAGGCCACAGGTTCGAGTCCTGTTGCGCCCACCAGGATCTTCCCTGGTCAACATGTGTTTTTCGGGGGGAATCGGTCTTCTCGGTTGGTGACAGTTGGTGCCGGGTCGACCTGGACTTTCACAGTTGCGTGGGTCACGCCGTGGGTCACGGCTCCGTACCGTGGGTCACGTGACCAAGCGGACGTTCGGGGCGATTACCAGACTCCCTTCTGGCAACTTCCGGGCTCG
>Ga0187778_10000674_pt1 | contig 24354 bp, 19 predicted proteins | sample 1015_Q2_SP5_20_M_FD_132418 | JGI IMG/M metagenome (GOLD analysis project Ga0187778, IMG submission 132418) | Tropical peat soil microbial communities from peatlands in Department of Meta, Colombia - 1015_Q2_SP5_20_MG | ecosystem: Environmental > Terrestrial > Soil > Wetlands > Peat | place... | reverse complement strand
GCCGCCACGCGCGCAAAATAGGCCAAATCGGATACGGAGTGTTGACACAACGCAAGGCCCCGCGTGTGCCATCGCAAAATCGCGCGATGCGGCTCATTCGGATCGAGCTGCGCCCGGCAAAAGATCGACGGCTTGCAACATTTCAGGCGGTTTCTGAGTGGCGCGGCGCGCCTTGCACTGGGCGCGCAATGTCGTGGTTGACCCATGACCCGCCACCACGAAGCGAGCTACTTCGGCGTCACGGATTCCTTGGGCGACAAGAAAGGTCGCGGATTTCGTCGAAACCTCGCCTTTTCATGGGCACATTCTCCCTTCATGCCGGCCGGAGTCCTAAGTACGCGCCGCAAAGACAGCGCTCGAGCGCGAAAACCGGTACCGTAACAGCGTTCCGGTCGCTCGAGCGGACCTTGCCCTTGCGAAATTTGCTTCCACAGCAGCGGGGACAAGGCGCCAGGCGCGGCACACCAACCTTCGATCGATTGACCCAAGCACAGCGCGGGGTAGCGATGATCGAGAACGTACGATTCGATCTACCCAACGGGATTTCCTTGCATTGCCGCGTCGCCGGACCACTTGGCGCCCCCGTCTTGCTGTTTCTTCACGGCTTCCCCGAGGCCGCTTTCATCTGGGACGCACTGCTGGAACATTTCAGCGACCGCTATCGATGCGTCGCCCCCAACCTGCGCGGCTACGCGCCCTCCTCGGCGCCGCCCGAAGCCGAGCACTACCGCATTCAACATCTTGTCGGCGACATCGATGCCCTGATCGCCTGTATCGGCGCCCGCCCGGTCAGCGGCCTTGTCGCGCACGACTGGGGCGGAGCGATCGGTTGGGCGATTGCGGCTCAACATCCCGATTGGATCCAGCGTCTGTTCATTGTCAACTCCCCGCATCCGGCGATTTTCCTTCGGCAATTGCAGCGCGACCCTCGCCAGCAGGCGGCAAGCGCGTACATGAATTTTTTGTGCCGCGAGGACGCCGAGCAGCGGCTGAGCGAAAACGACTTCGCGCGCTTGTGGGCGATGTTCACGAGCATGGGTGCAAACGACCCGCAGCGTGTCGGCGGCGACTGGATGACCGATGCGCTGCGCCAAGAGTATCGAGCGGTGTGGCGCGCCGGGCTTACGGGCGCTTGCAACTACTACCGCGCCTCGCCCCTGCGGCCCCCAACGGCAACAGACCGGACCGTGATGAGCATCACTTTGGCACCCGAGCGGGTAACTTCGCTTCGGCCCACCGTGGTGGTGTGGGGTGAAGAGGACCTGGCACTGTTGCCTTCGTTGCTCGAGGGTCTGGACACGTATGTTCCCGATTTGCGGCTAGTGCGGGTGCCAAGGGCCACTCACTGGATCGTGCATGAGCGCCCGCAACTCATCGCCAACGAATTGGAAAATCAACTCTCGGTGCCGTGCAAAAGCGAACTCCAATAGGGGCACGACTTGCGCGAAAACGCTGGCGGCAAGGGGCCGCCTGGGCGCACACAGACGCCGTTACGGCTCGGTGCGCGTTGGTGACGCAAACCCGGTGCCGGAAAATCGGAATCGATCAGCCGCCTAGAGTTTGGTGTTGATGGCGCGAAGGACTCGCTCCCTTGCCGCGCCGGAGTCCAGTACTTTGCGCACGGCCGCAGCGGCACTTGGCAAGGAATCCTGGCGTCGTAAGTGCCACAGGCATAACGACGCACCGCAGATCAAACTGTCGCGCGTCGCGCCGTCGCCGCGGCCAGAGAGCGCTTCCATCCCCGCCTGCGCCGCGGCTCGCGCCACCGCCGCTTGGTCCGGAGCCGTCGTGGATCGATCTTCCGAATCCGTGTCCCGCTCTGCGCGCCCCGAAATGGAAGGCGCAAGCACGGACTGTTCGATGCCCAACTCTCCAGGGCGAAACTCGACCGACCGCTCTTCACCGCCGTGGTGATAGTAAAACGCCTTGCCCACCTGGCGCAGCGCCGGAATCACACCGCCTTCCACGCCGCGCACGATCAGCGCGGAGTCAAAACCCGCTCGTCGTGCGAGCAACGCATAGATGCGCGGATACGGCTTGTGCACATAGCCGGTGACCAGGTGCGTTCGGACCTGGCCGCGGACCGCGGGAAGCAGCGTCTCTGCGGCCGTAATGGCGGGCCGCTTCACGATAAGCGAGCGCAGATGGGCAAGATCGTACAGTTTGGGACAAAACGCCTTCTGATCGACGTACGACCACGCGATCTGGGCCTCGCTCACTCGCGCGGCCGCTTGCGCAGCCGTCAAATCGACGGGTACGCCGGCCGCAGCAAGTACTTGACGATGCGTCACCCCGTATTTGGGGCCCATGCGCTCGACTCCGTGCGAGATACAGGGTACGCCGCACGCCGCCAGCACGGCGGGCAGAAACGGCGAAGCCGGTAACGTGCGGCTGTATCCGTCATAGGGATCGGCGAGGTCGACTACCTCCGGCACTTGCGCGGTCGCAGATTGTGTGACATCCAGAAGCGCTTCCAAAATGCCTTGGTTTTCTTCGTCGGTTTCCCGTTTCATGCGCAGCGCGATCAGAAAAATTCCCGCCTGCACCGGATCGACGTCTCCATTGAGTATGAAACGCATGCCCGTTCGCGCTTCCTCGCGCGAAATATCCTTGCTCAGCTCCGGGCCCGTGGCGATGCGTCCGATGATGGAACTCATGACGGCCAAAGGTTCCGCGCGCAAATCCCCCGCCGGGTGGGTCATGGTGTGTCGCCTCCCGTTAATCCGATCCAAATGCTTTCGTCTTGCACGTGCACCAAGTACGTCTTGAGATCCTCGGATGCCGGCTCTTCCATCACTTCGCCGGTACAAACGCTAAAGCGGCTGCCATGCAAGGGGCATTTGACAAATTCTCCGTGCAAAGAGCCCGTCGACAGCGACGCCTCCTCGTGAGTACAGGTATCGTCCGTAGCAAAGTAACGGCCATCGACGTTGGCAAGCAAAATGCGCCGCGGACCGACCCGCACGCGCATCATTTTGCCGGCCGCCAAGTCGCCGACGGCTCCCACCTTCACAAGACCTTCCTTCAAAACAAACTCCCGTGGCGCAAATAACCCTGCTCCGGCAAACAGTATCGACCCGGAATTCTGCCCGACCGCAATTTCTTCCCATGGCGCCCGCGGCGATACGACTAGGAAGAAGCGCCTTGCAGGAATTCGTGGCGCGGGCCATGCCTCAGCAAATTGTGTATCTCGAAAAAACCCGGCGGCCGTAATTTCCCAAGACATGCCCAAAGCTGCCGGCGACCGACAGCAGAAGCAAAGATCATACGTCGCCAAGCGTCCGATCTATCCCGGCGCATGCTCCGGTGATCCGCGCGTAGCCCGAATCACCGCTATCGCCAGCTCCGCCCGCTACCCCCAAATGCCCGGCGTACGACCTTTTTTCCTGGGCGTAGAATGGTTTCATCGCGTTTTAGCCGATAGCAGGCATCATGAAGGCAAGTAGGTTTGTCACGCTTCTCGCCGCCGTTGCGGCGCTTTCGACGGCCGGCGATCTGTGGGCCGCAACCTCGGGGTTTCGCGGTGCTTCGGCATCGGGGTATCGCGGCGGTGCCGGCTATCAGGGCGCTTCCGGTTATTCCGGCTCCTCGACGTACCACGGCGGCTATTACGGAGGTCGCTATTACGGCGGTTACTACGGCGGCCGCTATTACGGCGGTTACTATGGGGGACCCTGGTACGGCGGTTACCGCGGCTGGTACGGCGGTTGGCCCAATTGGGGCTGGGGTTTGGGTTGGGGTTTAGCGTGGGGATGGCCGTGGTGGGGTTGGCCCGGTTACTACTACCCCTACGGGTACGCACCCCCGTACTACCCGTACGGTCCTGCGCCGGACGCGTCCGCACCCATACAAAACCTGCCTCCGTCCGTTACGTACTGGTATTACTGCCGAGATTCCCAAGCGTATTACCCGTACGTGAGAACGTGCGCCAGTAACTGGGAGCCGGTAACACCGCAGCCACCCCCGACGGCCGCGCACTAGTCAAGCGATCCCGGCCGCGAAACAAGGATCGTAGGTGCTACCGTCGAGTACATCCGCGCTTCGCAGTCAAAGGACGACCGGATTGCCGCGGACGAGCGTCATAGCGCGCCGGGCGCCCTGCAAACCGCAAGGGCGTTAGCCGTCCCGCGGGCTGCCGGAGTCCGGTTGGGAAGTCATCCCGGTGGCCGTCGAAGGCGCATTGGCGCTATTGGCCTTCGAGGCAAGGCGCAGCAGCGCAAATCCGCCTACCGCGGCGACACTGGAGCCGAGCACGACTCCGAGGCGAACCGCGTTCAGGTAGTCGGCGGTCTCAAAGGCCAATGAGCCAATAAAAAGGCTCATCGTAAATCCGATCCCACAAAGCACGGCCACCCCGAGCAAATGGATCGGCTCGGCGCCCACTGGCAATTTTGCGCGGCCCGTTCGAATCAAGAGCCAACTGACGCCAAACACACCCAGAAATTTGCCGACCACAAGCCCCAGCATAATTCCGGCGGGCAAAGGCTGCAGCAAGGCGTTTACGTCGACGCCTTCGAACGAGACGCCGGCGTTGGCAAAAGCGAAGATGGGCAGTATGGCAAACGCCACCCAGTGATGCAGTCGATGCTCGAGACTTCGCAGCAGCGATTGTCCGTTGGCATCCTGCACCTTTAGGGGAATCGTAAAGGCGAGCACCACTCCCGCTAAGGTAGCGTGTACACCGGATTTGAGCATGAAAAACCAGAGCACCACGCCGACGACCATGTAGATCGAGATGATCCGGACACGAAAGAGGTTCAAAAGAACGAGAACGAGCATGGCAACGCCCGCCGCCACCAGCATCGGCAAGGTCAACTCGGAAGTGTAGAAAACCGCAATAATGACGATCGCGCCGAGGTCATCCGCGATCGCGACGGTCGTGAGAAAAAGCTTCAGGGACCCGGGCACACGGCTGCCCAGAAGCGACAAGACGCCGAGCGCAAACGCGATGTCGGTAGCCGTCGGAATCGCCCAGCCCCGCAGCACAAAATCGTCCCCACGATTCAGGAAATAAAAAATTGCCGCAGGAAGCAGCATGCCACCGAGCGCGGCTGCCGCCGGCAGCACGATCTGCGAGGGGGTCGAAAGTTCGCCATCGAGAATCTCCCGCTTGACCTCCAAGCCAACCAGAAGAAAAAAGATCGACATAAGCCCATCGTTGATCCAAAGCAGCAGGGGTTTGGCTAGCAACAAGGGGCCCACGCGCACTTCCACCGGCATAAAGACGACGGATTCGTAGAAGTCCTTCAGGCCGGTGTTGCTCAGGATCAATGCGAGCGCGGCCCAAGCGATGAGCAGCAGTCCGCCGGCCGATTCCAGCTTCAGGAAGCTGGTCAGCGCGTCCGAAAGATGTCGAAACGGCATGCCGGCCAAGGCTGCCGGAGAAAAGGGATTGAGCCGCAACCGCGCCTCCCTGCCGACCTCGTCGTAGCATATGCCGCTGCGACGGGGCGCCGCGTGTGCGCCGCGAGTGTAGCAAGGCGAGAAGTTAGTTTGATGTCGCGATGACGCATCGTCTGTTCCGCGCGATGCCATTGGCCGGTAAAGGGTAAAACGATCGTCGGGCGCCCCACTGGGCAACGGACGCCACGAAGCACGGGTGCGTCGCCATTGCCTGGCCAGTGTTGGTCTACGGATTTTGACAGTCGCCACCAACGTCAACATTTGGCGCATTGGCAATGCAGTCTGCGAAATACCGATTTGTATAATGGCGGGCCTCGAGCGAGCCAGCTACACGGCGCATGACGACATGTTGAGGGTTCGGAGAAGAGCTTGCGCCGTTGGGTTTCGCGGTGCGATGGGCGCATTGGCGGCGCTGCTTGCCCTTTCGTTGACCGTCGCCTGCCAAGCGGCGCGGGCGGCTGGGGAAACGCTCGCCCTGGTCAAATCCCGTGGCGCCCTGCACTGTGGCGTAGCGGACGACTCCGTGGGCTTTGCCACCAAGGACGCATCGGGCCGTTGGTCGGGACTTGATGTGGACTTTTGCCGCGCCGTGGCCGCGGCGATTTTTGGCGACGCCAACAAAGTGAAATTCGTCCCGCTGCGCGCTTCGGAGCGGTTCCCGGCGCTGCAAGCGCGCAGCATCGACCTGCTGGTGCGACAGACGACCTGGACTCTGCTGCGCGAGGGAAACCTCAAGGTGCTGTTTGCGGGCGTCCTGTTCTACGACGATCAGGGATTCTTGGTACCCGCCAACAGTCGCGCAAAGACACCGGCGCAACTCAAGGGCTCGGTCGTGTGCGTGGTAAAGGGAACCACAAGCGGTCAGAATCTTGCGGATTACTCGCGTGCAAACTCCCTGGACTTCAAGGCGCTTGTCGGTGACACAATGGGCGCGGCCGTCGAAGATTTGTCCGCCGGCCGCTGCAGCGCGCTGACGTCGGACGCTTCGCAGCTTGCCGCGGTGCGCCTGCGGTTGCCGAACGGCCAACGCGCCTACACCGTATTGCCCGAGCGCATCGCCAAAGAGCCGCTTGGTCCGGTCGTGCGTGCGGGCGACGACGACTGGTTTACGCTGGTGCGATGGGTTTTGTTCGTCTTGACCGGCGCCGAGGAGGCGGGCCTGACACGCGAGAACGTGAGCAGCCTTGCAAGCGATCCGCGAGCTCAGCAGATATTCGGTCGAGGCGAGCACTTCGGACAAGCGCTGGGTGTCGACGACGATTGGGTATTGTGGGTCGTGCGCAGCGTCGGCAATTACGGAGAAATTTTCGAGCGAAATCTCGGCCGCAATAGCCCCCTCAAGATGGACCGCGGACCGAATAAACCGTGGTCGCAGGGCGGGCTGTTGTATACCCCGCCGTTTCGCTAAAGTCGCGCCCAATGAGCGAATTGCAAACGTACGCCGTTTTCGTGGTGTTCGCGGGGGTAATTTTGTTGATCGCGGTCAACGCGATCGACATGACGCTGGCGGTGATGCTGGGCGCAAGTGTTCTCATGATTCTCGGGTCCCTGACCCAACAAGACGTAATCAGTTCGCTCAAGTCCTCCGAAGGCATGCTGTCGCTGCTCTTCGGGGGCATGATCGTCGCACGAACTTTGGTGCCGACGGGAATCTTCGAACACCTTGGCACGCGGTTTTTACTTGCCACGCGAGGAAGCGGCAAGCGCTTTTTGTTACTGCTCATCGCGATGGTGGCGCCGATCTGCGCGTTTTTGCCCAATGCAACGACCGTCATCTTGCTGGCGCCCATCGTCATCCGCGTCGCGTTGGCGCTCGAGGTGGACTTTGTCGGACCCATGGTATTGACGGCGATTGTCAGCAACTCGGCGGGATTGCTCACGCTGGTCGGCGATCCCGCGACTTTTCTCGTCGGGAGCTCGATCGGTATGACCTTTGGCCAGTATTTGCGCCACGTGAGCCTCGGCGGGCTGCTGGCGGTGCTGGTTGTCATACCGCTGCTTCCCAAGGTGATGCGGGAGATCTGGAACGTTCGACGCGAACTGCCCGCGGATCTGCAACCCCAGCCGATCGGGCGGCCACGTCTTTGCGCAGCGGCACTGACGGTCCTCGCGCTGATGATCGTGTTGTTCGTTTTTGGTGAGGACTTACCGTCGGACTTGGTTGCGCCGTCGGTTGCCTTCATCGGGGGTTCGCTCGCGCTATTAGTGATTTCTGCCTCGAAAGTCGAGCCCATCGAGAAGATCCTGCGCGACGTCGACTGGAAGACGCTGGCATTTCTGTGTTGCATGTTCTGGCTGGTCGAGGCCTTCACGAAAACCGGCGTCGTGCAGGCGCTCTCGAACCATATGTACGCGGGCTTTGGCGGACAGCTCTGGCAGGTCGCCCTGGTGATGCTCGCGGGGATCGCATTGGCTTCGAGCGTCCTGGCCAACACGCCCGTGGTGGCGGCCGCGATTTTGTTGATCAAGGGCTACCTGGTCGCGGCCGAGCTCGTTCCCGAGCACGCGCTCGGGCCCACCTTTACGGCTTGGCCGCAACCGACGCTGCCGCTGTTCATCTCGATGATGTTCGGCGCAACCCTCGGCGGAAACTCGACCCTGATCGGTGCCGCCGCCAACGTAGTGAGCGCCGGCATCTGCGCAGCCAACGGAAAACGGCTCACTTTTGCAACGTTCCTTCGCTACGGCATCCCCATCACCGTGCTTCAACTCACGGTCTCGGCCGTTTATGTTCTGCTGCTTTTTTATGCCATCGGGCGTTGAGCAACGGTGCGCGAGGCGCTTGCGGTTTTCGGATAGTCAGCCTGCCAAAGCTCCGATATCCTTTTTTGCTCTGTGGCACCGCAACAACGCATCGAACGATGCGCCTCGGCTCTCTTTTCAAATCCAGAAAGGGAAATTCGCTATGCGCAACAAACTCTTGATCGCCTCTTGCATCCTGGCCGGAGCGGTGGCAGCCCCGGCAATTGCTCAGACGCCGCCGGCGAGCGCGACTGTGATGGCCAGCGAACCCGGTAAAGCTATGGTCGCGCAAACTGTTGAATTGTCCGCGAAGGTCATTGCGATCGACAAGGCCGATCGTATTGTCACGTTGCGGGGAGCCAATGGCGACGTCGATGTCGTTTGCGGCGACGAAGTGAAGAACTTCGATCAGATCCATCTGGGCGATACGGTTACCGCGCGCTACGTGGAATCTTTGTATCTCGAACTGGCGGAGACCAAGGCCGGCGTCCGCGTGCGCATCGAAGGCGGGGAAATGGAACACGCGGCCCCTGGCCAGAAACCCGCCGGCGCGGCTGTCAAGGAGGTTGTCGTCCTGGCCGACGTAGTCGGAGTCGATCCCCAGAAAAAAACCATCACGCTCAAGGGACCCAAGCGCACGGTGACGCTGCCGGTTCACAATCCGGAACAGTTCAAAGTCGTGCACAAGGGCGATCAGGTCGAGGTGACCTACACGCAGGCGTTTGCCATTGCCGTGACCCCGGCCGCAGCCAAGTAATTCGACGAACGTATCTCGTTTCCGACGCCGGCGCTGGGCAGTGCCGGCGTCTTTTTCGCCGTATCGATTTGCCCAAACACCGGGCGCCGGGACCGAACGCGCCCACGGCGGTCCCTCGGGCCGTACGCATGACTCGACTTGCGGTCCGGTTTTGTTTGATTAAAACGGGCCGAACTTGAAATCCGCCGGCCACCGATGGCCGCTGCGCCTGAGCTTCGCGGGCGCGGCCGCGATTGCTTTTTTCGTTGGGGCCGTGCTTCTCGGGCCCACGCTCGTTGACCTGCCCGCACTCAAATCCGGGGTTGAGCGCAAGATTTCGCAGGCTGCAAATGGGCAAGTCACCTGGGAGGAGTTGCAAGTCCGGCTGCTGCCGGTACCCCGCATCGAACTGCGCGCGGTGGCGATCGACATCCCGGGACGCCTTCACGCAACCATTGAGCAGGCACAAGCTCGATTGGCTCTGTTTGCGCTGCTGCGTGGACACGTCGAGGTCTCATCGATTGCGGTCACGCACCCCGTCGTTCGCCTCCAAATCCCATCGTCGCCTCCCGCACAAAACGAACCGGCCCGAGATCCCTTGGCAGTGTATCGGTCCGTCCTGGCGCCCCTGGCGCTCGCCGTCCAAAAGGTTTCGCACGGCGCGCTGTTGGAAGTTTCCGAAGCCGAATTGCAGCTCAATGCCGGCACGCTGCCCGAACTACGTGTGGGCGCCCTGTCTTTGCGCGCCCAAACCGACGCGACCGGCTTGGATCTTCAGGTGAGCGCGGCCAGCAATTTTTGGGACCGGTTGCGTCTTTCGGGCCGAGTCGAATTGGCCGACCTGTCCGCGAACCTTAACCTTGAGGTCACCGGAATTAACGCGCAACCCTGGCTGGATCGTTTCCTTGCCAACGCTGCGCTGGGGGTCAACGTATCGCGTGCGAACGTTTCGGCGCGTCTAGTCACCGACGCCAAAACCGAGTTGACATGCGACTTCGGTCTGAACCTTGCCTCCGTCGAATTGGTGCGCACAGGCCAACGTCTGCCGGTGGCTGAGAGCAATCTGAAAGGTCGCGCAGTCCTCCGAGCGCACGAGAGCGAGCTCACGCTCAGCGAACTGCGCGCCGGATCCTTGCTTGCGCTCGGACAACTGCAACTGCATACGACCGGAATGTTCGAAAGACCCGAAATTGCGCTCGACATCCCGGCGCTTGACGTCAGCGCGGTGCGCGATGCCGTGCTCGCCCTGACGGCCGACCGCATCGAGGTTGGCCGCTATGTGGCGCGTGCGCGCGGCGGAATCCTAAGGGATTTGAAGCTGCGCGCCGAAGCCGACACCTGGGAGGATCTGGTCGACCTTGACCGCCTTGACGCCAGCGCAACGCTCGCGGACGCAAAGTTGCTCCTGCCAGCGCTGGAGCTCACAGCGGAAAACCTCAACGGACGGATCGCGTTGCGAGGCGGGAACATTGAGCTTGCGGATGCAAGGACGCAGCTCGGGGCGAGCGTGCTCCGAGATGCCTGGCTACGATATTCGATCCGAAGTGGCGCTGCTTTCGCAGGTTGCGGATTCGATCTTGACCTGGGGCAGGCCTTGGCCGTTGTTCGACAAGTATTGTCACCCGAGCAACGCAGCACAATCGAGGACATCGAAGAGGCGGCGGGACACGCGCGTGGCCGCGCACAGTTCGCCTATGCGGGGTCGGCTTGGAATGCGAGCGTGGATATCACGCAGTCGGAAGGCCGGCTTCGGGTACGCCCGTTCCCCTGGCCCGTAACAATACAGACGGGTCGAGTCGCTTTTTCTCCCCAGCAAGTCCGCGTCCACGGACTTCAGGCCCTGGTCGGCCGCTCGAATGTTTTCGATGCCGGAGCAACGCTACTACTCGGACCCCAACCGCGGTTTACGGACGCATCGGGGCAAGCGACGCTTGTGCTCGACGAGGTTTACCCTTGGCTGCAGGCCCGCAGCAAGTCCCAGGCACAAACGCTTGACAAGCTCGATGCCATCTCGGGGAACATCCAGATCACGCTCAACAGCCTCTCCGGAGCCCTCTCGCAGCCCTCGGCGCTGGCCTTCGATGCCACAGCGCTACCGGGTACGCTTAGCGTCACCGTAAAGGGTCTTCCCGGCCCGCTTCAAATCGCGGGCGGCGCCGTCCACGTCGATGCCAGTACCGTGGACCTCGATCGCGTAAGCGTGACCCTGCTCGACTCCCAGGCCCTCGTCTCCGGTCGGATCTTCGATTACCGGGGTGCCGGGCTCCAGATCCGGGCAAACATTTCCGAGGCCCTGTTCGCAGAAAAGGCCGTTCATTGGATCTGGCAACAGACCGAAGCGCCGGCCCAGTTCGAGCCAAGGACGCCGATACGCCTTGCGCTCGCGCAGGGGAGCTGGAGTCCGAACGGGGCCCTTGAGGCGCAGGCCGGCATGGCGTTCGAGGGCGGCCCGGAAGTTACTCTGGACATTCATTGGGATCCGCCGTTGCTGGATCTGCGGCGCCTGGTTCTGCGGGATCGCAACAGTCAAGCAACGCTTCGTCTGCGCGAAAACAATCACCTCGTTGAGGCGAGCTTCTCGGGGTCGGTTTTTGCGCAAAGCGTCGCTGCCTTGCTTCGGCGGAGCGGCGATTACCAAGGCCAGGTGAGCGGCGATTTGCGCGTGACGCTCGACCTGGAGCGTCAAGGACGCACGTCGGCGCAAGGCCGGATCAAGGCACAGGGTTTGGATCTGCAGGAGTTGCTGCCGGAGCGATACGGAGCTCAAGCACGAGTCGATCAGCTCGTACTGTCGGCCGATGGTTCGAGCCTGCAGATACAAGAGGCCGCGATTCGCTGGGCGCAGCAGGAGGTGGCAATTCACGGCGTCGTCGCCCGAAAGGAACGGGGTGTCTTTGTGGATCTGACGCTTGATTCACCGGGCATCGAAGTCGATGCGCTGCTACCCCAGCACCAAACGAGCCAATTGGAGGCAAAGAGCAATACGATCGAGTCGGTAAAAGCGAATCGCGCGCAGTTTTTCTCCTGGCTGTCCGCGCTGGGCCTTAGTGGTCAGGTCAAGCTGCGTTCCAATTTCATCCAATTTCGGCGCTACCGCCTGCAACCCGTGGAGGCCACCTTCACACTGGGCGAGCAGCAAGTCAACCTGCATCTGCACGACACACAACTGTGCGGACTGACATTTCCCATGACAATGCAGATTGCACCGGCGGGTATTGCGGCTTCGGTACAGATTTCGGCCCATAAGCAACAGTTGGAAACGGTCGCTCGTTGTTTGACCGATCAGCGTCTGGTGCTGACGGGAGAGTTCGACGCGCGCGCGAACCTCTCGGTGAAAGGTTCCTGGGACCAACGTCTGACGGAACTGGAGGGACCCCTACACTTGGAAGCGCACGACGGCGTCGTACGCAAATTCGCGTTAATCGGCAACATCCTCGCGATGAAGGATGTTTCCTCGTTGTTGGCTCGGGGACAAACCGGTTCGAGCGACGAGGGGTTTGCGTACCGCACATTGGATCTTGACGGCAATTTCCATCAGGGACGGTTTTTGGTCGAGGATTTCGCGTTCGACAGCAGCGCGTTCGGTTTGGCCGCCGAGGGTTCCATCGGGCTCACGGGTCGTGACACGCAGCTTACCGCGCTGGTTGCGCCCTTTAGCCGCGTGACCAACCTCATTCGCAAAATTCCCGTCATCGGCTATCTGGAAGGCGGAACGCTCACCAGCGTCCCGGTCGCCGTCCGCGGCGACATCGGTGACCCGACGGTGGTGCCGCTCGATCCAAGCGCGGTTGCCTCCGACCTAACCGCGCTGTTTACGAGGGCGCTGAGGATCCCCGAAAAGCTACTCGCTCCCTTTGGAGTGGGCTCCGCATCCCCGACCCCATCGACCGGGCACTGAGCTCAAAGGGGCGTGCAGGGTCCGAACAATACGAAGGCACCCTCGTGATTGGTGAGCGTTGCCGACATCTCCCCATCTTGCTGATTGACGGCAATCGACCACGCATAGCCGAGTTCAAAGCCCTGCAACAGTACCTGGGTTTCGTCTTTCTCGACCGCCACGATCGGCGTGTTGCGCTTGGGGCCAATCACGACTTTCTTGCCAAAATCGATGCGGAGGAACGCGGGAGCTCCGATATCGTTGGGCGTTCCCTTGGAACACACGACGCCCGGCGAGCAATCCATGGCCTCGATGGGCGCGCAGATGATCGTCTTGGAGCCGTCGAAATCAGCAGCCGGCGAGGCCCATGCCGCGCCGAGCGCGATCGTCGCAAGCCCGATACGAATAGTATTTTTCATGTTCGCCTCGCCGGTCAATGTACGGTATACCCGCGGCCTTCCAGGCACGCGGCCTGGGCGCGGTAGTAGGTATTGAGCTGCTGCTGGCGGGCGGCCTGAGCCTGCTGGTTGGCGGCGGCCTGGTTCTGCTGGGCGCGGTGCGCGCCACCCATCGTACCGACCACGGCGCCGATCGCAGCGCCCTTGCCCGCGTTGCCCGAAATCGCGCCAATGGCCGTTCCGGCCACTGCGCCGACGGCCGCGCCCCCGACCACTGTGCCCCCGCTGGATTGGGGTTGTCCCTGCACGGGGGTAGCGGCCAGCGCCGCCGGATCGATGCCCGTGGTCTGCTTGGCCCACACGTAGCATTCGCCCTCATCTCGGTTTTGTTGCTGCGGGCTTTGACCCTTGGCCGGGTAGACGATCGGTGCCTGCGCGATAGCCACTGCCGCCAGGGACAGCGCAAACGCGCCGATCAAAATCCGTCCGAAGTCCGACATTGTCGACTCCCTCTTTAAATGCGCCGGTCTAATTTGCCAGAACACTTCGCTGCGCGTGAGCTCGTAGCGTAGCAGACGGTCTCTCTCCAAAAAAATGGTGATAGTCGGTTGCGAAGCGGCCAAGATGCTGGAAACCGGAACGCATGGCGAGTTCGGTCACCGAGATGCCCGCCGGGGCGTCGCGCAGCAAACGTCGCACCCCGTTTAGGCGCAGCACCTTCAGATAGGCCATGGGTGACATGCCAAAGCGCTCAAGAAAGCCCAGATGCAAGGATCGTTCGCTCGCCCCGACCCAGTCACAGATATCGGCGAGCGAAATGTGAGAATGAATTTTCCCTCGTATGAACTCCTCGGCACATCGCGCAAGCACTTGGCGGCGCGCGGGCAAAGACCGTCCTGTGGGCGGACCCGCGACCTCCAGCAGAGCATTGATGACGCTTTGCTCCACCATGTGGGCCACGTGGGGATTGGAAAGCGCAGCCGGATCGCGCCGCACTTTGGCGAAAACCGACGACCAGCTCTGCGCCAGGCGGGCACGGGCCGCAACGCTGCCAAGATTGATGCGCCCGTCGGCGACTCGCGACTCCAGTGGTTCGCCCCACCGCGCGATCGCCTGCCGATCCAGCAAGCCGATACCGATCGAAAGTACGAGAAACTCGCAGGTCGCCGCGCCACGAAAGTCGACTTCCGTGCCTTCCGCGGCGGTCACAATCTCCCGGGCCGCTACCGTAGACCCACAAAAACTCGGCGCCGGGTTCGGTCCAATCGGCACAGCGATCGCGCGGGTTCCGCGCGGTGCTTGCCCACGGGCCTGGACCGAGGTGTTCCACGAAACCAAGCCCATTTGCATTTGCGCGGTGTGCACGGCCGCAACCTTCCCGAAGAAGCGACCGGGGCGAAGTTGCGTACAGTCCCGATTCCAGCCCACGGCCGCGTCCACCAGATCATCGATGTCGCCCGACTGAATCGTCGTGACGAGTGCGGCCGGAAACAGTGCTGCCGGGTTCCCGGAGGCGTTCGCGGTCTCGCGCGGTGCCCCGGCGACTGTGGGCGAAACGCGACCGCGGCGTGCGGGCCGCGCAGGACGCGACAACGCGGACTTAGAAGCCATACCCTCTCCCGTATGGCGCCCGGACCCTAGGCGGCTTTGCTATCGCGGCGCGTGGCGCACGAGCGCTTCGATTTATTTTTGTACTCTAGCATCGCAGCAGTCGGCCGACCATCGCCCGCCCACGACGATAGTAAGGGGCGGTGACACGAGCGTTACCGTGGTTCGAGGCGCTGGCTGCGGCAGGTAGCAGTTTTCGGATAGTCAATCCCAAGCGCTTCGGATAGCCTCCCAGCGGTTGGCACGGCGGCAGGCTTTTCTTTTTCTCGATCGCCGCACGGTCATCGGCCCATCCGACACTCTTGGCCGTCAATTTGCACCGATTCGGGGCGAAATGGCCGCGGGCGCGGGGAAAGATCTAGCCGGGGTGACGAGGTTACGGTATGAGCAGCGCCGAAATCATGGCCTGTCACGAGTGCGATCTGTTACAGCGGATCCCTATCGGCCAGGGAGTGATCCGCTGCTCGCGCTGCAACGCGGAGCTTCTGAAAATCTCGCCCGGAAGTTTCGAGCGCACACTTGCCTACACGCTTGCGGCAGTCTGCCTGTTCATCATCGCCAACTCGTTTTCCATCATTCAAATCCAGGTAGGCGGCAACGAACAGCAGACCACGCTCGTCGGAGCAGCGCGAACACTATGGACCCAAGGCATGCCCGAAATCGGCATGTTGGTGTTCGTTACGACCTTCCTGGTTCCCGCGGGGCAGCTGGCGGCGATCTTATACATGATGCTGCCTTTGCGCTGGGGATATCTGATGCCGGGCGCACGGCACGTACTAAGTTTCTGGAGTCACGTGCAACCCTGGAGCATGATCGAAGTGTTCATGCTCGGTGTGCTGGTTTCGGTGGTAAAGCTCGCGAGCCTTGCCCACGTGGTGCCGGGCGTTGCGCTGTGGGCTTTTTGCGGTCTGGTCGTTGCGATGCCGGCGGTTGTTTCGGTGATGGACCCGCACGATCTTTGGCGTCGAATCATGGCGCCCCCCGCACCGGCGACGATGGCCCCTCTCCCAGCAACGGCCGCCGAGGCGGGCTGGCTGGTATGTCACACCTGTGGCTTAGTAAGCCAACCAGGCAAAGGTGGCGGACACCCGCACTGTCCGCGCTGTGGCGAGGCGTTGCACGTTCGCAAACGCGAGAGCGTTGCGCGCACCTGGGCACTGGTCATTGCGGCCGCCATCCTGTACATCCCCGCGAACGTGCTACCCGTCATGAACACGAGTTCGCTGTTTGGTTTCGAGCGCGACACGATCCTGAGTGGCGTCGTCTACCTCTGGACGAGCGGCGATTGGCCGTTGGCGGTGTTGGTCTTTTTCGCCAGCATCACCGTGCCGGTACTCAAGCTGATCGCGCTGACGATGCTGCTGATTTCGGTTCAGCGACGCTCGACCTGGCAGCCGCAGCAACGCACCAAGCTCTACCGCCTGGTCGAGTTCGTCGGACGCTGGTCCATGCTGGACATCTACGTTGTGACCTTGATGGCGGCGCTGGTGCAACTGCAGACGCTAGCCTCGATCACGGCAGGTCCCGGAGCGGTGGCGTTTGGCGCCGTGGTAGTACTCACGATGTTCGCCGCCCTGGCGTTTGACCCGCGACTGATTTGGGATCCGATGCGAGAAAAAAATGGCTGAACCTGCGAATCCCCGCCGCACGGACGAGTTGCCCGAGGCGGTAATTCAGACCCCGCGGCGCTTTCGGCCGCAGCTCGTCTGGGTCATTCCCATTGTCGCCGCGCTGATCGGAGGCTGGCTCGCGGTCAAAACAATTCTGGAACGCGGTCCCACGGTCACGATCAGCTTCGCCACAGCGCAAGGCATCGAGGCAGGCAAAACCAAGATCAAGTACAAGAATGTCGATATCGGCGAGATCCGATCGGTTACCGTTTCCGAGGACGACACGCATGTTGTCTGCACCGCCGAGTTCACCAAAGAGGCGGCCAAGTACCTCGTAAAGGACACCCGTTTCTGGGTCGTTCGTCCGCGCGTGGGCGCAGGCGGCATTTCGGGACTGGGCACGCTGTTCTCGGGGGCGTACCTCGGGCTCGATGTGGGCAAATCCACCGAGCCGCGACGCGCGTTCGTCGGATTGGAGGTGCCTCCCATCGTCACGTCCGAAATTCCGGGCCGGCAGTTCATTCTGCGCAGCGGGGACCTTGGTTCCCTGGACGTGGGCTCCCCGATTTATTTTCGTCGCATCCAGGTCGGGCAGGTCGCGGCCTATGATCTGGACGCCGATGGACGCAACGTCACACTGACGATTTTCGTCAATTCGCCGTACGACAAATACGTAACGCGGGACACGCGATTTTGGCACGCAAGTGGCGTGGACATGACGCTCGATGCCAACGGAATTCGCGTGCACACCGAATCGGTGGCATCCATCGTTGCCGGGGGCATCGCGTTTGAGGCCGGACCCAACGCCACGGACCAGACGCCGGCTGCGTCCAACGCCCAGTTCGTCTTGGCAGGCGACCGGGCCGAAGCAATGAAAACGCCGGACGCGATCCGCAAAGAGTACCTGTTGTACTTTGACGAATCGCTGCGCGGACTGTTGCCCGGCGCGCCCGTTGACTTTGGCGGTCTGGTTGTGGGCGAGGTATCGACGATCGAGCTGGAATACGACCCCCGAATGAAGCGGGTCCGCTTCCCGGTTACGATCGACATATTTCCCGACCGCTTGCGAGCGCGCGTTCGCAAGGGAGCAACGGGCCCACAGGCCCTTCCCGGGCCCGATACGGGGTTGCTCGACGATCTCATAAGTCAGGGCTACCGCGCGCAGCTGCGCACGGGAAACATCGTCACGGGTCAGCTCTATATCGCTTTTGACCGCTTCACGAACGTACCGAAAGCCCGGATCGATCGCAGCTCGACGCCACCGGTGTTGCCGACCACGCCCGGGAGCCTGCAGCAAGTGCAGCTGACCCTGGCCAAGCTCGCCAACAAGCTCGAGCAAATTCCGGTGGATCAACTCGTGAAAGACGCCCAGGAGGCCATTGAAACGCTCAATCGCACACTGGAGAGCACGGACAAGCTCGTCAAACGCATCGACGGCGAGATCGCACCCGACGTTCGCGCGGTTCTCGACGATGCCCGCAAGGCGCTAAATGCGGCGACGCGCACGATGGCGTCGGATTCGCCGGAGGTTGTCGAGGTGCGCGAAACCCTCATGGAACTGCAACGGGCCGCCGAGGCGGTGCGCGTGCTCGCGGAGACCCTGGAGAAAAATCCCGAATCGCTGCTGCGCGGCAAGAAAGAGGAAAAACCATGAAATGCCTTCCGATCGTGCACAGAGCGGTACTCGTCGCACTGGTGCTGCTCGCGGGGGCTTGCAGCAGCTCCCCGCCGGTGCGCTATTACACGCTGGGGACGGGACCGGTCGGGGAGAAATCCGACGCGCCGAGCCGGCCGGCCGGGGGCTACACAGTGGCGGTTGGCCCGGTGGCCGTGCCGGCAACCGTCGACCGGCCCCAAATCGTCATCCAGATCGATCCAAATCGCGTCGCCATGCTCGACGATCAGCGATGGGCCGAACCCCTAAGCAGCGCCATTTCGCGCACGGTCGCTTCCGACCTAGGGAAGTTGCTCGGCGTTTCCACGGTCTTGTTTCCTCGGGACTCGATGATCGATGTCAAGTACCGCGTCGCCATCGAAATCCGAAATTTCGTCTCGGTGCCGGGCGAAGCCGCAACGATCGATGCGACGTGGACGGTCTTCGGACCCAAAGACGCTGTGACGCGCGGCCAGCGGCTTGCGCACGAGACCGTTACGAAAGCGGATTACGAAGCACTCGCCCAGGCGCACACTCGAGCCTTGATGAGCATCAGTCGCGACGTGGCGGCAAGCATCGCAAGCCAAGAGGCGGCCCACTGAGGCGCCGTTGCGCGAGACGATGGGACGGCCGATTCCCTCGAACAGACTCCGATGACCTGGCTGCGCCAACATAAGCACTTTGTCTTGCTTTTGACCTTGCTTTGCGCTTTCGTTGTGCAATCGGCCAGCCACGGCTTGCTGGCCGCGCGCGTTATCTCCAACGTGTTCATTTCCGTGATCGTCCTTGCGGTCTTGCTGATTGTTTTCGAGCACCGCCGCCATCGGATCATTGCGGTGCTCCTCGCGTTGGCGGGCATCATCAGCGGCTGGGTCCACTATGCACTGGCTTCCGGCGAATTCGACGTCTTTTTGGGGGTCGTTCATTATGTCCTTCTGTCCGCATTTCTCGGCTACTCGGTCGCCGTGATCCTCGGCAACATCTTTCGCCGTAGCGCAGTCGGAGTCGATGACGTCCTGGGGGCCATAAGTGGTTACATCATCGCCGGGGCCGCATGGTCCAGCTTGTACGCCCTGACGTTCACTCTGGCGCCGGACGCATTCACGGTGGCACCGGGGTTCGGAGGACAGATGACGGACTGGCCCGGACGCACCGCCGTTTTTAACTACTTTAGCCTTGTGACGCTGACCACTATGGGGTACGGGGACATCACTCCCGTGCGTGGGCCGGCAACCGCGTTTGCAATCATCGAGGCCGTGTTCGGCCAGTTTTACATTGCCGTGGTCGTAGCGCAACTCGTCGGCGCCAGGATGAGCAATTCCACGCGGCAGGAATCGGGTGAATCGTTGGTCAACACCGTTTTTCAATCCGGAAAGGAGGAAACAAGACCATGAACAAAACATGTGTGGCGGGTTTGGTGTTGGTGGCCCTGGGGGGATGCGCCTCGCAGGAGCAGTTGCTCGACAAGGCGCAACCGGTCGCCTTGGAAACAGCGGTCAGTCGGGCACGCTTTGAAATGAACTGTCCGGATGCAACCGGCCAGGTGCTCTCCCGCGAGATGGCCCAGCCGGCCGTCTACGGCCCCGCGGTGGGCGGTGTTGAGCGGGCCGAATACACGGTGGGCGTGCAGGGTTGCGGCCAACGCATGACCACGGTGGTCGTCTGTGCAGTGGACGGCACGGGATGCTTTGCAGCGAAGGGACGTTGAAGGTCGGCTACGCCCGAGGAGGCGCTTTCGGCGTCGTAGGAATAGGCATTGGACCTCAGACCGGTAGGAACATGTTGAGCATGCGCAAAAGCGCTCGTAAATCGCAGGTTATTTCCGAAGCCGATCGCCTGCGCATTGTGCTTGAGTCCTTCGAGGCCGGGGCGCCCCTTGCGGTCGTCGCACGCCGCAACCGAGTGCCGCCGAGCGCGCTTTCTCGATGGCGCCGCAACTTTCGGACCGGAAAACTCGCTGACACCCTCCCCAATCTGCAATCGGTGCCGGTATCGGAGTTGGCGGTAGCCACGCAGCGCATTCGCGATTTGGAGCGGGAGCTGGGACGCATGGCGCTGGAAAACGCAATGCTTCTGGAAGCGGTCCAGTTTGCCGAGCTTCCGCCGACGCCCCGGCGAAGAGTAAGCACCGCGAAAAAGCGCAAAAAGTGAGAAACGACCAAGAACCCTAGCTTCGCGGCCTTTCGAGGGGTAAGCCCGCCCATGGCGATGCGCGAACCGACGAACGGGGTCCGCCGCTAAAAAAAACGAACCTCTTATCGTTGGGGGGATACGTACTGCTGTTTGAGGGAATCGATCAGTGCGGAGAGGTTCTTATCGGCGGGCGATAGCTGCGCCAGCCGTTGGGCGTATTGAAGCGCCGAGCCAATATCGCCCGTATCGAGACTGATGCCAACGAGTGCGGAGAGTGTTTCGCGATCGTTTGGGTGGCGCCGCAAACCAGCCTGCCATGTCCGGACCGCTTCCTCGGTGTGTCCGGTTGAGTACAGCGCCGCCGCGTAAACATATGAGTACCTTGCCCGATTCGGGTCAAGCCGTTGCGCGAGCCGAAGCTCCTCGATCGCCTCTTCTTTTTTCTTTTGCCGCACGAGCGCCAGACCGAGCGCGTGATGAATACCTGCGTCCTTGGGCGAGACGGCAAGCGCGGCGCGAAGCGTTTGCGTTGCGTCGCCTTCGCGGCCCAGCTGCCGGTATAGGTCCGCCAGATTGACGGCCGCCGGCGAAAACGACGGACTCAGGCGCAGCGCCGCCTTGTACTCGATCTCGGCTTCGGTGATCTGCCCCCGCTGGATAAAGAAATTCCCGAGCGCGCTGCGCGCCTCGGGGCGGTCCGCATTCAGGCGCTGAGCGGCAACGAACTCCGCGGCCGCCCGCTCGAAACGATCGCGATCCTCGGGCGGTTGAATGGCCGCCGAAACGGAAGCCAGCAGCGATACGGCCCGGATGCGAACCCCTCGATCGGAATCGGACAGTAAAGGGGAGACCAGCGACCAGACTTGCTGGCCAGGAACCACTGCGAGCATATCGAGAGCGCCAATGCGCACCATCGGGTCGGGGTCCGAAAGAGCGCTTCGGGCCAGATCGAGGTCTGGCGGCGATCCCTGCGAAGCCAGTTCGCTTAACGCGCCGGCGCGCACAAAGGCCGAGTTGTTGGGATCCGATGCGGCCGTCGCCAGCAGCTTCGCGCTCGTGGGCTGTTCCGCCCATGCGGCGGCAAAAGCCTCGGCATAGCCGCCGGTTGCGGATCGGCCCGGACCGAACCAGCGTTCGATGGCCTCTTGTGCCCATTTTGCCGATTTGTCGACGTGGCAGACATTACAGGCATTCGTCGTGCCGAACCGTTGCGACAAATCGGGACGCGGAATGCGAATGCCGTGATCGTGGCGGCGGTCCACAACCATGTAGGTTCGAGTCGGCATGTGGCAAGAGGCGCAAGTGACGGAGGATTTCGCGCTGTCGTGGTGCCGATGGGCCGTCGCCTCGTATTTGCCCGACGCGTGGCACTGCAGACATACGCCGTTGCCGGGGGCGCGAAGCCCGCCACTGTGCGGCTCGTGGCAATCGCTGCACGTCACGCCGGCCGCAAACATTTTGCTTTGCTTGAAGGACCCATAGTTGTAAACCTCATCGAGCATCTGACCATCGGCTTGGTACAGTCCCTGCGTAAGACCCGAGACGTCATGGGTGTCCGACAGCCAATGGCCCGGGATCCAATCCTCGGAGAGCGCGGCGCGACGCGAGTGGCAACGCCCACAGGCCTCGACCTCCTTGCGCAAGGTCTCCGGAGTTCGGCTGCGGGCAGGGTGTCCCGTCGCCGCATTGGCGAGCCACGCGATATCGCGCCGCTCATCAAACTTCACCAGCAACCCCCGACTCGGATCGTCTTTCTTGTTCCACGGCCACCCCCCGCGCTCACGCTTGGCCCAAGCAACGTGGGCGGAGCCCTGTCCGTGACAGGCTTCGCAGCCAACACTGATCTCGGCATAGCTCGTCGCGAAACGGTTCTTTGCCGGGTCGTAATTCTTCCGAACACCCGTGGAATGGCATTCCGCGCACATGAAGTTCCAGTTTTGATCGAGCTTGGTCCAATGCAACACGTCGTCGTGAGCGATTTTCTCGTTCGGGTACAGGTGAAACCACCGCTGCCCGCCCTGGGCTTTGGGTCGCGTGTCCCAGGCGATCGAAAGCGCCTGCAAACGGCCGTCGGGAAATTCGATCAGATATTGCTGCAGCGGATCGACGCCGAACGTGTACTTGATTTCGTACTCGGTGAGCCTTCCGTCGGGCCCATCGGTTTTGACCAGAAACTTTCCGTCCTTGCGGAAAAACTGCGAGCGAACTCCAAAGTAGTCGAAGGTAGTGTTATTGAAATCGCCGAGCACCGACTCATTGGTTGCATGGTCCATGGCGCGCTTATGCTGCGAAGAGCGCCAAAGCTCGGCCTGCGCCCGATGGCAGAGCGCGCAAGTCTGGCTGCCAACAAACGTGGGCAAACCGACGGTGCGGCCCTCGTATCCAACGGGCAGCACCTGCTCCCCCGCACGCCATGCCCAGATCGCGAGGCCGGCGACAACCAGAATTGCCGCGAAGAGGCCCGCGAGCAAAACTATCGTCTTCGGTAAACGGCGAGATGCCCCGGCGGCGACGTCGGACGCCAAGGCTCCGGATTTCGCCATGGGTCGCGCACCGAACTTTGGATCGGATCGTCGACGCTTAGACATCGATACCGGATGGATCTTGCGTTTGCCGACTCGCCTGCGCACGGCTTATCGACAGTTTGGCTTCGGGTACCACGACCGCGCACGCGATCCGGCCATGCCGGCACGAGCCGCACGCCCGATCAAAGCACGCGAGGGTGCTTTCGGACGGGAAAGCGTAGCAGATCGTCTCCGGTAGACCGCTCGCAATCAAGAGACGATCCACTACGATTATGTATCGGCAAGAGGCGAATCCCGGAAATCGCGCCGCATTCCGCGGCATCCCGGTCGGGGCGCACCCGCGACGATCGGCGCAAGAGAATTGGTTCTTCCTTGCCCGCACCTCGATGAAGGCCAGCGGGCGGCGGCAACGCCAGCCACCGAGTCGGACGCGTCGGCCACCGTATCGAGCCCCACGACGGTCGGAAACAACGGTCGGCCGAAGGAGATATGGCCGAGCAGGCGCCCTGCGTCGCGGCCGCGCGCACTCGCTTTCGAAGACCGGAATTGGCAAATGCGGCGCGGTAGCATCTGCCTTGAGCACAGCCCAGCGGAAGGATATTCCGAGAAAAATCCCAGCGCTCGCGTGCCGGGATCCGACGTGTCTTGGACGAATGCGTACCGGCAGATTCTGACGCAAAGCTGACAATACGCGGTGCGCCGCTGGAAAATAGGTATGCGGAACGCAGCAACCACTTGCGTTCGTGCGCAGTTGGCGCAATCGAATGACGTGGTCGCGCAACGCCCCAGAAATCTGTGCGGTGATGGGGAGCGAGCTTTCGGTATACTGGTTTTTGCCATTCGTCGAAACCGATTCGTGGCGCTTTGGTTCCCGCGTTTTCGGCTTCGTAAATCGACGCTCACTCGGCGAACCAACCGCGCTGGCGAGCGGCGGTAGGCACTGGGCGTGGTCTGTCGCGTCTTGTCCTTCAAGATGCGCACACGCATCGCGGCCAGACTTGCCCCCTGGGGAGGGGAGGGGTTATGCAGCGAAAGATCGATATTCGTCCGCGCACGTTTGGTATCGCGGTAATTTGCATCGGCCTGTTCGCGGGTTGCGGCAAGGAGGCGCCGAAAGCTGGGGTGCCAACGGCCGAGGTGACCGTGGTTCGAATCGAGCCGCATGACACCCCCGTGACCTACGAATATGTCGGTCAGACCGAGAGCTCGCACGAGGTGCAGATCCGCGCGCGCGTCAACGGCTTTCTGGACAAACGCCTCTACATCGAGGGATCTCTGGTGCATGCGGGGCAGGTCATGTTCCAGCAGGACCCCAAGCCGTTTCAGGCGCAGGTCGACGCGGCCGAAGGTGCGCTCGGGGTACAGGAAGCTCGGCTGCAGGTTGCCAACGACAATCTCGCCCAGGTCAAACCGCTGCAGGCGCTCAACGCGTTAAGTCAGAAGGATCTGAACGATGCGGTCGGGCAGCAGCATGCCGCGGCCGCTGCCGTTGACACGGCCAAGGCCAACGTGGAACTGGCACGCCTGAATCTGTCGTATACAACGATCACAACGCCGGTGACGGGTCTGTCGAGTTTCGCACAGGTGCAGGACGGTGCGTACGTCAACGCCGAGAACAGCCTGCTCACCACCGTCCAGCAGATGGATCCGATCTGGGTGAATTTCACG
>Ga0187778_10000673_pt1 | contig 24355 bp, 22 predicted proteins | sample 1015_Q2_SP5_20_M_FD_132418 | JGI IMG/M metagenome (GOLD analysis project Ga0187778, IMG submission 132418) | Tropical peat soil microbial communities from peatlands in Department of Meta, Colombia - 1015_Q2_SP5_20_MG | ecosystem: Environmental > Terrestrial > Soil > Wetlands > Peat | place... | reverse complement strand
GCTGTGCAGGTGCATTAAGGAGGCTTCGGTGCCGACCGATACGCCGAGCTGTATGAAGAACTGCTTGGTCCAGGCGAGTGTGGTCTGTATGCCGGTGTTCGTATAGTTGTCATACGTATACGTCATCGAGTGCGTATACATGTAGTTGTTGGGAGCCAACTGCGCTTCGATGTCGGGCAGCGAGATATAGCGGCCGGCGCGAATCATCAAACCTTCTTTGACTTGGGGAATGAAAAGCTCGCCATAGAGCATCGGGTAGTCGTAACCGTTCACCCGGTTGCGGTTGAGCAGCTGCCAGCTGTACATCCCGTACTCCGTGGTGTAGCGGTAGTTTTCCCCGTAGATCGCCGACAGTCGCATGCCCCAGTCGACGTGGTCCTTTTGCACCGTGTCGGGGAAGCGGTCCACATACACCACCGCTTGGTCAAGCTGGAAGGTGTCGGGCGTGTAAAGGTAAGCGGCCGGCGCGTTGCCGCCCGGCTTGGTCGTGTTCGAGCTGATGTTCGCGCCCACATCCACCCAACCATAAACTTGAATGCCCGTATCACCCATCCACTTACCGACGACGGTATTGCCCAGCGCAGTCGACAACGGACTGTCGACCGAACCCGTGCGGGTCACACCCAGCGGGGTCGTACCGCCGTAGGGCCACTCGGTAAAGGGCATCGGCGGGGTTGTCATGGGGGTACCCGGCCAGCCGTCGCGGCGCGAGGGCGGCGCCTTGGGGTCCGCCGGGGCGGCTGCCTGGCCCCACTCGAGTTTGTAATAGTTGACCAGACGCTCCCAAAAACCTTGGCCCAGGTATTCGTCGAGGCAGTCGTAATTGCGATACGGGTCGCATTTGGCGACGGTGCTGCTCGCGGATGAGTCCGCCGTTGGGGTGGCGTCGGCTGCGTCCACCTTTTGCGCGCAGGCCAGTGCAGCGATGCCCAAAGCCAGGATGGGAGAAAGATGAGCTACCTTTACGCCAAAGGAGCGAGCCAATCCGGTGCTGGACGACGCCCATGACCGTCCGGCCCTTCCACTACGAAAGACCGCAGGCCGCTCTTCACCACCTTTCCTAATGCTTACCATCGCGATAATCCCCTCTCTCCGAAAAAAAGTTGAGCAAAACGGCCAAGAGCGCGCACGAGCGACAAAAATCTCTGGCCGGTAAAGCACTCAACAAAGTGGGTGGTTTGAAACCCATCGAACTAAACAGATTCAATAAAATCAATGCGTTAATCGAAAAAATGGTAGGGGTACCGGCTGCTGGAGCTGATTCTGATCACACAGTTCCTTTACGAAAAACCAAAAAAACAAACGCGATTTTTATTAAGCAATTCCCATGCCAAGAACTAACCCATTGTTTGAATGGGATTTCTGTGCATCCATCAGGGGCCTTCAGATGCAGGGCATCGCTTTTTTGCACTAATACGGTGCCAAAGGCAAAAATGGTGCATCCGAGCGGCGAAAAGAGCGTCGCGAAGGGGCGAGAGGCCGCGTGTGCGTCGGCTCCGATGCGGCGGCTTGGCGCGGCCACAGTCCGCCGGCGAGGGTTTGTTGCGGCTGGAGCGCGAGAAGACAAGGTCCCGGCTCTGGGGTGGTCCCATTGGAGGGCCAGGTCCGCAAACGGCGGCGCCAAAGCGCGATCCGCCGCAGGACTCAGGGCAGGGCGAGCGCGTTTGTGAGATCGCCCATCTTTTCGCGCGCGCCGGGCAGTGGCTCCAAATGAAAGCGCCGCGCTAAAAATCGATGGATCGACGTGGTGTCGTAGGTGGTGTGGTCGACGAAGCCCTTGCGTACGAAGGGCGAGATGAGGATTGCCGGAATGCGCGTGCCGGGGCCCCAGCGGTCCGACCAGCCCGGTCCGCTGGGCGGCGCCACGTGGTCCCAGTAGCCGCCGTTTTCATCGTACGTGACGATGATCAAGGTCGAGTTCCAAGCCGGGCTGTTGCGGATTTTCTCGATGATGCTCGCGATATGCGCGTCGCCTGAGGCCACGTCGGTGTAGCCCGAGTGCTCGGTGTAATCGCCCACGGGTTTGTAAAAGCTCACCTGGGGCAAGGTGTTGTGCTCGATGTCGGTCAGGAGTTGCTCGCCGTCTTTGATGTGCTGCTCGCGCAGTCTGGTGCCGGGCGCGTATCGACGAAAGTAGTTATAGGGTTGATGGTGAGGCTGGAAGTCAACACTGTGCGGTCGATTCGTATAGATGACGCCACGCGACGCGCTTCCCGTCTGCGCGCTGTCGGCAACGGCCTGATTCCATCCGCCCGAGTACCAGATCCAACTAACGCCGCGATCGGTGAGGCGATCGCCGATAGTGGGCTCATCGATCGGCGGCAGCGGAAACTTGCTGCGATCCGCAAAACGCATGTCTCCACCGACCGCGGGCGGTATGCCGCTCGGTTGGTAGAAAGACTGGATCGTGTTGACCGCGTACCCATCGGGGGTCAATGCCCCGTCGCGCTCCCAGCGCACGGGGCCGCGCAGCACCGTGTCGGGCGAGTCGGCACGCCGCAGCAGCTTGCCGTCGGCACCGAGTTTGCTCTTGAGCGCCTCGGGAGCGTCGGCAAAGCGCGCCACGCATGCACAGGCGAACCAGATGTGGTTCATGTAGGAACCGCCGAAGGTTCCCATGAAAAGGTTGTCGGCAAGCGTGTATTCGCGCGCCAGACGCCAAAGCGCGAGCTTGCTGCCATCGTAATGGGCCATCGTGAGAGCGCCGGCGTCGGAGAAGGCCACGAAGCGATCGTTGCGGCCACCGTCGATCTGCTCGATGCTCTGGTAGTAGCGGTGCACCAAATCGGGAGTGGGCACCGAAAGCGGCAAATTCAACGGTGCGGTGTCAAGCGCAAACGGCGCATTGGGTAAATCGTGGGCGAAGGCCGGATCGGCCTTGCCGCTGGGGCCGCTCCACACGGGCGGGAGCACCGGCAAAGGCCGACCATCCAGATCAAGTTGCGTTTTGCTGGTTGCACTTGCCTGTGCTAAGCCGTTGGCTCCCGGAAAGTCCCCGTACAGATTGTCGAAACTGCGGTTTTCACCATAGATCACGACGACGTGCTCGATGCGCGCGAGCGTCACGTCGACCGCCTCAGCGGGCGGTGCAGCGGGCTGCGTGCTGCAGCCCGCGAGCAGCGCGCCAAAAGCTACTGCATCGTGCAGCCCGAACCTCTTCCCAAGGCAGCGGTGCACGTGTCTTGCCATATCGCGCGCAGATTCGTACCGACTGCATGAAAACGGCGCACAGGCTGCCATAAGAGGACAGGATGGGATTCTTACGAGCGGTTACAAGCTGGCTGCGCAGTCTACCTGCGAACCGTGCCCTCGTTACTAAAGATTTCCGCATGCGCACCGAATAGCCGCACCGCGCGTTCTTTTGAAAAAGTTCCCGGCTCTCAACAGTCTGTTACGGTTCTTGCATTTTCCTCCCTAGATCGGCTGGGGTGCGCTGCATAGACTGGCGCCGCGCTTGGGAATCGGGCTTGCAACGTGGCAACGCCGCCGGACGAACCTCGCAACCCGACCAACGGAAACTGGGAGTTTGCAATGAAAGAACATCGGTACCGGTTATGCGCCCTTGCGGTGGCTGCCGCCTTCGGGCTGGCTGCGTGCGGCGGCGGCAGTGGCGGCGGTACGTCAGCGCCGGCAGCCATGATCAACGCGCAAGTCACCGACGCGCCCACGAAGGACTTCGATCACGTCTGGGTAACCGTCCGGGAATTTCGGCTGCACCAGAGCAACGACGTTCCTGCCAACGATCCGAACTGGCAAAGTTTTCCGCTGAGCACCCCTATGACCCTGGATCTGGCCTCGCTCTACAACGGCAACCTGGCCAGCCTCTTTGCGGGGCAGCCCGTGCAACCCGGTACGTATCAACAGATTCGCCTGGTGCTCGTGAGCGACAACGCGCCTTTGACGAATTCCGCACAGTCCGCGGGTTTGACCTACAACGACCAGGTCGACTGGAGCGACGCGAACGGCTCTCACATTGCGCCTTTGGAAATCGCCTCGCCACTTGACGGCGTCGGACTCAACGGCACCTTCACGTTGGTCTCGGGCGCGACACTGAACCTGGTGGTCGACTTTGACATCGGCCACGACGTCGTGAAATTCATCCACGGCGGCAACAACGCCTACACGCTCAAGCCCAACCTGCAGTACTTCGATCTGGCGCAAGCCGGCGCGGTCACGGGTTCGGTTGCAACGACGAATCTGTGCTCGATGACGGGTGCCGTCGTGGCCACGGAGCCTTCCACCTGTGCCTACAACCTGGTGATCAAGGCCGAGCAGATGAGCGCCGATCTGACACACCACGTGGCCACGCGCTATACCACGATCGACGCCAGCGGCAACTTCACGCTCTACCCGGTGCGCGTTCCGCCCGGCTCGACTTCGACCAACATCGACGTTCTCGTGCGCGGGCGCAACATGGACACGATCTTGGTTCGCGGTGTGCCGGTCAACGCGGGCAACTCGCCCGCGAGCAACCCGACCGTGCTGTCATCGAGCCCCCTGCCCTTGAACGTCGACGGCAACGAATATCTGGCCAACGCCTCCGCAGCCTTGTCGCCCACTGGCGCCTGGATCAATTTCTATCAGACGCTGAGCGCCACCGGCCAGGCGGAAGTGCCTTACGAGATCCGCTACCGGCACCTCAATCCGTTCACGGGCATGTTCACGGACGACATTGCGCTTTCGCTGGGCCCGATCGATTTGGGCACCTACGTCCCGGGTGGCAGTCCGACGCTCAATCCCAATTCGCCCACGCAGGGCCCGGGAGGCTTTCTCGTTGCCGCCAACGATCTGGGCTACCAATGGACGACGAACTCGACGACCTTGACGGGGACGGCTGGTGGAACGTCGACCTTTACATTCGCGAACCCCTTGCCGGTCGCGGTGGGCGCCACTGCCGATTCCATCTCGGGCAACATCGCGCAGGCGGTCGCCGGCACGTACGATTCGGGCTACCTCGTCGTGGTACGGATGGGAACGATCGTGACGACGATTCCGATCAGCGCGATCCTCACCTCCAACGGCGGCGCCGGAGGCGCCTATACGGTGACCAATCTGCCGGGCGGATCGGCCGCGCAGAGGCTGCCGGGCGCGTTCTACTACCTGTACGCGCGTGTTTGGAACTCCGCCAACCCCATCACGACGCTCAAGCGAATTGACGTCAGTGGGTTTGCCGACCTGCGCACGGGCAGCGCCACCGGCATGAACGTGACGCTGAACTGACCCGGTGGTTGCGATCGCGGCCATTGTCCCCGGGGGCGGCTCCCGCCCCCGGGGTTCCTTCTTCTAGAACTCGATCGACTCCCCGGGCGCGAGACTGAGCACCCGTGTGGGGCAGCTTCCGAGCGCCGCTCGGAACTGCTCCGGTGTGCCCTTGAGTAGCGGTGTGGTGCCATAGTGGATTGGCAGCGCGTAGGCGGGCTTGAGCCATTCGCAAATTGCATATGCGGCATCGCTCGGGTCCATCACGGAGTGCCCGCCGATGGGCACGAGCACCAGATCCGGGTGATAGCGCTCGCCGATTACGCGCATGTCCGAAAAAAGCGCGGTGTCGCCCATGTGGTAGACGCGAAATCCGTTCTCCAGCTCGATGAGAAAACCGACGGGTTCGCCGCCGACATGCACCTCGTATTTACCGGTGCCCGGGTTTCGCCAAACGAGCTCCGAACTGTGTTCGGCGTGCACCATCGTGATACGAATTCCCGGCCCCAAGGGGCTGACCGTCCCGCCCTTGTTCATGCGCGGGGCGAGCTCCGGATTGACGATATTGAGCGCTACCAGCGAACTGGCAAGCCCGGCCGGCGCGACGATGGGCACGTTGCGTGCTAGCGCGAGGGCCGGCGCGTCTCCGAGGTGGTCGGCGTGCGCGTGCGTGACCAAAATCAGGTCGATAGGCCCGATGGCCGCCAAGTCCTTGAACCGGGCCGGCGTCTTGGGATTTTCGGTCAGGTACGGGTCGATGAGCAGCACCTTTCCCCCTGGCGAGACGATGCGCACGGCGGAGTGGCCGAACCACTGCAGCGACACCTTGCCGGGGTCGGCCGTCGAGACGCCCGCCAGGCATATCCCCAGACAAAGCGCGGCGACGCAAAGTGCCTGGCGGATTGCGGCCGCTTGCACGGTCCGTGGGTGCGCCGAGAGCCGTGGTCGGTGCCGGGCTTAGCGCTTGGCGGCGGCTGCGGCCCGTTTTGGCGCAGCCGGGGAGGCTACTCGGGCCGCGGGCTTGGAGCCGTGGGCGGCCGACTTGGCTACCGAGGGCTGGCGCGCGGCCTTGGTCTTCTGCGAGGCGCTTTTGGACGCCCTCGCCTTGGCCGGGGCCGTCGCCTTGGCTACGGGGGAGGGCACCTGGACGGCCTCTTCCTTGATCGCCCAGAGCTTGAGCAGTTCGGCCTGTGTGGGCAACGACCCTTGCTGGGCGCGGGTGCGCCGGGCCGCGACCGAGTCGCGCACGATCTTTTCGACCACGTCGAGTGGAAGGCGATTGAGATCGGAAAACTTCACATAGCTGCGCGCCGTGTTCACTCCCGGCAGCGATTCCTTGTGCTTGACAACAACATCTTGCTCTGCAACGTACAGCGACATGTGTCGCCGCCCGGATTCCAGAGCGAAGAGCGGCCCGTCGAGTTCGTAAAAGGCCAGACCGTAGCGCATGCTCTCTCGCACACCGCGCGCCGACCTACGGATCATGCTGCATACGCGAGCCATCGCAACCCTGCGATCGGGCGGCAGATCCCGCAAGTAGGTGCCTACCGTCGTGGCTGTTGAGTTCATCCCTAATTCCCCGGAATTCTGCGTCCGAATGCATTATTTTAGCCGAGCGACGCTGCCGGATTCAGCGCCCCGCCCGGGGCTGGGCCGCGGGGCGCGTAGGAAAGCCTAAAACAGGGGGGGCGGAGGGGGCGCACCTCCTTGGCTTAGGTGCCACGAAAATTGATATAGTGGGCTTGCAGGCCCGGGTGCGGTCGCTGGCGCTGCGCGCAGGTTCCACCGTCGCCCCGGGGTATTGTCAAGCGCAATCTCGCTCGAAGGCAAAGAGGCGCTGGCGCCTCTGCGCGCCGGCTGGGTGCGGCGAGTGTAAAGCAGTTGCGTTTGGCCTTTTGCGTTCGTGGCCCGTTCAAGCTACAGGACACTACGTGGTTTTTTCGTTTTTCAAGAAAGATCCAAAGGACACCAAGACCGGTGGCGATCGCGCGGGCTCGCGCGGCTCTGCTCGCCCGGGGACGCGCCCAGAGACGCGACCCCTCGGTCGGCCCATAACGGGCACCATCAATCGCTCGCTGAACCGGCCGTCGAACGCCGGTCCATCGAGTAGCGGTGGCTTTGCGGTTACCGAAAATGCCCTTCCGGATCGCGAGATGGCTCGGTCGCTGGCAATGGCCACCGCCGCAAAGATTGACGCCATCGAATCGGAGATGGCGCGCGATTTTCTGCGGCCGCGCAAATCGGGTTCGGAGGCTCCGAGCGATACGACGGGGCAGCCCGGCGAGGTCGCCACGCCCACGGCCGCACCCGCAGAGCAGTCTCCCACCGTCACGGGGGGCTCTCGTGGGAGGGGCGCGGTTTCGGAGGAAGATGCGCTCGACCCGAGCAGCGAGATCTTGGGCGGCAGCATCGACGCAATCGAGGTCGACGGCGGCGCCTCCTCGGTGCTCGACGAGACCGCGATTCTGTTTGCCAATCGCCAGGACCAGGCGGCGGAAAGCGGCCTGCGCGCCGCGCTCGCGGCCGAGGCGCTCGGTCCGTTGGCCGACCGCGGATGTCTCATGATGCTGGAGTTGTTGCAGCAGCGCGGCGACCGCGCGGGCTTCGACCAGCTCGCGGGCCAGTTCACGTTGCACTTTGATGTTCCCGCACCGGCCTGGATCAGCTATTCGGACACCGAAAAGCGGCCGGCTGCGCGCTCGGGCATGCCGGTGGTAACGCTGCCCGAATCGATCGACGCCGGAATCGTCAAGGCACTGGAGGAATTCAAGGCCTTGGCCACCACGCATCCGGCACTGACGCTTGACGTCAGTGCGACGCGACAAATCGATCTGGTCGGCGCCGAGCTGTTGCTGCGCGTCTTCAACGCCTTTAAGCGCGCCAGCCACGAACTAATGGTACGGGGCGCCGAGCAGCTGCTCGGGGCGCTGCGCGCCGCCGTCGAACCCGGACGGCGCGACCCCTCGGATGCCGCCTGGATGCTGTTGCTCGAGCTGCAGCGTTTGCTTGATCGGCAGGCCGACTTCGAGGAGACCGGCATTCAGTACTGCATTACCTACGAGGTGTCGCCGCCTTCGTGGGAGCCCCCCTACGCCAATATTCGCGTGAGCGGAGCGGTGGAGGCGCCCAGCGGGCGCGCGGTCGACCCGCTCGATTGGAAGGGGGAGATTCTGGGTGACGGCGAGCAGTATCTGGGGCGCCTCACAGTGGCGGCGCGTGACTCCAAACGCCTGTCGGTAGAGTGCCGGCAGTTACGCCGCATGGCCTTTCCGGCCGCCACGGCGCTGCTGGGCCTGTTGATCAAGTTGCAGCAAGCCGGGGTATCGGTGGAGTTTCGCAACGTCAACTGTCTTGTCGCTGCCCTGTGGCATCTACTGGGCGTCTCGTCGATTGCCGACGTCCGCGTGCGCCGCACCTGACTCGGCCAGCGCGTGCAGCGAAGCTGGCGGCATGGAGCAGTTTCACGGAACAACGATCGTCTCGGTGCGGCGTGGCTCCTCTGTCGCCATGGGCGGTGACGGACAGGTAACACTCGGATCGATCATAATCAAGAAAAGCGCCCGCAAGGTTCGGCGCATTTACCACGACCGCATACTCGCCGGTTTCGCAGGTGCGACGGCCGATGCGTTCACCTTGTTCGAGCGCTTTGAAGCCAAGCTCGACAAGCACCAGGGGCAGCTCATGCGTGCGGCCGTTGAGCTGGCCAAGGACTGGCGCACCGATCGGATGCTGCGCCGCTTGGAGGCCATGCTTGCGGTGGCGGACTCGCAGGACTCTTTGATCCTCACTGGAACCGGCGATGTGCTCGAACCCGAGGACGGCTTGATCGCGATCGGTTCGGGCGGCGCCTATGCGCAGGCGGCCGCGCGTGCCCTGCTGCAGGAGACGCAGCTGGCCGCAGAGCCGATCGTCCGCAAGGCTCTGACGATCGCGGGCGAGCTGTGCATCTACACCAACCAGGTCGTCGTCGTCGAGACCATCGGTTAGGCCGCCGTCTGAGAAGCGCCGGCCATGATGACGCCCAAAGAAATCGTCCACGAGCTCAGCAAATTCATCGTTGGCCAGGAGCCCGCCAAGCGCGCCGTCGCCATCGCCCTGCGCAACCGTTGGCGTCGACAGCAGGTTAGCGAGCCCTTGCGCAGCGAGATTGCGCCCAAGAACATTCTGATGATCGGCCCCACCGGCGTGGGCAAGACCGAGATCGCAAGGCGCCTGGCGCGCCTGGCCGACGCGCCGTTTATCAAGGTGGAGGCGACGAAATTCACGGAGGTGGGCTACGTGGGTCGTGACGTCGACTCGATCATTCGCGACCTCACCGACATCGCCGTGAAGCAGACGCGCGAGTCCGAAATGCGCGCCGTGCGGGCCGCGGCTGCGGAGGCGGCCGAAGAGCGACTGCTCGATGTGCTGCTCACTCCGGCCGACGCAGGTGTCGGACGCGAGGCGAGCGAATCGCTTTCGGTGACCCGCCAGCGCCTGCGCAAACGTCTGCGCGAGGGCCAGCTCGACGACAAGGAAGTCGAGATCGACGTTGCCGTGGCACCGCCGCAGCTCGAGGTGCTCGCGCCCCCCGGCATGCAGGAGCTCTCGCAGCAGATTCAGGGTCTGTTCCAGAACCTGGGTCCCGCACGCCGGCGACCGCGAAAAGCCACCGTGCGCGAGGCCTTTCGAATACTGGCCGATGAGGAGGCCGCCAAGCTGCTCAACGAGGAGCAGGTGCGCCTCAAAGCGATCGAGACGGTGCAGTCCCACGGCATTGTGTTCATCGACGAGATCGACAAGATTACAAGCCGATCCGAGATCCAGGGCGCCGACGTATCGCGCCAGGGCGTGCAGCGCGACTTGCTGCCGCTCGTCGAAGGCACGGCCGTCAACACGAAGTACGGCATGGTGCACACCGATCACATTTTGTTCATTGCGAGCGGCGCCTTTCACTTTGCCAAACCCTCGGACCTGATGCCCGAGTTGCAGGGCCGCTTTCCGATCCGGGTCGAACTCGACGCTCTGAGCGCCGCGGACTTCGAGCGCATCCTGACGCAAACCGATGCATGTCTGACGCGTCAGTACCAGGCGCTTTTGGCCACCGATGATGTGCAGCTCGAATTCACGCCTGACGGCGTTACGCGGCTGGCGCAAATTGCCTGCAGCGTTAACGAGCGCACGGAGAATATCGGGGCGCGGCGGCTGCATACGGTTATGGAAAAGCTCCTGGAGGACGTAGCCTTTGACGCGGGCACGCGCAGCGCCCAGCAAGTCCTCGTCGACGCGGCGTACGTCGATGCCCGTCTGGGCGAATTGTCCACCGACGATGATCTGGCTCGCTACATTCTGTAGCGCCGCGCAAGTTCGAGGGCTGCGTGCATGACGCGCGGCCTGAAAACGCGGCAGAAGCTCATGTTCCGCGCCGACGGTCTGCGGCCGCGCAACCCGGTCGCGCCCGCAGCTCGCATGCGCGCGGCCGGTGCGCATCAAAAGACCGCGGGCGCGCTGCGCCAGCAGGCCAAGCGTCGTCTGCGCCGCCTGCTGGACACGCAGTGATCGGTGCTAGAGTGCCGCTTTTTTGCGGCCGCGGCGGCTAAGAGCGCGAGCGGCCCGTAGCAATGGATCGCGCGAACATTCCCCCCGAGCTCAAGGCGGAGATCCTCTCCGAAGCGTTGCCGTACATCCAGCGCTTTCACGGCCGAACGATCGTGATCAAGTACGGCGGCAACGCCATGGTCGACAAACGCCTGAAGGAGAGCTTCGCGCGCGACGTGGTGCTGCTCAAGCTCGTCGGCATGAAGCCCGTCGTGGTGCACGGCGGCGGTCCCCAAATTGACGACGCGCTCGGGCGGGTGGGGAAGAAATCCGAATTCGTGCACGGGCTGCGCGTAACGGATGCCGAAACGATGGAGATTGTCGAATGGGTGCTGGCCGGCCAGGTGCAACAGGAACTGGTGATGCTCATCAACCAGTTTGGCGGCCAGGCGGTGGGCTTGACCGGCAAAGACGGCGATTTGCTGCGGGCCCGGCGCATGCAGGTGGCCGATCCGCGCGCCCCGGGGACGCTGCACGACATCGGGCAGGTGGGCGAGATCGAATCGGTCAACCCGGCGGTGGTCAAGACCTTGCAAAACGACGCGTTCGTTCCGGTGATTTCCCCCATCGGGGTCGGCTCCGACGGCCTGTCCTACAACATCAATGCCGATATCGTCGCGGGCCGGATCGCAGAGACGCTGGCGGCCGAAAAATTGATCTTGCTCACCAACACGCCCGGCGTGCTCGACAAAACGGGCCGCTTGATCACGGGTCTGACCGCGCAGCGCATTGACGAGCTGTTTGCCGACGGCACGATCTCCGGCGGCATGCTGCCCAAAATCTCCTCGGCCATCGATGCCGCGCGCAAGGGTGTGAACTCGGTGCATATCATCGACGGGCGCGTCGACCACTGCCTGCTGCTCGAGATACTGACCGACCGGGGCGTGGGCACGATGATTCGGCGCAATTGATCCGCAGCGCAAGAGCTTCGAGGCCGCAATCGCCACGGCGCCCGTCGCCGCTGGTTTGGTTCTTCGATCTGGACAACACCTTGCACGACGCCTCGCATGCAATGTTCGGCGCCATCGACGCGCGGATGACCGAGTACGTGCAGCGTCACTTGCGGCTGGATCGGGAGGCGGCCGACCGTCTGCGGCGCACCTATTGGGCGCGCTATGGCGCCACACTCCTGGGCCTGATTCGCCATCACGGAGTCGAGCCCGCCCGGTTTTTGCGCGAGACCCACGACATCGACGTCGCGTCGCTGCTGCGCGCGGAGCGCGGGCTCGAGCACCTGGCCCGGCGGCTTGCGGGCCGCAAGGTGCTGCTGACCAATGCGCCCGCCGAATACGCCGGGCGCGTGCTGCGGGGAATCGGCTGGCACCGGCACATCGGCAGCTGCTATGCGGTCGAACGCATGCGGGTGCACGGTCAACTGCGCCCCAAGCCGGCCTTGTCCATGCTGCGCGCAACGTTGGTGCGCGAAAAACTGGGTGGCCGTTTGCGCGCGGCGCGCGCCGTGCTGGTCGACGACAACGCGGCCAATTTGAAGGCGGCGCGCGCGGCGGGCTTCGCCACCGTCTTGGTGGCGCGCGCGCCCAAGGGCGCGCCTCGGCGCCTTGCGGGCGCCTCGTACGTGATGGGTCGGATCCGCTCGGTCAAGCAGCTGCCGGCACTTGCCCCTCGGTTGCGCTCCAACCGGTCGTAACCCTCGCGCGGTAAGCTCGCGCTTCTGAAGATCGGCTGTCAACAAAAACAAGGGGGGTCTGCTATGTCCGAAAAGCGTCCCGGAATCGTGCGTCGGGCACTGGCCGGTGCCCTGCGCGCCGTGGATCTGACGCGTCGCGTCGTCGTCAACTTGATTTTCCTCGCAATCGTCGCGCTCGTTGCGGTGGCCTGGTACGCGGGGACAACGAAGGTCAAGATCCTCGAAGGCACGGCCCTCGTCATCAACATCAAGGGCGATGTCGTGGAGCAATACACCGGCAGCGCGCGAGAGGCCGAGTTTGCCGAGGCCCTGGGCCAGGAGGCCCGCGAAACCCAGTTGCGCGACCTGGTGGGCGCAATCGACGCCGCCGCCAAAGACACGAGAATCGCACGCATCGTCTTGCTGCTCGATGACATGGGCGGCGCGGGCCTAGCCAAGCTGCGCGAAATCGCCGCGGCCCTGGAGCGTTTCAAGGCCACCGGCAAACAGGTGATCGCCTGGGGCACCCTGCTCGAGCAGCGCCAGTACTTTCTCGCGGCCCACGCCTCGGAGGCGTACCTGCATCCCTTCGGGGCGGTCGTCTTGACGGGTTTTGGCGGCTACCGCAACTACTACCACGACGCACTCGAGCGCCTGGGCGTGACGATCCACGTGTTTCGGGTCGGCAAATTCAAGAGCGCCGTCGAACCGCTCATCGACAACGGCCCTTCGAAGGAAGCCGCCGAGGCCGAAGCGTTTTATCTGAACGACCAGTGGGCGGGCTTTACGGGCGAGATCGAGACGCTGCGTCACCTGCCGGGAGGCGCTGTGGCAACGATGATCGCCGAGGAACCGGTGCAGCTCCCGGCGCTCGGTGGGGATCTTGCTCGCTGGGCACTCGAAACGAAGCTAGTCGATGGCCTGAAGACCCGAAACGAACTGCGCGCGCTGCTGCTCGAGCGCGGCAAACCGGACGCCGAGCACAAGACGTTTCGTCAGATTTCCCTATCCGCGTACCGCTCGGAAATTGCCGATACCGGTGACAGCAACCGGCAAGTCGGAATCGTCGTGGCCGAAGGGTTGATCTCCGATGGCGACGAGCCGCAAGGTTCGATCGGCGGCCGCTCCACCTCGGAGCTCGTCCGCAAGGCGCGCGAAGACTCGACCGTCAAGGCGCTTGTGCTGCGGGTCGACTCGGGCGGCGGCAGCCCCTTGGGTTCCGAACTCATCCGGCGGGAACTGGAGCTCACCCGTGCCAGCGGCAAGCCGGTGGTGGTTTCCATGAGCGATGTGGCGGCCTCGGGCGGATATTGGATTTCCACCGCGGGGGAGCGCGTCTACGCCGATTCGGCGACCGTCACCGGCTCAATCGGTGTCTTCGGCGTCTTTCCAACTGCCGAGCGCACCATGGACAAGTTAGGTATTCACACCGGCGGTACGGCGACGGCCTGGCCGGCGCAGGCCGCGGATCTGCGTCGTCCCATCGACAGCCGCCTTGCCTCGGTCATGCAAAGCACCGTCGGCTATATCTACCAGCAGTTTCTTGAGCGCGTGTCGCAGGCGCGGCAGATGGCCCCCGAGAAGGTCGACGAGATCGCGCAGGGACGGGTGTGGACCGGCCGGCAGGCACGCGAACGTGGTCTGGTCGACGAGCTGGGCGGCCTGCAGGCCGCGGTGCAGCAAGCCGCGTCGCTGGCCAAGCTGGGCGAGGGCTACCGCACAACGTACATCGAAGCGGAACCCAAGGGTTGGAGCCAGTTTTTGCCGTCGGTGCCAGGCGTCGTGCTGCGACGGGCGGCGGCGCAGCTGGGTCTGACCCTTCCCTTAGGCGCGGGTGTGCAGGCAGCCTCCGAGCAGGTACGCAAGGACTTCGCCTGGCTTGCTGCCAGTGTGCCCGGCCGCGGCCAGGTTCTGGCCCATTGCCTGTGCGGTGGTGCGCCGTAGCGCAGGCGCGAGCGCCCGCACCGCGTCGGGGTTGCTTGGGGCGGCAAGTAACCGCCCCACGTTTCTTGGGTTTCCGGTAGATTCTTGCTCTCCCCTGGCGCAGTCCATATGGAATCCACCGTAGCCAAAGAATCCAACCCGGAAGGAGGGAAGCTGCGCCGTCGACCCGGGGCGCGCAAACTGCAGATCTTGCAGACGCTTGCGGCCATGCTGGAGGATCCGCGCGCCGAGAAGATCACCACGGCTGCGCTCGCGGCCCGGCTCGAGGTTTCGGAAGCGGCCCTGTATCGACATTTTGCGAGCAAGGCGCAGATGTTCGAGGGGCTGATCGAGTTCATCGAAACCACGGTCTTTGGCCTCATCAACGACATTGCGGGCAAGGAGAGCTCAGGGCGCCAGCAGGTGTGCAGAACCATCCAGATGCTGCTGGAGTTTGCCCAGACCAACCGCGGAATGACGCGGGTGCTCACGGGCGATGCTCTGGTAAACGAAAACGAGCGCCTGCAGGAGCGCATGAACCAGCTGCTCGACCGCATCGAGGCCTCGCTCAAGCAGGCTTTTCGTGTGGCCGTGACACAGTCGGAACTACCCGCCGATTTCGACGCGGCGGCGCGCGCAACGATGGTTGTGGCCTACGTCCTTGGACGCTGGCACCGCTTCTCCAAAAGCGGGTTTCGGCGTTCTCCTGTCGAGGGTCTGGAAGCCCATCTGACGGCGCTGGCGGGTTGATTGCCAGGCGGGCGCTCGCACGTCCGGCGCCCCTGTTGCTGCAGGAACGCTGGCAAACCCGAGGGGGTTGCGGCTTGGCGGTTTATCGCGTTTCGGGAAGCCGCTGCGCGCGAAAAAACTGCCAAAGCGCCTCAGTTGCATCCAGTGCGTCGCTAGGCGGATCGAGACCCAGTGCGCGCCCCAAGATGCCAGGGCTGCGCGCCCCGGGCCACTGATGCCCGGCATTGGCGATGCTGATCAAGCCCACCGTGCGGCCGGCCAGGCACGAAGCGATGCGTGTCGTAACCTCGCCGCGCACTTCCGTGTGGGGCGTCTCGCAGATGGCGCTTGCAGCAAATCGCTCTACCGCAACCGGCGCCGGCAGCCAGCTCACGCCCGAAACCCCCTGGCTGCCGCGTCCGCCCAGAAGGGGGATGTTGCGATCGGACTCGCCGTGGATCTCCAGCATCGAGACCGCGGCGGGATGTTCGCAGGGCGCCGAAATGCCCCCGGCCACGGAGCCGATCGCGGCCACTGCGGGCTTTGCGGAGGCGCACGCATAGGCGAGCGCGAGTGCCGCACCGTTGGAGATCCCGGTCAGATACAGTCGCGCCGGATCGACTCCTTCTTCGCGAATCATCTTGCGCAGCAAAGTGCCAACAAACGCCACATCGTCGATGTGTTCGCGCTGGGGCCGGCCGCAGCAGCCTCCGCCCGCGTTCCATGCGCGTCCCACTCCGTTGGGGTAGACCACGATGAATCCTTCGCGCTCTGCCAATGCATCCCACCCGTAGGCCTGTTGCGCCTGGGCGCCGGTGCCGAACCCCCCGTGCAAGACGACCACCAGTGCCGGCGCGCCCGGGTGCTCCAGGCGGACCGGCCGATAAAGCAGGTAGCTGCGGCTGCGTCCTTCAACGAGAATCGTCTGCGCTGCGGCCGCGCGCACCGGCGCGCTTGCGAATGAAATCACAAGGGCAAGCACAAGCGCACCGGCTGCGGCGCGCCCAAGAGAACGATCGATCAGGCGCTGCGCGTTGACGTGCAAACGGGGCACCCCGGGTCCCGTGCAAACCGCATCCGCCGAAATTCCATGTCCCGGCCATCGAAGCTCACGAGCTTTCCGCTTGCCGGATCTCCGACTCCGCACAGCAGTTTGATGGCTTCGCCCGTCTGCAGGGCCCCCATCACGCCGACGAGCGGGGCGAAGATGCCGGTCGTTGCGCAGTTTTCGTCCTCGCCCGTGGCCTCCGGAAACAGGCACGCATAACATGGTGAGTCGGCGCGCCGGAAGTCGAAGACCGCGAGTTGACCGGCAAAGGCGCTCGCCGATGCGGACACGAGCGGGACGCGTGCCGCCCAGCAGGCACGATTCAATGCGTAGCGCGTCGCGCGGTTATCCGAGCAATCGAGCACGATTTCGACCTCGCCCAGTACCGACGCCAGAATTTCGGCTGTCACGCGCTCGGCGCGCGCGTCGATCGGGACCTGCGGGTTGAGTGCCTGCAGGGTGAGACGAGCGGAGTCTGCCTTCGATTGCCCGATGCGCGCTGTGGTGTGGAGCACCTGACGCTGCAGATTGGTGAGGTCGATGCGGTCGTGGTCGAAAAGGATGAGCCGGCCTATGCCTGCAGCGACCAGGTACATCGCGGCCGATGAGCCGAGCCCGCCCGCGCCTACCTGCAGCACGCGCGCCTGGGCAATGCGCTGCTGCCCTTCCACTCCGATTTCGTTGAGCAGAATGTGGCGCGAGTAGCGCAACAGCGATTGATCATCCATCCGTGCCTCGCGTGCAGCAGGCGAAACTACAGTGTACCGAGCTGCTGCAAGACGCGCGCGAGCTCTCTTGGCTTGAGAGCCGCGCCTGCCGGAGGTACGCGTTGTTTGATGCGCCCGAAGTAGTAGCGGATGGCGTCAATCGAAATTCCCAGGGCCTTGGCGATCTGGCGATCGGCTGCGCCGTCCAACGCAGCTCGCAACACATCGCGCTCGCGAGCCGTCAACGGAATCGCTACAAGCTGCGCCGCGTACGGACGGTAGCGCAGCTCCAGGGCCGCGGCCAGACGCTGGGCTGCGTAGAACAGGGCGTGTTCCGCGCGGTCCGTGGGCCTTTGCGTCAGATACGCGAAAAGCGCTCCGCGTGACAGCCATCCGCGCGCAGGCAGTACGGCAAGGGCGCCGGCGAGGCCGCCGGCGCAGCGCCGCAGCCAAGCCTGGTTCACGTCGGCGTGGTGCGTGTTTTGCTGCAGCCACGTGCAGTGCTCCTCGATCGTTCCCGCGAGGGGGCGCCACTCCCGCGTCGCGCGTGCGAGCAGCGGATCGCGCTCGAAGATCAAACTCGCATACAGCCGCTGCAGCGCGGGCGAGAGGCTACCGTGCAGCCGCGGCGCCATGGCTTCAAGACCCGCGCAGCCGCAGTCGGCCATCACGATCAGACACCAGTGCATGGGGGCGACTTGCTCGAGCCGATCGCCCATCTCCGCATCGAGGTTTGCGCAGGCGGCCGCGCGCAGCGGCCAAATCAACTCGTCGATCTGCGCGCGCGCTCGCCGCGCATTTGCAGCGGGCGAATTCCTCCGTGTGTATGCCGGTCTCGAGCCGCCGGGGGGTGGGGCCTGGAGGACGGTCGACCTGAGCTCGGAAGACGGCATGGTGAGTTCTCCTTTGGAATACGGTTGCGCGAGATGGGCGGCGCGCGAGAGGACAGATTCGCGCCCTCGACAAACGTGGCGGCCAGTTTCGCGGCACACGCCTCGCGCCGGCATTGCCCGATCGCGCGACGCGCAAAGCCGCGTGCCGCCGCGACCATGGGTGCGACCCGCCGTGTGGTCCGGGACCATTTCGTCGGGCTTGCGCCTACCGCCTACGAGTGCTCGCATGCGCGCGAAAGCCGTCGGTGCGCCGCGCCGCGTAGGCCCGGCGCTCGCCCCCCACGGCCTTTGGCCGGTGGTCTCAGTGCGCCTGTTGCAGGCGCTTCATCATCGCTTCGCGCTCTGGAAAGCGCGTGCACTCGATCGCGCCGAGCTCCGTATCGATCAAGCGTTGCGTGCGCGCCTCGGCTCGCATTGCTCCCCGTGCGGCCTTCAGGCGCAGCTCTTTGCCGTCTTCGCGCCAGCGTGCCCCGCGCACCACGTAGCCCGTCTCGTCCGACGGTCCCGTGCACTGGACACTGAGCGAGTCCCCCGCCGTTTCGTCGGAATAGGCGCGTTCATCGAGCACTTCGAAGCGCAGTCGCGCTTGCCGCCCATTGACAACCTCAACGACTTGTCGGCGCAGCAGCCACACGCGCGCACCCGGCCCGCAAGCAGCGATCCAAATCTCCAGGTCCGTGCCGCGCACGTTGGTGCGCCAGGCCGGATCGACTTCGCATGATGGGGGCAATTGCAATCCGGTGGCCGGTTCGCTGTAGATCGGGCGGCCCAGAAAGGAGTCAGCGCTTTGCGCCTGCGCGCCGGCGGCCAGCAGTCCCCAGCCCAGGAGGGCGGCTCTAAGGAAAACACGGCGAGAAAGCGTGCGTTGCGCTGCACGCAAGGTGCGTGGCTGCATGGCGTTTGGATCCATACAAGAGAGCATCGCTTTGCTTGTGCTTCGATGCCCTTGATGAGCGGTGCGTCGGAGCCTGCATCTTACCCAAGCGTACGCACCCCGCGGGTCAAAGCTTTGCGCCTGCGCGCGAAAACAACGCGCGCTGCGACGCGCCACCTGCGAGCGTCCCGGCAAAAAATTCAGCGGAAAAACACAAATTCCGCCGAAAACGGCACCCGCAGCAGCTCATTGAGCTGTTCAGGCGTGCAGCTGGCCGGCGGCATGCCGCCGACGGTGTTGATCCGCTCCACGTACGTGATTCCGGCCAAGGCGCCATCATGAAAGGAATGCGTCTTGAGCAGCAGCCAGGGCAAGGCATCGGAGTTTGGCGAAGGCACGTGATCGACGACGTCGCTCAAGAGCAGGCTGCCGTCGACATGCTCAAAGGAAAGATTGGCGCCGTGGTGCACGACCGCATTGCCCTGGGCGTCGCGCAGCTCGGCCTCGGGCAGTCGGAAGCTCCAGCGCAAACCCGCGGACTGCGTCTCGCACCGGAAGATCTGTGAACCCGCACCCTTCAGGCGCATTACCTCGGCGCCCGCCGGCGGGGCCTGCAAGGGGCGATGAAACAGCGAATACAGCGTGCCGGGCGGGGCACTTGCACCGTGCGACGCGCTGGCGGCCGCGGGCGGCGGGGCCACGGGCGCAGGCGGCAATGTCGAGGAAGTCTGGGCACAGGCCCACAGCAGCAGCGCCGTTGGCGCGCCAACGAACAGTCGGCAACACCCTGTGCAAGGCCACCGCCGGTTTGCAGGCTTCATCTATGTCTTCCGAGCGCGACCCGCCGACTAGACAGTGCCGCCGCTCGCGGCCAGACCAACGGCCTTCGGGTGGCGCGCGAAATAGCGGCGCGCAATCAGGAAGGCGACGATTTCGAGCGCGGCGCCAACGAAAAACGGAGCGCCCACCAGGATCTCGTCGCGCGGAAGATGCGTCACCTGCCCCAGCACAAAGGTGCCCAGCACCGGCGCCGCGATACTGATGACGCTGTTCAAGGATGTCAGCGTTGCCATCGTGCGACCTTGCTCGCGCGGATCTGCGGCTTTGGAGACGATGCCTTGCAACGCCGTTGTCGCGCCGTACGCCAGGAAGTTGGCGCAGATCAACACATAGAGCACCCAGCCGCGGGTGGCAAGGCCATAGCCGACATACGTGAGCGCCCCGGAGACGAGGCCCGCGACCACGAGTTTGCGCTCCCCCATGGCCTTGAGCAGGGGCCGCAGCAATCCGCCTTGCACCAGAACAACCACCAAGCCAACGACAAACAAGGAGGTGCCGTTTTCGCGCGGCCCCCACCCGAATCGAAATCCGGTAAAAAGGACCCAGACCGAACGCAGGGTGAATTCCGCCATGCTGGCCGCGGCCATCGCAAACACGAGCGGCCCCACGCCCTGTAAACGACCCAGACCGGCGAGCGACGAGAAGGGGTTAAGCCGCGCGGCGGCAATCGGGTTGCGGCCTTCGGCCGGGAGCGACTCGGGCAGCACGAGCAGCCCATAGAGCCAGTTGATGGCGCACATGCCCGCGGCGGCGAAAAAGGGCAGGCGCAGGTCTACTTGTCCCAGCAAGCCTCCCAGCATGGGCCCGAGCACAAAGCCCAAGCCAAACATCGCCCCGAGCTTGCCCAGGGCCGGAGTGCGCTTCTCCAAAGTCGTGATGTCGGCGACGTATGCCTGCGCAACGGCGATATTGGCCGAGAGCGCGCCGCCAAGCAGGCGCACCGCCACGAGGACCGCGAGGGAGTGCGTCAAACCGGTCACGAGAAATGTGACGCCCAGTCCCCCGATGCCCAGCAGCAGCACGGGTCGGCGACCGAAGCGATCGGATAGGGCGCCCAACAGCGGGGCGCACAAAAACTGGGCCAACCCGAAGGTCACCATCAAGACGCCGTACCAGTACGCTTGGGTGTCCCGCCCCTGCGTAAACTCGCCCACCAGAATCGGCAACACCGGAATGATCAGACCAATGCCGATCACGTCAAGCAGGGCCGTGAGCATGATGAAGGCAATGGCAGCTTGGCGCTTCATGCTGTTTTGCTTGTGTCCTCGGGAGCCCTGCTATGCGCGCTGCGGGTTCAAAACGGTCCCGACGCCAACCATCGCTCGATCTGGGGCAGACGATCGTTGCCCCAGAACGGCTCGCCATCGACGAAGAAAAAGGGCGCGCCGAACACGCCGCGCGCCACCGAGTCGTCGACCTGCGCTTTGAGGCGGTCTTTGATTTGCGGCTGGCCGGCTGCCTGCAGCACGGCCTGGGCATTGGCGCCGCATTGCGTTAGCACTTCGCGCAGGACCTGCTCCTGGGCGATGTCGTGCCCGTCGACAAAATAGGAGCGGAAGGCGGCATGAATAAACGCCGTGGCGAGATCCGGCCGCTCCTGCTGCAGCACCAGGCACGCGCGCGCTGCCTGGACCGTGGCAATGGGGAAGGGGTCGGGCATGCGAAAGGGCACGTTGGCAAACCGGGCGCTGCGCGCAAAATCGTGCCGGCTGTATTCGCCTTTGAGCGGTATATCCACCAGGGGCCGCTGCCCCGAGATGCGAAAAATCACGCCCAGGAGCGTGGGCTTGTAGTCGATCGCGCGGCCGTAGCGCGCCGCCAGCGGCTCGATTTGCTCGCTGGCCAGATACGAATAGGGAGAGCTGAAATCGAAGTAAAACTCGATGGGTGATGCCATGCCGGGCCTTCCTCGTAGGCAAGCATATTAGCTTGGCCGCATCTGCGCTGCCGGCCCGGCCGGTTGGTCTCGCATTTCCCCATAATGCACGCGCGTTTCAAACTCCATCTGCACGCGGCCATCGCGCTCGGTGGCGCGAAACAGCTCGCGCAGGCTTTGCATCATGGGGCCATAGCGCGCATCGCCGGCGGGCGGCACGTAGGAGGCGGAATTCAATCGGTCGGCGAGCGCCTCGAAATCCAGCGGCGTCGTGTGCGCCACGCGAAGTGTGTGCCAGTGTGCGCCGCCAAAGAACTGCGCGATGTGCTCGGTTTGTGCATGGCGCCGCTGCACCTCGCGATAGTCTGTGCCAAAGCGCAGCAGCAGCTCCTCGTAGCCCCGCGCAAACTCCGATCCTTCCGCGCGCCGGTCGTTCCACAGCAGCGCGGCCCGCGGCGGCCGCCGCAAGATGCGCAGTGCTTCCAAGCGTGCCGCGGCCACATCAAACCAATGAAAGGCCTGTGCGGCGATGACCAGGTCCGCGCTTGCCTCCGGAATCGTGGTGGCCTCCGCCCGCGCCGCGAGGACAACGAACCCGGGGTAGGCTGCCGACAGCTGCGCGGCTTGCGCGCGCATCGCCTCGTTGGGTTCGATGCCGATCACGCGAAATCCCGCCCGCAAAAACGCCTCGCTGGACAAGCCCGTACCGCATCCCAGGTCCACGACCGTCGAACCCGCGGCAAGCGGCAGCGCCTGCGCGAGCGCGGCAACCACCGCATCCGGGTAGCCCGGACGTGCCCGCGCATAGGCTTTCGCGCGCGCACCAAAGCGCTGCGTGGGGTCACCGCCAGGCTCCAGCGCCACCTCGCCTCCCGGTCGAGCGCGCAGGCCCGGGCGCTACTCGGCGCCCTTGCGCGGCGGCCGGATGATGATCACACCCGTAAGAATCCCTGCGACCAGGGCCGCCGCGAGCATCGGCCCTCCGCCGACAATGCCCGTGGCAAGCAGCGTGTGGCCAAAGCACTGGCTAAACTGTTTGGGCGAGCACCAAACCATCGTGGCAAGCAGCGAGAACGACAGCCAGGTCATCAAGGCGATGAGGATTCCGCGCGAGACCGATTCGCCCAGACGCTTGATCTTGCGGCGCGCGTCCTGATAAAAAACGAGCGCAAAAAGCATCGCGAATAAGCCCGGCACGGCAACGAAGATCCAGCGGTTGACACCGGCCTCGTCGGCAAAGGTGCGCAGCAGCAGCTCGACGCCCGCCGCGGCTAGCAGCCCGCAGGCGCCAAATACCAAACTGGCGATCATCGCGGGCGAGATCATGGATGTCGTGCCGAACGTCCGTTATCCGCGGCGAGTGCTGGCGCTACCATTCGAGTTGCTCTCCGTTGTAGTTCAGAAACCTTCCGTTGTGCGAGCGCGTGGCCGCCGCGATCACGCGTCGCATCGACGCCACGGATTCTTCCACCGCCAGGGTCGCGCCCGCGCCGCCCATGTCCGTGCGCACCCAGCCGGGATGCAGCGCCATACAGACAATGCCGCGGCCGCCCAGCTCCGTGCTCGCCGCCTTGAGCACGCTATTGAGCGCTGCTTTGCTGGCTCGGTACAGCCAGGACGAAGCGTCGGTCGTGTTGCCGATGGACCCCATCTTGCTCGAAATGACGGCAAGCTTGCCGTGGCCGGCTGCCAGAGGCTCCGCGAGCACCGGGATGAGCTGCATCGACGCCAGTACGTTGGTGCGCATGACCCGGTCGAAGTCTGCGCGCAGCGGGGCACTGAGTTGCGCAGAGCGGGGTCCTGCGACTCCGGCCACGATGATCGCCAGATCCAGCGCCTCGCCACCCAGCTGTCGCTCCAAAGTCGCAGCGAAGCCCTCTTGCAAAACGTCGAGCTCGATGGTGCGCGCGCCCAGCGCACCCAGGGCCGCACCATCGGAGCCCTTGCGATAGGTGGCGATGACGCGCTGGCCGTCGGCCGCATACTGACGCACCAGTTCGAGGCCGATGCCGCGCGAGGCGCCCACGATCAGACAGGTCGACACGAGCGCTCCTTATGCCAGTTCGAGGGCAAGCGCGGTGGCCTCCCCGCCGCCGATGCACAGGGCCGCAACGCCTCGTCGCAGGCCGCGCCGACGCAGGGCGCCGATCAAGGTGACGACGATGCGCGCACCGCTGGCGCCGATGGGGTGCCCCAGCGCGCAGGCACCGCCGTGCACATTGACCCGTTCATGCGCAAGGCGAAATTCGCGCATCGCCGCCATGGTCACGGCCGCAAAGGCCTCGTTGACTTCCCACAGATCGACATCCTCAGCGCGCCAGCCGGTCTTCGCAAGCACCTTGGCGATGGCTCCGATGGGCGCCGTCGTGAACCAGTTCGGCTCTTGCGCGTGCAGCGCGTGCGCGCGGATCCGGGCCAAAGGCGCAAGGCCCAGCCGCACCGCGTGCGACTGGCGTGTGAGCACGAGCGCCGCGGCGCCGTCGGAAATCGGCGAGGAACTCGCCGCCGTGATGGTTCCGTCCGTCTTGAACGCGGGTTTGAGTTGCGCGACCTTGTCCGGACGGGCGCGAAACGGCTGCTCGTCCTTGTCGATCAGGGTCTCGCCCGATTTACCCGGTACCGCGACAGGCGCGATTTCCCATTGAAAGCTGCCGTCCTCGTTGGCGCGCACCGCGCGCTGTGCCGAGGCCACCGCGAAGCGGTCCTGGTCGGCACGGGAGAATCCGAACTTGGCGACGCACTCCTCGGCAAACGCGCCCATCGCCTTGCCGCGTTCGTAGGCGTCCTCAAGTCCGTCCAGGGCCATGTGGTCAAACAGCGTGCCGTGGCCGTAGCGGTAGCCGGCACGCGCCTTGGGCACCAGATAGGGAGCGTTGCTCATGCTCTCCATTCCGCCGGCCACGAGCACCTGCGCCGAGCCGGCCAGCAGCATGTCGTGCGCAAACATCATCGCGCGCATGCCGCTGCCGCACATCTTGGACAGCGTCACCGCACCCGCGGCCATGGGTAGGCCGGCACCGAGCGCGGCCTGGCGGGCTGGTGCTTGCCCCTGTCCGGCCATC
>Ga0187778_10000672_pt1 | contig 24371 bp, 21 predicted proteins | sample 1015_Q2_SP5_20_M_FD_132418 | JGI IMG/M metagenome (GOLD analysis project Ga0187778, IMG submission 132418) | Tropical peat soil microbial communities from peatlands in Department of Meta, Colombia - 1015_Q2_SP5_20_MG | ecosystem: Environmental > Terrestrial > Soil > Wetlands > Peat | place... | reverse complement strand
TGAGAAAACGCTGAGGCGGACCTGCCCGAATCGCTATCGCGCTGAAGCCGCTTCAAATCCGTCCGCATCTCCGAGGCATGCTGGTAGCGGAGATTGCGGTCTTTTTCGAGCGCCTTGTTGAGAATTCGTTCCAGATCCGCCGGGGTATCCGGATTTAAGCGCACGGGCGACGTAGGCGCCTTATGAAGGATCGCGTCGAATATCGCCGCGGACGTCGGGCCGCCAAAAGCCTGACGCCCCGTCGCCATCTCATAGAGCACGACACCGAAGCTGAACAGGTCAGTGCGCGCGTCCACTTCGTGTCCGAGCGCCTGCTCGGGCGACATGTAAGCGACCGTGCCCAGCGCGACTCCGGGACTTGTCAGGTGGGGATCCTGATCGTGGGGTGCTTCGTCGACAGTCGGGGCCTGCGTATGAACGGCTCCGCGCGAAGGAAGATGCTTGGCGAGGCCGAAGTCCAGGATCTTCGCCTGGCCGCGCTGCGTGACGAAGATGTTGGCCGGCTTAATATCGCGATGAATGATGCCGCTCGAATGGGCGGCGTCGAGCGCGTCGGCAATCTGCGCGCCGAGATCAAGCATCGAGCTGATATCCAGACCGCCGCCGATAATGCGGTGCTTGAGCGTTTGTCCCTGCAGCAATTCCATGGCGATGAAACGGCGGCCCTGGTGTTCGCCGATTTCGTAAATCGTGCAGATGTTCGGATGATTGAGCGCGGCCGCGGCGCGGGCTTCGCGGAGAAAGCGCTCGAGCATCTGCTTTTCGCTGGAGAGCACATCCGGGAGAAACTTCAGTGCGACGAAACGGCCGAGCGTGGAGTCTTCGGCGCGGAAGACGACGCCCATGCCGCCCCCGCCCAGGCGTTCGACGATGCGATAGCGAGACACGACCTGCCCGACGAGGGGATCGGGATCCGGCATGGCGATACATCTTAGGGACGGTTAACCGGCAAGTCAACGAGCCAAGCGCCGCTGAATCGCTTTGTCAGACGGCGATTACACACGAGTGACATTGCGTCTGACGGCACGTGCTACAATCCGGCCAAGTTGTCACCATCATGTCTGGCGCCGCAGGCAGCAGCGACATCGGCCTTGAGGTCCTCGCCCCGGACCGGACGCGCCGCTTCGTGCGAATCGACGAAACACCCTTCCTGATCGGCCGAGGAAGCGAGTCGGCAAGATATCTCCAGCTGACAGAGCCACGGGTATCGCGCCACTGCGCCGCGATCCTCTTCGAAAACGGCGAATACTTCCTGGAAGACCGAGGACAGCGAAGCGGAGTTTTTGTCAACGGCGACAAGATCACGCGGTGCAAGCTGCAGCGCGGCGACGTGATCACGTTCGGTTTCGACAATTTCTACGAGCTTACCTTCCGTGGCGCCGAGCAGGATACGTCGATCCCGGACCTGATCAACAAGATCGAGGGTATCTCGTCCAGCGATGCGTCGCCCGGCGGGCTGCACAAACTGAATCTACTGCTTGAAGCAACGGCGCTGCTCCATTCGCGATTGCCACTGGACGCAGTCTTGAGCAACGTTCTGGACCATGCCATCGCCATTACGGATGCCGACCGCGGATTGCTGCTCGAGGCGAACGCGTCGGGCCAGCTGAAGCCTCGGCTGGCTCGCCGAAGCGCGGGCAGGCCGATGTCGTCGGATCAGATTAGACCGAGCGACACGGCCCTGGGAATGGCCCTTGAGCAACAATCGAGTTTCGTCACCGGGGACATCGCTCTGGCGGGGCTCGATCTTCGGGAAGCGCCAAGCGTGGCCGAGCAGCGACTGCGGGCGATCGTCGTCATCCCGCTTTATGCCATGGTTCGAGCGAGTTCCCACGAGTCTGCTGCTAACCTGAAGAAAGGCGAACTCCTGGGTGCGATCTACGTGGATTCGTCGCGGCCGGCTTCGCCCTCGAGCCTCGATAAGCGCATTCTGGATGCTCTCGGCGTGGAAGCCGCCAGCATCCTCGAAAACGCGCGTCTAGTAGAGCGCGATCGAGAGCGGAGGCGTCTAGAGGAACAGATCGCCATCGCCCGCGACATCCAATTGGCGCTGTTGCCGCGAAAGCTGCAAGACTTTCCCCATCTCGAAGCGGCCGGAATCAATATTCCGTGTTTGGCGATCGGTGGCGACTATTTCGACGTCTTCGCGATGGATGAGGAGCGCACGGCTTTTCTGATTGCGGACGTTGCCGGAAAGGGGCTGGGCGCGGCGCTGCTAGCGACCATGCTGCGCGGAGCGCTTCTGGGCATGACGATCGGGTCCGATCCTGCCGGTGTTGTCGCACACATGAATCGATTCCTTTGCGAGCATCCCGACGTGGATCGCTACGCAACGCTTTTCCTCGGTGTTGTCGGCCGGGATGGTGGGGTTGCCTACGTTAACGCGGGACATCCGTCGCCCATCTTGATTCGCGGCGGCGAGATTTCCGAACCCTTTGGGGAAGGCTCCTTTCCCGTGGGCATGATGCCAGAGGCGCAATACTGCGCAGCGCGCGTGCAGTTGCAACCCGGCGACACGGTCGTGCTCTACAGCGATGGGATTACCGAGGCGACTAGCTCCGAGCTGCAGCTTTTTGGTTCACAGCGTCTTCGATCCCTGCTCGAAGGCAGGCACGATACTCAGATCGAGCATATTCAGAACCACGTTCTCCTCGCGGTGGATGAATTTGCGAAGGGCGCTGGTCAGGCAGACGACATCACGCTTTTGCTGCTGCGCTACCGCGGGCGCCCGTCCTGAGGCAGGATCGTGCCGGGAAAGGTAGTCCAATCCGCCAGTAATTTCCTCGCGTCGCACCCTCATCAAACCAGTGGACACCCCATAGCTAGCCCGCTCTAATTGAATCAGCGGTAAATGGGCAAGGCAGGTTTGGGGGATTGGCAATGCGGCGTGCAGCCGTTTTGTGCGGAGTGATCCTGGTTTTCGCATTCGGAGCCAGCGCACAGACTCCTTCGGAAAACTCCCTCTTCTTCGGTTCCACCTTTCCAGCCCTCACGGCGGCCTTTGCTTCGCCTGGTGCTGGAGTGTTGGGAGCGCTTCCTGCAGAGCCCGCCGCTTCACCTGCGGAGCCGCAGGGCGTTTATGGGGTCGTCCAGAGCTATAACTTCCAGATCTACGGCGGATTCACGTACTTCCACTTCTACGAACTCCCCGGTACGACGGGGAATTTGGACGGATTCAACGTCGGGGTGAGCTACTTCCCGAAGGCAGGACACCTCGGACTGGATGCTGAGTTCACGGCTGGCTTCGCTCCTCAAAACGGCACTCTCACGGTGCTCGACGCGGGGCTGGGCGGAGCGCGCTACAGGGTTTCCAATCACCGAGGGGATGAACTTTGGGTACACGCGCTGGCTGGAGCAGCGCACTTCGTCCCGTTGACACCGTACGGAGGCGAAAATGCGTTTGCCTTCGAGGCTGGCGGGGGCCTCGACATTGCGCCGAAGCGGAACGGACGGCTGGCCTATCGCGTCGAGGGTGATGTGTTCGGCACCTATTTCTTTGGAACCTACCAGTACAGCCCCAAGGTGTCCGTCGGAATCGTATATAAGTTCTAGCGGTCCGCAGCGCTGCCCGACCCACAGCATTCAGAGTTTGTAGCCGATCTTGCGGACGAATTCGTGCCTGTACTTCACGTCCTCTGGGCCTTCAACGCCTTTCGGCGAGCTGCCGTCGACCACACCCAAGACACCGCGGCCCTGATCCGTCTGAGCGATGACCGCTTCGACGGGATTTGCGGTAGCGCAAAAGATGCTGCATACCTCGAAGCAGTCGCGGACCCTGTCTAGCAAATTAATCGGATAAGCCTGCCGGATCAGAAGAACGAAGACGTGGCCCGCGCCGATTCCCTGGGCGTTTGCTATCGCCGCGCGGCGCAGATCATCGTCGTTGGATTCGACACGCGTGAGGCAGGGGCCGGACGCCTCGTTGAACGCCACGGCAAATTTTGCCCCGGGAACGGTGTTGACGACGACTTCGTAGAGATCCTCCGCAGTTTTGATGAAGTGCGATTGTCCCAAAATCAAATTCGCGCCGTCGGGAATTTCGAGACGAACGCTCAGGAGCTCCATATTTTCATCCCCCGTTTGGAAAAAATTTCCACATTTGGAATTCGGCGAACGGATTTCGAAGTCGACAGCAGCCGAAGTCCATTATCAGCAGTGATTAATCTCAGCACAAGAGCGCGAGGCGATGGCAGTCGACGTGCTCGCCTAAGTTCTCGAAGCGTGGGATGCCGTGTGCGCATCCAACATTCGAGGGACGCGTGATGATCATCAAGACGCTACAACAGGCCAAGCGATTCCTGCGAATTCTGTTTGGCTTCACGCTGCTCGCGATCGGAATCGTCATGATCGTGGCGCCCGGACCGGGCCTGCTAACGATCGCTCTTGCCCTTGGTGTGCTCGCAGCCGAGTTCGTTTGGGCGCGGACGCTGCTCGATCGCATGAAAGAGCACAGCACTCGGCTGCGCGATACGGTCTTCCCGCGCGCCGATCGCGCCGCCTGATCCACTCCTCCTATTCCTTAGTCTAATTTTCTTGTTTTTGAACCGCCCGTCAGTGTGTTTTCATGCCTCGATGCAAGGAGGGCAACTCGATGGCAGGCACCGGACCGACCAAGTGGGCTGGAAAGTGGGCCCTCGTGACCGGCGCGAGCGCCGGCATCGGCAAGGCGATCGCGGAGCAACTAGCGGTAGCGGGCGTCCACCTCGTGGTGACGTCTCGGCGAACGGAAAAGCTGCGAGTGCTGGCGTCCGATCTGACCGCGAAAAACGGCTCCAAAGTGGAGGTGTTCACGGCGGACCTCGCGCTTCCCGGCGCCGCGCGCGAGATCTACGCCTATACGAGTGGGAAGGGAATCGAAGTTGAGCTGCTGGTTAACAACGCCGGTTTTGGCGCCTACGGATGCACTCACGAGATTCCCGAAAACCGATTGCTCGAAATGATCCAACTGAACTGCTCGACAGTCGTCGATCTGACCCGGCTCTACCTGCCATCGATGGTACAGCGGCGCCACGGGGACATCATGATCGTGGCGTCGACAGCGGCGTTCCAGCCGGTGCCGTTTCTGTCAGCCTATGCTGCCACCAAGGCGTTCGATCTGATTTTTGCGGAGGGACTCGCGGAGGAAGTTCGCCGGTATGGCGTTCGAGTCTCGGCGCTCTGCCCCGGCCCGACCACCACCGAGTTCCAGGAGGTAGCGCAGCAGCCGGATCGCGCCTTTAGGGGTGCAGAAACCGCCGAAAAGGTTGCGCGGGTTGGCCTTGAAGGGCTAGCTCGTGGGTCATCGTGCGTGATTTCGGGCACGAGAAATCGCTGGATGATTCGTTCGGAGCGGCTGGCACCGAGAAGTTTCGTCGCCAAGATGGCGGCGAAGGTGATCGGTCCTCCCGAAAGCTGATTTGGCGCTCCCACAGGGACGGACTGGACACGGGCGTCGCAGGCGTGTATTATCCGCTCCCCTTCAGTAAGAGGCCTTAATCCCTGAGGAGATTCTTAGCATGGTGGCAGAAATCGCAAAGCAGTCCTACCGCGGTGTATTGTGTATGTCCTGCAGGCAGCCGATTCCGTTACCCGAAATCGTGATTCGCATGGAAGTGCTCGCTGATGCGAACCCGACCGGGACGTCGCAGGAGTCGAGGGGGCATGTGTTTAGCCTCCGCTGCCGCGCGTGCAACCGCGAAAAACCGTATCGATCATCCGATGTCGTCGAGTTTGAGGGCACGCCGCGTCCCAGAGCGTCGATTTTCCGCAATCCTCAAGGTGTTGGCCGCAGGGCACACGGCCTATCCCGAGCTGCAAGCGGCTAACCGCAAGGGCGCTCACTAAACCTGTTGGAACAATGCGGAGCGACGCGGCCCCGCAAGCGCCGTTTTTGCCCAAGCCCGTGGCGTTCGGCTAGTTCCTTCTTTCGCTTACCCCTTTAAATGTAGTACCTTCCGCGATTTAGTACTCCCCATCGCGCTCAATCTTTACCTGAAACTTGTTCACTCTCGCCTCCCGTGGCTCACAGGCTCAGACGCTCGCTCTAATAGACTGCAGAGGGACCCCCGGTGTGCCGATACGGCGGCTTAGGAGGTTCGAATGCCGAGCCGGGCTCTGGTCGTGGATGACGACACCAGCATCTGCGGCATGATTCACGGTGTCCTAATTGGCGCGGGCATTGAAGCGCTCGTGCTGAATAGGAGCGAAGGCGTCGAGGAGCAGCTGCGCCGCGAAAAGTTTGCGGTGGCGATGTTCGATCTGTGCATGCCTGCCCCCGATGGTTTGGAGCTCGCCCGCCACGCGCGCAAGATCGGAATCAATCAGATGACGCCGATTATCCTGATGAGCGACGATCAGAGCACGTCGGCGACGTCTCAGGGTTTTGAAGCCGGTGCAAGCTTTTTCTTGTACAAGCCCATCGATAAGAAGCGGCTGGTCGCCCTTGTTCGGGCGATGCAAGGGGCGATCGAGCAGGAGCGGCGGTTCCGGCGAGTTCCCCTCCAATCGAAGGTTCGAATCGGTTTCGACAAGGAGGAATGGGAGTGCGAGACGATCGACGTCAGTCTGAATGGGATGCTGATTTCGGCTCCGGTCTCACTCCCGCCAGGTTCGCCCGTTCGCATCGCTTTGTATTTCTCCCCAAATGTTAAGCCCGTTGTGGGACAGGGCATCGTGGCTCGCCTGCTCGGCGGAAATCGGATGGGAATTCAATTGAACCACCTGACTGTTGCCGAAAGCGCAAGATTACAGGAATTTCTGCTGCCCCTGATCCTTCGAAAAGCAGGCGAATCTACCATCGCTCGCGCATAGGGACAGCTGAGGAGTCCCGATCACCTGGTTCTTCTTTCCGATGTAGCCATTCGGAGAAGCTTCGTTTGGGCTTCCCCGCCTTGTGCTTCGGACCTCGCGGCCTCGCCAGCGGAAACGGGCGGCCGCACGCTCACGCCGAAGGATGAGTCCGATGAGAAAAGGTCTGGCGCTTTTTGCATTAAGCCCACGCGTCCCGTCACGTGAAATTTCTTGAGCAGCTCAGAGACGTGGAATTTCACGGTTCTCTCGGACACGTTCAGCTTGGCGGCAATCTCCTTGTTCGAGAGGTTCTGGAGCACTGCGCGGAGCACTTCCCGTTGGCGCTGGCTCACGTGCGTCGGAAGAACGGTTGCCATACAGGCTTTGATTAGCTGCTTTGTGCGCGGCACCAAGCCATCAAGCAGGCGGTCGTCAATGGATACCATCAGCCGGAAATCCCCAGGCGTTTGACCGCGAACCACGCACTGCGTGGCTAGCACGCTGGTGGCTTCCTCCACCGGCAGTCTTCCGTCCGGGCCGGCCTTAACTTCGAAGCGTTGAGTGCCTGTCGTCCGGTCAAAAAAGACAAATGCTTTGGGCCGTATCCGATGGGAATTTGCAGCACGACGGTGAACGTTGCGGGTCCTGTGGCTGCTCATGGTCATCCCCCGAAGGTGTGCTGACTACTTGGACTTCGCCGAAGACGACGACACTCCATGCACTTCGGCGCAGTACAGAGGGAATCGACCGTGCGGCACCGGTCTTTAGATTAAAGAAGCTCGATGTTACCTATCGGTCTAGGCCTAGTTTCATTAAGGAAGTCCGTAGACGAGCAAGGCCTGATTGCTTCCTTGTCCGCCGCCAGCGGCCATGATGGCCACGTACTGCTTTCCGTTTTTTCCCTGGTACGTGATCGGAACGGCGGTCGCCGTGTATTCGAACTTGGTCGACCACAGCTCCTTGCCCGTTTTCGAATCGAAGGCTCGGAAGCGGTTATCGTTGGTCGCACCGATGAAGACGAGTCCGCCGGCAGTCGCAATCGGGCCGGCGAACGCGCCTGGTCGACCGGTGTGCTGCTTGGCCTCGGGCAATTCTTCCGTTATTCCCAACGGGACCTGCCAAACGATCTCGCCAGTGTTCACGTTGACGGCGGAAAGCGACTCCCACGGCGGTTTCTGGCAAGGCCAGGTGCCGAGCACCTTACCATTTGCGTCCTTGGCTTGCGCGCTGAACATGCCGAACTGGCTGCCCGGGCCGCTGGCGGGACGGTGATACTCGAGTCCGCCGGCAGGGTTGTTAGGATCGTATTTCGGATTCCTTTCAACCCAACCGCTCGACCCCTGGTTTTGCATGTTCACGAAGAAATAGCCGAGCGTGGGATCGGCGGCTCCGCCGCCCCAGTTTGAGCCGCCCGTTGCGCCGGGGAAAATCAGCGTCACCTTCGTGTCCGATGGAGAGTTGTGAACGGCCCAAGGCGTGTAGGGGCCGACGGCGAAGTAGTTGCTCTTGTCCCAAAGTTCGTGGCAAGCCTTGGCGTGTTCGGGCGTGGTGTCGTCGGCCGTGACAATGTCGTCGTGGCTGATCGTCACGCGAGCGATCGGTGGGGGCTTGACCGGAAACGGCTGAGTGGGCGAATACCATTCTCCCGGTGTATCGCCCTTTGGAACCGGCCGCTCTTCGATCGAGAAGACCGGTTTGCCGTCTATGCGATTGAACTCGAAGACGTACCCAATTTTGCCGGTCTGGATGAGCCCAGGGATTTTCTTGCCGTTCACGTCGAGGTCGAGCAGCACCGGCTCGGGCGGCAAGTCGAAATCCCAGAGCTCGTGATGGACCGTTTGGAAATACCACTTCAGCCTGCCAGAATTCACGTCGACAGCGACGAGCGAGTTTGAGAACAGGTTGTCACCGGCGCGATCGCCGCCGTAGTAATTTGCGGCGGGTCCGCCGATCGGCATGTAGACGAGACCGTGCTTTTCGTCCACGGACATCGTCATCGACCAGACGTTCGAGCCCCAGCGGTCTTTCCAACTGTCGTCCGCCCAGGTGTCATGGCCCTTTTCACCCGGCTGCGCGACGGTGTGGAATGTCCAGAGCTTTTTCCCGGTGACAGCGTCGTAGGCTCGCGAATCGCCAGTCATACCGCCTGCGCCGGCGACTTCGTCCTGCGGGTGGAGGTTCGTTTCGCCCGGGCCGTACACATTGGCGCCGACGATGATCACGTTTTTCGAGATCGTGGGAACTTCGGCAAACGGAACTTCCATGGTGATCTCTCCGCCGATGCCAAAGCCGGGATCGGGCTGGCCGCTGCGCGCGTTGAGGGCGACCATCTGGTGGCCGCTAGTGAAAAAGAGGCGCGGGGGATGCTTGCCGTCACCGGGCCAGTATGCGACACCGCGTGCCGAGACGAGACCCTTGGGCCGCTGATAAACCCAGATCTCCTTGCCGGTGTCCGGGTCGAGCGCGAGGACGCGGTTGCCCGCAGGAAGGTACATCACGCCATTGACGACGATTGGCGTGACCTGGTTGAACGACGCGGCAGATGGGCCCGTTCCGCCCGGTCGCATCGCGTAGGACCACGCGAGCGTCAATTTCGCCACGTTTTCTGAGTTGATTTGCTTCAGAGGCGAGAACCGCGTGGACCCCAGATCGTGGCCATACATGGGCCAGTCGTCGCTGTTTTGCGCCAGCGCTGGCTGCCCGCTCAGTACCACCAGCGCCGCGATACAGATGGTCGCTTTCCAAACCAAATTCATGCGTACGTACCCCCGGGCCTCGATCTACTTTCTTGATGGCACGCGGCCAACCGCCGCGAGCGCGTGAAGTATATTCTCTGCGCCGAATTCTTCCAACGAAACTTCGCGCGCGTGTTTCGCCGCGGGTCCACCGGTTAATGGAACAATTTGCTAACACTGCGGCGGGTTTCGCCGACGGAGTTCGAACGCCGCGGCTACTCTTCTTCCTGGCCCTGCGACTTGGCGAGGCGTTCGATCACTCCCATATCTTCGAGCGTTGTGGTGTCACCGGAAATTCCGCCTTTGTGAGCGAGCTCGCGCAGGAGACGCCGCATGATCTTGCCACTGCGCGTCTTGGGCAGAATGTCGCAGAATCGGACGTCTGCCGGGCGTGCGATCGTACCGATCGTCACCGACACGTGCTCCATGAGAGCTGTGCGTAGCTGGCCCGAGTGCGAATGCCCGGAGCGCAGAGTGACGAAGCAAATGATCGCCTCACCTTTGATTTCGTCCGGCCGCGCGACCACAGCCGCCTCCGCAACCGCTGGATGGCTGACGAGCGCACTTTCGATTTCCATCGAGCTCAATCGATGGCCGGCCACTTTGATCACGTCATCGACGCGGCCGAGCACCCAGATGTAGCCGTCTTTGTCACACTGCGCGGCGTCGCCCGCAAAGTAGACGCCCGGGATTCTCTGCCAATATTCCCGATTGAATCGCTCGTCGTCGCCATAGATCGTGCGGAGCATCGATGGCCACGGCTTCTGGATCGTCAAGTAGCCCGTTTCACCGGGACCGACCGGCTCATTCTTCATGTTGACGACCTTCGCGATGATTCCTGGTAGCGGGAGCGTCGCAGATCCGGGCTTGGTTGGAGTCGCGCCCGGCAGCGGAGAAATCATGATCGCGCCGGTCTCTGTCTGCCACCAGGTATCGACAATCGGGCAGCGATTCTTGCCGATCGCCTCGAAATACCACTTCCACGCCGCCGGGTTGATCGGTTCGCCGACGGTGCCGAGCAAGCGCAGGCTACTGATGTCGTGCTTTTCGAGCCATTCCTTGCCCCAGGACATGAACGCGCGGACAGCTGTCGCCGAGCTGTAAAAGATCGTTACTTTGTAGCGTTCCACGATTTCCCAGAAGCGCGCGCGATGCGGCTGGTCGGGTGCTCCTTCGTACATCACGATGGTCGCGCCATTTGCTAGAGGTCCGTACACGATGTAGCTGTGGCCCGTGACCCAGCCGATATCGGCCGTGCACCAATAGACGTCATCATCGCGCAAATCGAAGACGAGCCGCATGCTCCACATTACTTGTAGCAAGTAGCCGGCAGAGGTGTGTAGAACTCCCTTCGGCTTTCCAGTCGTGCCGCTCGTATACAAGATGTAGAGCGGCTGCTCGGAATCGAACGGCAGTGCCGGGCAGTCCTTGGAAGCTGCCTTCTCAAGATCGTGCCACCAGAGATCGCGCTCCGAATCCCAGCCGATATTCTCCGCCGTGCGCTTCACCACGATACATTTCTGGATCGTCGGGCAGTTTTTCAGCGCGGCATCCGCCGTTTCCTTGAGCGGCACGATTTTTCCTCGGCGGTATCCGCCGTCAGCCGTCACGAGAATCTTCGATTTCGCGTCGGCGATGCGGTCTGCCAGAGCGGTCGCGCTGAAGCCTCCGAATACGACGGAGTGGACCGCTCCGATTCGGGCGCACGCCAGCATCGCGATGGGCAGTTCCGGAATCATGGGCAGATAGATGGCGACGCAATCACCCGTTTTGACGCCCAGCGATTGCAGCGTGTTCGCAAACTTGCAGACCCGGTCGCGAATCTCCGCGTACGTAAACTGGACCTTCGTGCCGTCCTCGGCTTCCCAGATCAGAGCGGGCTTGTTGCCGTTTTTCTCGATGTGGCGGTCGAGGCAGTTGTGGGAGACGTTGAGCTTACCGCCGACGAACCACTTCGCATGCGGCAAGTGCCATTCGAGAACCTTGGTCGGCTGCTCGAACCAGTCGATCAATTTTGATTGTTCGCCCCAGAATCCCTCGGGATCCTGCGCTGCGCGCTCGTACATCTTGCGGTACTCATCGAGCGACTTCACGTGGGCGTGCTGGCTGAATTCCTTCGGCGGGGGCACCGCCTTCTCTTCGAGGACGTGAGGGTCGAACTCTTGCATGGTTCCTCCTGGGTTCGCTCGCGGTACGGCGGAATCGACCTGCCGGTTGATGCGCGGCTGGAATTCAGCGGACCCTACGTTATTGAACGGCAGCGCGTTGGTCAAGCGCCGCTGCATTAGGGCAAACCTCAAAACCCCAGCACAATTCGGGAACCTTTTGACGCATGCTAAGGAATATCTATCGAGAAGCAGAGCGGGCCGTCCATATATAGTTATGGAGATGAGCCAAAAGAACGATTTGGCGGACGACCGTCTGCTCCGGCGAATGCTGGCCGGCGATGAGGATGCCTTCACGGACCTCTACCGGCGCAAGCACCCCGCGATCTACCGCTTCGCGCTGCATATGAGCGGCAATGCGGCGTTGGCGGAAGACGTGACGCAAGAGGTTTTCATGGCGCTGGTTCGCGAGCCCGGCCGATTTGATCCCACGCGCGGAAGCCTTGGGGCATTTTTGTTCGGCATCGCGCGGAATCATTTAAAGAAACGCTGGGAGCAGGAGCGCCGCCTGGTTCCGATCGCACACGACTCGGATGATTTGGACGATTTCGTGGCGTCCCTGCCTTCGGGCACTGGAAGCGGCGCGGCCCCAGCGTCCGCCGTCGATGACCTGGACTCGCTCGATACGATCGGACGAGTGAGGCGCGCGATCTCGACGCTGCCCGAAAATTATCGGGAAGTTGTCGTGCTCTGCGAGCTTGAAGAGATGAGCTACGAAGAGGCGGCGGCAGCGCTCAATTGTCCGGTTGGGACGGTGCGCTCAAGGCTGCACCGCGCGCGGACGATCTTGCTCGAGAAACTTCGCGAGCCGCGTGCGGCCCGCCGCGTCTCCGCACTCGGCAAATGATTCGGGAGGGAAGCGGAATGGACTGCTCCCAATTCGAAGAACTTTTTCACGATCTCGACCGGCCCGGAACCGTCGGATTTGCCGAGCGGGAATCCGTGCTTGAACATGCGGAATTATGCAGCCGGTGCGCGCAGCTTTTGACGCAAGCGGAATCGCTGGACTTGGCTTTGAGCGCTCTATCGGCGCAGGAAACGGACGAACGCGCTCCGGCGCGCGTCGAAAATTTGTTGAGGGAAGAGTTCCGTAAAGCACACGCCGGATCAGCGCGCCGCAGAGTTCGTTGGCAGATTGCAGCACTCGCGACCGCTGCGGCGATGCTTTTGGCGTTGGGCTTGTCGTTGCGTCACTACGAGCGCGTGACCGCGGGCAATGGGAGCGCCTCACACAGGACTCCGTCGCTGCCTCCTTCGATTGGCTCAAGAGCGCCTGAAGCTAATTCGTCCGACGTCGATTCGGTTGCTACTGAGGTTGCGGCCGCCGATAGCCAATCGTCCGATTCGGATTCCGCGTCGGCCTTTATTCCGTTGCCGTTTGCCGACGATTCGATGAGCACCGACGGTGGTGCCATCGTCCGCGTGGTTCTATCGCGGCCCGAGCTTGCGTCGCTTGGTTTGCCCGTCACAGATATGTCGGACACAGACCGCATTCCGGCGGACATCATCGTGAGCGAAGACGGCGCCTCGCAAGCCATTCGATTGGTTTCGCAGTCGGCGCTTGATTAGCTTTTGGTTCGACGCCATTCACTTGGCGCTTTTGCTTTGGGAGGAATGATCGACATGAAACTCACATCCGGGTTCGCGCGAACTGGCCGCATCGTGCTGGCCACGGCTCTGCTCTCGATCTCTGGACTGGCGTACGCGCAAGACAATCCACCAGCGCCGCCGCCCGGCCCGCCTCCGGGACATCATCACCGCTTCGCTGGCGCTCCGATGTCGGATGAGATGATGGGGTTTGTCGGCTTCGAGGCTGGGCTCGGAGGAAAGGTTGTCACGGGCGCGCCGTTCAGCGCGGCGTTCACCTCGAAGACGACCCAGGTGCTCGCCGACGGCAACCAGATCAACCGGACTTCGACCGGGTCGATCGCGCGCGATAGCGAGGGCCGCACACGCCGCGATATGACTCTGCCCGCGATTGGGCGCTTTGCTGCATCGGGCCAGTCCACTCTCCCGCACGCGGTCTTCATCAACGACGTGGTTGCGAAAACGCAGTACGTCCTGCAGCCAGATCAGAAGATCGCTCGCGCGACGTCCAGGCCGCGATGGAACGGGCAGGGCCGCGCGAGGCCAGAAGGCGACGCGACTACGCCAAGGAATCGACCCGGTGTGGTGACCACTTCGCTCGGCACGCAGACGATTAACGGAGTGCTCGCCGAAGGCACACGCACCACTCGCACGATAGCGGCGGGCGTCGTAGGCAATGAAAAGCCGATAGTGATCACGACTGAACGCTGGTATTCGTCCGAGCTCCAGACCTACGTGATGATCAAACGTTCGGATCCGTACGTGGGCGAGAGCGAATTCGAATTGACCAACATCCAGCGCTCGGAACCCGATGCGACGCTCTTCCAATTGCCGGCCGATTACACCGTGCGAGCGGCGGGTCGCGCGGGCCGCTTCGGCGGGGCGATGGCGCATCCGCAGGGCGGAGGAATGGCTGCGCCACCTCCGCCGCAGGAATGATCTCCGGAGCACGTAGTTCCCTCACCCTTGCGGGTCGAACCTGACCACGCTCGACCCGCAAGGTTTCCCTTCGCGATTGCGCTGCTATAATTCCTCGCGATGATGACCGCACCAAACGACCGCGAGCTTCGCAAACAGCTCGAATCTGAGGGCTTTTCGCACACTTACGTCTGGCAGGATGGCCCGCACGCCCACTATCCCGATCACACGCACGCGCGCCTCACGGCGCACCTTATTCTCGATGGCGAGATGACGCTTACGATGCGCGGCGAATCGCACACGTACCGTGTGGGTGACCGATGCGACGTTCCTGCCGGCGCAGTTCACTCCGCGCGCATGGGCCCGCGCGGCTGCCGCTATTTGGTAGGCGAAAAGTAGAGCGATGGCACTACTGAATTGCCCGGTCGAGAAGCTCGATCACGTGGAGAACTTCCTGGCCTGTTTGGTGAATCGCTGCGCCTGCGCGAAGCTGCAAAATGCATCCGGGATTTGACGTGACGATCGTCTCGGCCTGGCTTTCGCGCGCGCAGCCCATCTTCAGCGCGAGCAGCTCCATCGATGCTTTTGTTTCTGTCACGTTGTAGACACCCGCAGACCCGCAACACTGATCCGCCAATTGCATTTCGATGAGTTGGACGCCGGGCACCAACCTGATGAGCTTGCGAGGCGCTTCGCGGACTCTCTGTCCGTGGGCCAGGTGGCAGGAATCCTGATACGTCACTCGCACCGGTAGCACGCGCATCGGCGCCGAGACGCCGAGATCGGCGAGAAATTCGCTTACATCTCTAACTTTGGCGCTAAATTGAAGCGCCGGATCGTGGTCGGCATCGTTTGCTTGGATCAGATGGCCGTACTCTTTGAGAGTCGAGCCGCAACCTGCAGCATTCGTGATAATCGCGTCGAAATCGTTCGCTCGGATCGAAGCGATATTCGTACGCGCGAGTTCGCGAGCCACATCGCGGACTCCGGCGTGCGCGGGAAGAGCACCGCAGCAAGTCTGCTGAGCCGGAACCACGACTTCGCATCCGTTTGCCTGAAGGACGCGAATCGTCGCACGGTTGAGTTCGCTGAATGTCACCTGTGCGACGCAGCCTGCGAAAAGGGCGACTCGCGCGCGCCGCGTTCCCTTCGCAGGAAATGTCGTGCCCAGTTCCCCGAAAAAGAAATTCGAATCGATCTGCGGCATCAGGCGCTCGCGCTCGCTCATACTGAGCAATTTCAAGATGCCTGTTCCTCTCGCCAGCGCCGCCAATCCAGAGGTCTGGTAAAGGCGCAGAATCCGGGCCGCCATCGCAATTCGTCGAGGGAAGGGAAGCAGTCGACGATAAACGAAGTCGCGCGCGAGCCGCGACGCGAGCGGCCGGTGGTATTTCTGTTCAATCTGCGCTCGCGCTGCTTCGACGAGCTTGCCGTACTCCACGCCCGATGGGCAGGCCGTCTCGCATGCGCGGCAATCAAGACAGCGATCAATGTGCGTCACGAAGCCTTCGCCCAACTTGAGGCGGCCTTCGTCGACGAGCTGCATTTGGCGAATGCGCCCGCGCGGCGAATCGGCTTCGTTGTGCCACAAGCGGTAGGTCGGGCAGTGATTCAGGCATAGTCCGCAGTGAACGCACCGCGAATAATCCGCATATTCGGGTTTGTCGACAGCCGTGAAACCACTGGGCGCTGCAGCCATTTTATTCATCGCCCGCGAATGGATTCGACGCGAACACTCCGCTGGGATCGAAGACGCTCTTGAGTTTGCGCATCAATTGCAATTCGGTGCTGCCCATTTGCAACTTCGGGAACAATCCGCGCCATTCGGCCGGACACCAGGCGACGGAGAAATTTCCGCCTCGCCGAATGCAGGCGTCGCGCAAGTTCGCGACGGCGCGCGCCGCTCGGGCGCCGTTTTCTTCGTCGCGCGCTTCCGGCAGAAGCGCGAAGTAGATCGCGCCCACGCCGTGTGCGATCGCCGCCCACCGTGCGCCCGATTCCGCCGCGATCGACTCCGCCTCGCCAAGAATCTCACCCATTCGCGCGGGAAAAACGCTGGCCTTTACGATGACTGTGGCGGGCGATGATTCGAGCGCAATCGGAATAAACTCGCGCAAGCGGCCAAGCGCAACTGCGGCCGCACCCTTGCCGAGCGATACCGAGTCTGTCGTCCCGGCCATCTGCCGAAGCCCGTGCTCATAGCGTTTGAGGACTTCCTCCGTGCCTGTGTAGCTCACAAGGATCGCCCAGCGACGGCTCGCGAGCGCGTAGGCACGCAATTGCCCCGGCTCTATCTGCTCCGCTCGGTCGCTGGAAAGCAATTCGGCTCCACGGGAACTGAGCATCTCGAGCGCCAGCGGTTTTAGCGGCGATTTCGCAACGTTTTGTCGAAATTCGACCGCGCTCTGCGCGGAATCGAAGTAAGCGACGAAGCCACGCAGTTCGCGCGGGGCAGGAAACGTTCGAAAATTGATCTTCGTCAGCACGCCGAGGCTTCCAAGCGAGCCGATCATCAATTTATGCAGATCGAAGCCGGAGACATTTTTCACGACGCGCCCACCGCTCTTCACGATCTGTCCGTCGCCGGTGACGAATTCCATCCCGAGCGTGTAATCCCTGGCCGTTCCGAAAAATTGGCGTAGAGGGGAATCAACTCCCGAAGCGATTGTGCCGCCTACCGTCGCGTTTCCTAGAAACGGAACGGCCAGAGGAATGAACTGCCCATGCTTGGCAAGTACATCGGCGAGCTTCTGCAACTGAATTCCAGGCTCGACACTGAGCGTCAGGTCATCTGGATCATATGCGACGATGCGGTCGAGACGCGTCATGTCGAGCGCGAGATCGTATCGGCGCGGTGGAACGTTCAGGCGAAGCTTCGTGCGCGCGCCGACCGGCACCAGTGCGAATTTCTCGGCGGCAGAAAGCCGAACGATCTCGGCGACTTCCCGATTCGTTCCCGGCCGCACGGCGGCCTTCGGAACACACGGGCCGATGCGATACGCGGCTAGTTGTGCGGGATCGACGATTACATTCGCGGAACCGACAATTTCGGCGAGGCCCGAAGAGATGCCCGGTGCGGCCATGCTCATGCCGACGGAGCGGCGGCGGGCCGCTGCGGACGCACGTAGATCTCGCCGCAGCCTTTCGAGTTGGGCAGTATTTTGCCCGGATTCAGCAGGCCATCGGGATTGAATACGCCCCGAACGCGCTTCATCAAATCGAGGTCCGCTTCTGAGAAGAGCAGCGGCATCAACCTATCTTTCTCCATGCCGACACCGTGCTCGCCCGTGATCGAGCCCCCGAATTCGATGCAGCATTCGATGATTTCGTCTGCGGCGCGAACCGCATCCTGGAATTGCTGCTGATTGCGTTCGTCGAAAAGAATAATCGGGTGAAGATTGCCATCGCCTGCGTGAAAGACATTTCCAATTGCGAGATTGTACTTGCGGCCAATCTCGCCGACGCGCCTGAGAGTCGCCGGCAGCTTTGTCCGGGGAATCACACCGTCCTGCGTGTAGTAACTCGGCGAAATCCGGCCCGCAGCGCCGAAGGCGTTCTTGCGCCCCTTCCAGAGCAGGTCGCGCTCCGCGGCGTCGCGAGCGACGCGCACGCTTCGCGCGTGATGCTGCTTGCAAACGTCCGCAACAGCTTCCGCTTCCGCCTCGACGACTTCGCTCAATCCGTCGACTTCGATCAACAGAATTGCCGCGGCGTCGAGAGGGAAGCCCGCGTGCGCGTAGTCCTCGACGGCGCGAATGGTCCAGCCATCCATCATTTCGCATGCCGCCGGCGTGATTCCTCGCGCCGTGATTTCCGCGACGGTTTCGGTCGCGTCGTCGATCGAATCGTAGATCGCGAGCAGAGTTTTCACAGCCTCGGGAAGCCGTGTAAGCCGCACCGTGATTTCCGTAGCCAGACCGAACGTTCCTTCGGAGCCGACGAAAACGCCCAGCAGATCGTATCCGGGTGAATCGACCACCGGGCTCCCGAGGTGCACAACTTCTCCGCCTGGGAGCACCGCTTCAAGTGCGAGCACATGATTCGTCGTCACGCCATAGGCGAGCGTATGCGGCCCGCCCGAATTTTCGGAAACGTTTCCGCCGATCGTGCAAGCCTTCTGGCTTGAAGGGTCGGGCGCGAAATGCAAACCCAGATGCGCAACCGCGAGACTGAGATCCGCATTCACCACACCCGGCTGAACTCTTGCACGCTGATTCTCGGCGTCAACCTCAAGGATTCGGTTCATGCGCGCAAACGATGTGATGATTCCACCCTCCCGCGCGAGCGCCCCGCCCGAAAGGCCCGTGCCAGCGCCCCGACCGACCAGCGGCACACGATGCCGATTCGCAAGCTTCACAATTTCGACTACGTCTGCGGTATTGCGTGGAAACACGACGCAGTCCGGCCGCGCAACCTCGACAGAGCCGTCGTATTCGTAGAGCAGCAAGTCCTCGGTCCGGTGAAGCACGCCTTCCGCGCCAAGTAGCTTTTTCAAATCGTGGAGGAGTCGCGAATCCATCGGTTTGTAGTGGCCCGCGTCATTTGCGCGCAGCTTGCGCCACTATAGTCGCCGACGCATGGAGCGTCAACGAGCCTCGCTACGGGCGTCCCATTCTCGCGGATGGGATGAGGCACGGTGGTGTATGCTACTCAGCTTGCGAAGATCGTTTCTGCTGCGAGGCACCTGTTGAGCAAGCCGAAAGCTCTGGTGACGCGTCCGCTGTTCCCCGCCGCGCGAGCCATTCTCGACCGAACTTTCGACGTCGAATACTGGACACAGGCCGAGCGAATCCCACGCGCGGAGCTGCTGCGTCGAGTCGCGGACAAGTCCGTGCTCGTCTGCCTGCTGACCGAAAAGGCGGACGAAGAGCTTCTCGCTGCAGCGCCGAAACTTCGCATCGTCTCGACCGTCTCAGTCGGCTACGACAACATCGACGTTCCGGCGTGCACGCGGCGAAAAGTGGTCGCGACAAATACTCCGGGCGTCCTCGATGAAACCACCGCGGACTTCGCCTGGACACTGCTGATGGCGATCGCCCGGCGACTTGTCGAGGGCGACGCGTGGTTGCGCTCCGGCGCGTGGCCCGGCTGGGATCTCGATCAGCTTCTCGGCGGCGACATCTGGGGGAAAACGCTCGGAATCGTGGGCTTCGGCCGCATCGGCAAGGAAGTGGCGCGCCGCTCCTTGGGATTCAACATGCGCGTGCTCTATCACAGTCACTCGCGCGCCCCGGCTGACATTGAGAAAGAGCTACGTGCGACTTCCGTGCCGCTCGACGATCTTCTGCGCGAATCCGATTTCGTGTCGCTGCACGTTCCGCTTTCGAGCGAGACGCGCCATCTGATCTCCACGCCGCAATTCGAAAAAATGAAACGCACCGCGTATTTGATCAACACCTCGCGCGGCCCGGTGGTCGACGAGGCTGCTCTCGTGGAGGCTCTGGAGCGCAACCTGATCGCCGGCGCTGCGCTCGACGTCTACGAAAACGAGCCTAAAGTGCATCCTGGACTGATTCCGCGCAGAGACGTCATCCTTGCGCCGCACATCGCCAGCGCCAGCGTCGAGACGCGCACAAAGATGGCCGTGATGGCCGCAACGAATGCCGCGGCGATCTTCGAAGGCAAGCGTCCGCCGAACGCTTTGAATGCCGACGCAATTGGTCTCTGAGTCAAGGAGAATTCGTCCATGTCACTTGTCAGCCGCAACCATGCGAAACTCACGCTGGAAGGAGCCCGCGCCGTGCTCGCCGCCGCGCAGAAGCGCGCCGAAGAGATTCAAGTGCCGGTGAATATCGCCGTCGTCGACGACGGAGCGCATCTCCTCGTTTTCGAGCGCATGGACGGAGCCAAGCTAGCGTCGATTGCCCTCTCTCTCGTAAAAGCGCAGGCCGCGGCAATGCGCCGCGCGGCGACCGGGCCTGCAATGTCGGGCGATAAGGTCAACGTGGCTCTTGCGCTTGGCCTCGCCGTCGCGGCTTCGACTCATCAGACGCCGATTCGCGGCGGCATCCCGCTTCTGGTCGGCGGGCAGATTGTCGGAGCAATCGGTGTCAGTGCCGGCACGGAAGACCAGGACACAGACGTGGCCCGCGCCGGTGCTGCCGCAATCGAAAAGGCGTGAAGGACGTCGCCCAGCGTATTTTTCGCGAAACGCTCGCGGCCATCGATATTCCCGCAGCGCTCGAGCGGAAGCTCTCGCGCGCCGGACCTCACATCCGCGCCGGCGAAGCCAGTCTCGATCTCCGCAGCTTCGAGAGAATTTTGGGCATTGCCTTTGGTAAAGCCGCTTTCGCCATGGCGGACGGCTTCACGAGGATCCTCGCCCCCGATTTTGACGTCGAAGGAATCTTGGTTGTGCCCACCTCGCCGTTGCGCGACCTCGCCGGGTGGCGGGTGTTTGTCGGTGGTCACCCAATTCCGAATACCGCCAGTTTCGCTGCTGGCCGTTCGATCCTCGACGGGCTCGCGAAATGCGACGAGCGAACGCTGATCGTTTTTCTGATTTCGGGCGGTGGTTCGTCACTCGTTGAACTGCCGCTCGATCCCTCGGTTACGCTCGAAGATTTTGAGAAACTCCATGCTGCTCTCGTTACCTGCGGCGCTCCGATCTACGAAATCAACGCAATTCGCAAACATCTTTCCGCCACAAAGGGTGGCCGCTTGGCAGCTGCGGCGCCGCGCTCGACGAAGCTGACCTTCGCGATAAGCGATGTTCCGGTAGGGCAGGAATCGGCGATCGCGTCAGGGCCAACGCTGCCAGATCCCACGACGGTGCAGGACGCCGAGCGTATCGCTAGGGAATACGCGCTGCAAGCCAGATTACCTGCGCCGCTGCGTGCTTTGTTTGAGCAGCACTTGCTTCGCGAGACGCCGAAGGCGGGCGATCCCGCTTTCGCGTACTCTCATTTTGAATTGCTGCTGGGCGTGCACGATCTGACGCACGCGGCGCACCACGCTTGCGAAGCCGCAGGATTTGTCTGCTTGTGCGACAACTCAACAGACAACTGGCCGGTCGAAAACGCTGCTGACTATTTGCTCGGGCTGCTCGCAGCTCGGTTGGATGCAGAGAAGGAGTCCTCCCACCCGCGGCCGGTGGCGATCGTGGCGAATGGTGAACTCAGCAGTCCCGTGACAGGAAACGGAATTGGCGGGCGCAATTCGGCGTTCGTCCTCGCTTGCGTGCCCAAAATCGCAGGGAAGGGAATCGTCGTGCTCAGCGCCGGAACAGATGGAATCGATGGGAACAGCCCTGCCGCTGGTGCGGTTGCCGACGGCGAAACGCTGGCGCGCGCTCGCGCCGCGGGCCTCGATCCCGGCGATTTCTACCGGCGCAGCGATGCGTACGGCTTCTTTTCGCGCTTGAACGATGCGATTGTTACCGGCCCCACCGGAAATAACTTGCGCGACCTCCGAATTCTTCTCGCGCGGCCACAAATTCTTTCCTAGCTATTTCGCTGTGGGTTGGGCTCTCAGCAGCCGGAGCGCCGTATCGAGATAAGGACCTTCAGGCATTGTGCTATCGCCGCTGCTTCGGATATTTTGGAGCGGACCGATTGCGCTCACGTCTCCCCGAGCGCCCAGCGCAAGGATTGCTGCTGTGCGTGCGTCAAAGTGAGGGTCGTGGACGTAAGAGAGAAGTGTCTGCGTAATACTGTCGTTCTTCTTGTCCAGTTGCCCGAGCGCGCCGATTGCGTCCTGCCGGCTGCTCAAGGGTTTTCCGGGCGCCGACCATTCCGTAAGGACCGGCACCGCGCGAGCGTCGCCCAACTCGCCGAAACCGTCGAGCGCTGCATCGCGCAGTACTCCATCAGGCGAATCCGAATTCACTGCTGCGGACAAAACATCGAAAGCGTTCGGCGCTTTGATACCTCCGAGCGCAATCAACGCGGCCGCGCGCACTCGAAAAGCGGAATCATTTGAGGCGATGGTCGTCAGCCGTGACGCCAGCGCGGGATCCCGATTAAAGTAACCCAGCGTTTGAACAGCGGCTTCGCGCACCCAGGGCTTCTCGTCCTTCGCGGCCGCCGTGATGTAAGGCTCCGCATCGGCGCCGCCGATTCGTCCGAGCGCTCGCACCGCCTCGACTCGCACGCCCCAAAAGGGATCGTGCTCCGATGCGTCGCCGAGCGCGGCAATCGCCGCCAGATTATCCTTGGTCGCTCCTAGCGCAAATGCCGCGTCGGCGCGGTCCGGTGTAGTCTCCCCGTGCTTTAGTTGGAATGCGAGCATTGCGGTATTTTTTTTGAAATCGACGCTCTTCAGAATTCTGTCGTCTTTGTCAAAGACAACCATCAACGGAGGCCCGTCGACGGGAAATTCGAAGCTCTGCGTCGCTTTTGAGATCTCGATCGGATAGGTTTTTGCCCCGCTCGCTGTGGCGATTTCGATTTCCATCGGCACATCGAATATGCCGACGAGTTCCTCGGGCTTCTGCGTTTGCGTTACATCGAGCGCCACTTTTTTCGCTGCGGCGTCGTAGGTATAGTCCACAAAGAATTGCGGCGCGCCGGCGCCGTACACCCATTGATCAAAGAATCTGTCGACATTCACTGAGGTCGCTTGTTCAATCGCCTTCTGCAGATCCGCGGCGACCACGTTCTGGCCCTGGTTCGCGATGAGATATTGGCGCAGCCCACGGAAGAAGTTCTCGTCGTCGAGCTGTTCCCGGAGCATTCGGATGACCCAGCTAGCCTTGCCGTAGACGTTGCCATCGTATTTGGTCGAATCGTCGAAGTCGCGCGTTTCCAGCGGGACGGAGAAAAGGCGCTTTTGCACGACCCATCGCCGCTGGTCCTGCCAGAACCTATAGTCGGCCTCGTCGGCGCCATAATGCTTTTCGACCCAGAAATGTTCGAAGAATGTAGCAAAGCCCTCGTTCAGCCACAGGTTCGCCCAATCTTTACAGGTCACCAAATCGCCGAACCACTGGTGCGCAAGCTCATGCGAGATCACGACGTCGTCGCCGAGGCGTGATTCGGCCGCCAGCTTCGGGTGCATCAAGTCGCGCACGCTGAGAGTCGTCGCGCCCGTATTCTCCATCCCGCCGGCGATGAAATCGTCTACCGCCGTCTGCGCGTATTGCGGCCAGGGATAGGGAACGCCGAGCGTGTTCGAGAACAGATCGAGCATCTCTTTCGTGCGCGCAAAAGTCGGCTCGATCTTCGATTCTTCGCCGCGCGGCACGACGAATCGCAACGGTATCCCCCGCCAGGCGTCCTCGCGTTCGACGAAATCCCCGGCAACGGCCGTGATCAGATACGTCGAAAGCAGTCCGGGCTCTTTCCAATCCCACGTTTTCGTGCCGTCGGGATCGTCCTTCACACTTACGAGCGTCCCGTTCGATACCGTGATCCACTTTGCCGGCACGGTTAGGACCATCTCGGACGTCATCCGATCATTCGGATAGTCGTAGAGCGGGATGTAGTAGCGTGTGTCTTCCGCTTCACCTTGCGTCCAGATTTCTTCGGGCTGATTGGCGTTCTGTCCATCAGGAAGGATGAAATACATTCCCCTCTTGGGCTGACCGCTGTAGCGGATCAGGATTTCGTGATGTTCGCCGCGACTGGCTGGGTGATCGAGAGCGATCATGAGCGTTTTCGGCGTGACTGAGAACTTCGCCTCTTTCCCATCGACTGTTACATTTTCGATTTTCAGATCCACCGAATCGAGTTGGAGATCGGAGACGCCATCGTGCAGTGCCGCCACGCTTTCCTTCACTTCGCCTCTGACCTCCCGTTGAGCGAGGTCGAACCACAAGTGCGTGCGAATATCCTGCAGGTCGTAATCGCGGCTGGGCGCGTACGGCTCGTCTGCCTGGCTCGACGCCGCGACCGCCGCGGCGCCGGAAACCACCAGGATCAACCACGCAATCGCGCACCAACAGCTTCTAAGAATCGGTCGTCGTTTCATTTTTGCTGACTTGCGCAGGTTCCGATCTACGCCCCTGAGAGTTTCATTATAATCGCGGCTGCTCGTTTCACCCCCATCGGTCGCTCGAGTATGATGCACCCGTGAAACCCTCCAACTGGCTCGCCGCGCTGATTTTGTTTCTGCATCTCCCAATTCCTCTCTACTGGTTCGTGCTCCATCCACTCCCGGACTTTTGGCGTAGCCACCAGAAGGCGGCGTACGTCACTAGTGTCCTCTGCTCCTGGCCGCCAGTGACTGCAGCGCTGGTGATTTACCGGCACGAACTATT
>Ga0187778_10000671_pt1 | contig 24379 bp, 20 predicted proteins | sample 1015_Q2_SP5_20_M_FD_132418 | JGI IMG/M metagenome (GOLD analysis project Ga0187778, IMG submission 132418) | Tropical peat soil microbial communities from peatlands in Department of Meta, Colombia - 1015_Q2_SP5_20_MG | ecosystem: Environmental > Terrestrial > Soil > Wetlands > Peat | place... | reverse complement strand
TGATGTTTACGTCACGTCGACCCGAGTAGCGTCCCGATTCGGTTGCGAAGAAAACGCACGGCTCTGGTCTGAAACTGGACGGTGGGTAGTACGGTCCGGCAATACAACCGTGTCAAGGCGAAAGCCGGTGCCCATAGCGGGCTCGCGTAGCGGCGCTCGTAACCCAGACGCGACAGATGTGATCCCATGAATGCCTCGGAAACAAAAGTCTCGCGAGCACTCATTTCCCGTTTCCAGCGCGCCACGGCCTCCGGCCCGATTCTCAGCTTCAACTTCGTATGCCGCACCTGCTCTCTTTCAGGTACCTGCTCCTCCACCTTCCCCTCCCAGGCGAGCATTTGCGGTTCGAATTCTTCCCCTATGAATCGGCAAATCTGCCGCAACGTTGCCTCCATCGCGAGCACCAGGTCTTCGTAGCGTACCAGCAGGATGCGGTCGCGGAACTCTGAGCGGCACCAGCGCCAATGACATCTGACTGCTTTGGTCCATTCGCGCGTATTGTCGTGCAGCCATCGGCCACCGCTAGGCCAGCCCGTGGCTTGAAATGACTTTGCCACATCACGGCCATCTCGAACCAAGTGAATGAATCGCGAGCCCGGATACATTCTCGCCAGCTCGGGCAAGATCTCGATGTAGACCGGTGTCTTATCTCCCCAACGCGCCTTATCTTCGGCTGTCACATGCCATCGATAAACGACTTCAACCAGATCGCGCACAGATGGCTCTATGAGTTGACTCACATCGCGTCGAAACGCCTGTGCATCGAGCTTCATATCCGGCCATCTATAGTCGCCGGTGATAATCGCGGTCGCACGTTCGATCTCATCTGCGCTCAGGGGGCGCTCGATGCTGAATTGCTTCACCAGCGGAATGAGGAACCAGGTTTCCGGCGGAATGGTGAGCCGCGAGTGCGAGGCGAGCATCATCCGCAGCAGCGTGGATCCGCAACGGCCAGAGCCCACGATGAAAAAGGGGGGGGCAGTCGTGGCGGGCTCACCACGCCCGGACTGCTGATTCACTGAGACAGTCATCGGATCTGTGCGGGCCACTTACGCACGGCAGCGCCTCACGCCAGACGCATCCGGTCCAGCCACCTGTAAACCCGGGGCAGGTACCATCCCCGTACAATCTGCACGGAGCTCAGATCGCGCCGCAGGTGCGCAAGGTTGCGCTTGAAATCGCAGCGTTGCCCTGGGCCCGCCAGGAGATCGTACAGCGTCACGCCGCATTCTGCCGCCACCTCCATGGCATAGCCGAGGTGAATCAGCCCGAGCGAAAGGCGGCTTGTGAATGCAGGGTCAAATGCAAGCTTTATGTTGTACTGGCGAGCACCCTTGCGGATGTCATATAGCACCGATACCACGTTATGCGCCACGCGCAGTCGCGTTAACGCGAGTTCCCCGCGCGCCGCAAGGCCGGCGGCGAAGCTTTTATGATATTGCAACCGCTCGCCGGCGAATGCCGGCTTCTGCCAGCGCAATCGGTGCAGTCGGTCGAGGTCGCTGAATCCCTCGTCAATTTGCTCGGGTGCAAGCACTTCGCACCGCACTTCGCCATGCTCCGTCGCGAGACGCCTACGCAGACCCCAGAGACTGCGCCGCGTCGATCGTCCGAGACCCTTGAGGTAGGTGCCAAACCCCTGGGAGAGATCCGCCTGATAGCTCATCGAGCGTTCGAGCTCGCGCGTGTAGTGAGCCTTGGGAGGTGCTCGGCGCGAGAATGCATCCCGCCACTCTGCGCCGGCCGCGGTGTATCCGATCACGAACTCCGTCCATGCGGGCTGAGACAACAGGAAGCGCACACACTCGTCGCGTACCGCATCGAGATCGCGCGGGGGCGCGATCACGTCGAGATACTCCGAGATCAGCGGTAGCGGATCCCGCCACGCAAGGCCCATCAGCTGCACGGAGCACGCACGGACGATACCGGCGCGCACGACGGAGCGCCGGTAGAGTGGTGCAAGACCGACCAGGGTGTCGGCGCGATAGAAGGCCAGGATCTCGGGTACCAGGCCCAGTGCTTCTCCGTAGCTCCGCCACCAGTGCGTCAACCATTGCCAGGAGAGAAACAGCGCATCAGCGTTCGAGCGCGTCAGCAGGTCGTCCCACGCGGCCTCGCTCCCCAGCCACTCCTCCACGCTCCACCTGCGCGAGGTTAGTGCGCTCACGGTATTCCCTGCCCGGCTGCACCCACGTCTATTCGCTCACCAGCGGGGTACGAAGCAGGAGAATCACTCATCCTCGCCACTTGCAAAACGGTGCCTGCGGCCACTTTACTGGCGACCATCCAGCGGCTCCGCTCTCACCTCACGGGCTCGCCGACACAGCGAGACGTAGAGCCGGGTGTGCTCCGCGCACATTCTCTCGAGCGAGAATCGCTCCACGGCACGCCGACGCGAGGCCTGCCCCATGGCAGCGGCGCGCACCGGATCCGCGTACACCGCTACTAGTGCTTTTGCCAGAGTCTGCGCATCGCACGGAGGTACCACGTAGCCATTTTCGCCATCTGACACCGCTTCGGCGTTGCCGCCCACGTTAGTCACCACCATGGGAAGACCCACGGCCATCTGCTCGATAACCGCGTTGGAGAATCCCTCGTTGCTCCCTGGGGTCAGGCAGCCGACGTCCATACTCCACAAGCACGGTCGCACGTCGGAAACCTCGCCCGTAAACACCGCGCGCGGGCCGAGCTCGGAGAGAAAGACTCGTTCACGATATTCTGCCAAGAGTGGTCCAGCACCGACGGCCAGCACCTTTAGGGAGGGGATCGAGGGCAGCGCTCGCAAAAGAGCATCGAAAAATACGTTGTGATTCTTCTCCGGACGAAAGCCTGCCACCATACCCGCGACGAAATCACCAGCCGCAAAGCCCAATCGCTCTTTGGCAACCCTCTTTTGCTCCGCAGATGGTACAGTGAAACGCCCTACGTCGACACCGTTATAGATGGTGACAATGCGGCAGGATGGCAGCCGATCGTTCCTCATCACAGCAATGCGAACTGAATCCGACACCATGATGAACGCGGCAAAGAAGCTTTGCAGGCGCCTGTTCAGAAAGACATGCCACGGCTTGCGTAGTTCGCCAGTGTCCCGCTTACTCGAGACAAGTTGCTTGACGCCTGCCAACCGGGCAATGAGCGCTCCATAGGTATCGGCCTTCTGGTGAAAGGTTTGGACGATGTCGTAGCCATTCCTGCGAATAAGTGACAACAGTCGCCAGGCCTGAACGGCGGCGTTCGGAACATATTCGCGTTCCACAGGCAGACCTATTACCGGGACGCCGCGCGCGCGTAAGGCATCGAGCAGCGGATTTGTTCCGAGGTCAAACGTTACAACAGAACAGTGAAAGAGCTCCGGCGACAGCCCTGCAATAAGCTGAGCCAGATGCTTCTCGGTGCCGCCAGTGCGATGAAAATAATCGATCAGAAAGAGAATCTGTATCCTTCCACAGCTCATAAACGATCTCGCCGCAACAATTCCTATACTCGCCCGGCACAGTCACTATGTCTATGTGCTGCGCCACTACCGCCCGCGGCATGCCCAGCGGCCCGAGCGGAAAGACGGTAATCCAACGGCGGAAAATGCGCGCGCAAGGTGTATGATGCTTTGACGGGGCCGCTATCCGTTCGTGCGCCCGAAGAGCCGGGCCCCTATCACGACAATTCCATGACATCGACCAGCACATTCATCGGCGTCATGGGCAGTGAACTGATCGGCACCGACCCGTATGACGAGAATGCCTGGTCGGGAATTAGTCGACACTTCTTCACCGAATGCAGCGCGCAGGGTATCTTGCATCGTGCCTTTGGAGTCGAGGTCAACCGGGTCTTGCGCGCCGCGCTCATGCTGCGCAATTTCTCTCCTGAACGTGATGTGTGGCGACGCAAGTTCTATCTTGACACCACTTATTACGACCTTCTCAGCAGGAAGATCGCGCGCAATCTGAGCGCGAGCGACCGCCATTATGACGTGCTGCAGATCGGCGGGATCTACCGCTTGCGTCCCATGCTCGCTCCAGGCCGCCGCTTGTTCTCGTATCACGATGCGAACCTCGCACAGGCGATGCGTGCTCCCCACTTCACGAAAGACCTCACACAAAAGCGTCTGTCCCGCGCGCTTGGCTATGAGCGCAGCGTATACGAGAGCATAGACATCATCTTCACGATGAGCGACTACCTGGCGAGTACGTTTGTCGAGTGTTTCGGCGTTGAGGCGCGGCGCGTCAGAACAATAGGTGCGGGTATCAACCTCGACGCACTGCCCGCTGCTGCGCCGGACAAGGAATACGGCAGCAAGAAACTGCTGTTCGTGGGTGTAGACTTCAAGCGCAAGGGCGGAGTGCAGCTGTTACAGGCGTTCCAAACCGTGAGGAGAGCGCACCCGACTGCCGAACTGTATGTGGTAGGACCACGCGCCCTAACGATCCCCGGAGAACTATCCCCGGGAGTCGTGTCCGTGGGGTTTCTTTCCAAGCGGAATCCAGCCCATATGCAGCGGTTCGCACGGATCCTCGCAGCCTCAAGCCTGTTCGTGATGCCGTCGCTGTATGAGCCTTTCGGCATCGCACCGCTTGAAGCCATGGCGCATTCGATACCTGCTGTACTGACCAATGATTGGGCGTTTCCCGAGATGGTTACGCCTGGCATCAACGGGGAGTTGGTGAAGGCGGGAGATACTGAAGATCTCGCCAACAAGCTTATCGCACTCCTGTGCGATCCTGACAAGTTGCGCGCTATGGGAGCTGCGGGCCGAGCGTTGGTCGCGGACAGGTTCACATGGCCAGCCGTGGTGGGCAGACTTCGGAACGAACTCATGCGCTCACAGCAGCCGGCTTTAGATGAGCCAGTCAGCGTGCGATGATCGATTGCTCGCAATCTTCTCCGTGGCTCAGTGGTCCCGAAGCGTGTGCAGACGCGCTCTGAGCTCTGCAATCCGCTCGCCCATGTAACGTTCGTTCGTTCCAATCCAGTCTCTTACTTTGCTGATCAGCTCATCCCTCTGTGAATGCGCCTGTTGAACGGTTTCCATGATGGAATCCGTGGTGTTGTCAGTTAACACAGCTGCCCGGCCGAAGTAGTCCGTCAGCGCTCGGCTCCTAGAGAGCACCAGAGGTTTTTCGAGCGCCAAGGCCTCGTATGCGCCGCATACGAGACAGTCTTCCAGTTTCGTCAAGTCGATCACTACCGAACAGGATCGCAGATATGCATGGTACTTGTCCTCCGACACATATCCGAGGAAACGCACCCATGGATATTCGCGCGGATCAATGTGGGCTTTTCGATAGTTGCCGGACACGAAGAGCACATAACCGCGCTCCACTAACCGCGAGAATGCTGCGAATACGGCCTCGTAAGGTTCGTCATCAGCGAACGAGCACACCAACAAGGCTGACCTTTGCGGCAAGGAGATCGTGGGGGAATTGTCCAGCGTCAGGCGTGGCAGCGGGTCTGGGCAGACGTAAGTGCGGCAGCCTTGCTCAGCCAGATATGTGGCATGCGCGTCATTCGTCACGATGACCAGATCAACCTTCGAGTTGTGAAAATCAAGTAGCTTCTGCACCACGCGATTACCATGCATCGCCCGAACGCCCAGGTAGTGGGCGTCGGATACCAGCACGAAGTGGTAGCATCGGCGCAGCGCTAACAACAGGAAACCAAGAACCAAGGATGGGTTGGTGGCAATGACAATTTCAGGCCGAGTGCTGCGGATCGCAGTCACCGTCCTCATGATGCATTTGACGTACCGCCGGATGCGGCTACCACCGCTGCAGATCTCGAGCAAATCTACCGCCAGGCGTTGGACGAGCGTTCGGGTTCGAAGATGTCGATCCCAGTCTACCCATAGGACCTGGCTCCCTGCTCGCGTCATAACTCACAGGACCCCTGTCATCGACGAGCCCGAATTGCGACGTTGCGCTCGATTGCCAATGCCCAGGACCGGGAAACCTCGGAGCCGGACACTTTATGAATGGTCTTCAGGCCACTCTCTCTGAACCAGCTCGCCACCTCGTCGAAATTGTGCCGATGGGCAAAAAGCGGCGTCAACCTGTCGCGCGCAGCGTGCAGTGCCTCCCGCGGTGAATACACTGAGCCATGTGTAGCAGAACGTTTTCCTAACACACTGGCAATCTGATACAGGGGAATCAGCGGCAACAGAGTCGCGGTGGCAATAGGCGATGGCAACCTTGAAATCAGCGGCCGCGTCACCTTCTCGACGGCGAACGCGAGTTGTCGCAGCCGGGAGATGCGCACGTCGTCGTACCCGTATAGCCAGACATACAAGCTGCCGGTCGGATGCACAAGCTCCGCTGCGCGGCGAACACCCTCGCGGGTGCTCCAGGTATGGTGAAGTACACCATGGCTGTAGACGAAATCGAACGTCTGAGGTGCGAACGGCGCGGAAAAAATTGATGCCTGAACAAAATGGACGTGCGGATTTGACTTAAAGTGGGCAGCAGCCCGGAACACCGAGGTGCTGACGTCCATTCCCCAGGCCTCAGCACCCAGCCCAACAGAGGCCTCGTTGGTCAGTACTCCGAGACCGCAACCTATCTCGCAGAAGCGTTTTCCGGAAAGTTCCCCATCCTTGAGCCCGCACTCGCCGCGGAATGTCTGCAGGCGATCAGCAGTGGGGGCCGTCCAGAGCGTCGGGCCATACTTGTATGCTTTCCATTCGGTTGAGAAGGTCGCGCCAACGTACTTCTCGCCCCGGGGTGCTTGGTCGGCAGAAAGATGAAATCCGCCGTTCAGCAGTTCGCGCCTCAGCGATGCCGGCCAGGTGCCATGAGCGACTTCCGCTAGGCGGGTCTTGTACGAGAGCAGTAGAGGCACCCCACCGAGGATTGGAAACAGACGTTTGCACGTTGTGCAGCACAGTGCGCCGTCCTCGATCCAGCGATCCGATGCGCCAGGCGCTGGTGGCCGACCAGACGCGGATTCAAGACTGCCAAGACGTTCGTCGCGAATCACCTTCGAGGTAAAACGCGCGCGGCATCTGGGGCAAGCCAGAGTTGCTACCGCATGCTCCCACATCAGCCACTACCTGTGGTCCTGATGTTTTCCACCGACAGCGCCTGCAAGTGATGCCGCGAAGGTGGCGTCGGGCCAGCTTCTTCTCTGGCGCGCTTTCGCTGTGCCGCGTGCCATAGTTGAAACATCAGCAGCGAAAAGAGCAGTTTGCTGTGCTTGCGCGCGCCGGATAGGTGCTCGCGCTTCAGCCGCTCGACCTCGTCAGGATCGAAAATGCCTGCCGAGCCTAGCGCGCCGCCCGTAACAGTGTCCTGCAGCATTCCCTTGAGCGGCCCACGAAGCCAGCGCCCCATGGGTGCCTCAAAGCCCTGCTTGCGGTGCCTGATCACGCTCTCCGGCAACCATCTACGGGCAACCTCCTTGAGAATGTGCTTCTGCTCGAGTCCGCGTATTTTGAGGCTGTCGGGGATCGTCATGGCCTCCTCTACCAGACGGTGGTCGAGATACGGCACGCGCAGCTCGAGGGAATGCCACATGCTCAGCCGGTCGGTGAGTGTGAGGATGTCATCCGGCAGGTAGCAGCACAGGTCGGTCTTGAGCGCCCGATCGACGCTTGTTCCGTGTCGAAATCCATCGAAGGTCGCACTGAGCATCGCTGCCGTCGATGCAGCATCGATGCGTTCCGCGACGTCCTTGAGATACAGTCGCGAGCGCTCGGCCGCCGGAAGGGTGGTCATCGAATCCTGGTAGCGGCCCGAGGCCGACAGCGAGGAGGCCCGCGAGAATCGCTTCAGGTGATCGATCCGATCACTTGAGTTTTTGGGTTCGGGAAGCCGGCGAACGAGAGGATCGATGAGCCGTTCACGGAGCCAGCGCGGCACGTGGCCGTATGCATCTCCGACGCGCAGCCCTAAGTAGCGACGGTAGCCGCCGAAGAGCTCATCCCCGCCAAGGCCGGTGAGCGCGACCTTAACGAAGCGCGCTGCTTCCTGGCTCACATAATAGCTGGGGATCACGGAGTCGTCCGAGAACGGTTCATCGAATGCGGCCACGATGTCCTCGATGATGTCGGTGACGTGCGGCTCGACGTTGATCTCGTGATGATTGAGCCGGTAGCGCTGCACGAGCATGCGCGCATAGACGCGCTCGTCGATGAACGAGGAGCCGGAATCCCCAAAACCCACCGTGAACGTCTCGACGGGCCGCTCACTCGCCGCGGCCATCATCGCCACCATGAGCCCGCTGTCGATGCCGCCGGAGAGAAATGCCCCGACCGGAACGTCGCTCACGAGGTGTGACTGCATCGCGCGCTGCAGGGCGCTCTCCACGCGCGTGACCCATTCGCCCTGCGTCCGGGGAACGACTGCCACATCCGGAACCTGCCAGAAGGTGCGCCCGCTCATCTCCCCTGCCGGCCCTATGGTAACGGTCGTGGCAGGCGGAACTTTCCGGACCGCCCGATAGATGCTGTGTGGCGCCGGAATGAAGGTGTATGCGAGGAACAGGTCCAACGCCTGCCAATCGAGGTCCGTCGGCACGAGCCCCGTCGCCAGCAGCGACTTAATTTCGGAGCCGAACAGCACGCCGCCTGCGAGGCGTGCAACGAATAGCGGCTTGATCCCCAAGCGGTCGCGTGCCAGCAGCAGCGTCTCCCGGCGGGCGTCCCACAACGCGAACGCGAACATGCCCTCGAGCTCGCGCACCAGCTCCGCACCGCGCTCCTCATAGAGATGCACGATTACTTCGGTGTCGGAGTTGGTACGAAACTCGTGACCACGTGCCAACAGCCGCTCGCGCAAAGCCCTGAAGTTGTAGATCTCACCGTTGAACACCACGGCGACCGAGCGGTCCTCGTTGTACAGGGGTTGCGCACCGCCGGCGACGTCGATGATGGCGAGGCGCCGCATGGCGAGGCCAACGCCGCCTGAAAGCAGGGATCCCTCCCCGTCCGGCCCGCGCCGCGCGATGACGTCGTTCATCGCATGTAGGATTGCGGACGACCAGCCTGCATAGGACACGAAACCGCAGATGCCGCACATGGCAATCAGATCCTGCCCAGCGGTGTTGCGCGGACGTTGCGCACCGCCGTCGGGACGCGGCCCCTCACCGGCGCTCGCCCGGCGCCGCGCCCACCAGAGCTGCGGCGCGCCCGACCGGCAGCAAGTGCAGCTGCGTCGTCACGGGATGTGTCCGGCGCTAACTTGATAGCCAAGCGTGCGGTCACGACCGTCAGACCGCCGTAGAAATACCAGTACGGCTCCGAGAGCCCGTACGCCGCAAAGCTGTAGAAAAGGTCGACGGCCACTACGACCACCAGTGAGCGGGCAACGGCGCGCAGAAACTGCAGTCGCTCATCGCCAGTGCCGACCGCACTGGTAATCCGTTGGGCGACCTGACTCGCACGTATAAAGCTCCAGATGAGCGCCAGCAGCAACGCGAGGCCGACGTAACCCAACTCCTGGGCAGTCTCAGTATAGAGATCGTGTGAAATAAGCCAGTTTTTGCTGAAGTGGGCGTTAGCTTCGGCCGAGGTGCCCAGTCCATGCCCGAACAGCGGGCGGCGAAGGGTAACCTTGAAATCGCTGATGACGCCCGCGATCCGCCCCTGCGCCGTACCCGCTCCGGGCGCGGTACTCGAGACGATCGAGCGGTAACGATCCTTCTCCTGCCCGGTCAGCAGTGATAGCGCCACGATTGCCCCCAACACGGCGACCGCCAGCCACGCCGCGCGGTGCTTGCTGCGCCAGATGACAACCACGACCAGGAACAGGAAACCGAGAAAGCTAGACCGCGATGCACTCAATACGAGCGCGTAGCACATTGCACATGCTGCTGCGCCCCAGAGGACTCGTCGCACGGGCGTGTCAGGTCGGCAGAGAAACTGCAGCAGGGGTAGTGTCATGATTATCACGAATCCGAGGCCGTTCGCGTTGATGACGTCCCAGGGAGAACCCGAAAGGCGATCGATGGACTCCCAGTTACCCACCGAGGCGCGACCACCCCAGTAGCCCGACGTCACGTGCATGGCGAGCGGCTCGAGCACGCGAAACAACTGCGTGAATACATATACCGCCAGCAGCCACTTGAGCTTGCGGGTCGAGTCGACGGTGGCGATCACGAAGAAAAAAAAGCAGATCGACTTCGCGAACGTCTCGAGGTTGTGCAGCACACTGCCCGGCCATTCGACGAATGGCAGAGTGACGAAGATGTAAGCGACGAGAATCCAGAGCCGAAGGGTAGCTGGCTCCATCTGTTCGGGGAGTGCCCCCGCCGGTCTTCCACGCGCTTGGCGCCTGGGTCGCGCGAATGCGATAGCCAGCGCCGTGGCGCTGGCAAGCAGCAGGTCGAAGTGGATCACCCCGAGCAGCCCCACGCGTTGCGTGAGATGCAGGAAGTAGCTGACGATAAACATGCAGAACAGCACGAAGGCGACGTTGCGCGTCTCTTGCTCGTCGCTGAACTTGGCGGTCCGGCGGAGTTGTGGAATTCTCATGTCTGCATTATGTCAGGCAGCGCCGCGCTCGCCGATGCACTTACACCGGCGTGCCGCGCGTCGCACGGCGATTCACGACTCTATTCGTTTCACATATCACCCGATACACGTCCAGGTACCGCTCCGCCATTCTTGCACTGCTGTGCGGCTGCGCGGTCGCTTCTTGCGTGTCACGCGGATCGTCCACGCGGTGCGGGCCGGCGGCGCATAAGCGCAGTAATCCTGCGGCCAGCGCGCCAACATCATTAGGTGGAATCAACAGCCCATGCCGACCGTCCGCGAGTATGTTCGGGACCGCACCCACGGCTGTCGCGAGGATCGGCACGTGCCACTGCATGGCCTCCAGTAACACCAGTGGTAAACCCTCGGTGAGAGAGCTCATGACAAACCCGCATGCGTGCTCCAACAGCCTATCGGCGCCGTCCACGTAACCCGCAAGCCGCGCGGTGCCCGCAAGGCCGAGAGCCACGATGCGCTGAGCCAGTCGCGCGCGCTCTGACCCCTCGCCGACAATCAAGAGCTGCCACTCGGCGGCGCCTCGCGAACGAGCTTGCGCGAACGCCTCGAGCAATGACACAAATCCCTTCTCCGGAGACAGTCGACCGATCGCAACCAGGGTCGGTCGTCTGGCGAGGAACTCGATAAGCTCCGGCGGCAGGGAAGCCGCCCCTGCCGCCGCCAGGTCGGCAAGCCGCTGCGCGAGTGGTGGGATGCCGTTCTCAATGACCCGCCGCCGCGTGGGTGGAATATGTCGCAACACGGGAAGCTGCAACATGCATCGCGCGACGACCACCACGGCATCGATGTTGCGCAGTGACAGCCGATCCAACTGCTCGTAAAGCCATAACGCGCTTAGCACACGTGGCGCCGTCCAGCCGTGCAACGTCGTGAGCATCGGACCGCGCAAGCGCCTGGGCAGCGGTCCTAGAAGGATGTTAGGCTTGTAGCCGTGCGAGTGGATCACGTCGGGTGCCACGGCGCGCACGGTGCGCAGCAAAGACACGATGACCCCGGGTGTTGGCCGTGGCGCGACCCTGATCGGCACGACCTGCAGTCCGCGCAGGCGTGCCAGGGCTTCGAACGGCGTCTCGCCGGTGCCTGGATCGCGAATGCTCCCTACGAAGGACTCGTGCCCCCCCTGCTGCTGCTCACGGGCCAGATACAATAGAATGGACTCGGCGCCATAAATCCCCTCGCTGTGAATGAGATGAAGAACCCGCATTGCGTCACGACTTGAGGGTTCCGGACTCATGACTTGGAAGCGATGCAAAGCTCTCATCGCATCCGACCTCTGGCGTCACGCTGGTCGCGCCGGCCGCGGCACGTTGTGGAGGCATTTCTTCGTGACGCCGGGTTTCCGCTACGCTGTTTTGCTGCGTGTCTACGCCTGGTCCCGTACGAAGGGCTGGTGCAGCCTGGGTTTGCGCCAGCTGATCGTGGTGCTGCTGTATCGCAACTCCATTCGTCTCGGCATCGACGTTTCGCGGGATGCGCGCATCGGCAGCGGCTTCTATATCGGCCACTTCGGCGGGATCTTCGTGCCCGGGGGCGCCGTCATCGGCGACAACTGCAACCTCTCGCACGATGTGACCTTGGCAGAGTTGAATAGCGGCCCGAGGAGAGGCTGCCCTATCGTCGGCAACAGTGTCTATATCGCCCCGGGAGCCAAGATCATCGGGCGTGTTCAGATTGGGGATAATGCGGCGGTGGCCGCAAACGCCGTGGTCGTGAACGATGTCGCCCCCCATACCACTGTCAGCGGGATCCCAGCGCGCCCGATTTCCCACACGGGCTCCGCAGAATACGTGAACCGCACCGATTACCCTCCCGTGCCCGCCGAGTGATAGCGAGGTCAGCAGCGTGCTCATATGGGCTCACGGGTCGTGATGAATGAGCGCAATATCGCCCGCCAGGCGGGCCAGTACCCCGGCTGGTAGGACAACGCACGCAGGTAATCGCGCAGAGCACTTACCCTGTCCCGCCCGCGCCATAGCGTGACGTCACCCCGCCCTGTGTAGGTGTGGGCCCAGGCTCGGCGCACCACCGTGCCGTCGACAGCATCGGGATTTTTGGCGAGGAAATTCTGCATGGTGCGGATCCCGGTCTCGTAGCGGGCGCGATAATCCTTCGACATCTGCCCCCCCCAGATGCGGTAGCGGATCGGGGGCTCCGCGATAAAATCGAACTGATAGTGCGGGGAGAGACGCAACCACATTTCGTAGTCCTCACCGGTGCGCAGACTCACATCGAATCCCCCAAAACGCTCGAAACACTCGCGCCGTACGACGGCCGACGAAGCGGGCACGAAATTCTCGATCAGCAGCGCGCCGCTGACCCAGCCCCGGTGCATGTGCGTCACGTTCTTCGGCAATGCATTTCCTTCGCGGTCCATCTTTTCGAAGTCAGAATAGACCACGCCGACTTCGGGTCGGCCCGCAAAGCGCTGCATCTGCCGCGAGAGCTTCTCTGGCAGCCAAATATCGTCGGCGTCGAGAAGCGCTATGAAGGGTCCGTGGCTGAGAGCAATACCCTGATTGCGGGAGTGCGACAGCCCGCTGTTCGCCTGTCGGTGCACGTGCACACGCGGATCGCGCTCCCACTGCCTCACTACCTCCGCGGTATTGTCGGTCGAGCCGTCGTCAACGATGTGCACCTCGAGGTTTGCGTAAGACTGCCGCAGCGCCGACTCCACCGCCTGGGGCAGGAAGTTGGCCATGTTGTAACTCGGGACGATGACTGAGACCAGATCGCTCACGGCAGTCATGGCAGCGCGCGCTTTCAGATCCTGCAGATCGAAAAACGGTACTTGCCGTTGCGCTCCTGTGGGATGCGCTCAACGTACTCGATGCGGGTATCGATACCGGGCCCGAAAACGGAACTAAACTCGGCCAGCAGCGCCTGCTCGGACGCGGAGCTGAAATCCGACGCACGCACCACGTTCAGCACGATCTGGTCGACCGCTGGTTGCACCACCTGCATCTGCTCCAGGCCTGCGATTGCAGTCAACGTGCGCTCCACCAGTGATATGCCGGCCACCATCGAGCCGTCGCGACGCTTAAGATAGTCGGCCACGCGTCCCGTGACGCGCTCCATCAGGGGCAGGCCGCGTCCGCAGGAGCAGCGCCGGTCGCTCGGCACGCCGACATCACCAATCTGGTAGCGGATGAGCGGCATACCGCGATTGAAGAGATCCGTGATGATAATCGCTCCCTCTTCCCCAGGGGCCGCGGCGGTGCCGTCCTCGCGCACAAACTCGATGTACAGGTGTTCGATGTTGAGATGGAGTCCCTGATGCTGCTCGCACTCGCTCGCGATCAGCGCGGTCTCCTCCGAGCCGTAGCGATCGAACACCTTGCAGGCAAAAGCCGTCTCGATCAGCGCCCGCTCGTTCGCCAGCAGCATCATGGAGGTGGAGATAATCCCGCGTGGCCGCAAGTCGTGGATGCGGTGATCGATCACATAGCGGGCCAGCATGTATAGTGAATGTGAGTGTCCGAAGAGAATCTCCGGCTTTCCCCGCCGCCAGCGCCTGATGAACTCCGCAATGGAACGATCGTTGAAATCGAGCGTGTCGAGGTAAATGAAGCGGTCGACAAGCAGTGCCCGGATGCGGTGTTTGAGCGCCCTCGGCAGCGGTGGATTACCCCATAGAGAGGCGATCTTCATCCCGTGGAAGCACCCCGCCCATTGATTTGAGCGCAGCGTGTCCGCTGTGCGCGGATTGATCCACTCGGGATCGAAGTACACCGCGAGCGCCACGCCGGTCGAGCCGCCGGTGCGGTGCTCGAGCAGCGCGCTGCGCGGGAATTCCCGCGACAGGAGCTCATCAGTCCTGCTGCGGATGATGGCCTTGGTGAGGAGCGGCAGAGCCTCGAACTCGGCCCGCGTGAAATTCGCCGGATCGAAGCCGTGCTCGGCGAACAGCCGCTCATAGTAGGGCGAGTGCGCCGCTGCGTAGCGCAGGATCAGCCCGAGGCGCTCACGCTGGCGCGCCAGCAGCACCTCCTCTGGCAGCCATTGCGAGCGCTCGAGCTCGCGCAGGTCACGGAGCTGATGCCTGCGGTCCTTCAGCTCCCCCAGCGGGTAGAACACGTGCCGCGACAGCCAGCTCATCAGTGCCATGGTTCATCCCGGACGGCGTTCAGCCGGCGCGCGGCTGCCACACTGCCTGCTTGTCACCGCGCATGAACCGGCCGAAGGCCACGGCAGAGGCCCAGTTGAGCAGTAGAAAATAATAACAATAGCGCGTCAGGGAAAACGCCCGCAATCGCTCGGGTCCCAGCGTCGCACCGAGCGCCAGCACCGCCGCGACCCCCTCGGCGACGGTGAGCTCGAGATACGGCCAGCCGCGTGGCACGAGCAGCCAGCTGCATACCACCGCCACTGCGAGCGGTGCAAAGCTTAGGTAGCGCAGCAGCTTGTGGGACGCGAGCTGCCAGCTGAAGAGCGGAAACCGCAACGGATTCAGCAGCGCGCGCTTATCCCAGAGCGCCCAGAGGGCGCGCAGTGCCACTCGAACGCGCATGCGGTACTCTGCCGACTCGTTCGTCAGCGTTTCCTCTTCCAGCACTGCCTGCGGCACGTACACCACGCGGCGGCCCTGCTCGACCACGGATAGTGGCAGCACGAAATCGGGCAGCTGGTCATCGCGCATCGGCCGGTACAGCGAGCGCCGGATCGCGTCCACTGCACCGTCTGCACCGACGACCGAGCCGACGGCCGACTCGTAGCTGCGCAAAACGTTTTCGTAAGCCATGTAGGCCGTGCAGCCGTCTCCTACTAACGAGCCGTGCGGGTCCACGTACAACATGCGGCCCGATGCGTAGCCGACCTCAGGGTCGGCGAAAATCTCCACCAGGCGACGCACCGTGTCCGGCCGGTACCTGGAGTTCGCGTCGGAAAACACGATGAGCTCGCCCCGGGCACGCGCCACCAGGCCGTTGAGCGCAGCGGTCTTGCCGCTGCGCGGTTCCTGCCGCAGGTAGCTCACGCGCGACTCCTGCGATGCGAGCTGCTTCAGCACATCGTCCGTGCCGTCGGTAGAGCCGTCCGATACCACCATGACGTCGAGCAGCGTCGCCGGATAGTCCTGCGTGAGCTTGTTGCGCACCGTCGCCGCAATGTGCGAAGCCTCGTTGTAGGCCGAGATTACGACCGTCACGGTGGGCGTGATCGCTCCGCCGCGGACCGGACGCGGACGTACTGCCTTCAGCAGCGCGATACAGAGCGGATAGCCCACATACGGGTACAGCCCGACGACCAGACAGGTCCAGAAGAGCGTTTCGAGCGAAACAAGCATGCCTAGGCGCTCACCGCAGCGTCGGCGGTGCGCTCATCGGCGCGACCGGCTGGAGCGCCGGAGCGCCTTCAGCCTGCGCGGTTCCCGGGGTCGGTGCCGTCAACGCATAGTACCCGAACACGCCGATCTGATTGTTGGTATACCCATGCGGTGATATTTCGCCGTAGGCATAGACGAAGCGCAGCCGCACGCGGGCCCCGAGTTGCCAATACAGACTCATAAGCGCGCTGATCGTGTTCGATGCCTCGGTCTGGCCGCCATAGTAACCACGCAAATAGGAAGCGCCGATCTCCCATTTGAGCGCCGGGCTCAGCTGTCGGTCAAATAACGCGCCGACCACCTTCTGATTGCTATTGTTGACTGTTGAGGCGCCCTGGTAGCGCGTGTTGGCGTCCAGCATTTCGGCCTGGAAGGAGGTACGGTCGTACTGGAACCGATAGGTCGCACCGTAAGTGGTGTACGTGAATGGCTCTCCCGTAACGATCTGATTCCCGAGGGTGCCGCCGACAGGTTGGTCGAAGTACATCCGAAAGAAGTTGGCCGCGTCGCTGAACTGCCTCAGGACGTGCAGCGACACGCGCTGCGTCGGCCGAATCAACCGCGACAGGTTGACCTGCCCGGTCACGCCGCTCGGTGTCTCCTCCTGTGTGCGTCCAACTTCACCGATGACACTCTCTTCGGTCACGATGCTGGTGGTGTGCAGCTTTTGATAACCGCCCGAAACGTCCAGAATGGTGCGGGCGTCTTGCAGCCTGATTCCGCCCATTACTGCGGCCGACGTGAAGTCCGTGTTCTCGACCGTGTCCTTGTACTTCACGTCGTCATAGGTTCCGGACACATATCCGCTCAGGATGCTGGAAACGGCCTGGCTGACCGTGATCATGCCGCCATAGCGATGGTTGTCAACGTTCACGTAAAGGGGTGAGTTCGAGCTGCTGTTGATCAGCGAATAGATGCCGTCAATCTGCACCGTAGTGCGCAGCGTCGGTTTCAGCGTGAAGCGAGGTCCGGTCGTGAAATAGTTGATGGACTCGAGGTTGTCGGGCGTGGGCGGCGCATACTGCGAGATCGTGAGCTGGTTGTAAGTGTCGCGCACGGTCCAGGAGAGGAATCCCGGCACGAACCAATACTGCGCAAAGCCGTCGAGATAACCGAACGGCTGGGTCTTGAAATCCCCCTGAAGGTACTTGACGAGCGAAATGTCCGAGGCGAGCCGGTAATCCAGACGCGGGCCCTCGCGGGAAGTATCGGCCAACAAGCCGATCAAGACGAGCGTGTCGCCCTGAGGGGAAGTGCGCGTTAGAAAGACGTTGTCGTTGTAGAGGACGCCGGCATCAGCCTCGATATAGTTTCCCCCATATGCGTTGCCTGCCCGATTGAAGAAAAGACTCTGGGTCGTGAGCTGGCCGATCTGCGCTACTGCGCGCGAGCATATGAGGGTCAGCAATAGTCCGAGCGTCAGCTGACCACGAGTCGCCCATCCCGTTCCCCCCCGCACGCTCATGTCGGACGACCTTCACCGTGGCTCAAGTGCCACTCGCCTTGCCGCCCGTCGTCACCGAACTGCCATACTGGTAATAGTAACCATGCGGCTGCCGCACGCACTGGTTGAGCACGAGTGAGACCGGCTTTTCTTCTGCGAGCGTCCCGATTGCCTCGAATACGAGATGCTGCGACGTCTGACCGGCACGCACGACGAGGAGGATCTGACCGGCTACCTGAGCAAGCGCCTGGGATTCCGTCGTCAGGAGCAGTGGCGCCGAATCGAATAGCACCAGTCGCGCAGGGTCGTCACTCGCGAGCTGCACCACGATCTGGTGCATCCGGACGCTCGCGAGGAGCTCGGTTGCGTTGTCGCTCGGCCGGCCCGCAGGAAGGAACGAAAGTCCGGGCACCTCGGTGGGCAGCACAAGCGAGGCGACCGAAATCGAGGGGTCCCTGACGACATCCAGCAACCCTGGCTCGTCCTGCACGCCCAGCACCTGGCTCATGCGCGGGTTGACGACGTCACCGTCGATCAGCAGTACGGTCACGTCCTCCTCGAGGCGCATACTGAGGGCGAGATTCAGCGACATGAAGGTTTTGCCTTCGCCAGGTACGGAGCTCGCGATCATCACCAGATTGCCCTGGGGAACCGTCGGCATGCCGCGGCCCAGCGCGCGGTTGATCAGCGGCCGCTTGATCTGCCGGTATTGCTGCGCAAGCTCCCGCTCCTGGTGCGGGGGCGGCAGGAGCCCCGCTGCACGCAGCGCATCCTGGTTGATGGGGATAGTGTGCGCGGGCGTGGCGGTGTCGGCTGCGGCATCGCGGCGGCGCGCGGCTCCCACCGCAGCCAGCGCTTCGAAGGTGCTCTCCTGGCGCGGTGCGGTCGCGGCGCCCGAGGCCTGCAGCCGCTTGATGGCGTTCTCGATGACGCTCACGCGATCAGTCCGTGGAGAAACTGCGATGTCGGGCTCTGGATGAGCAGTACGATCCCGGCGACGAGCACCAGCACCGCGGTCACCGCGGAATAGGCCCACACGGCGCGACGGTCCTGGGCCTTGTGTCGCTCCATCCAGGTCATGCTCACGATGCCGAGCACCGGGAGCTGAGTGACCTCACCGAGCTGGCGGGCAGAGGTGAACACCGGCCGCAACTGATGCAGGAAGTACGCAACTCCGAGCCCCGCCACGACGCCACCGAGCAGCACCACCAGAATCAGACGGGGCCGATCGGGAGATACGGGCGTCGTGGGCACGGTCGGCGGTTCGACCACCTCGAAGCGCACCACCCCATTTGCCTCCGCCTGGTCCGAGAGCTTGGCGCGATTCAAGCGATCGACGAGAGCGTGGTACTGCCCGCGCGTGACATCATAATCACGGTTGAGCCGTGCATACTCCGCCTCGATCTGGGGGGCGGTATTGATCATCTTATGCAGCTCGGCGATCTTGGCTTCCTGATCTTCCACCTGTCGCTTGGCGGTGGCCACCTCGACGTCCGCCTGGCTGAGCTGCAACCGGATTCCCTGGTAGACGGGGTTCTGCCCGAGGCCAGCCGCTGCGATCGCGGCCGGGTCGCCTCGCCGCACGGCGGCGATCTCGACCTGCTGCCGGATCTTCAGGTCCTCGAGCGTGCGGCGCGCGGCGATGACGTCGGGGTGTTTGTCGGTGAAGCGCAGCAGCAGCTCATCGAGGTGCGCCTGGGTGGCGCGGATCTCGCCGGCGGTGTCCGTGACGCCCGTGCCACCAAGCGTAGGACCGCCGAGCGCCGCCGCCTCGCCCGAAAGCTGGCGGTGCAGCTCATCGCGCTTCTGCTCCGCCACCTGCAGGTTGAGACGCAGCTTCTCCAGCTGGTCGTTGTCGTTCTGTAGACGGGTGAAGTAATCGCCCGTGGCCCCCGGCAGGAGCCCTGCATTCTGCTTCTTGAAGTCGGCGAGGCGTGCCTCGGCGGCCTGCAGCCGTTTGTCGTACTCTGCGATCTCCTGCATCAGGAACTGCTGCGCCTGCTCAGCCCCCTCCTGGCTGCCGCCGAGCGAGCTGGACAGGAACAGCCGCAGCAGCTGGTCAACCACGCGATGCGCGATGCGCCGATCCTGATCGGTGTACGTAAGGGTGTAGAGGTCGGCTGGCTGATTTCTCGAGCCGCCACCGTTGCTCTCGACCAGCAGACGCTTGCGCAGACCATCGACCATGCCCTGCTGCTGTGCGGGCGTCGCCGCGGCGTACGCCGGCAGGGCGAGGCGCGCCACCTTCTCGAGCTGCGGCCCGCCGAGCAATGCCTTGTTGACGGCCTCGGCCTCCGCGACGACGATCGGCTCGACGGCGATGCCGTAGGTTACCTGACTAAGGCGCGTGCGCGTATCGATGTAGACGCGCGCCCAGGCGCTGTAGGTGTCGGGGAGCGCGAGCACGACGAGCCAGCCGACGAGGCACACGATCCATGCCACCAGCATGGCGGTCCAGCGGAAGCGCCAGACACCGCGGATCTGCTCGAGAATGAATTCGAGTGCGGCGTGCATGTCAGAACATCGACTGCGGCACGACCAGCATGTCGCCGGGTTTCAACATGACGTTCTGATGGACGTCGCCGCCGTTGACCAGGTTGTCGAGTTTCACGTGGATGACAGTCTCCTTACCGTTTTCGACGCGCACGATGCGGGAGCGGTTACCGGAGGCAAACTGCGTGAGCCCGCCCGCCGCGAGGATCGCATCGAGCACCGTCATGCCCTCACGATAGGGCAGCTCCTGCGGGTGGGCGACCTGGCCCACCACCTTGACCAGACTGAAGGCACTCGCAGCGTTCTTGACGATGATGTTGACCTTCGGCGAGCGCACATACTCCGACAGTACCTTCTCCATGTCACGTGCGAGTTGCGGTGCGGTCTTACCGACCGCGACCATGTCCTCGACCAGCGGTGTCGAGATCTTGCCGTCGGGACGCACCGGCACAGTCACTGACAGCTCGGGATTGCGCCACACGAACACGTCGAGGATATCGCCGGGGCCGATGATGTAATTGCTGTCGGCCGCCTTGGCCGCGGCCTGACTGGGTGTGGGCGTCGGCGCCGCCACGGGTGAGGTCGAGGTGCAACTGGTGATCACCGGAGTTACCGCCAGCCAGCCGGCCAGCACCAGCACGCCCGCACGTCGCATCGCACTTCCTGGATCGAAAACTTGAGCCTATCAGAACTCGAGGGAACTCGGCCCGTTCAGATGTCGGAACTGGCAATCCCCTGTTTGTGGACGGGTCGGCCAGGTGTTTGTTTTTTCTACAGCACCCGGCGGGCGCTGCCAACTTACCGCACCGTCTCTTCGTCGCGACGAAGCTTAGCGGCGCGCCGCTCTCACCGGTGTGAAGGTAATCACAAGCAGTGGTGCCCCGTGAGGCCCTCCCATGGCATGCGGAGCAGATTAAGGTATATGGTCCCCGATCGCTGAACCAGAGATGAACCACCGCTCAGATCGCGCGCGCGCACTGGCAGCGAATTCCAGCAGGGTGCGCCGCGCCGAGGTGCAGTCGGGCCGGCACGCCGCCCGTAGCGCAACGAGGGATGCGGGGGGATTCGACACGAGCGCGTTGACCCCGTACCAGAGCTGCGCCGGGAACGGTGAGGCGAAGTCCCTGCCGGCGCTCTCGTAGCGCCACCAGATCAGGTAGTGGACATGGGGTGATGTCTGCTCGACGACCTCACTCTCGCGGAATGCGCCCGTGGGCGCCGCCACGGTCTTCTCGGGGCCGGGTAGGAGCTCGCGGCCGGTGAGCGAGGTGCCCAAACCGACGAGCTTCGCTCCCTGGCGCTGGCGGAGGTAGCTGACCGAGAATACCTCCACGGTCTCACCCGAGCGGTTGGCGAAGGCAAGGCGCTGCAGCCGGTCCGCGCCCGGAAACACTGGCTGCCAGGAGGAATTGATGTCGAGGAGCGCCGGAACCCACGGCGCACCAGGGTCCGCGGCTGCCGCAAGCGGCGCGGCGGGCCGCATCAGCCGCAGGGCGGCGCTGACGGCGGGTAGTGCCACCAGCATCGCCACCGCGATCGCCAGCCCGGCCGCGTCTCCCCTTGCCGGGGCACGCGCTTCATCCGGCGGCACGGGTGTGGCGGCAGCCGCCGCTGGCTCGGCGGACTCGAAAAGCGCCGCCAGCTTGAAGAAGACGAAGAGCGCCACGGCGAACACGCCCCAACCGAACCAGTAGTGGTTGCGCAGCAGTGAGCTATGCATGTCCGTGAGATACCCTGCCTCGATAACCGCGTACACGCGGATCCAGTTGGCGAGCAGCGCAAGTCCGGCCATGAGTGCGAGGTGCGCGAGCCGGGTTTTCCACCCGTCGCGGCGCAGCTCACCGTGAAGCGCGGCTACGGCGAGGCCGACGATCATGAAGTGCACCCCGCCGCAGCCTTCCTCGACCTCAAAGGTCCCGTTCGGGATGTGGATCAGGTCTCCGCTGATCAGCGCCGGCGGCCCGGTAACGGCGAGCACCACGTGCATGGCCTGCACGGTGAGAGCCTGCAGCGGCACACTGAGCTGCGACCAGGACGGCAGGGCGAAGCCGAATAACAGCACGGGAAAGAGGAGCTGGCGGCCAACCGCCCAGCCGAAGGCGCTCGTCGAGGCCAGCCAGAAGATCGCCGGCAGGATCGTGATGTGCAGATCCTGAACACTCGCGCGGTAGCACACCAGCCAGCAGAGGACGCAGGCGCCCAGCGCCAGAACCGCCAGGGGCTCAACCCGCGTGGGCGCCGCGGCGATCTCCCCTCGCGAGCGGAAGACGAGCGCCACGCACACGGCAAGGATCAGCCAGCCGTGCGTGTAGGTGAGATTCTTGAAGTCGGCCCATTGCTCGATGAGCACGCGGGTGCTCGGCCAGTAGACCAGCGCGACAATCAGGGCGAGAGCGAGTAACGACCAGAGACGTGGCCAGCGCACCATGCGTATAGCGTAACGGACGCGCGTGCACTGTCCCCGTGAATATGAGCACGGCGACCTTCCGGCGGGCGGAACGCGGCTTGAGATCGGCCCTAGCTGATCGTCTTGCTGACGATGTTGGAGAGGGCGCTCTCGACACCGAGGTTGTTCACGGCCTTAACGGCGAAGTACCAGGTGCCCGCCTGCAGATTGTCGATGACATAGGTCTGGAGACCGGTTCCCGAGAGGTTCACCGTCTCGTTGAGCGCCGTCTGGCTCTCGCCATAGTAAATGCGGTATCCGGCGAGATTGGTGAGCGGCTGACCGTTGGTATCGCTGGTTGGCGCATCCCAGGACAGCGTTGCCGAGCCACTGGTAGGCGATGTGCTGGTGGGGGCGGCGGTGCTTGGCGCCGAGACCATGCTGCCCGAGTCAGAGCCGTCGTGACAGCCCGCCAGCGCAAGCCCGACGAGCACCAACACCCATGCCAGTCCCAGTGATTTAAACACGCGAACCTCCGAAAAAGGCGCTCCGCAAGCAAAGCGCACCCTTCATCGGTTCCCCTGGGAGCTGTTGGCCGTGGGCAAGCGAAGATATCCCCGGCGCAGCAGACGACTGAGCTTGTGCAAAGCTCGTGCCGCAGGCTGATTTCGTTTTTATTTCAGGGTGTTACGCGACAGACGCTCAGGTTCTGCCGCCGCCACGCCTGAGATGACGTCGCATTGCACAGACGTTGGAGGCGAAACGGCAACCTAACTTGTCAATAACGCATTGATTTATATGAAATTAGTATTCGTCGCGCCTCGCCGACAAATATGTGGCGGCCGTCACAGCCTGTCACTGTGTGATCGCCCGCAACTTTTGTCTGCGATATGTTGTATCGGGCAGTTGACCCTCCTGAGCATTTGATATTCTTGTGACGTCGTTCACGTCACCGGCTCGGCCCTTGAGTGTGAGCGAATACGTCTGTAGGAGCAGATTTGCAAGGCAATGTTGAAACAACAAACTGCATCACCGGCGCGACGTTTGCTGTAGAGGGTGAGCCGGCCTGCCGCGAGGGCTAGGGATCGGTCGTTGGAGGGTTATTCGATGAAGAAGCTCAGTTGGATTGCTGGATTAGCCAGTATCGCCGCAACGGCGGCGGTGCTGTGTAGCATGCCCGCGGTAGCGGAAGACTTTGACCACGCGGCGCACGACAAGTGGCCGGGGCAGGACAACTACGTGCCGCGTGAGAACAACTACAACACTGGCTGGGGTAGCCATCAGGACACGTCGGGCGTACCCGAGCCAGGCACGTTGGCGTTGCTCGCGCTCGGTGCAGGCGGCCTCGGCCTTGCGGCCCGACGGCGGAAACCCAAGGCCTGAGGGCATCCTGCGCTGGATGAAGTGATGCAATAGGAACGGCTCCTGCGAAGGGGCCGTTCTTATCTGCAGGACAAGCGCTGATCTCTACGCCTCGAGCGTGGGCTGCGCGCTGTGTCAGCACGGAACGCTAACTCCTCCAACAGGACACACGCGCTTGCCTCACGCACAACACTCCCGGATCTACTCGGCAACTGCTGAATCCGCCGCCACAACGGCGGCGGATGCCGTCCGTTACAGCCCCCAGTCGCTCAGTTTCGACCGCGTCGCGGTAGCACCTGCGGTACGCCAGGTGAACGCGTTCACCGTCGATGTCGAAGATTACTTTCATGTCGCGGCGCTGAGCTCCGTCATCAGTCGCGACAGCTGGGCGAGCCGCGAGTACCGCGTCGAGGCGAACACCGAGCGGCTGCTCGGTGTGCTTGCCGAGCGCGGTGTGCACGGGACGTTCTTCGTGCTCGGCTGGGTCGCCGAACGATCACCGGGACTCGTGCTGCGCATCGCCGCCGCGGGCCACGAGGTCGCCTGTCACGGCTATGCGCATCAGCTCGTGTACCGCCAGGCCGAGAAAGAGTTTCGCGAGGAGACGGTCCGCTCCAAGGAATGCCTCGAGAACCTCATCGGGCAGCCCGTGCTCGGTTATCGCGCTGCGAGTTTCTCGGTGACGCCCGCATCGCTTTGGGCGCTCGACGTGCTCATCGATCTGGGTTTCCACTACGACTCTTCGGTGTTTCCAATCCATCACGACATCTACGGGCTGCCGGGCGCGGCGCCCGAGCCCAATCGACTGCAGGCCCCGTCCGGGCGCACGCTGGTCGAGTTCCCGATATCCGCGGCCAGGTTCTACGGGCTGCCGGTTCCGGTCTCGGGCGGAGGCTA
>Ga0187778_10000670_pt1 | contig 24381 bp, 22 predicted proteins | sample 1015_Q2_SP5_20_M_FD_132418 | JGI IMG/M metagenome (GOLD analysis project Ga0187778, IMG submission 132418) | Tropical peat soil microbial communities from peatlands in Department of Meta, Colombia - 1015_Q2_SP5_20_MG | ecosystem: Environmental > Terrestrial > Soil > Wetlands > Peat | place... | reverse complement strand
TTCCGGGTGGCCGACTGCGAGGGGTACGTGACCGTCGGCGAGTACGAGGACGGTCGGCCGGGCGAGGTGTTCATCAAGGTCTCCAAGCAGGGCTCGACCCTGGCCGGGATCATGGACGCCTTCTCCATCTCGGTGAGCCTCGGGCTCCAGCACGGCGTGCCGCTGGCCACCTACGTCCAGAAGTACTCCAACATGCGCTTCGAGCCGGCCGGGATCACCGACGATCCCGACCTGCGCATCGCCACCAGCCTCCTCGACTACATCTTCCGGCGCCTGGCCCTCGACTACATGACCCGCGAGGAGCGCGAGGACCTCGGCGTGCTGTCGACGGCCGAGCGCATGCAGCCCACGCTGCCCGGGGTGGAAGAGGCCGCCACCGTCGCACAGGAGCTGGTGGAGGACGCCGGCGTGAGCTCGGTGCCGCCGACGGGTGCCGGCCGGCGCGTCACGCCCTCGGCGGGGGATGGGGCGCCGATCGCCCGCCCGGCGCAGCGCGACGCGCCGCTGTGCTACCAGTGCGGCATGGTCATGCAGCGGGCCGGCTCCTGCTACGTGTGCGCGAGCTGCGGGACGACCAGCGGCTGCTCCTGATGTTGGCGGCCGGGGAATGTCCTGCGTAGCCAGCCACGAATGTCCAGGTTTCGGCCACGAATGTCCGGATTTCCGCCAGGCGGACATTCCGCCGCCCGCCGCTCGCAGTCACGTCGACAAGGCCACCGATACAACCCTCTCTTAGCCTCTCCTTTGTGTCCGAAGCCGCCGACCCACCGCCTACCCCTGTGACAGGCGTCATTGACGATTCCCAGTTCCCGCCGACACCACATCTTGAGCGGCTTTACGGAGAGGTGAAGGCTCGCCTTGATCTCCAGCGCGCCGAGCTCGACGACCTTCAGCGGATCGTGGCCATTGTCCTAGCGGCTGGCGGAGTCGTGCTTGGCTTTGCCGGCTCTCAGTTCCCCGGGCCGCATGGCAGTCACGTGAAGTTCTGGCTCTTCGTCGCCGCGATCGTTGTCCTGACCCTCGACATTGTTGCCGGTGGGGCCGCGTTGTGGCCGAGGGGCGAAAAGACGACTGCCCAGCCAGGGCCCCTCGTCGACGGCTATCTGCCCGTCGCGACAAACGTCATGCTCTACGACTTGATTACCGCTGCCCGTGAGGCGTTCGAGATCAACGAATCCGTCGGACCCTGGCGGTTGCGAAGCGACCTCGTGCGCCTGCAGTTGCTCGGACTCGGCGGCGGAGCGGTGCTGCTGGCCGCCGGCGTTCTAGCCCCGCACCTATAGGATGGATGTGATGGCCGACCCCGAACGTTCCGAGCCCCCGGCAGAACGGCCCCGACCCGCCGCGCAGCCGGTCTATCCGGTGCCTCCTGAGCGCCCAGTGAACGAGGGCCTCATCGGCGAGGTCCAGAAGGGCCAGAAGCCGCCCGCTGAAACGCGCTGACCTCAGGTCTCGCCCGAGCGTCGCCCGCCCATTCCTGATCGGACGCCCCGCCCGCGACGCGCTGGGTGTCCAACTGACCGTTAGATGGACATGCATGGCCGTCCACACGTGAGGCGGGCCAACCGCTGGCCGATCCCTGAGGCGTCAGGGTCCGACCGCCGGGCCCGGGGATGACACCGTAGGGCCTGCACCAGGTGTGACACACCCCCTCGCTACCCTGGTGGTGATCACGGCGAGGGCAGGGGTACTGCGCCGGAGGAGCCGCGGTCCACGGTGAGGTCCCATGCCCGAAGACGAGGTCATCCCCCAGGTTGGCAACGCCCCTGACCCGGTCGCGCCCGGCGGGGGCCCGGCGGCGGGGGGGACGGCCAGAGACGCCCGGATGGCCCTGAGCTACCTGGTCGCCGAACGCACCGACGATTACGTCGCCGTCATGGACGTCCTCGAGGCCTCGGTCTCCGAGCTCTCCCCGGTCGAGATCACCCGGGAGCTGGCCGAGGCGGGCCACTCCATTCCGGAGCCGGTGGTCGAGGACCGGCTCGACGCCCTGCGCCAGTGGGGTGTGGTCCATGCCACCGACGACCCCTCGAAGATCCTCCGCCACAGTGACCTGCTCTCCAGGAACTGGCGGTACTCCCCGACGGCCGTGGGCCGGCAGGTGCAGCGCTTCTTCCACGCGGTGCTTGCCGGAACGCCGACGGTGCGCGAGATCCCGCTGGCGGGGCTCAACCGCGTGATCCGCGCCCTCGAGTCCCTGCGCGACGGGACGGCGGACGACCCCGTCGAGGCGACGCGCACCATCTTCGTGAGCCACGACGATCTCGACGCGGCCCTGGTCAGTGCCGAGGACACCCTGGCGGGCCTGGCCGACCGTTACGACCTCGACGACGCCGACACGGCCGAGCTGCGCAGCCTGCTGGTCGACTACGCGACCCGCGTCGCGGCCGAGCTGGAGGACGGGGCGGCGATCGCCGCCCACCACCTCGCCGCCCTCCGGAGCCGGTTCGATGCGCTGGCCCAGGGAGCCGTGGCCGCCTCCGAGGCCCGCACCCTGATCGAGCGGGGCGCGCTCATCCCGGCGAAGGGCGGTCGGGTCGAGGACTGGGTGGGACTCTGCGCCTGGTTCGATCCCGCCACGGGACGAGCAGCCCGTTTCTCGATGCGCCTGGTGCGTGCCCTGCCCGGGATGCACACCAACCTGCGCCGCCTGCACACCTCGACCGGCGCCGCCACCAGCCGGACGCGGGCCCTCACACTGGCGGCCGCGTGCGGGAACCGCCAGTACGCCGCCGCTCTCACCCTCGCCGCACTTGGCGACCACTCGTGGCGCAAGCTCTCGATCGCCGCCGACGACGAGGAGCTCCCACGCATCCCGTCGTGGCACAGCGGGCCCCAGGTGGACGTCCCCGACCTGCTCCGCCTCACCGGCCGCGCCGGTCCGCGAGGCAAGATCCCCGCCGCCCGCAGCGACGCGGACGCACGCGACGCGGTCGCACGACGCCGCGCCGAGGAAGCCGCCGCCCGCGCCCGGGCAGAGGCCGAGGTGCTCGCGTCGGCCCCCGACGCGGTGTTGTCGGCACCGGCGGCACGAGTGGCCATGGACGTGTTGATGGCGGCGGTGCGACGCAGCGCCGTCCGCGGGGCGCGCACCGCCACCAATGGCGGGTTGGCCTGCACCATCTTCCGGGTCCCGGCGGTCGTGGCGGACCCGGTCCTCGCATCGGAGCGCTTCCGTGTCTGGACGCCGGGGCGAACGGTCGTGTTCCACCGCCCCGGCGAGATGGCGTGGTGTCCCGACGTCGTCGAGGACCTCGACGCGCGGCCGCAGGTCGTCGTCCAGGCGCAACCGGTGGGGGTGGTGGCGTGACCAGCGTCGAGACCCCCACCCGCGCCCCGCGCCGGGCCTGGGCCCCGGAGGCCAGCTTCGAGACGGCCGCGGTGCTCCGCCTGCTCATGACCCGGCCGTGGCTCTGTGCGGGACGCGACGACGAGGCCATGGCTGCTGTGCGGCGCAACCTCGAGGCGGTGCGCGACGCCTTCGCCCACCTCGGGTGGATCCTGGTGGTCGAACGCGATCTGATCCGGCTGCGCAAGACCCCGCCCGCCCGGCGTCACGCCTTCGCCGCGACCGGACCGGCCCCCCTGACCTGCCAGTGGTTCTTCCTCCTGGTGGCTGCCGCCGAGTCGATGGGGCGGCGCATCGCCCTGGGCACGCTCGTCACCGCCGCCCGTGCCGCGGCCGCCGAGGCCAGCGTGGAGACCACCAGCGACATCGCCGAGCGCCGAGCGATCGTCGCTGCGCTCAAGATGCTCCACCAACGCGGAGTGGTCGAGGAGCTCGACGGCGACCTCGACGGGTACGTCCACGACGAGCGCGCGCCCGTGCTGCTGGCGGTGCACCACACTCGCCTCCTCCATGTCATCGCCCACTTCGCCCCCGAAGACCCCGTCGCCGACCCTCAGGGTTGGCTCGACGCCGTCGAGCGCGAGCCCGACACCGCTCGCCGGATGCGCCGGCGCCTGGTCGACGACACCGTCGTTCATGCCGCCGATCTGGACGAGGCCGAGGCGGACTGGCTGAGCCGACGGGTCCGGGGAGACGACGGAGCCCCGCTGGCCGCCGCCTTCGGGCTGCACCTCGAACGCCGCGGGGAGGGGGCGGCCTTCGTCGTCCCCGACAGCGCCTTCCGCCACCCGTGGGAGCTCGGGCCCCTCGTCTTCCCCGGAAGCGGCACCGTCGCCCATGCGGCGCTGCTCCTGTGCAACCGGGCGCAGCACGCCGGCACCGACGGCACCGAGGTCGGCCCGGGTTGGCGATCCGTGCCGGTCCCCGCCGTCGAGGAGGAGCTCACCCGGCTCGCCGCCCTCCAGGCGGCCGGCAAGGGCGGGTGGAGCCGCGACCTGGCCCAGGACCCGGCCGGACGACTCCGCGACGAGGTGCTTGCCCTGCTGTGGGGCCTCGACCTCGTCCGCCCCTGCGGCGGCGGTACCAACTGGGCGTTCTCCCCGGCCACCGCCCGCTGGCGGGCCCCGGCTTCTACCGCATCCCCGGCGTCCGTGTCCGAGGAGTCCCCATGACCCTGCTTAGCGCTGACGAGGCCAGGACCGCCGTCGCCGGGAACGGGGCCCGCTTCGGCGGGCGCTGGCGCCTGGTCGGCGCCGGGTTGAGCAACGTCTGGCGCTACGGCGACCTCGAACTGCCGGCCAACTCGGGGCGGCTCCTGCTGCGCGGCCCCAACGGCACCGGCAAGACGACCGCCCTCGAGGCCCTGTGGCCCTACCTCCTCGACCTCGATGCCGCACGGCTCCAGGCCGGCAAGGCTCGCAACACGAGCCTGTCGGGCCTCATGCGCGAGGGTGCGGACGGCAAGCGCCGGGTCGGGTACCTCTGGCTGAGCTTCGCCGGCCCCCGGGACCAGGCGGTCGTCTCCTACGGCGTGCGCCTCAGCTTCAGCGATAGTTCTACGCCGCCGGTGCGCGTCACGCCGTTCACCGTGCCCGGACGCCCACTTCACGAGCTCGCGCTGTGGGCCCCAGGCCGCGCCACCTTGTCGGCCGAGGCGTTCACCGCCGCGGTGACCGAGGCCGGCGGCGTCGTCTTCGACGACGAGCAGCACTACGTGCGCGACCTCGCCACGCGCCTCTTCGGCACCGAGCCCCGCGAGCTCGCCGTCCTTGCCGCCCGTATCCGCTCGGTGCGAAACCCGGCCCTCCTCGGCGAAGTGTCCGCCGCCGCTGCGGCCGACGCGCTCCGTGAATCGCTCCCGAGCGTCGCCGAGGACGTGATCGAAGCCACCGGCGACGCGCTGGCGGAGTCCGACGAGACCCGAAAGGCCTTCGAGCGCGACCGAGAGGCCGCGGGCATCCTCTCGGACTTCGCCCGGACCTGGAGCGGGCACGCCACGGAGGTGGTGCGCACCAGCGGGACCCGAGCCGAGGAGGCCGCGGGTGCGGTCCGCCGGGCCCAGCGTGCCCACGCGGACCTCACGCGCAAGCACGAGAGCGCCACCGAAGCCGCCTCGGCCGCCGACGCCCGGGTCGCCGAGCTCCGAGCGGAGCAGCGCAGCGCCACGGGTGAACGCGAGGCCATCGAGTCCGGTGACGAGTACCGGGCCGCCGGGCGGCTCAAGGACCTCGAGGAGACCTTGCACGCCCAGGAGGGCCACGCCGAGGCCGCCTTCGGCGCCCTGCAGGCTGCCGCCTCCAGCTCGGCCGGGCTGGCCCGCGCCGCCAAGGACCAGGTCGACGACGCGGCCGACGACGTCGGGGCCGTGCTGGATCGGGTGACGAGCACGATCCCGGAGGTGGCGGGCGCGGTGCCGCTCCACGCGTCGTGGCGGGCGCGTCCGGTGCTGGCCGTCGGCGACCGCGGCGTGGACCAGGGGCCCGCCCTGGACGTCGAGGTCGGCCTCGACGCACTCGACGCCCTGGTCGATCGCTGGCAGACCCACGCCGCCGAGCTCGAGCGCCAGTCGAACACCGCCAAGCTCTGCATCCGCACGCACGGGCGGGTTCTCGAGGCCCGCGTCGACGCCGAGGGCGCCCGGCGCGAGGCGAACCGCCTGGCCGAGGATGCGAACGAGCGCGGCGTACACGCCCGGCACCGCTCCGAGGAGGCACGCCAGGCGTCAGCCCGGCTGCGCGCCGCCGTGCTCGACTGGCGTACCGGGGTCGCCCACGGCCCGGGATGGTCGAGCGACGACGTCGCCGACATCGGTTGGGACGAGCCGGGCATCGCCCTCGCCGGGGTCGAGCAACTGGCGGCGACGACCCTTGCCCACGCCCACGCCCACGCCGCCGCGGCCAGGGGTCGGGCCCAGACGCTGTTGACGACCTCGTCGGAGCGCCGCAGCGAGGCTTCCGAACTGCGCGCCGAGGCCGAGCACCTGCGCGAGGAGGGGGCGGTGCTCCCACTGCCTCGGCCACAGTGGGCCGGGTCCGGTGACGACGCTGTGGCCCTGGGCACGGCGATCGACTGGGTCGACGGCGTGCCCCAGTCCACCCAGGACCTGCTGGAGGCCACGTTGGCGGCAGCCGGCGTGCTCGGTGCCACGCTCGACCCGCAGGCCGCCACCACCGCCACCTGGTCGGTGCAGACCACCGGGCCGGTGGTCGAGCCCAACCTCGCCTCGCTCCTGCGCGCCGATCCGACCCACCCGCTCGCCGCTGTGGCGGAGGCCGTCCTGGTCCGCATCGCGCTGGCCGAGCGGGTGACGGACGCGGAGGTCCCGGGCCTCGCCATCGGGACCGACGGGTCCTTCCGCGCCGGGGTCCTGGTCGCCGACGTCGTCGAGGCCCTGGGGGAGGGAGGTGCGCCAGGCGCGCAGCACATCGGGGCGGGCCGGCGGCGCGAGGCTGCACTTCGCCGGGCGGCGGAGCTCGACGAGGAGGCCCTGGTACTCGACGGGGAGGCCCAGGCCCTCGAGGCCGAGGCCCGCCGCGAACAGGCGGAGGCCCAGACCGTGCTCGGTGCCGCGGACCTGTTCCCCGAGCGGGCGACGCTGCGCGATGCCGAATCCGCCCGCGCCGCCGCCGCCAACGCCGCCGACGCGGCCACCGCCGCGGCGGCACGGGCCGAAGCGCTCGCCGAAACCAAAGAGGCGGTGGCTTCCGAGGCCCAGCAGACGTGGATGGAGGAGGTGAGCGCCCTCGGCCTCCCGGCCCAGATCGACACCTTGACGCTGCTGGCCGAGGACGCCGGCCGCTCGAAGACGGTGCTGGGCGACGCCGCCAACCAACTGACGCGGTTCCGGCCCCGTCTCGAGCGCCTCGTCGACGCGGCCGCCACCCATGCGGCCGGCGATCTCTCCGATGCCCTGGCCGACGCCCGCCTCGCGTTCGAGGCGGCCGAGGTGACCCGCGCGACACACCGCACCCTCCTGGCCGTGGCCGGGACCGGCGCCGCCCACGCGCTCGAGGCACACCGACAGGTGACGGAGAGGCTCGACGAGCTCGACCGGGCGATCCAGGCCTCGGAGAGCGCGGCGCGCGCTGCCCAGCAGGAGATGGCCCGCCTCGGCGCCAAGGTCGAGGACGCGCAGGACGCGGTCCAGGCCGCCGCCCCCCAGGCCACCGCCGCGCTGGCCGAGCTGCGCCGCCTCCTCGCCGTCCCCGGCGTCGCGGAGGCCGTGCTCGAGGCCGAGGTCGCTGCCGGAGACCCCGACCTGCTGGCCCAGGTGAAGACGGCGGTCTCGACCAAGGCCACCTCTGCCAAGCAGACGCTGCGCCAGCGCGCCGATGTCGCGCGCGCCGCCCTGGCCGGTGTGTGGTCCCTGGACCCCGGCGTGGACCACCCCGAGCTCGACACCTACGTGCTCACCCACCGCGACTCGACTTACACGCCGGTCGGCGCCGCCGTCCACGCCAGCGCGCTCGCCGAGCAGGCGGAGAAGGCGCTTCGCGCCCAGGACGAGGCTGCGCTGCGCGACTTCGTGGTGGGGCGCCTCCCGGCTGCCATCGCCGCGGCGTGGACCAACCTCTTCGACTGGCGCGACGCCGTGAACCGCAAGATGCGCACCGCGTCGTCCTCATCGGGGGTGGGCGTGGCCGTCCGCCTCCACGTGAGCGACGATCTCCCGCCCGCCGCGCGCACCGTCTGGGAGCTCACCTGCAAGACGGGCGAGACGTCGCTCTCCCCCGACGCCAGGGCCCGCGCCGGTGCCGCGATCCAGGACCTGATCGCGGCCTCCGACAGCGACGACATGGCGAGCAGGGTGCGCGACGCGGTGGACGTGCGCTCGTGGGTCGACGTGACCTACGAGGTCACGCGACCGGGCCAGGAGCCGCGCACCTGGACTCGGCGTACCGGGCTGTCAGGGGGTGAGCGGCGCCTCGTCGTCCTCGCCCCGATGCTCGCCGCGGTGGCGGCCGCCTACGACCGGTTCCCTCCGACCGCGCCGCGCCTCGCTGCGCTCGACGAGGTCCCTGCCGAGGTCGACGAGCGGGGTCGAGAGGGCCTGGCCCGCTATCTGGCCGAGCTGGACCTCGACCTCATCGCCACCTCGTACCTCTGGGACGGTGCCCCCGGGGCGTGGGACGGCGTCGACGCCCACGACCTCGACGCCGGACCCGACGGCACGGTGGTCGCCTTCCCGATGGTGGTGCGTGGGCCTGTCCCACTGCCCGGCGACAACCTGCGCGTGCCCGATGCGGCGGAGGATCCCGAGGATTATGGGCTGTAGGGCGTGCGACGGGAGCTGTGACCCCGGCGCTTTCGACGATCTCCTCACCGACGAGCTGCGCTGGCTGTGGGAACAGCTCGCCGATGCCGCCGATCGCCGGGGCGACCCGGCTCTCGTCAGCGGGACGCTCACTGCCCGCGCCCCCGCCGGTGTGGACGAGCGCGCCGCAGCGATCGGACTGCTGGGCGGGCGACTGGCGCCGAGCCAGAGCCGCCGGGTGGACCTGGCCCAGCTGGCGGCCCGGCTCCACCCGCTTACCCCAGGCGCGGTGGCGGCCCATGCGGTGGGCCGGCCCCTGGCCCAGCGCGCTGTCGAGCGCGCCGCCCGCCAGGGCGCCGAGGACAAGATCCGCGCGCACCTCGCCGAGGAGGTTCCAGCTGCCGCCACCGACGAGGCGTGGGGAAGCCTCCGTCGAAGCGGGTGGGTGACCCGGCTGCTCCAACTCGACGCGCAGACCCTGATCGACCAAGTCGCCGCTGTCGTCGGCGCACTCCCCGCGCCGGGGGATCCCCCCGTCGACCGACGTGTCCTTGCGTTGGCGGCGGGCTCTCCCCACCGCCTCGACGCAGGGGAGCCGACGGCAGGGCTGTGCCTGGCCGTGCTCGGCGCGACAGGCCGCATTCCCAGCGGGTGCGCCCCACGCGAGGCCTGGGCGGCGGTCGGGGTGGCCTACGACGACATCACCGGCGGGCTCACCGTCCTCGGCATCGCCCCGGTCGGCTGGAGCATCCCGCCTGGCAGCCCGCTCACCCTGCCTCCGAGGGTCCTCTCTAGCTGTTCCTGGACCCAAGGCGGCGGCGAGCCCGTGTTCGTGACCGAGAACCCGTCGGTGCTGGCCGCCGCCGTCGAAGTTGTGGGCTCCCGTGCGATCTGCACGTCGGGGACGCCGTCGCGCACCGAGATCGCGGCCCTCGCACGCCTGGGGGCAGCGGGTTGGAGCCTGCGTGTGCGCGCCGACTTCGACGACGCCGGGCTGGCCCACACCGCGTCGGTGTTGGACGCCGCCGAAGGGGCGGCCCCCTGGCGCATGGGCGCGCCCGACTACCTCGAAGGCCTGGAACGACGCGAGTCCACCGATCCCCTCCGCATCGACCGGCTGCCGGCTACACCCTGGGACCCCGACCTCTTGGAGGTCATGTGCAACCGCGGCGTGGCGGTGTACGAGGAGTGCTTCCTCGACGTGCTCGTAAAGGACGTGGCCTCGGCCGCCTGAAGGCGGTCGGGCCGAGTTGCGATGTCCCTTACGAGCCATCTCAACGACCGGACGAGCCCGGGCGCGGGCGTTCTTCGAGGTGCGATTCCCGTGGGGCACGTCGTGGACGACCTCGACGACCGCTACGAGGTCCGCAATGCCGGCTTCCACTTCTCGCGCAATGGGAGCCGCATCGAAGGCAACGACTCCGTCGTGCCGCAAAGGGGCGAGTAGTTGCGGAGAGCAATGTCCAGTTGGCCGTTGGATGGACATTGGATGGCCGTCAACACCTGATGGGCACGACACCGAGCGGGGTGCCGGCGTCGCGGCGGATCGTGGTCAGATCGTCACAAGCGCGTCGACGGCGGCGGCGATCCCGATGGCGGCCACCGTCGCCGACGCCGCCCACACCAGCCAACTCCGGCGCCGGCTCATCCGGTCGGCCTCGGGCAGGGCGCGGCGCTCCAGGACGAGGAGGAAGCCCAGCACCACGGGTAGCAGCGCGGCGTTGAGCACCTGCAGATCGACGCTCAGCTCCACCAGGTTGGGGGCGATGATGACGGCGGCCGCACTGAGGGCCAGGGCGCCGGCGCCGAGGAGGTAGAAGGCGGGGGCGTCCCCGAAACGGTCGTTGAGGCTGTGGCGCCACCCCATGACCTCGGAGAGCCCCGAGGCCCCGGCGATCGAGACGACCAGGGCGGCCACCGTCGCCGCCCCGACGAGGCCGAGCCCGAACAGCAGGTCGGCGGTGACGGGGCCGAGGAACGACTGCAGGGCGCCGGCGATCTGCCCGATGGTGTCGAGCGACGCGCCCGGGTTCGCCCGGCCGATGGTGGCGGCGGTGGCCACCACCACGGCGATCATCACGACCTGCGTGAGCACCGAGCCCACCGCGGTGTCCGCCCGGGCGACGCGCAGCTGGGTGCGGTCGATGCCCTTCTCGACCACCGCCTGCTGGTGGTAGAAGATCATCCACGGCATGATCACCGCCCCGACGTTGGCAGCCAGGATCTTGAGGTAGGCGCCGTTGCCGGTGATGGGGTGGAGGACGCCACCGGCGACCGCCCCGCCGTGCGGATGGGCCATGACCGCCGCCGGGATGAACAGCAGCTCGAGGAGGCCGAGCACGATGGCCACCAGCTCGACCCGGCGGTACTTGCCCGCCACGCAGAGGTAACCGAGAGCGGTCGCCGCCACCGGCACGCTCAGCCAGTCGGGGATGTGGGCCAGGTCCGCGGCACCGGCGATGCCGGCGAACTCGGTGACGAGGGCGCCGAGGCACACGACGAGGAGGCTGATTGCGGAGACCAGCGCCCACCGGCGCCCGAAGTGGTGGCGGATGAGGGCGCCGTGCCCCATGCCGGTGACCATCCCCAGGCGAACCGTGACCTCCTGGACGAGGTAGAGCACCGGGATCAGGACGAGCAGCGGGATGACGAGCCGGTAGCCCCACTGGGCGCCCGACTGGGCGCCGGTGACGACGCTGCCGGCGTCGGTGTCCGCCAGCATGACGACGAGTCCGGGCCCGAACAGCGCGGCCACCGCGAGCCATCGCGGTCGCCGCCTCGGAGGCCCGCCGCCGACCTCGACCCTCAGCCCGGCGCGGGCCGGGTGGTCCTCGATCGTCGCGGGGCCGCTGGGCGACACCTCTCAGGGTTCGTCGCCCGGCAACGCCCGGCCAGGGTCGAGAGTCCCGACCTTCGGCTTCCCTTACTTCTCCAGCCGTGCCGGCGACACGGCGCGCAGCGGCTGGTCCTGCACCCACACGCCGATGCGCTCCCAGCCCAGGAGTGCGCTACTTCTGCCCGTTCTGCCCGTGGCGCCGGGCACAGGTCGGACACAGCCCCCGGTACGTGATCTCCACGCCGGTGACGAGGAACCCGGCGCGGGCACCCCTGGGCACGCTCGGCTCGGGTGCGGAACGGGGCACATCGCGGATGGCGTGGCAGCTCTCGCAGACGAGGTGGTCGTGGCGGTCCGCGATGTTGGGGTCGTAGCGCTTGGGACCATCGGTGACGTCGACCTCGAGGAGTTCGCCCATCGCAACCAGCTCGTTGAGGGTGTTGTAGACGGTGGCGCGGCTGACCTCGGGGAGGCGTTGCTGCGCCCGCTCGTGGATTTGCTCCGCGGTGAGGTGGACGTGCTCGCCCACGAGGACCTCGGCGACCGCCCGACGCTGCGGGCTCAGGCGCCAGCGCCGTTGTCGAAGGCGGAGCAGGAGATCGGTCGCCACGAAGCCATGGTAGCAGTTGACATTGGAGCGAGCCTAGCTTTAGAGTCTGTCCAAGTTCAGACCTCGACCAGAGCACGGCCGTTGCGCAACGCTCGAACGCGATCGAGGCTTTTCGACGAAGCAGTGAGTCAGGAGGAGGACCCGTCATGCCTGACGGCGAAAGCGAAAGCAAGTGCCCCGTGATGCACACAGCGATGGGGGCCAGGTCGAACCGGGACTGGTGGCCCGACCAGCTGAACCTGGCGATCCTCCATCAGCACTCGCCCTTGTCCGATCCGATGGGCAAGGACTTCGACTATGCCGCGGAGTTCAAGACCCTGGACCTCGAGGCGCTCAAGCGCGACGTCATCGAGGTGATGACGACGTCGCAGGACTGGTGGCCGGCCGACTACGGGCACTACGGGCCGCTGTTCATCCGCATGGCGTGGCACAGCGCGGGCACCTATCGCATCTCTGACGGCCGGGGCGGGGGCGGCCGGGGCGCCCAGCGCTTCGCCCCCCTCAACAGCTGGCCCGACAACGCCAACCTCGACAAGGCTCGCCGGCTGCTCTGGCCGATCAAGCAGAAGTACGGCCGCAAGATCTCCTGGGCCGACCTCTTGATCTTCGCCGGCAACTGCGCGCTGGAGTCGATGGGGTTCGAGACCTTCGGCTTCGGCGGCGGGCGGGAGGACATCTGGGAGCCCGAGGAGGACGTCTTCTGGGGGTCCGAGGACACATGGCTCGGCGACGAGCGCTACAGCGGCGACCGGGAGCTGGCCAACCCCTTCGGCGCCGTGCAGATGGGCTTGATCTACGTGAACCCGGAGGGGCCGAACGGGAACCCGGACCCGCTGGCCGCCGCCAGGGACATCCGCGAGACCTTCGCCCGCATGGCGATGAACGACGAGGAGACGGTCGCGCTGGTCGCCGGCGGCCACACGTTCGGCAAGTGCCACGGTGCCGCCGACGCGGGCCGCTACGTCGGTCGCGAACCCGAGGGCGCCGGCCTCGAGGAGCAGGGCCTGGGCTGGCGCAACACCTTCGGCACCGGCATGGGCGACGACACGGTCACGAGCGGCCTGGAGGGTGCCTGGACCAATGATCCTGTGACGTGGGACAACGGCTACTTCGACAACCTCTTCAACTACGAGTGGGAGCTCACGACGAGCCCCGCCGGGGCCAAGCAGTGGACGCCCAAGGAATCTTCGGCACAGGGAACGGTGCCCGATGCCCGTGACCCCTCCAAGCGCCACGCCCCGATGATGCTGACCACCGACCTGGCGTTGCGGATGGATCCGGTCTACGAGCCGATCGCCCGGCGCTTCCACCAGCACCCCGAGCAGTTCGCCGAGGCCTTCGCCAAGGCCTGGTTCAAGCTGACGCACCGCGACATGGGCCCCGTCTCGCGCTACCTCGGCCCGTTGGTCCCCCCGGAGCCGCAGCTGTGGCAGGACCCCGTCCCTTCGGTCGACCACGAGCTCGTCGGTGAGGCGGACATCACCGCCCTGAAGGGCAGGATCCTCGCATCGGCGCTGTCGGTGTCCCAGCTGGTCACGACGGCCTGGGCGTCGGCCGCTTCCTTCCGTGGCACCGACCGGCGCGGCGGGGCGAACGGGGCGAGGATCCGCCTCGCCCCCCAGCGCGACTGGGACGTCAACGACCCGGGCGAGCTGGCCAAGGTCCTCCAGGCCTTGGAGGAGATCCAGGAGGAGTTCAACCGCTCGCAGTCCGGCGGCAAGAAGGTGTCGCTCGCCGACCTGATCGTCCTGGGTGGCTGCGCGGCGGTGGAGCAGGCGGCGAGGAGCGCCGGTGTCGAAGTCACGGTCCCGTTCGCACCGGGGCGCACCGACGCCTCGCAGGAGCAGACCGACGGCGTGTCCTTCGCCGTGCTCGAGCCGAGCGCCGACGGGTTCCGCAACTACCTCCGTGCCGGAGTGAAGCTGCCCCCCGAGCACCTGTTGGTGGAGCGGGCCAACCAGCTGACGCTCACCGCCCCCGAGATGACGGTGCTGGTCGGCGGCCTGCGTGCGCTGCACGCCAACGCGGGGGGTTCCCGACACGGGGTCCTCACCGACCGGCCGGGGACGCTGACCAACGACTTCTTCGTCAACCTCCTCGACATGCGCACGGCCTGGAAGGCGTCGGCCTCGGCCGAGGGCGTCTTCGAGGGTAGCGATCGCGCCACGGGCGAGGTCAGGTGGACCGGCACCGCCGTCGACCTGGTCTTCGGATCGAACGCAGAGCTGCGGGCCGTCGCCGAGGTCTACGCGTGCGGCGACTCGAAGGAGAAGTTCGTCCGCGACTTCGTGGCCGCATGGGACAAGGTGATGAACCTCGATCGCTTCGACCTCGCCTGATCGATTTCGGCCTCGACCTCTGGGGCCGGCGATCGGACGGGACGGTTCACCCGGGGAATGACGGTGCGCATGCCGGGCAGGTCCCCGACGGTACCCCGTCTCGCCCGGGGAGTCGTCGGTCAGGTCGAGACGTCGATCCCCGACGATCGCTCCTCGCGGATCTGGCTCAGGAACTCCATGAACCGTCGGCTGGCCTCGGTACCTTCCGGGCCGACGAGGACCGACGGCCGCGAGATCGCCCCCTCGGTCACGATCGTGGCGAGATCGACGACGGCGTCTTCGAGCCTGGTGAGCCGCTGTGCACCGTCCATGGCTGCTCCTCGTTTGGCTACGTGCGCGTGACCGGGACCCGCCGCGAAGGCGTCTTCGTCGCCTCGGCCGGCAACGGGACCCGGATCTCGAGGACCCCGTCCTTGTAGGACGCGGCGACCTCCTCGGGCTCGACGCCCTGGGGCAGTGCCAGGGTGCGGACGAAGGACCCGTAGCGAAGTTCGTGCCGGTGGAAGAACCGGCCGGCGTGCTCCGCGATCTCGGAGCGCTCAGCCCGGATGGTCAGGGCACCGTCGCCGACCTCGATGGCCACGTCCTGGTCCGGGTCGATCCCCGGGAGCTCGGCCCGTACGACCAAGGTGCCGTCTTCGGTGTACTCGTCGACCTCGACCAGGTGCCGCCCCTCCCCGTCGCGAAACAACTCGGTGAACGCCCGCCACAGGGGGATCATGGGGACGGGCCACCACTCCCGCGGGGTGTCCGGCTCGGTGTGCGGTTGCAAGGCCATCTCGCCCTCCTGCTCGCTTCCCGGTTGATCGGGCGCATCGGCCCGGCCACGGGGCGAACCGTGCCCGGGCCGGACTCCGGACTCCGCCGAGGTGGGATCGGCGGGTGCAACACCCCCACACTGGAGTGGGTCGGGAGCCCACGGCAGGGCCGTTCGGCAGTGTCCGCGCGGTAGGCGCGCGCTCCCGCCCCGTGGTACCCGGTGGTCGTCGGCTCCTTGCTGGCACAGGGCAAGGCGATCCGGTCGAATCGGCGATTCCCGCTGACCTTCGGCTCTGGCCGGGAACCGGTGGTGGGCGTTGGATCGGACCATGAGGTCGTCCGACCCGTTGCGCGTTGCGCTCGTCGCGCCGGTGTCGCTTCCCGTGCCCCCTCCCGACTACGGGGGCACCGAGCGCATCGTGAGCCACCTGGCCGAGGAGCTCGTGGCCCGTGGCCACGACGTCACGATGTTCGCCGTCGGGGGGTCGAAGACATCGGCCCGGCTCGTCGCGCCGCTCGAGGCGCCGGCGATCCCGACCGATCCGGCGGCGGTGGCCGACGAGATCTTCCACACGCTCAGCGCGTACGTGCGCGCCGAGGAATTCGACGTCGTCCACGACCACTCGGGGGTGGGCCCGGCCCTGGGCGCCATGCTCAGGGGGCGGCCACCCGTCGTCCAGACCCTCCACGGCCCGTGGACCCCCTACGGCCGCCGGTTCGCCGCCCTCATCCACGACCGGATCCATCTCGTCGCCATCAGCCGGGCCCAGGCGGCGGCCAACACCTCGATCCACTACGCGGCGGTGATCCACAACGGGGTCGACCTGGCCGCCTACCCCTTCGTGGCTCGGAAGCAGCCGTATCTCGCCTACGTCGGGCGGGTCAGCCCCGAGAAGGGGACGCACCTGGCGGTGGAGGTGGCCCGGCGCGCAGGACTGCCCTTGAAGATGGCGGTCAAGCGGATCGACGACGCCGAATGGGCCTACTGGGAGGACGCGGTGGTGCCCCGCCTGCGCGGTGACGAGGAGATCCACGAGCAGCCGCCGCACTGCACCAAGTGGGACATCCTGGCCCACGCCAGAGCCACCCTCTTCCCGATCGACTGGGAGGAGCCCTTCGGTCTGGTCATGGTCGAGTCCATGGCCTGTGGCACCCCCGTGATCGCCAGGCCCCTGGGGGCGGTCCCGGAGGTGGTGGTCGAAGGCTCGACCGGCTTCCTCTGCGCCGGGGTGGACGAGATGGTCGAGGCGGTACACCGGGCCGAGCGTCTCGATGCCCGGGCCAGCCGTCGCCTGGTCGAGGAGCGCTTCTCGGTGGCGTCCATGGTGGACGGCTACGAGGCGCTGTATCGGCGCCTCCGAGACGGCGGCGCGCCGTCGACATCGGAGCCCTCCGGACTCGACACTCCCAGTTCGGTGCATGCCCCGACACCGCGCCGCCGGGGGGAGGCGGCGACGGCCCGGTGGTGAGCCCCTGGGCTCGCCGCCAGCTCGCCACTCGCCGCCGCCGTCGACACTGGGCGATCGGGCTGGGCGTCCTCGGCGCGCTGGTGGTCGTCCTCGCCGCCGTCACCGTCGGTGTGAACGTTCGCTCGACCTCGACCTCCGGGCCCGTCACGTCGCCCTCGGGAGGTGGCACCACCACGATCCCGGCCTCCCCGACGACGTCGTCGGCTGCCGCCCCCGGTGCCCCCACCATCTCGGCGCTCACCCCGTCGGCGGGACCTGCGGGGCAGACCATCATCGTGAGCGGCACGAACCTGATCAGCGCGGACGGGCACGTCGAGGTGCGCTTCGGGGGTCAGGCGGCGCCGACCTCGTGCCCGGCGCCGACGTCGTGCACCGCCACGGTCCCTTCGTCCGCCACCGGCGGGCGGGTCCTCGTGACGGTCGCCACCGCGGCCGGGACCTCCAACGGTCTTTGGTTCACGTACCGCTGACACCGAGCGCGGCCGGGCCCTCGAAGACCCGGCCGAGCGCTGCCGCTCTCATGGTCCCATCCGGCCGTGCCCCCGGACCCGAGGTCCGCGCGGCCGGCCGCAACAGGTGCTAGGCAACGCGTGTGCGTCGCAGGGCGCACGGGATCGGGAGGTCATGGAATGGGAGCTCTCGTCGCCTCGGCGGGTGCTGGCGTGTTCCTCGTCGTCTTCATCGCCGTGTACGTCATCGCGGCCCTGCCGCTCATGGGGGTCTTCGGCAAGGCGAGCCAGCCGGCATGGGCCGCGTTCGTGCCGATCTACAACATCATCGTGCTGCTGCGGCTGATCGGCCGTCCCTGGTGGTGGCTGCTCCTCTACCTGATCCCCTTCGTGGGCATCATCTTCGCCATCATCGTGCTCTACGACCTGTCGCGCAGCTTCGGCCACGGCGGCGGCTTCACCGTCGGGCTGTTCTTCCTGGGCTGGATCTTCCTCATGATCCTGTGGCTCGGCGCCAGCGAGTACCGCGGGCCGGCCGCCACCGGGTTCACCGCGCCGCCGGCCATCTGATCGTTGTAGCGTCGGCCCACCGGGAGGTGGGAGGTTCCGACATGCGGGTGGCCGTGCTGGGCGCTGGCTCGTGGGGGACGACCATGGCCTCGCTCGTCGCCCCCCGCCACCCCACGGTGCTCTGGGCGCGCAATGCCGAGGTCGCCGAGGCCGTCAACGGGCAGCACGCCAACCCCAAGTACCTGCCGGGGTTCGTGCTCGCCCGACAGCTGACCGCCACGGCCGACCTCGAGGCGGCCGTGTCGGGCGCGGACCTCCTCGTCGTCGGGGTCCCGACCTCGGGCTTCCGGGGTGTGCTGGAGGAGGCCAAGGACTTCGTCCGGCCGTGGATCCCCGTGGTCAGCCTGTCCAAGGGCCTCGAGCGCGGCTCGTACCTGCGGATGACCGAGATCATCAAAGAGGTGCTCCCGGGCCATCCGGCCGCCGCGCTGACCGGGCCCAACATCGCCCGGGAGATCATGAGCGGCAAGGCGGCCGCCGCGGTGGTGGCCACCGAGGACCTCGACGTGGCCACGGCCATCCAGCGGGTGGTGACCCGCGGGGTGTTCCGCGTCTACGTGAACGACGACGTGATCGGCTGCGAGATCGGCGGCGCCCTCAAGAACGTCGTCGCCATCGCGGCGGGCATCGGCCAGGGACTCGACGTGGGCGACAACACCCGCGCCGCGGTGATGTCCCGGGGACTGGCCGAGCTCACCCGCCTCGGGGTGGCGATGGGCGCGCAGCCCATGACCTTCGCCGGGCTGGCCGGCATGGGCGACCTCATCGCCACCTGCATGAGCCCCTACAGCCGCAACCGGGCCGTCGGCGAGGAGCTGGGCAAGGGCCGCAAGCTCGACGAGATCCTGGCGGGCATGCACATGGTCGCCGAAGGGGTGAACACGGCGGTGCACGTCCTGGAGCTGGCCGACCGCCACGGCCTGGAGCTCCCCATCTGCCAGGTGATCGACCGCGTGGTGCGCGGCGAGATCGCCCCGGCCGACGCCTACTGGGGGCTGACCCCGGCCGGCCACGAGGCCGAGCCCGGCTGAACCGCGGCCTAAAGAACCCCCTCCCACCTGCCGATACGGCTCGGGGGGACTGGGGATGGCTGTCGCACTGCCGGCGTTCTTGGAGCGCAGACCGACACGGGCGCGCCGCGTCGCGCCCGGGTCGGTGCCCGCGTCCCGTGCCGTGCCGCCCGGGCTTCCCGCCGTCGGCAGCCGCCCGACGCCCACCCTGCGCCCGACGCCAGCTCCTCACACGCCGCGCCGGACCCACGCCGTGCGACGGACCTACGCCGTGCGCCGCATCTGGCGGGCGGCCGGCACGGTGCTCGTCCTGGGATCCTCGGCCCTGCTCTTCGCCGCGGCCGGGCTCCTCTTCTTCCTCCACGTGAGCGTGCAGCCCGTGCTGACCGGGAGCATGCGCCCCACCTATGCGCCGGGCGCCGCCCTCGTGAGCCGGGCCATCCCCGTCAGCCGGATCCGGCCCGGGATGGTCGTCATCTTCGTCCCACCGGGCAAGACCGTCTCCTACGCGCATCGGGTGGTGTCGGTCTCCGGCTCGCCCGACCACCCGGTGATCACCACCAAGGGCGACGCCAACCCCGCGCCGGACCCCTGGCACGCACGGATCGACGCCCCCTCGATCCAGCAGGTCGTCTTCGGCGTGCCACTGGCGGGCAACGCCATGGTGGCCATGCACGGGAACGCCGTCCGAGTCCTCATGGTCGTGAGCGCGGGCCTGTTCGTGGCCGTGACCGGCGCCCAGGTCATCCTCCGCCAGCCGCCACGGCGGGTGGCGGCGGCATAGAGCACCGAAGCACAGGAGCAAGGAAGAGCACCATGAGGCCGACCCACGTCCGATCCAGAGGTCGCCGGGCGCGCACGATGCTGGCGGGTGTCTTCACCCTCGCCGTCGCGCTGTTCACCGCAGCGGCGGTCTACGCGGGGCTCACCGCGCAGGCCACGGGGACCGAGCAGGTCTCGAGCGGCACCCTGAACCTGACCGTCGGCGCCGATGCGCCGTCGGTCGGGTTCTCCAACTTCACCGGCCTCATGGCCCCCGGCGACGTGGACAACGTGGCCGTCAACCTGAACAACACGGGGTCCCTGGCCTCGGCGGCCGGCATGACCCTGTGGGTGGCGGGCAGCCCGGTCAACGCGCTCACCAACGGCAGCGCCGCGGGCGAGGGTCTCGACGTCACCATCACGCAGTGCTCCGTGGCCTGGAGCGCGGGCGGCACCTGCAGCGGGACGGCCACGTCCATCCTGGCGCAGACCGCCGTCAGCTCCATGAACAGTGCGGGGACCGCGGTGGCCCTCTCGAACGTGCCGGCCCTGGCCGCGTCGACCGGCCAGGTGGCGCACCTGCAGGTCAGCCTGACCCTCGTCGGGACCGAGGCGTCCACCAACGGGGTCTCGCCTTCGCCGACGATCCAGGGGCTGACCACCACGCTCACCTACACCTTCACCGAGCAGCAGCGGGCGCCGGTCACCACGAACCAGTAGGCCGATCGACGGGCGGAGCGGTGGCGGGGGGAACGGCCCGGACGCGACGGCGGGCGGCGGTCGGCTCCCTGGCCGCCCTGTTGGTGCTGGCCGTGCCGCTGTCGGCCGCCGGGAGCACAGTGGTGAAGGGGGCCGCGGCGGGCACCGAGGACGTGACCGGCGCGGCCTGGGGGGTGTCGTCGAGCCCGACCTCGTTCACGTGGGACCTGATCGGAGGGAGCCAGACCGCGACGGTGGCCAACGACGGGACCGTGGCCCTGACCCAGATCAGCTACACGGTCATGGTCTCCGCAGGCCTCGGGCTCACCACGTTCTCCCTCGCCGTGTGCAGCGTCGCCTGGTCGGGCGGTCTGTGCAGTGGGGGGGCGGGCACGGCCATCGGGGGGACCTACGGCATCAACTCGGTGACGACGGTCGCCTCCAGCGTCGTCCCCCCGGTCGGCGGGCACGTGTATCTCAAGGCGACCGCATCGGGTATCACGGTGACCTCGATCACCATGACGCTCAGCCTCGCCGTCACCGGGTCGAACACCCCGGCGAGCACCCAGCTGCGCAGTGCCGTCACCACGAACCAGTAGGCGGGCGCGCCGACAGCGCGCTGCGGCGGGTACGGTCGATGCGTCCCGCCCGACACCCCCCGCCCGACACCCCCCGCCCGACACCCCCCGCCCGATGGACATCAAGGAGCCGACGTCCGTGAGCTCGACCGACCTGCCCTCGCTGGAGATCCCCGACGCGGTGCTCGATGCCGTCCCCGAGTTCGGTGCCCAGCAGGCGGCGGTGGTCATCGTCGACTTCCAGGGCGTGGTGCTCGGCATGAACGAACCCGCCGAGGAGCTCTTCGGCATGCAGAGCGGGGACATCGCCGGGGAGTTCGTGGAGATGCTCGTCCCCGCGTCCAAGCGATGGGGACACCAGGCCTACCGCCGCGGGTATCTGGCCGAGCCCCGCGACCGGGAGATGGACCCCGGTCTCTACCCCGAGGCCGAGACCGCCGACGGGACCTTCGTCCCCATCGTGGGCCGTCTCCAGCCGGTGCGGGTCGAAGGGAGGCTGTACGTCGCCGCCCACGTCGCGCGGGACGTCTCCGAGCGTCCCGAGACGCCCTGATCGCGGGTCGACCTCGCTCGGGCCGAGGGGTGCTCGGCGTCAGTCCGCCGGTCCGGCGACCAACTGCACGGCGGTCTGGTGGTGCTGTCCGAGCGCGTCGTTCCACCCGACGTCGACGACGTCACCCGAGCCGAAACCCCGCAGCAGCGTGCGCAGCGCCGCGGGGGAGTCCACCGGCGTGCCGTTGACCGACACGATCTCGTCGCCGGGGAGCAGGCCTGCCTGGTCGGCGGGCGAGCCCGGCTCCACCTCGGAGATGAGCGCGCCCGGCGTGGCGGTCACGTTGAGGCCGGGGATCACCGCCGCCGCCTCCACCTGCACGCCGAGATAGGCGGGGGTCCCCACGTGCACGGTGCTCGACGCGTCGCCGGCCACGATCAGGCGGGCGATGGTCAGCGCCCGGTCGATGGGGACGGCGAAGCCCGCGCCGGCGCCGTCGCCCGACGTGGCGCTGCCGGCGGCCGTGTCCATCCCCACCACCGCACCAGACGTGTCGACCAGGGGCCCGCCGGAGTCGCCCGGCTGCAGCGTGGCCCGGGATTCGATGAGGCCGTCGAGGTGCTCGGTGCTGTGGGATGCCTCGTCGCTGGCGGCGATCGACTGGTCGAGCCCGACGATCGGCCCCGAGGTGACCGAGGGCCGCCCGCCGGTGCCCCAGGCGTTGCCGATGGCGACGACGTCCTGGCCCACCGCCAGGTGCGCGGCGGACCCCAGCCGGACCGTGGCCAGGCCGGCGGCGTCGCGCAGCTGGAGGACCGCCACGTCGTCGGTGGGGTCCGTCCCCACGACGTCGGCTCGATACGTGCGCCCGTCGCCGATGTCGAGCACCGACACCGAGGTGGCCCCGTTGACCACGTGGTTGTTGGTGAGGACCTCGCCGGTGGCGCTGAGCACCATCCCGGTGCCGGCCACCGAGTCGCTGGTGAGCCCGAGCTGCGACGTGACGTCGACGACCGCCGGCTCCACGGTGCCGGCGATGGCGTTCGCGTCGGGGGACCCGCCGCCCGACGCGGGCGCGGCCGCCTGCGGTGCCGACGACGAGCCCGAGGGCGAAGACGCCGGCGCGCCCCCGGCGCCGAGGGCGCCCTGGGCACCCGCGCCCAAGGAGGGCTCGCCGGTGCTGGCACCGAGCCACGACGCGGTCGTCCGGGCCACCAGCAGCCCCACCACCGTGACGAGCACCGCCAGGACCGCCAGGAGGAGGTTCCCCATCCCCGTGCCCGGCTGGCGCGGCGTCCACGGGTCGCGGGGCCAGTCCCCGTGCGTCGCGCCGGTGGGCGTGGCGACCACCGTCGCGCCACTCGCGCCCGTGAGGACCCGGCTCCCGTCCATGGATCGATTGTCCTGTCGCGCGCCGGGCGGCCAGTAGGGCCGAACGGCCTCCGACCAGGGGTGCGGTGGCCCGTTCCATGGCGCGATCGCAACTCGTCGGCGCGGCATTGGACGGAGGCCGGGCGTACGATGGGGTCGCGGACGACGGAGGGGGCGCCATGGACGAGTCCTTCGAGCAGGCGAGGGTCCACCGGCGCGGCCTGCGGGCCGCCATCGGTGGGGTGGAGGGCGCCCTCACCTCGCCGGCCACCGAGCGCGAGGCCGCCTGGTCGGCCAGCCTGCGCGAGCAGGTGGCGGTCCTCTCGGACGCGCTCGACCGCCACATCGAGTACTCCGAGGGCCCCGAGGGTCTGCTCACCCGGATCGTCGCCGACGCGCCCCGGCTCATGCACCGCGTGCAGCAGGCACGCGCGGACCATGACCGGCTCCGCTCGGAGACGACCGAGCTCCTCGAGGCGCTGGACGACGGCGAGGGAGTCGACAAGGTGCGCGACCGCACGATGGCGCTGCTCGCCGGCCTGGTCCGTCACCGCCATATCGGCTCCGACCTCGTCTACGAGGCGTACATGGTCGACATCGAAGCCTCGGATTGAGGGCGCCTCACAGGAAGTCGTGCCGGCGCAGCCACAGCAGCGCCGCGTAGCCCCAGATCGGCGGCAGGTAGGCGGTGAAGAGCCGCTGGACGAACACGGCGGCCACGGCCACGTCCTCCGGGACGCCGAATCCGGCGAGCCCCGCGATCATGCCCGCCTCCACCACGCCCATGCCGCCGGGGACCGGCGAGACGCCGCCGAGCATCGAGGCGATGGTGATGGTGAAGAAGATCTCGGCCAATGACAGGTGCTGGCCGAAGGCGTGCAGCGACGCGCCGAGGGCCAGCGCGGTCGCCAGCTGGGAGCCGAGGTTCCCGCCCACCAGGGCGGCGAACCGCCGGGGCTGGCGGGCCAGGTTGCGCACCGGCTCGAAGGCCTTGGCGGCCAACGGCCTAAGCTTGTCCGCCACCATGAGGCGGATGCGCCGGGCGAAGGTGAGCACGAGCCCGACGATCCCGGCCACGACCCCCACCACGATGATGAGCACGAGCAGCAGGTGGACGAGGCCGCTGTGGGTGCCCGAGCCCGACTCGCCGGGATTGAAGCTGGCGATGGCGAGGGGGATCGAGACGAGGAACAGCACGCCCTTGACGATCCAGCTCGTGGCGCTGTTGAGCGCCCCCGCCGTCACCGCATAGGTCGACGTCGCCCCCCGCTTCTGGAAGAAGCGGATGGTCATGGCCAAGGTGGCCGGGGTCCCGCCCACCAGGCCGGTGAAGTCGTTGGCGAATTCGAGGATGATGACCGGCCGGGAGGGCACGCCCGCGAACACGGACCCCACCAAGCCCCACGCCTCGACGACGGGCGGGAACAGGCTGAGGACGAACACGGCCGCCACCCATCCCCAGGATGCGCCCTTGATGGTGGAGAAGGACGCGGCCACGTCGATGAGGACGCCGATGATGGCCCACATGCCGATGATCGAGCCCAGCACCAGCAGCACGGTGCCCCAGCTGAAACGGCGAAGCTCGGTGAGCTCGGGCGCCTCGATCCCGGCGTCGCGCGCCAGCGTGTCGCGCAGGTCGGGGAGGAGCCCCTTGTCGCCCTGCAGGGCACGCTGGGTCAGCGGGTCGAGCGCGCGCGGCTGGAGGTGGCGCAGCGCAGCGGCCAGGACGTCGGGGGCCAGGGCGACGAGCTCTTCGGAGGAGATGGCGCTGGTCGGCGTGGCCGAGACGTCACCGGCCCCCCCGGGGTTCTCGCTCGACGTCACCCCCTCGTC
>Ga0187778_10000669_pt1 | contig 24394 bp, 21 predicted proteins | sample 1015_Q2_SP5_20_M_FD_132418 | JGI IMG/M metagenome (GOLD analysis project Ga0187778, IMG submission 132418) | Tropical peat soil microbial communities from peatlands in Department of Meta, Colombia - 1015_Q2_SP5_20_MG | ecosystem: Environmental > Terrestrial > Soil > Wetlands > Peat | place... | reverse complement strand
TCTGATGCCCCAAGTCCCGAGCCCCTCAAGAGAGCTGCGGCCGTCTTCAAGCTTCGCCCGGCGCGCCGCAAAGCGGTTTGCCGGACAAAAAAATAGGCCGCAAGTGTGACCTTGCGACCGCTTTACTACCCAAAGGCGATACAAACAAGAGCAACAAACGCAAATGTAGAGTAGCACGGATGTGCCGGAATGCCAAGAAAATTTTTTGGCGGTGACGGAAGCGCCAAGAGAAGTGACTCGTGACTTTCTAACGGTAACTTAGGGAAAACTCTTTCTCATCGTTGCGAACTCTTTTTTGAGGGAGAATTTTTGGGCGATTCCTTGTAGGGGCGGAGGAGCACCTCAAGGTCGCGGCGGATCCAGGAGGCGAGTGTGCCTTCGCGGAAAACCGCCCAGTCGATCATAGAGCCGCCATTGACCTGCTGAATCAACCGGGCGAGAGCGGCGGTATCGCATTTGACGAGTTCGCGTGCTGCCACAGCTTCGTCGAGGAGCTTGAGTGTTTCCGCGCGGAGCGCCTTGAACTGTGCGAGCGTGACGGCGCGGAAGTCCGGGTCGGTGAGATCGTTTTGAAGGTATGCAAGCCCGTTTGCCATCGCTTCCGGAGTGGCCGCAAAGCCGCTGCAGCCGGCGTAAAGTTCCACAAGCGCCTTGAGCGGCGACTTATATTTGGCGCGCGCCGCGGCGAACTCCGCCGGGAGGTCCGCGGTTCCGGCCTTGCAAGTCGCAAGGAGAAGATTGCGCTTGGTACCGAACCGCTGAATCAATGTGGCGGGAACCACGCCGGCTTCTTTGGCCACGTCGGCAAGAGTCAAGTCGGCGGGGCCGCGGCGCTCCATGACGCGCGCGGTGGCGGCCAGGATCTCGGCGTCGGAAGTTTCGCGTGGGCGCGGCGACAAAGCTGTTCCAGAATAACTGAATGGCCGTTTATTTTCCACTTGACATTAGTGAATGACCGTTTATTATTGAGCGCAGCTTCGGTTCGCAAGCACAGCGGGGGGATCTCCGATGAAAGTATCAGTGTTTGTCGGGGCCAGCGTGGATGGATTCATCGCGCGGCCTAACGGCGATCTGGACTTCCTGCCGCCGGGCGGCGGCGAACCCCACGGCTACGACGAATTCATGGCAAGCGTGGATGCGTTGGTAATCGGCCGCAAGACCTTCGAGACAGTTCTGGCCTTTCCGGAGTGGCCGTATGGGAAGAAGCGGGTCGTGGTGCTGAGCAGCCGGCCGTTGAGCTTCTCCGGCGTGCGGGGAGGAGTTGTTGAGCAGATGGCCGGAGCGCCTTCCGAAATCGTGGCAAAACTTGCGGCGAGTGGCGTTCGTCACGCGTACGTCGATGGAGGGATCACCATCCAGAAGTTTCTCAGCGCCGGCCTGATTCAGCGGCTGATCATCACCCGAGTCCCCGTGCTTATCGGAGACGGAATCCCGCTGTTCGGTGCGCTGCCGCAAGACATTCGGTTGCGTCACGTATCGACGCAGCATTATCCGAGCGGCCTGGTTAAGACCGAGTACGCGGTTGACCGTTAACCGCTGAGCGTGCGTGACAAACGCAGTTTCGAGGTGCGCCATGACTCCTGATTTTCCCTATAAGCCTCCGGATTTGAACGGCCGCGTCGCACTGGTTGCGGGAGCCACTCGCGGCGTGGGCCGCGGAACGGCGCTCGCGCTTGGCGAAGCGGGCGCTACCGTCTACTGCACCGGTCGCAGCACTCGCGCAAAACCCGCTAAAAAAGGTCCCGTGCGCCGCCTTCCCTCCGAATACTATCTCGGGCGCCCGGAGACCATTGAAGAAACCGCCGAACTCGTGACCGCACGCGGCGGCAAGGGCATTGCCGTCGTCACGGATCATTTGGAGCCGGAGCAAGTCGCCGGGCTCATCGCGCGCATTCGCAAGGAACAGGGGAAGCTGCACATCTTGGTGAACGATATCTCAGAGAGTGCGCAGCATGAGTTTGGGAAAACCTTCTGGCAGCTCGACCTCGAAAAGGGATTCGCGATGTTCCGCAACGGCATTCACACGCACATTCTTACGAGCCACTATGCTGCTCCGTTGATGATCGAAACCGCGAAAGGGGGAACCACTCCTGGGTTGATTGTGGAGATCGGCGACGGCGATTCTTACACCTACCGCGGCAATCTCATCTTCGACATGGTGAAAACGACGGTGATCCGGCTGGCCTTTGCCATGGCCCGCGAGCTACGCCGCAAAAATGTCGCGGCGATTGCCTTCACGCCGGGCTTCTTGCGTTCCGAAGTGATGCTTGAGCATTTCGGAGTTACGGAAGCGAATTGGCGTGACGCCATAAAGAAAGATCCAAACTACGCCGAATCCGAGACGCCCCTGTACGCCGGCCGCGCAATCGCCGCCCTTGCCGCCGACCCGAACTTGATGAAAAAATCCGGGCGCGTCTTCAGCTCCTGGACTCTTTCCGACGAGTATCCGTTTTGCGATGCCGACGGCCGGCGTCCGCACTTTGGCCGGCACTTTGAAAAGACCTACGGCGCCTGCATGCGTGCTTGCGATGACGGCTTCTACAAATACTGGTTTGACGACGTCATCGACCGCATCTTCGGCGAATGGCCGCCGGATTGAAAACGCGTCTCAGTCCGGCAGAGTCGCTTCGCTGGTGATCGTGAATTGCGCGCTTGCCCCGGAAGGTTTTGCGGCGCTGGCAGTGCCGATGGGCTGGCCTCCGCCCACCCAGGCTTCCACCTTGCCCGGAACGATGCGGTGCTTTCCCGATTCGTCGACAATGCTCAAGTCGCGGTCGCGCAGAACGAACTTCACCGTCTTCTTCTCGCCGCGCTCGAAATGCAGCCGCTGGAATCCTTTCAAAGCACGTAACGGCGCGCCGGCAAGGCCCGCGTGCTTGACGTAAAGCTGGACGACTTCGTCGCCCGCCATCGATCCGGTGTTGGTCACATCCACGGAAATGGTCACCGCGTTATTGGCGGAGATCTTCTCGCGATCGACATGCGGCTTGCCGTACGTGAAAGACGTGTAGCTCAGGCCAAACCCGAAGGGATACAGCGGCTCCCCGCCAAAATACCGGTAGGTTCGCTTGGCCATGGAATAGTCTTCGAAGGCTGGCAACTGCTCGAGGGACTTGTAGAACGTAACCGGCAAGCGGCCGCCCGGGTTGAAGTCGCCTGCAATCGCTTCCGCCACCGCGGTGCCACCCTGCCCTCCGGGATACCACGCTTCAAGGATCGCCGGAAGATTGGCGTCCGCCCAGTTCACCGCCAGCGCACTGCCGTTCATCAACACCAGTACGACGGGCTTGCCCGTGGCATAGACGCGCTCGAGGAGCTGCTCTTGCGGCGCGGGCAGATCGATGCGCGTGCGGTCGCCGCCGGAAAATCCCTCCGCGTCCACTTTCATCTCCTCGCCCTCGACGCGGGGCGAAAGTCCCATCACCATAATCACGAGCTCCGCGCTTCGCGCTGCATCGATGGCCTTCTGAACTTCTTCCTCCGGCAAGCTCCAGATCAAGCGCGCCTCGGAGCTGCGGACATTCTGGAAGTATTCGACCTTCAGCGCGTAGGCATGATCTTTCTCGAGATGGACTTTTTTCGTTTGGGTCGAAGCGGGCTGATGAATGTTCCAATCTTCCACCAGCAGGTTTCCGTCAAGCCACAAGCGGTAACCGTCCTGCCCGGTGAACCCCACCAGGTATTCGCCCGACTCGGGCGGCAAGAGCACACCGCTCCAGCGCACCGAATACTCCTTGAGCAGCTGCGGCGAAATGCCGGTACCGCCCCACGCAAAGTCCACCGTGGAATCCGTCCGGCTCATCACCGGCGAACCTTCGAGCGTCATGTTGGGGAAGTAGTCACCTTTCAATCCGTGCTCGCCGCATGCCGCGTCCGTGCACAGCGCGCTACCTGGAATCGCTTGCGCCACCGGACCCACCAGGCCGGTGCCTTGCACGTAGGTGATTTTGGAGTTTGGAAAACGATTGCGAATGCCGGAGAGGACCGTGACCGGTTTCGACGGCGTGCCGTTGTAATTGCCTTCCAGCGCGTCGAGATCGTCCGCATTCGGCCCGATGACCGCGATGGACGCTGGCGCCTGCTTTAAAGGAAGAAAGTGATCTTTATTCTTGAGCAGCACCATCGCTTCCCGGGCCATACGCAAGGCGAGTTGCCGGTGCTCTGCCGTGTCGTTCTCGCTTGGCGTGACGCGCGCGTAAGGCACCGCAGCCGGAGGATCGAACAGCCCCAACCGGAAGCGCGCTGTGAACAGCCGCCGCAACGAGCGATCGATATCCGCCTCGGCGAGCAAACCCTGATGCACGGCATTGACCATGGTCTTCTGCTCGGTGGTCATTTTGTCGCGGTAGTCGCCGCAAATGAGGTCCATGCCCGCTTTGAACACGGCGGAAACGCCTTCTTCCGGAGCCGCGGCGAAGTGGTGCCCTTGAAAAACATCCTGCACCGCCCCGCAGTCCGAAACCACGTAACCCGCGAACCCCCAATCCTTCCGCAAATGCTCTTCGAGGAGAAGAGGATTGGCGCACGCGGGCTGCCCGTTCAGCGAGTTGTACGCGCACATCACGGACTCGGCCTTGCCTTCCATTACCGTGGCGCGGAACGCCGGCAGGTAGGTATCCTCCATGTCGTGGCGAGTAGCCGTCACATCCACGGCGTGCCGCGTGGATTCCGGCCCGCTGTGCACCGCGAAGTGTTTGGGCGTCGCCACCGCTTTGAAATATTTGGGATCGCCGCCTTGCAGCCCGGTAACAAACGCCACGCCCATCCGCGCGGTCAAATAGGGATCTTCGCCGTACGTTTCCTGGCCGCGTCCCCAGCGGGGGTCGCGAAAAATATTGATGTTGGGTGACCACACCGTGAGGCCGCGGTACCAGTCGGCGGAACCGTCCGGATGCACGGTCTCGTAATACTTCGCGCGAAATTCCGTGCTGATAACGTCGCCCACCTGGTGCATCAAGGGTTCGTCGAAGGTGGCGGCCATGCCAATCGCCTGCGGAAAAACCGTGGCCACTCCCGCTCGCGCCACGCCGTGCAACCCTTCGTTCCACCAGTTGTATTCCGGAACACGCAGCCGCGGGATGGCAGCGGCGGTGTGCCCGAGCTGCGAGACTTTTTCCTCGAGCGTCATGCGTGAAATCAAGTCGTCCACGCGGCGCCCGACAGGGACTGCGGAGTCTAAATACGGCGCGGCCGTGCCGTCTTGCTGCGCATGAAGCGCCTGCGGCCCAGCCGCCGCGAAAAGGAAGGCCCCCAGGAAAAGCGTGGCTTTGTTCATTAAGCTTGACAACCGATCCTCAGCTTTTGGCGGCCTCGAAACGCCGCAAGTCCTCGCAAGTAAAATCGATTCATCGTCACACTATCACTGCGCCGAGGCTGGATTCAACGCCTTGGCGGAGAGCCTGAAGCCCTGGGCGGGCCGTCCCTGACAAAAGACTGACTTGCACAACGGGGCAGTAAGGCTGCCAGCACCGGCACACCCGGAAGGCGTTGACCTCGGCGTGAAGCGCTCCGTACCATGAAGAGATGAACCGAGGGCTGCTCCTGGCGGCATATACAGTGGTCGTGGTGGCGGGACTTGGCGGCTGCGAAGACGCCGCAAAGAAACCCGCGCAAGCGCGTGTGCCCGCATTAGCCCCAGCCGCCGCCCAAGCAGCGCAGGTTCCGGCGACGCTGGCTCCCTTGCCGGTGAGCGATCCCTCCCGGCAATTTCCCACTTCTTTATTGCTCCCCGCTTTGGACGGAAAAGAATACCTGATTCAGAAAGTACAGGAAAAATTCGCCTCGGGCGAACAGAATTTCAAGGCCGGACATCTCGAGGCCGCGCGCAAGGATTTTGACGATGCCGTCGACTGGATGCTCGAAAGCGGCTACGACCCCGCGAGCGATGCCGCGCTGAGCGGCTTGTATCACCACGTCGTGGACACCGTTTACGCGTATGAGTTGCAGGCGTTCCGAGGAGGAGAAGGTTTTAACGAAGCGCCGGCGGTGCCCGCGCCAATCGATGAAGTGGCGGAGATGACCTTTCCGGTCGATCCGCGGTTGAAAGAGCGCGCCGAGGAAGCCGCCAAAAGCGTTTCGCACGATTTGCCTCTCACGGTAAACGACGAAGTGCTTTCGTTCCTGAATTTCTTTCAGACCGCGCGAGGCCGCGCCATCGTGGAAACCGGATTGCGCCGCAGTGGCCGCTACCGCGAGATGATTTCCCGCGTGCTCCAGGAAGAAGGCCTGCCGCAAGACCTGATTTACCTGGCGCAGGCGGAAAGCGCGTTCCAGCCACTGGCGCTTTCGCGCGCGGGCGCGCGCGGCATCTGGCAGTTCGTGGCTTACCGCGGCCGGGAATACGGTTTGCGTCACACCTGGTGGGTCGATGAGCGCCAGGATCCGGAAAAAGCGACGCGCGCCGCGGCGCAGCATCTGCGCGATCTTTACGGCGCGTTTGGCGATTGGTATCTGGCGATGGCCGCCTACAACTGCGGCCCGGGCAACGTGCAGAAAGGAATCGAGCGCACCGGTTACGCGGATTTCTGGGAGCTGTACAAACGAAACGTTCTGCCGCGCGAAACGCGCAATTACGTCCCGATCATTGTCGCGTTGACCTTAATTGCGAAAGATGCCGCGCACTATAACATCCTGGTCGATCCGGAAGCGCCAGTTCCGACCGACGTGGTCAAGCCCGGCCGGCCCATCGATCTTCGGCTGGTGGCCGAGACGATTGACGTGGACGTGGAAACGCTGCGCTCGCTCAATCCCTCCTTGCTGCGCCTGGCCACACCCGACGATCCAGACTTCGAGCTGCGTCTGCCGCAAGGGACTGCGGAGAAATTCACCGCGCAAATCGCCGCGATCCCGCCGGAGAAGTGGATCAGTTGGCGCCGCCACCGCGTCGAGAACGGCGAGACGCTGGCTTCCATCGCGAAAAAATATCATGTGACTCCCGCGGCCGTCGCCGATGCCAACAATCTCGAACGAACCGCGGCGCTGGATGCAGGAACCAAGCTGATTATTCCCGCGACCCAGCCGCAGTCGGAAACCAAACGCCGCCTGGTGAGCTACCGCGTGCGCCGCGGCGACACGCTCTCCGGAATTGCCGACCGCTTCAGCGTGGATGCCGAAGACGTGCGCAAGTGGAATCGCTTGAAATCGAACCGCGTGAGCCGCGGCATGGTCTTGCGCATTTACACTATCGGAGGCGCCCCGGAAGCGGAGTCTGCGCGCGCGCGGCCCAAGCCCAAGAAAAAACCCGCGCCAGCAGCTGCGGCCAGCGCGGGAAACGCATCCACAGTAGGGAAGCCAAACTAAGCCATTTGTTTACAATAGGTTACAAGTAACCGCTTCTTTCTGATGAGCGCTTGGCGGGCCTGTGCCGTCGATTCGCATTGGAACTGGCAATAAACTTCTGCAAAGAATCTCGCAGAATACTTGACAACTTCTAACGAGTACGATAACAACGGCGCGAGGGCGGGGTGATTTTCAGAAAGCTCCGGCCAAAACAGCAACCCGCTAGCCCCTTTGGAATTGGGGCAAAGAGATTCCCCCAGGGGAGGAACGCATGGATTTCGAGAAAGAGAATTTCGAGGACGACAACGAGCTGTCCCGGCTGGAAGAAGACGAAGAACTGGGCGGCGAGTCCCAGGAGATTGTCGAGGCCGAGGAAGAAGAGCTGGCCATCGTAGGCGAGGAGCCGGAGGAAGAGGCCCCAGCGGCAAAGCCTGCGCCGAAGCCCCCGGCCAAGCCAGCCAAAAAGGCGGCGAAAAAGAAGGCCGCGCCCAAGAAGAAAGCCAAGAAGTCCAAGCCGAAAAAGGCTGCCAAGAAGGCCAAGAAAGCAGGGAAGAAGAAACGGCGCTAAGCTTCGTTTTCGCCGAAGGATCGAAATGCGAGAAGGGCCGGGACCGGTGTCCCGGCTTTTCTGTTTGCGGAATGGAGAATCCCAGAGTGGAAATCTCCCTAACCGCTGGCCTTCCGCCGCCTCCATCCTCAGGCCGACGAAAATGTACTGCGTGAGCTGCGAGACGATCTTGAAGACCGCTTTAGCTCTGCCAACGGCACGAACGGAAGCGCCCATAGCGAAGGTGGCCCCGACTGGCTGGCCTTGCTTGCCAAGTGGGACGACACTCTCTCCAATGTCCTGCAACTCGCCCCGCAGAAGGGCACGCTGGCTTCGGATCTGGACACCGAGCTCGACCGGCTGTACGCCGATCACGTCGCCCTCCAGCGCGCTCCCAGCCGCGTCGGGGTGCCAGGCACGCGCGGCCAGATCCGTTCGTACTGTACGCAGGTTTTCCGGCAGGCCCGCTTGTGGGACCGCATCGAACGAGGTTTGCACGTTTCGGAGTTCACGTTTCCGGGAGACCCCATGCGCATCGACTATGGATACCGGCGCAACGGCACGCACGGTTTCGTTCACGGGCTTTCGGTTACGCGGGCGCCCGCCGATGTTAAGAATATTGCTTACACTGCCGCGCGCATCGCGGCGAAAGCTCCCTGGAAAACCGAATTTGCCGCAGTGACGGACCTCGAGCTGGCCGAAGGGAATCTCCGGCACGCCTTCGTGCGCGACACGCTGCGCGACGCCGGGGTCGAGCCGGTTCCCCTGGGTCATTTTGCCGTATGGGTGGCCAAGCTCAAGCCACTCTTGCAGTAACCTTGCGGCTCCCCAGCCAAGCTACGGGGGCAAAACCCGCCGCTTCCGGAAAAGCAAACAGGCGGAACTTGGGGGATTCCGCCTGAGCCAAAACTTGCTTACAGATAGATTTAGGTCGAGGTTCAAATCGTTACATTGACGCCGCTCGCCGCCGAGGTGGCGCCACCCGAACTCCCGTTGGACGACTGCCCGAGCGCGGCAAACTGCTGAAAGTCCTGCTGCAGCGTGGCGTACGCTTGCTGGGCCGACTGGAGATTCCCCGATTGCAAATCCTGGCCAAGCATGCTGAAGGCCTGGTCGATGGCCGAACCCGGGCCGCTGGAGGAAGAGCCCTGCGAAGACTCGCTCGGCATATGATGATGGTGGTGATGATGCCCTTGCGCGCCTTGCGCGGAATTCTGCTGAAAACCCTTCTGAATGTTCGAATAGTCGGTTTGCGCCGCGGAAAGATTGCCCGACTGCAGGTCCTGGCTAAGCTGGCTGAAGGCCTGCCCGAGGGGACTGGAGCTCGAGGCTGCTGAGGACGAAGCCAAAGGCGAATTCTGTTGCAATGTCGCAAAATCGCTTTGCGCTTGCGAAAGATTCCCGATTGCAGATCCTGCCCCAGTTCTGAAACTCTTGCTGAAACTGTTGGAATTTGTTTTGCACGCTGCCCGGATTGTAAGCCTGAAAGAAGCCGCTGCCGGAAATACCGGAAACGGACATGGGTGAGAGTCTCCTTATTTGGGACCGGGAAGTCTCCTGTCTTCCCGGAAGTCCTCTGGTGTCTATCGGCGCCGCACTGGAAAACTTTAGCGCGCCCGGCCGAAAGCCAAGGGGACAGGAGCACATCGTGGGCCAGAGCAGGGGGGTCTCGCAATAAACAGTAAGCCTCGCGAGTCCAAGGAGTTACAACAACGCTCGCCTTGATGGAACTGACATGCGGGTAGTCGCTCAGGGCAAATTCTGCCAGGACACATGTTGCGTCCGGCATCTCTTGCCTCGCCCCGTTCGAGTCAAAAACGAAAGCCCGGCAAGAATCGCCGGGCTTCCTTACTGACAACTGAACACGGAGAACGGAAAACTACAGAATCGGTTCGCTCCAGTTTTCCAGCGTTTCTTTGACCTTGTGCAGGAACTGGTGGGCGATGGCGCCATCCACCACGCGGTGGTCGTAGCTCAGCGTCACGTAGCACATCGAGCGGATGGCGATAGCGTCGTCGACCACCACGGGGCGCTTTTCAATCATGCCAAGGCCAAGAATCCCCACGTTGGGCTGGCTGATCACCGGCAAGCCGAAAAGCCCGCCAAACACGCCGGGATTGGTGATGGAAAATGTTCCTTCTTGCACTTCCTCGGGCTTCAGTTTTTTCGTGCGCGCCCGCTCGGCCAGGTCGTTCATGGTGCGCTGGATGCCGAGAATGTTTTTCTCGTCCGCGTTCTTGATTACCGGCACAATCAGGCCCCAATCGAGCGCTACGGCGATGCCGATGTTGATGTCTTTGTGGATAACCACGTTGGTCCCGTCGAGCGAGGCGTTCATGGTGGGAAATGCGCGCAAACCGGCTACCGCCGCTTTCACGAAAAACGGCATGAAGGTCAGCTTGGTCTCGTAGCGCTTTTCGAATTCGTCCTTGGACTTTGCGCGCAGCGCGGCCACTTTGGTCATGTCGATTTCGTCGACCGAATACACGTGCGGCGAAACGTGCTTCGACATCACCATGTGCTCGGCAATCTTCTGCCGCATCACGCTCATGGGTTGCACTTCGTAGTTACCGAAGTACAGTTTCTCGCGCGGGACTGCCGTCTCGAGAGCGGCGTGAGCTTGCGTGCCGGTCGCCGCGGGCGGCGGTGGAGGAGGCGCGGGCAGCGCAGCAGCTGTTGAAATTGCCGGTGGCGCCGCTGCGGGCGCGCCTCCCGTGGCGATCACTGCTTCGATATCTTGCTTGCTGATGCGTCCGCCTGCCCCAGTGCCGGCGACAGTGGAGAGATCGATGCCGTGCTCTTTCGCCATGCGCCGCACCAGCGGCGAGCTGTGAATGCGTTCGCCGCTGCCGGTGGAAATGGGCACGACCGACGCCGCTGCAGCCGCCGCGACCGTTGGCGCCGCCGGCCTCGCCACAGCAACCGGTACAGGAGCCGGTGCCGTTGCCGCCGCCTTCGCCGGGACAGGCGCCTCCGCCTTCGCCGGAGCAGGGGCCGGAGCCGGTGCCGCAGCCGCCGAACCGGCGGCCTCGATCACGCCCACGACGGTCTGAATCGGCACGGTCTGGCCTTCCCCGATCTTGATCTCCCTCAGCACGCCGGCCGAGGGCGACGGGATTTCCGCGTCCACTTTGTCGGTGGAGATTTCGAAGAGCGGCTCGTCGCGCTCGACTTTGTCGCCGGGCTTTTTCAGCCACTTGGTGATGGTGCCTTCGAAAATGCTTTCGCCCATCTGGGGCATTACAATGTCCACGGCCATATCTTTCTCCTTACCCATTCTAATAAACCCGTTTTGTTGATCCAACAGGTTGAAGGCATACTTCGTGCCAAATGCCTGGAACTCTCTTCAATTCATACATCGCGTCTCCCCCGTGATAAAAGCCCACTCTCCAGACTTTCGCTTTCTTTCCAGTGTGTTCTAATTGTCGATCTCCCAGGGGATGGTGATATTTCTAAGTCTTCTTGAAGTACTCCAAAAACTCCCGCGCTGCAATCTTCACGGAAGTGCCTACTGGATACTTGCAGTGTATCCTGCCATCTCTTTCCAACCATTTGCCTCAATACCGTGCTAGCTCTTTCGCGGCGGCAAAAACCTTTTTCGCGTTGGGCAGAAAATGTTCTTCCAGCGTCGGCGCGTAGGGCACAGGCGTATCGAGCGACGTCACGCGCAGCAGCGGACCGTCCAGGTCACTGAAGGCTTTCTCACAAAGAATCGCCGCGATTTCGCCTGCGATTCCGCCGGTTTTCGTGTCCTCATGGACGACCAGACATTTGTTGGTCTTCTTCACTGACTGCAAAATCGTCTCTTCATCGAGCGGCAGCAGCGTCCGCAAGTCAATCACTTCCGCTTCGATGCCTTCTTCCGCCAGTGCTTCCGCCGCTTCCAGTGACGTGTGCATCATCGCGGCGTAGGAAAGAAGCGTCAGGTGTTTTCCTTCGCGGCGAACCACCGCTTTGCCAAGCGGCACGGTGTAGTCGCCAGTCGGAACTTCCCCCTTGATGCGCCGGTAAAGAAACTTGTGCTCAAAAAACAGCACCGGATTATTATCGCGCACCGCAGCCTTTAGCAGGCCTTTGGCATCGTACGGCGTCGACGGATAAATCACCTTCAGCCCTGGCGTGTGCACGAAATACATCTCGGGATTCGCCGAATGAAACGGCCCGCCGTGCACGCCGCCGCCGGAGGGCCCGCGAATCACCATCGGCGCCGGCGCATTCCAAAGATAATGGCCCTTGGCCACGAAATTGGTGATCTGGTTGAATGCGCAGACGATGAAATCGATGAACTGCATCTCGCAAATCGGGCGCAGGCCGAGGTAGCTCATCCCGCACGCCGCGCCAATGATGGCGCTCTCGCTGATCGGCGTGTCGATGACGCGTTCCCAGCCGAAGCGTTCGAGCAGGCCTTCGCTGGTCTTGAACGCGCCACCGTAGACGCCGACGTCCTCACCAATCAGGAGGACCGTTGGATCGCGCTCCATCTCTTCGAACATCGCTTGGCGGATAGCTTCGAGAAATGTGATTTGGGTTCCGGTGGGCGCGGCTGCGTGCGTGGGTGACATGCTCACCTCCGCGCCTTTCTCGAAGCACTCTCCAGCGCGGACTTTACGGTTTTCTTGGCGGCTGCTTTGCTTCCTGCCTTCGCTGGAGTTTTCGCTGAGCGCCCGTTGCTGGGCTGGGCCTCAACTTCTTTTGTTGCTTGCGTTGTGTCGCCAAAATGAATCGGGGCGTCCGCGCCGCCCGAACCTTTGCCGGAGCCGAAGCCCGCAACCGTCCAGACCGCTTTGACGCTGGATTTTGGCGGCGTCACTTCGCTGACCGGACGCTCCCACTTGGCGCGAATTTTGTGGCAGTCGTCGCCGGTGCAATAGACACCCGTTTCCGCAAGTTCCGGCGGTGGCATCGGCGATTTTTCAGCGAATTCCCGCTCCGCGGCCAGCAGCTTTTCCAGCTTTTCTTCGATTTCTTTCTTCGCTGCGCTGTCGAGAATCTTCTCCGCCGTCAAAAATTTTTCATACAACGCGATCGGGTCGCGCGCTTCCCAATGCGCGCGCATTTCTTTCGGCACATATTCCGCGGGATCGTGCTGCGCGTGGCCCAAGCGCCGGAACGTTTTCGCTTCAATCAAAATCGGTCCTTCACCCGCCCGCGCCCGCTCGACCGCTTCCTTGGCGGTCGTGTAGACAGCCACCACGTCGTTACCATCCACGATATAACTGTCGATTCCGTAAGCCTTCGCGCGGTCCGCAAGGTTTTCCAGCGGCACCTGCTTGCGTACCGGCGTCGAGTAGGCCCAGAGATTGTTTTCGAGAACCAAAACAAATGGCGCTTTTTGCGTCGCGGCAAAATTGAGGCCCTCGTGAAATACGCCGGTCGAGCTGCCGCCGTCGCCAATCCAGGTCATGGTGACGATCTTCTGGCCGAGGTAGCGTCCGCCAATGGCGATGCCGGTCATCACCGGAATCAAGTCGCCCAGCATGGAAATGGGCGAGACGATGTGCAGCTCTTCGAGATCTCCAAAGTGGCTCGTGCCGTCTTTGCCTTTGGTTGGCGAATCGTATTTGGCCATGTGCTGCATGAAAATGTCGCGAGGCGGCACGCCCTTCACCAGCAGCGCGCCAATGTTTCGAATCATCGGCGCGAGCCAGTCTTTCTTCTCCAGCGCATAAGCGGTTCCGACGGAAATCGCTTCCTGGCCGAGACTGGAGTAAAGCCCGCCGACAATCTGGTTCTGCCGGAAGAGCTTGACCATGGTGTCTTCGACGGCGCGGTTCAGCCGCATGTAGTCGTAGAGGTCCAGGTACTGCTGCCGCGTCAATTCCTTCTTCATTCCCGCTCCGGTGAAACAGGCATTCTTGCCTGTTCTCCCTTGCCAACTATGAACAGCAGAAGACAGACAAGAATGTCCGTCCTACACTATGCCGAAACAGCTAGAGACTGCTCAGCATGCTCCAGTTTCTCAAGCAGATATTCCTTCGTAATCTCTTTGTGTTCCAGACCAAAAAGCTCGCCAAGATGCCAGGCCATCTTCGGGAGAACTTCATTCACTTCGACGCTGCGCCCCAGCAGCTTCTCAAGCGAGGTTGCTTTGCGATCAGAAATTCCACATGGCACGATCAAATCGAAGAACCGCAAATCTGTCGAAACGTTGTACGCGAATCCGTGCGAAGTGACCCAGCGGCTGACGTGCACGCCGATAGCGCCCAGCTTTTCGGAAGTGGCGAGTGACGAGTAACGAGTGGCGAGTGGAAGATCAGAGGGGTGACTCGTGACTCGTGACTGGTGACTGGTGGAAGAATCAACCCAGACGCCGGTTTTTCCTGGCTCGCGGCCGGCGATAATTCCAAACTCGACTGAGGTGCGAATCATGGCTTCTTCCAAAGTGCGCACGTACCAGACCACGTCCCTTCGAATCGCTCCCAAATTCAAGATCGGGTAGCCAACGATCTGTCCCGGGCCATGATAGGTGATATCGCCGCCGCGGTTGGTAGCATGAAACTCAACACCTTTTTGCCGCAGCACATGCTCGGAAGCCAGCAAATTCTCACGCTTGCCGTTTCTTCCCAGCGTGATGACATGAGGATGCTGGCAGAACAGCAGGACATCTTCAATCGCGTCCGCTTTCCGCGCGGCAACCAGGCGGTTTTGCAACTCCCACGCCTCGCCGTAGCGGATGAGTCCCAGATTGACGGTCAGACAATTCGCCATTGGATTTCACGTGACTCGAGACTTGTGATTCGCAACTCGTGAAAGAGCGCAATCGGGGGATTCACGAGTCACCAGTTACGAAGCGCGAGTCACATCTCAAACATTAATCTGCAAGCCGCGCACGCTGGCAAACGCGTCGCCCATCGCTTCCCACACCGTGGGATGCGCGTGCATCATGTTCATCATGTCGTCGATGGTGCCCTCGAGATGCAGCACCGCGGCCGCTTCCGAAAGAATCTCCGTGGCCAACGGCCCGATGATGTGAATCCCCAGCACCTCGCCGTACTTCTCCTCGCTCACCACTTTGATAAAGCCACCGTGACTCCCCAAAATCGTGGCTTTGCTGTTTCCCACGAACGGGAACTTCCCGAGTTTCACCGCATAACCCGCGTCGCGCGCCTGCTTTTCGGTCAAGCCAATCGAGCCAATCTGCGGTTCGCAGTAGGTGGCGTTGGGAATGCGCGTCTTTACAATTTGATGCGTGGGCTTCCCAGCGATATGCGTCACTGCGACAATTCCTTCCACCATCGCCGCGTGCGCCAGTTGCGGCAGCCCGGCCACGATGTCGCCGATGGCGTAAAGCCGAGGCTCCGCGGTTTCCATATGCGGCCCCACGTGCACGAATCCGCGCTCGATCTTAGCTTTCGATTTTTCCAGGCCGCAATTTTCCGTCATCGCTTTGCGGCCCACCGCCAGCAGCAGCTTTTCTGCTTGCAGCGTTTGCGCCTTGCCGTCTTTGTCCTTGAAGGAAACGGTGACGCCCTTCGCGTCCTTCTTCACCGACTCCACCGTGCTGTTCGTGTAAATCTGGATGTTTTTCTTCCGGAAAGCCTTGTCCAGCTCCGCGGAAATTTCCTCATCCTCGACGGGCACGATCCGCGGCAGCATCTCGAGAATCGTTACCTGCGTTCCAAAGGAATTGTAGATGGAAGCAAATTCGACGCCGACGGCTCCTGCTCCGATTACGAGCAACGTCTTTGGAATTTCCGGAAGCTCGAGAATCGAGCGGTTGGTGAGAATGGTCTTGTGGTCCGGCTCGATGCCCGGGAGCGATTTCGCTTCCGAGCCGCTCACCATCAGGATGTTCGAAGCTTCGATAGTAGTCTTCTTGCCGTCTTTCTCGACGCTGACTTTACCCGGTCCTTCGTATCTTCCCCAGCCCTGGATCCACTCGACTTTGTTTTTCTTGAAAAGAAACTCGATGCCCTTGGCGTGTTTCTTGACGATTTTGTCTTTGCGCGCGAGCACATTGGCCCAATTGATTTTCAGGCCGCTGACCTCGAACCCCAGCTCCGCGGCATTTTTGAAATGGTCGTAAACTTCGGCGTGATGCAACAAAACCTTTGTAGGAATGCAGCCGACGTGCAGGCAGGTGCCGCCGAGGAAGGGATCTTTTTCGACGACAATGGTCTTCAGACCCAGTTCGCCGGCGCGAATCGCTCCGACGTACCCGCCCGGCCCGCTCCCAATAATCGCCACATCGTACTTTGCCACGCGCAGTCTCCTTCCGCAGGGGCCCACAAGCAGTGGCCGCAAGTGAATGGAGTGCGCACTCACCGCCGTCACGCTCGAAGAACTCGAGGGGGTCTGGCCAAAAAGACAGAGACGCCAGCCGTTCGAATCGCGAACCTTCCTACAAACGGAGAAAAAGCCGTCCGCACGCCTAGGGAGTGCAGACGGCTGCGTCCCAGCAAACAACGAATTTTAGCAGCCGCTCGCGGCCCCCGCAACCTGGCGGGAGGGCACCCGCGATCTTGAGACACAACGATACAAGATGCGCAAGACCTGTTGGGAAAACCTACAACAGCGTTGGGAAACTCTACGTACCCGGCAACAGAAGCGAAATCAACCGATTACAAAAACTGGTGAAAGATACCACAGTACGTCCGCCGAAAATCCCTACGATCATTGGCGACGGGCGGGCGAGGGTCAAGTTTCCGGATTCGATGCAATCCGTTGAATGCATAGCACTTGCGAGTTTTGTTGGCATTGCTGCGGCTTTGGTGAGGTGGTTGCCCTACTGAAGGGCGAGAGATGAAGGAACGGGAACTCCGAGCGAGCCCCGGAGAGGAGAACGACCATGACACTCATCCTCGTTCTGCTGATGTTCGCAACCTTTGTGCTGATTGACTACCTTCGCTCGCGCCACGCTCTGCCAGCGGTGGCGGCGGAAGCCGCGCAGGCTGATGCGCGCCAGGCGCCAACTGGTGAATTTGTTGAAGGCTTCCATGCTCCAGCGACGGTGCGGTACCACGCGGGACACGGCTGGGCCCAGCGCGAAAGAAGCCGCCTGATGCGCGTGGGCGTCGATGAGTTTGGAGCCGCGCTGCTTGGCAATATCAGCCATATTGAGATGCCGAAGCCGGGGCGCTGGGTCCGCCAGGGACAAAAGGTGTGGAGCTTCGCGCGCAATGGCGAAACGACAGAAATGGTTTCGCCGGTGGAAGGCGAGATCGTCGCAGTGAATCCGGAAGTGGTGAAAGATCCGAGCCTGCTGCGCAAAGATCCTTTCGGACAGGGCTGGCTGATGACCGTGCACGTCCCGGACGAGGACAACGTGCAGCGCAATTTCCTGCCGGTACACTTGGTCAAGGCTTGGGTGCGGGATTGCGCTGAGAGACTTTTTGCCAAGCAGCCACAACTGGCCGGACCGGTGATGGCGGACGGCGGTCGACCGATTGCCGACTTTGCCTCTGGTTTGCCGGGAACTAATTGGCGCGAACTGACCGAAGAATTCTTCATTCAATAGAACCTCCTTAGGCTGGCCGGCAAGTTCCGAAAGGGCTTGCCGGCCGTCCCGTTTTGGGATGTAGAAATCCCAGAAGCGCGGGTGTGTTGATTCCCTACACTCAGGGGGAAAGGACGCACTGAAAGGCTTCCAAAGAGGCATCCAGTTCGGTCCGCGTTTCACAAGTCATTCCAAACAAAGGTCTTGCTGGTTGTGGATTTTCTCTACGGTGGTCCGGAACCTGCACCCATTGTTTATGGCACTTCTGGATCCCCGTCCGACCCCGAAGCAAGTCTTCCCTCAAAAGAAGGGGTCTCCATGCCCAAAGCCATTCTGTATGACAGCACGATGTGTATCGGCTGCCGACTCTGCGAAAAGGCCTGCGCCGAGCACCACAATCTGCCCTACAACGACGACATTGCCAAAGAAGAAAAGCTCTCGGCGCATAAGCTGACGGCAATTACGACGCATGGCGACCGATTCATGCGCCGGTTTTGCATGAATTGCGTTTCACCGACGTGCGCTTCGGTGTGCCCGGTTGCGGCACTGCAAAAATCGGCGCTGGGTCCGGTGACCTACGATTCCACACGTTGCATTGGTTGCCGCTACTGCATGCTGGCCTGCCCTTACCAGGTGCCGACGTATCAGTGGAACAGCCGCTTGCCGGTGGTGAAGAAATGCGACATGTGCGCGGACCGGGTCGCGGCAGGATCGCCGACGGCTTGCGCGGAGGCGTGTCCAACTGGCGCAACAAAATTCGGCGAACGCGACGGCTTGATCGCCGAGGCGAGGCAGCGGCTCGCCGCCAATCCAAGCCAGTACTACTCGAAGATTTACGGGCTTGAAGAAGTTGGCGGGACCTCCATGCTGCTTTTGTCCGCCGTGCCCTTCGAAGACCTCGGGGTCAAAGTCAGCCTGCCGCATGAGCCCATGCCGATGCTGACGTGGCGCGCGCTTTCCGAAATTCCCAGCATCGTCTCCGTGTTCGGCGTTCTTCTCGGGGGCGTCTGGTGGATCCGTCATAGAACGGAAGAAGTACAGGCTGCGGAGCGCGCGGAGCGGGAGAAGAAATCATGAATGGCTTTCGAGCTGGAGCCAAATGGAGTTTCTGGCAAATCGTGGCCACGGTTTTCATCCTTGGCGGCGTTTACTCGGCCTATATCCGCGTCACGCAGGGGCTGGGCGGGGCCACTCATTTGAACGATCAGTTTCCTTGGGGATTGTGGATCGGGTTTGACATTCTCTGCGGAGTCGGACTTGCTGCCGGTGGTTTTACGCTGGCTGCCGCGGTCCACATTTTTAACATCGAGCGATACAAGCCAATCCTGCGCCCGGCGATTCTGACGGCGTTTCTCGGCTATCTGCTCGTGATTCTCGCCCTGATGTTCGACCTCGGACTGCCCTACCGCATCTGGCATCCGCTGGTGATGTGGAATCCGCATTCGGTGATGTTCGAAGTAGGCTGGTGCGTCACGCTATACACCACGGTGCTGGCACTGGAATTCGTTCCCGTGGTTTTCGAGCGGTTCCGCTGGAACAAGGCGCTGAAAATCATGCGCGCGGTTCTCATTCCGCTGGTGATTGTCGGCGTGATTCTCTCTACCCTCCACCAATCTTCTCTCGGCAGTCTTTATCTGATCGTGCCGCAGAAGCTTTATCCGCTGTGGTACACGCCGCTGCTGCCGGTCATGTTTTTTGTCTCCGCGTTGTGCGCCGGACTGGCGATGACCATTTTCGAGTCGTGGCAGAGCAGCAAGGCCTTCGGAAAGCATCTGGAGCTGCCTCTTTTGTCGAGCATGGGCCGCGTTTTGGCGGTTTTCCTTTCCGTGTACATGCTGATGCGCTTCCTCGATCTGTGGAATCGCAGTGCGCTGCGGCTGCTGCTGGTGCGGCGCCCAGAAACGTATCTTTTTCTGCTGGAGATTGCGTTCTTCCTGGTGCCCATGGTTTTGCTGTTCCGCCAGAAAATTCTCAGTAACCCGCTGGCGCTGTACGGGTGCGCGGTTCTGGTGTTGTTCGGATTCGTTTCGAACCGCCTAAACGTCAGCATCACGGGAATGGAAGCAGGCTCCGGCACAAGCTATTTCCCCAAGTGGACGGAAGTTGCGGTCACTCTGGCGATTGTCGCGCTCGGCTTTTCAATTTTCCGGCTTGCTTGCAAGCATTTGCCCATATTTGGCGCGCAACCGGTGGTGGAGCGAGTTCGTTCGCGCGCGCCGGTGCCGGCCGCCGCGGATTAAGTCATGACGAAAGGCCTGTTCCAACTCGGCAAACTTCGAGTGGGATTGGCGACCAAGCTGGTGAGCCTGCTGGTCATCAGCACCATCGCGCTCTTTTCCCTCTTCGGTTATCTGAATCTGAGGTTCCAGCAGCGGCACGCCGACGAAATCATTCTCCAGGACGGAGATCATGTTGGCGACCTGATCGTGCGCAGTCTCCGCTATCACATGATGCGGAACGACCGCGAGGCGCTCTATCAAGCCATCAATGACATCGGCACGCAACCAGGCATGGGCCGCATCCGCATCCTAAATAGCTCCGGACAAATTAATTTTTCTACCGATCCTTCCGAGCTCCATACCGTGGTCAGCAAGCAGGCCGCAACTTGCCAGGATTGTCATTCGGACGGCGGCAAGCTGCACGAGCCGCTCCTTTCGCATCACGCGCGCTTTTACAAAGATGCGCAGGGTCAGCAAGCTTTGGCCGTGGTTCGCGCGGTGGAAAATGAGCCGGGCTGCTCGAACGCCTCCTGCCATAGCCACTCTCCGAATCAAAGGATCCTCGGGATGGTTGACGTGAGTCTTTCTCTCGCTCCCGTGAACCAACAAATTGCGCTTCAGCAGGCGGAGTTATTTTGGTTCACCGTGGCGGCGGTGGTGGTTTTTTCCTTCCTCAGTATTCTCTTCATCTGGAGAGTTGTGGCCAACCCGATGAAGCAACTGCTCAGGGGCATCCAAAAGGTAGCCTCGGGGGACGTTGCGCAGCGGCTTCCGGTGAAATCCCAGGACGAATTCGGCGAACTGGCCGGTTCCTTCAACAAGATGACAGAAAGCCTGGTCCAGGCCCAGCGGGAAAACGAGGCTTGGGCGCAAACGTTAGAACAAAGGGTGGAAGAAAAAACGCGCGATCTGGAAACCGCGCAGCGCGCTCTATTCGAACGCGAAAAGATGGCTTCTATCGGCAAACTCGCGGCGACTGTAGCTCACGAAGTGAATAATCCGCTGGAGGGGATTCTCACTTACGCGCGGCTGACGCTCAAGAAATTGGAGAAGACTGTTTCTGACGAGAGCCCTCGCGCGGAGATGGCGGAAAACCTTCACACGATCGAGCGGGAGAGCCGGCGTTGCGGCGATCTGATGCGCAACCTGCTGGCGTTTGCCCGGAAGTCTCCGGGCCAGCGCGAACCAAACGATTTGAACGAATTAATTCGTCATGGGCTAGCGCTGGTGCGGCATCAGATGGAACTTCGCGGCATCGAGTTGAAAACTGAATTGCAGGAAGGCCTGCCATTGTTGCGATGCGATGCAGGCCAGATTCGCCAGGTGATTTTGGCCATTCTCGTGAATGCGACCGAAGCGATGCCGGGCGGCGGAACGCTTGGCGTCTTCACGGCACTGGATCGAAGAAAACAAAACGTGGAAGTGCGCATCCGCGACACAGGCATAGGGATTCCGCCGCAAGTTCTGCCGCACATTTTCGAGCCGTTTTTTACCACGAAAGAAGACCAGCAAAACACCGGCCTCGGGCTAGCCGTAGCACACAGCATTCTCGAGCAGCATGGCGGCTCAATCTCCGTTAAATCGGCGCCAGACCAGGGCAGCGAATTTCTCATCACGCTTCCGCTTTACGGGTCGGTGCCCGTCGATGCGGTGTTTGCGGCGCAGGGAAAGAGGTGAGCCCGTGGAAACACAGGTAGCAGCAAGAACCGAAAAGATTCTGATCGTGGACGACGAACCGGTCGTGCGGGATTCCCTTGGCAAATGGTTTACCGAAGAAGGCTTCACCGTTAGGACTGTAGGCAGCGCGCAGGAAGCATTAAACGCATTTCAACCGCACACGTGGGACGTCGCGCTCTTGGACATCAAGATGCCCGGAATGGACGGCATCGAACTGCAAAATCGCTTGCGCGAGGCGGACCCGGATTTAATCGTCATCGTCATGACCGGCTACGCGTCGGTGGAAACCGCGATTCATGCTCTCAAGCAGGGAGCGTACGACTACATCTGTAAACCATTCGAACCCGACGAGCTCGTTCATACGATCAATAATGCGCTGGAGCACCGGCGCGTCAAAAAAGAAGTCGTGCAATTGCGCGAGCATTTGCAAGAAGCGTTTCCGCGCGTTCCAATCATCGGGCAAAGCCCGGCGATGAAACGCGTGTATGAACTGATTGAAATGGTGGCGCCAACCGACGCGACGGTGCTGATCACCGGCGAAAGCGGCACGGGCAAAGAAATCGTGGCACGAGCCATCCATGACGCCAGCCCGCGGCGCCTGATGCCCTTCATGGCGATTCATTGCGGGGCGCTGACGGAAACGCTTCTCGAAAGCGAACTCTTCGGCCATGAACGAGGCGCCTTCACCGGCGCGCAGGCGCGGCGAAAAGGAAAATTCGAGGCCGCGGAGGGCGGCACGGTTTTTCTGGATGAAATCGGGGATATCAGCCTGAAAACCCAGACCGATTTGCTGCGGGTGCTTCAGGACAAAGAGATCGTGCGGATTGGAAGCACAGCGCCGTTCAAAGTCGACTTCCGCTGCATCGCGGCGACCAATCGCGACCTGGAAGCGATGGTCAAAGAGGGTACCTTCCGGTTTGATCTCTTTTACCGTCTAAACGTGGTCAGCATCCATCTTCCGCCGCTGCGGGAACGCCGGGAAGATATTCCCATGCTAGCGGAAAGCTTTTTGAAAAAACACACAACGGCAATGAATAAGCCGGTGTCGCGAATCTCCTCCGACGCAATGACCGCGTTGATGAAATACGATTGGCCGGGCAACGTGAGAGAGCTGGAAAACGCGGTGGAGCGCGCCTTGGTCATCGGCAAGGGACCGGAACTTATGCCGTCGGACTTTCCGCTGCAAGTGTTGACTCCGCATCTGGCGGCCGGCCGGAGGCTCGAAGACGTTGCGCGGGCGCACATTGAGCGGGTTCTGGAAGAATCCGGATGGAACCTAACGCGCGCTGCTGAGATTTTGGCCATTGATCGAAGCACGCTGTATAGCAAGATCAAGGCCTACGGATTGAAGCGGCACGCCGCGGTTGGCGGATGAATGCGATCCATCTGCTATCGGTGGTCTCGGAGCGCGAGCATCCTGAAGCGCCAGAAGCAAAAGCGCGCCTCGAATTCCTCGATGACTTAGCTGCAGAGCTGGCGCGCATCTATCAGGTTTCCTGTCACGTTCACGAGGAACCCTTCGCCGTGGATTTTGCACATGATGCGGTCCGCGGGCAATACCACTCAACGGCCATCCTGCAGCGCCTGCAATCTCTGTCGAACGACCCGGAAAGGTGGTTCCTAGGAGTCACCAATGTGGACCTCTACATTCCGATTCTCACCTTTGTTTTCGGTGAGGCGCAGCTCAGCGGCCGGTGCGCTCTGATTTCTTTGCATCGTCTCCGCGAGGAGTTTTACGGCTTACCGGCAAATCCGAAACTGCTCGCGCAACGGGCCATAAAGGAAGCAGTCCACGAATTGGGTCATGTGTTGGGGCTGCGGCATTGTCACGATTGGCGTTGTGTGATGACGTCGACTCATGACGTAGAACGTCTGGATTTGAAGAGCGAAGAATATTGTGCAGCTTGTCTTGCGTTGGCCTCTTTGCAGAAGCCTGCCCCACGAAGCAGGGAAGCCTTTTCTGCGTTCGGTTTTCTCCGAAGTGAGGACGAATAGCTGGCGGATGGCGTCACCTCAGTTACCTAATCGAGTCCCGCCCTTCACCTTCAGGTAGGAAGTCCACCGCAACTCGCTATGTCCCTCGTGAAACCCGACTAGCGCATAGTACTAGATGTATATATTCTATCGAAATTACAAATTTCACTTGCATTCGTAATTACCGCTACGTATATTACCTCACCGCATATCCGGGGATCTGCCTAAAACAGCCTTTGCGGAAATCCAGCCGTTCGCAGGGAGGTGTGGGCCATGATCATGAAATCGGGGGAACACTGGCATTGCACGAATGCGGCGTGCCGATGCGCTGCCTTCGTGGAAAAGACGGGCAATGTCGAAGGGCCGAATCCCCGCTGCGTTTGCGGCAGCGCGATGAAAAAGAATTACACCGCTCCAGTCTTCGGCTATCTCGACTTTCTCCAATCGCGGGAGCCTGCACTGAGTCTCAAAAACGCGGAGAAGGAATGAGCCATGGCCAGCATACCTGCCCACCACGGCTCCCACCTTCACCCTGCGAAGCCCCTGGTCGTTCGCGGCGGGCTTGGCCGCACCTTTGGCAGCCTAGTCATTTTCCTCGCGCTCACGCTCCTGGCCTTTGGAGGCTACATTCTGGCCGACGCATTCGCACACCCTGTGGACGCACAGGCTGCCGGTTTGATCACGGCAGCGTTCATAATTGCGCTAGGACTGCTGCTGCTCTTTTATCTTTTGAAGCCACGGAAATCCGCAGGAGCCGTCAGACGAAGAGCGCACAGGCATCGCTCTGCGAAGGCGATGATGGCGGCTTCACGGATCCCGTCAAAGACCACTGGAATGGACGAACCGCAGGCGGATCTGGCCTACCAGCGAGTCTACGTGGATCATTCTCGAATACGCGCCTGAAGGTCTCAGGGCGCTTCACGCCCGCGGAATAGCAGGGAAATAGCGCTCCTCAAGAATCAGGCGATGGTGGATTTGGTGGCCCGCAACAATGAATCCAATCGCGCGCGCCGTGACTTCCTTCTGGCTGGTAGTGCCGTGTTGCGACCAGGCGTTCTCGTCGAAGGACCGAAAAAGCGTGATGCTGGCGGCGCGGACGGCGGTAAATTCGTCGGTCAAGTCTGAAAGTGTGCGTCCTGCGACCGGATTGTTCCGCACGAAATCATCCTGCTCGAATCCCGGCAATGGCGTTTTGTCGCCTCGGCCGATGCGCAGCGCACGGTAGGTGAAAATGCGCTCGGTGTCGTTGATGTGTCCGAGAAT
>Ga0187778_10000668_pt1 | contig 24404 bp, 19 predicted proteins | sample 1015_Q2_SP5_20_M_FD_132418 | JGI IMG/M metagenome (GOLD analysis project Ga0187778, IMG submission 132418) | Tropical peat soil microbial communities from peatlands in Department of Meta, Colombia - 1015_Q2_SP5_20_MG | ecosystem: Environmental > Terrestrial > Soil > Wetlands > Peat | place... | reverse complement strand
TGAAGGTCAGTCCGTTTCGTTTGCGCACCATCCGGATCCACGGGCACGACGTCGGCTACCGGATGGCCGGCGAGGGGCCGACGATCCTGCTCATCCACGGGATCGCCGGGAGTTCGACCACTTGGCGGGCCGTGATGCCAGCCTTGGCCGAGCACTACACGGTTGTCGCCCCCGACCTGCTGGGCCACGGGCACTCGGCCAAGCCCCGGGGCGACTACTCGTTGGGCGCCTACGCCAGCGGCATCCGGGACCTGTTGGCCGTCCTTGGCCACGAACGCGTCACCCTCGTCGGCCACTCACTGGGCGGTGGGGTGGCAATGCAGTTCGCCTACCAATTCCCCGAGTGGGCCCAGCGGCTGGTGCTGGTGGCCTCCGGCGGGCTGGGCAAGGAGGTCAGCCCACTGCTCAAGGCGGTGACCCTGCCCGGCGCTGAGTACGTGCTCCCGCTCCTATTCCACCCCCGCATCCGGGAAACCGGCGAGTGGCCCGGCACCGTGGCCCGCCGGGTGGGCTGGCGACCGAGCGACACGCTGGCCGAGGTGTGGCGCAGCTACACCACCTTGACCGATCGCCACGGCCAGATGGCCTTCATCCACACCGTCCGCTCGGTCATCGACATCGCCGGGCAGCGCGTGAGCGCCCACGACCGGCTGTATCTGGCCGAGGCAGTCCCCACCCTCATCGTCTGGGGCGACCGCGACCGCATCATCCCGGTGGCCCACGCATACCGGGCGGCCGAGGCCATCCCCGGCGCCCGCCTCGAGATCCTTGAGGGCGCCGGGCACTTCCTGCCCTGGCGGGACGCCGACCGGTTCCTGGCCGTCCTCGAGGACTTCCTCAAGACCACGACACCCGCCCATGTGCCCGAAGAACGCTGGCGAGAGCTGCTCACCAGTGCGCCGCCCGACGACGAAGAGGAGTAGTGGTCGCCACCATTCCCGGCACACCGCGGACGCAACGGTGACGACCTTGCCCCTCTATCCTCTTGGCCCCTCAAAGACGGTCACGATCCTGGCCATGCGGTCCCTCACGACGGTCGGAACGAGCGACTGGGCGGCGGCGATGCCCTGGGCGTCGCGGCCCACGAGGTACCGCACCCGTGGAGCGCCGGCGGTGAGTGCGTTGCCGATGACCCTGGCTACCGCTTCGGGGCCGACTATGAAGGCCCTCTACGGGCCGATCAAAGCCAGGGCCCGTCGATACCCACCTCGTAGCTCGAGCCGCACGACCCGACACCTCCGCCTCGATGAGCCGCACACCGGCACTCGGTGGGCACCGAATGGACCGCACAGACATTGCCAGTGTCGGTGCAGTCGCGCCCAAGCTGTGACCCATCCGACATCGCCGCCCGCATGCTCCAGGGTCTCAACCCGGGGTTTGAATAACGAAACGAAGTTGCCTGAGCGACACGGCATCAAAATGGGACCCTGACATGCCCACACGTTGTGATTTCCACAACCAGTGGGCGCTGAGGGACTCGAACCCCCGACCTGCTGGTTGTAAGCCAGCTGCTCTGACCAACTGAGCTAAACGCCCGGGCCCGCCATGCTACCGGCGGCTCCCAGGCGTCCCCAGGGCACGGCCTACTCGTCGTCGAGCCGGAAGTCCCCGCCTTCGGTCGAGCTCGTCGTCGACGTGGCCGTGGCCGCCGCCGCGCTGGTGGTGGTGTCGACCGGTCCGTTCTCGGACTCGTGCGCGTCGATGGCCGCGAGCAGCCGCTCCACCTCGTCACGCGACGCGCCCTTGCGTTCCGCCGCATAGGTGGCGGCGCCGAGGTCGTGGAGCAGGGCGTCGAGCTGCTTCTTGGCCTGCATGGTGTCGAGCTTGGCCTGGCCCTGGGCCACGCCCGCCTTGCCCTTCTCGGCGAGCGAGGCCGCCTGCTCCTTCATCTTGTCCATCAGTCCCATCGATGTCTCCCTTCGATCAGAAGATGCCGCCGAGCGCGCCCTTGCGCTCCTCGGCGGGCCTCGGGTCGTGGCGCAGCACGCGCGCCAGGCTCTCCACGGTCGTCGACTGCAGGAGCACCTCGCCGTCGCCCTCGAGCGTGGCCAGATGCACGCCCTCGCCCCCGAAGAGGCCCGCCATGACCGTCTGGCCCGACAACCCGCCGATCAGCTCGACGCCGTAGCGCAGCGAGTCCTGGAAGGCGACGACCGTCCCCGTGTCCACCTGGATCTTGCCCCCGTACTTGGCCGGGTTGATCGACTCGAAGCTCCCCGCCGCGGCCACGAAGACGGTGCCGGTACCCGTGTAGCGCTCGAGCACGAAGCCGAGGCCACCGCTGCGCGCCGCCTTCCACCCCGAGAAGGCGATGTCGAAGTTGGCGGACGTCTCGGCTGCGATGAGCGTCGAGCGCTCGCAGAACCAGCCACTTTCCCCCTGGAGCTCCAGGGCGCGCACCTCACCCGGGAGCAGACCCGAGAACGAGACGAGCCCGGCGCCCCCCTGGGCGGTGAAGTACTGCAGGGCGAGCGACTCGCCGGCCACCACCCGCTTGCCGACGTCCATGGCCTTCTTCAGGAAGCTCGTCCCCGCCGACGGGGTCGCATCCCCGTCGGGCGTGCCCCCGCCGCCCGCGCCGGACTCGGCGACCGGCTTGGTGAGGCGCGTCTCCAGCCCGACGTTCGTGGTCTTCCACAGGAACTTGCCCGGCTCGGCGTAGACGGACTGCCCGGGTTCGAGCTGGCACGTGAGCAGCTGGCTCGAGGTCCCGACGATGCGATGCTTGACGGTCATCGGTCTCGCCCCCTGGCGCTCGTGCGGATCCCGCCGGAGCGTACAGCGGCCTGCCGCCGCCCGCCACGCGTGGGGGGGACCCCGGCCGGTGGCCGGGCGCGCCATCGCACCGGGACGCGAGACTCTGCCCCGTGACCGAGCCCGGCGCATCGATTCCCGAGGACGATTTCTTCACCGCGGTGAGCGAGCAGATCATCGGCTGGCCGCGCTTCACGCCCGAGGAGGTCGCCGGCACCGCGGGCATCGACTACGAGGAGACGGAACGGCTCTGGAGCGAGCTCGGGTTCCCTCCGGTGGCGCCCACCGAGGTGTTCTTCACCGACGCGGACGTGGAGGTGCTTCGGACGTTGCGGGAGCTCCGATCCACGGGGCTCGTCGCGCCCGAGACGACCATCACCATGGCGCGCATCCTGGGCCAGACTCTGTCCCGGGTGGCCACGGCGCAGGCCCAGACCATGGCCGAGGTGGCCGGGGAGGGCCCGGGCACCCCCGAGGAGGAGGCCGACCTCGCGGGCTACCTCGACACCGTGCTGGCCAGCTTCGACCGCTTCCTCGGCTACGTCTGGCGCCGCCACCTGGTGGCCGCCCTCCGTCGCCAGCGCGACAGCCGGCCCACGGAGGTCGTCGGGTTCGCTGACATCGTCGGCTACACGCGGCTCACCGCGGGAGAGGCGATCGACACGCTGCCGGGGCTGGTGGCGCGTTTCCAGGAGATCGCCTCCCAGCACCTGACCGAGGCCGGCGGCCGCGTGCTCAAGGTCATCGGCGACGCGGTGATGTTCGTCGCGCCCGACCCCCTGTCCGCCGCCGGCGCGGCCGTGGCCGTCAGCTCCACCACGGCCGAGGACCCGGGCTTTCCCGACGTGCGCATCGGCATCGCCATGGGCCCGGTGGTCGAGGTCGAGGGCGACATCTACGGCGAGACGGTCAACCGCGCCAGCCGGCTCGTCGAGCTCGCGCACCCCGGGACCGTGGTGGTCGACGACGCCATGGGCAACGCGCTCCTCGACAGCGACCTGCGGGTCCGGCCCATGAAGCCGCGCCGGCTCAAGGGCCTGGGCATGGTCCCCACGTGGGTCGTGCGCCCGCCCCGCACCCGACGTCCGGTCGGCGCGACGGGCCCGGGGTGAACGACTATTCCCCGGTGCCCCCGAGGTGCCACCCGCCGCAGAGCTCGCATTGATACGCACCGAGGTCCGCTCCGTGCTCGAGGCGGTATTGGAGCGCAGCCCGATTGGCGTCCGCATCGCTCTTGAACCGGACCTTCGGCTGGCCGTCGGCCCGCCAGTGCGACAGCCGAACCCGCCGCGGTGGGCCGTCGCGCGACGTCCCGTGCCGCGACGTGCCGGCACGAGGCGTCCCCCGCCCACGTCGCTTGGCCGCCACCGGCCGCGTCTCCGTCAGGGCCGGGCGCCGCGGGCCCCGGCGCCGCGGGCCCCGGCGTCGCGGGCCCCGGCGTCGCGTGCCGCACCGGCGGCGGCGGCCAGCTCCCCGTACAGGGCCGGCGTGGCCGCGGCTGCCACCATGCGCCGGGTCTCGGGCGTAGCGACGACGAGGTCCTCCCCCTCGAGGTCGCCGACGACGGCCCCCGCCTCGCTGCACACCAGCATCGCCCCGAGGTAGTCCCACGGGGCGAGATGCGCCCGCTCCCCCACGCAATAGGCGTCGAGCACGCCCTCGGCCACCGCACAGAGGTCGAGCGCCGCCGCCCCCAGGGCCCGGAATTGGGCCCAGCCGAGATGGCGCCGCGGGAAGCCCGACAGGCCCACCACGGCGGAGGCAAGGCGGGTGCATCCGGAGGGGGCGATGGGCGTACCGTCACGCCAGGCCCCCGCACCGCGCACCGCGTGGTAGCGCACGCCCTGACCCAGGTTGTCCACGACCGCCACCCGGGGCCCGACGTCGTCGACCACGCAGATGCTCGTGGCGTACCACGGGATCCCCCGGGACGCGTTGGTGGAGCCGTCGACGGGGTCGACCACGGCGACCATGGCGGCCCCCGCGCCGTGCAGGCCGCTCTCCTCCGAGAGCACCGCCAGCCCCGAGCCCGCCAGTGCCTCCAGGACGGCTGCGTCGGCGACGAGGTCGAAGGCGTACTGCCCGGGCCGCTCCCCCGCGGGCGTGAGGTCGTCGATCCCCGCCAGCGCCGGGGGCACGGCGTCGGCGGCGTCGCAGCACAGTTGCAGGAGCGCGTCGTCGTCCACGGCGCCGACCCTACCGGCCTGCGGCGGAGGCGCCGTGGCGGGTCGGGGGCGGGGCACGAGCCGGTAGGATCCAGGCACTGTGGCCGTCATCGACGTGGCCGGGTACGTGGCCGACCTCAAGGACCATTCGGTGGACCACGGGTTCCACGTCCACGACGAGCGTCACTTCGTGGAGACCTACTCGCTGCGCCAGACCTGGGAGGTGGACCTCCACCCCGAGGAGGGCTGCGGGGGGCCGCTGGACCTCCACCTCGCCCTCGAGGTCGACCCGCGCACGTTGCTGTCGTTCGAGGACGCCGTCATCGACCTGCCCGAGGACGTCGAACCGCCCGACGAGTACCACTTCCCGCTGACCTTCACCTGGGGGCTGCCGCCGCTCCCCCACGGCCCCGACCTGCTGCGCCTGGCCATCGACCTGGCCGGCGTGGGCGGCATCGACCTGCCGCTGGAGGTCTCGGCCATCGACTCCTTCGCCTCGGCCACCGACGCGGCCGACCGCCGGCTGTCGGTGGTGGCTCGCTACCCCGTCTCCCTCGCCCGGGTGCTCGGTGGCGAGGAGCTGCTCTGCGACGTGTTCGACCGGTGCCTGGCCGTGAGCCGGTTCCTGCTCGACGCGGCACCGTCCTGGCTGGACGGATGAGCGCCGGGGCGGCGCCCCCCGCGCGAGCGGCCCGGCCCGTCACCCGATCCCGTGCCCGGCGCGCCGGCGCGCTGGCCGGCGTTGTGGCCGCCATCGCCCTGTCGAGCACCGCCTGCGCGTCGAGCGCGGCCCTCGACCACGCCCGCCAGGCCTGCGGCCATGTGGACACCGCCTTGCGCCTCTACGCCAAGTCCCAGGCCGAGGGGAGCTCGCCGCAGGCCGCGATCGACGCGCAAGCCTCGGTAGAGGAGCTGCGCGCCGCCCTGCCCATCGCGTCCATCGCCGCCGGCCAGTCGGCCAAGTGGCAGGCGCTCATGGCGACGCTGTCGGAGAGCGAACGGGTGCCCGAGGCCTACCTCGTCCACGCGCTCAGCCTCCAGTGCGCGGCGACCTCGGGGTCGAGCAGCATCTAGGCACTAGCGTGCGGGCGTGCCCGCCCCGGTCGACCGCACCTTCGTCGCCCTGGACTCCCCCACCGGGCACGTCAACGGAGCCGGCTTCCACCCGTGCCAGGGGGTCTGGTACCGCCCCGCGGGCCGGGCCCCCGACGTGGCGGTCATCGGCGCCCACTACGCGGTGGACTTCTCCGAGCACTACCTGGCGACGCTCCTCGCCGAGCGCGGGCTTGGCTTCCTCGGCTGGAACACGCGGTTTCGCAACAACGAGAGCTGGTTCGTCCTCGAGCACGCGCTGATCGACGTCGGTGCTGGGGTGCGATGGCTGCGCGAGACGGCCGGTGTGGAGACCGTGGTCCTCCTCGGCAACTGCGGGGGCGGCTCGCTCATGGCCGCCTACCAGTCCCAGGCTGCCGACCCGACCATCACCGCCACGGCCGGCCTGTCCCTGCCCGACGCGCTGGGCGAGCTGGAGGCGGGCGATCTCTACGTGTCCCTGCAGGCGCATCCGGGCCGCCCCGAGGTCCTCACCAGTTGGCTCGACCCCTCGGTGACCGACGAGACCGACCCGCTGTCGTGCGACACCGAGCTCGACATGTTCGACCCCGGCCACGGACCCCCCTACGACGAGGCCTTCGTGGCCCGCTACCGCGAGGCCCAGCGGGCCCGCAACGACCGCATCACCGACTGGGCCCGGGCCGAGCTGGCGAGGCTGGCGGCGGCGGGCACCGTCGACCGCAACTTCAACGTGCACCGCACCTGGGCCGACCTGCGCTTCCTCGATCCCGCCCTCGACCCCTCGGCGCGTCCTGCCGGCCGGTGCCTGGGCGGCGACCCGCGCTGGTGCAACCGCAGCCCCTTCGGCATCGCCGCCAACTGCTCGCTGCGCACATGGCTCGGCATGTGGAGCCTGCGCGACTCGCAGTGCCGGGGCGAGCCGCACCTGCGCCGCATCGACGTCCCCGCACTGGTGATCCAGTCCACGGCCGACGTCGGGGTGTTCCCCTCCGACGCCCGCACGATCCACGACGCGCTGGCCTCGCAGGACAAGACCCTGGAGTGGATCGATGGCGACCACTACCTCGAGTCGCCGGCCGCCGCCCGCGCGGTGACGGCCGAACTGGTCGCCGCCTGGATCACCGCCCGCGCCCGCTGACCGGGCCGGCGCGGCGGCCGGCCCCACGGTCACGCCGTGTTGGGGAGGACGGGCTGCTCGAGGCTCACCGTGGCCTGGTACTGCATGATGTCCCCCGGGCACGTCGAGCCGGCGAAGAACGCGATGATGACGAGGCCGTTGTCGCCGCCGCCGGCGACGATGGGATAGGTGCCCACGTGGTTGCTGGCCGAGGGCGGGCAGCCGCTGGCGTCGGGCATGCCGGCCGACCCGCCGACACCGCCGCCGCCGCCCGTGCCGAGCGCGACCCCGAGGATGCCCCCCGCCGTCCCCCCGCCGCCGCCGCACCATCCGCCGCCCCCGCCGCCCCCGCCGCCGCTCACGAGGCCCAGGCTGAGGTTGAGCCCGGGGACGACGCCGGCGCCCCCGGCCGTCGACCCGCAGAGCTGGGACACGGCGGTCCACGAGGACGGGTCCGTCCCGGGCGTCACGTTGGTGTTGACCTTCTGGGCCGCCCAGACGCTGTTGCTCCCCGAGACGTAGTAAACGGTCTGGCCCGCCGCGTACTGGACGGCCGACGACCACGCGCCCTGGTAGCCGACCTGGGCCCAGACCGTGCCCGACCCCGCACTCCCGGGGACGACGTTGGTGGACCCCGTGAGCGCCGCCCAGTCGGAGGCACCGTAGGTGACGACCTGGTTGGTCGAGTACGCAGTGGTCGACGACCACGTGCCCTTGGAGGTGCCGCCGGCGACCGGATGGGTGCCCTGTGCGCCGCCCGAGGACTGCAGGCAGACCAGGACACAGATGTTGGTCCCCGCCTGCCCGGCGCCGGTGTAGGTCCCGGCGTTGCTCCAGAAGCCGCCCGTCCCCCCCGAGAGGCCGCCCTGGCCGCCACCACCGCCGGCGATGGCGATGACGCAGGGGTTGAACCCGGCCGCCGACTCGTTGGTCCCGTTGTTGGCGTTCAGGTAGGCGTCGGTGCACAGGCCGTCGAGGCTCTGGTTGCCCTTGCAGCTGGAGGTGGTCCCGAAGCACACGGCGCTGGCGCCGCCGCCGCCACCGCCGTTGCCGGTGGCCACGCCGTTGACATAGGTCCCGCCGGTGCCCCCGGCGGTCGACATCTGCCCCGAGCACCCGCCGCCACCGGGCACCGACTGGTTCACGGCCAGCAAACTGAAGTGCCCGTCGGCGCCGGCCATCCCGGGATCGACCACCCAGGTCTGCTGCCCGCTGGAGAGAACCGGGGGGTAGACGGTGATGGTGTCGCCGAGGCCGCCGCCGATGCCCCCGGTCCCGGTGCCGCTCGAGTTGCCGCCTTCGGCACCCGAGAGGATGACCTCCGCGCTGGTGGCACCGGAGGGCACCGTCACCGTCTCGCCGTCGACGGAGCAGTCCGAGCTGCTGAAGTAGAGCGGGCCCACCGAGAAGAGCACCTCGAGCGTGCTGTAGACGTACCGACCTTGGACGCCGGCCCGCCCGGTCACGTAGACCACCAGGCGCTGACCGGCGATGGACGACGGATCGGCCCCCGAGCTGTTGACCACGTACTGGAAGGCGGCGTCACCGGCGGCGCTGGAGCTGTGGACGGGCTCCCAGTTGGCGTCGTCGGGGTAGTCGGCGAAGGCGGGGTTCGACGTGTCACGGCCGCGCCCGCTGGGGCACGTCCACGTCGAGACGAAGTTCGGCGTGATGGTCATGTCGAACACCGGTGTCCCCGCGGCGAAGGCCGACGAGGGCGTGAACGGGTTGACCGTGATCGTGGTCGGGGTGGTCGGGGATGCGCCCGCCGCGGCGGCCACCGTCACCGTCTGCGTGCCGCTCGTGCCCGAGCTGATCTGGATCTTGTCGCCCACCGATACGGCCACGGGCAGCGACGTCACGGTGAGGGAGGTGGTCGGGCCCGTGGTGTTGAGCTGCGTGTCGAGCGCGCTGAAGCCCGAGGAGCAGAACTGCAGGTAGCTGTAGGGGCCCTCGAGGTGGTTGACGTAGTCGCTCAGGCCCGCGTGGGCGGCCTGGAGTGCGTCCTGTTGGTCGAGGGCGAGCGTGCTCTCCGGCAGCTGGCCCGTCGCCAGCAGCTGCACCGACAGCGGGAGGAGCGTGAGCAGGCCGATGAGCGCGACGATGATGGCCAGCGCCTGACCGTGCTCGTCCCCGGTCCCGCGGCGACGGGACAGGAGGCCCAGCATCGAGGCGGCTCGGCACATGGTCAGCTTCCTCCCGACAGCGTGTTGGGCAGCAGGACGAGCCGCTTGACGTTGGTCCCGGCCCCCGTCGTCCCCACCGTGGTGAGCGACACCTGCACGGCCTGGATCGAGGCCAGCTGCGTCGACGGCACCGGATCGCTCGTCGTCACCTGGCTCCAGCCGCTGTTGTAGTCCCAGTAGGTGAACGGCGTCCCCGCGTCCGAGACGCCGCTCACGGTGAAGACGGTGTCGACCGTGCAGGGGCTGCAGCCCGGGCCCGGCTCCTGGTCGATCTGCAGGGTGCAGACGCCGGCCGCGGTGCACCTCGTGAAGTGGATCTCGTAGGTGTCCGACGTCGACGAATTGCTGCGGAACCCGCAGAACATGATGTCGTTCTTGGAGGCCGAGACGAACGGGCCCTGCGTGGCGGGGAAGAGCTGGCCCGTCGATCCCCCGGAGCACGCGGTGGACACCCCGCCGAGGCTGCCCGACGACGTCCAGGCACCCGAGAGGTAGGACTGCACTGCTTGGGCGGCGAGCAAGACCTCGTTGGTGGTCGCGCCCTGTGTGCTCTCGGTGTCGGAGGCCCGGTTGGTGATGGTCATGGCGATCGACGACGACACCAGGAGCGCGGACGCGATGATGCCGGCGATCATCATCTCGGTGAGGGTGAACCCCTCCTCACCGCGCCCGATCCGACGACCGCCGGCGGCCCGCCGCCGGCTCACAGCGGACACGACCCGGAGGTGGCCGGAGGATTGGCGCCGTGGATGTCGTCGTTGGCCGCGGGCGTGGTGAGGACCTGTCCCGCGCTGAGGCTGTCGGCACCTCCCCGCCACGAGACGGTGAGGTACTCCGCGAAGGCCGGGGGCTCGTCCACGCTCATTCCCTCGACCTGATAGGTCCCGGACAGGGGGTAGTTCGCCCATTTGGTCATCCCGTTCACCTGCGCGGGCGCACACCATCCCGTCTGGCGGTTGAACGTGAAGGCGACACCGTTGACCACCACGGTGGGCAGGGTGGGGAGCGGGGGCGCGATCGTCGGGCTCCCCGACCACCCCGTGATGCTCCCCTGCCCCGAGACGGTGGCGATGGTCCGGTCCTCCTCCAGCGTGCCGGAGAGGAGGTTGGCGGCGACCACCTTGTCCTGGTTCAGGCTGAGGACCTTGGTGGACGTGGACAGGACCATGGCGCTGGGTACCAGGACGAGCACGAGGAGCAGGCCCGCGACGACCACTTCGACGAGCGTGAAGCCGCGCTCGTCGAGACGCCCGTGTCCTTCCTGTGCCTGCGCCTGCGCCATGCCCATGTGCCCGTCCTGATTGCTCACGGTCCGTGGTGAGGATGCCGTCAGAGGTGCTGACCCGCAGGGACTATCGGCGGGGCTGCAACGATTGTTGACGTCAACTTTCTGGCCGGCCGCACAACTTCGGTGTGCCGGCAGGCCGGCGCGGGGGCGCTTGTCAGCTGGTCGAGTTGGGGGGGACCGGGCGCACGAGCTGGACGGTCGCCGCGTACTCCAGGACCGCCTGGCCGCCGCCCGCGCCCGTGCCGAAGAAGGTGATCACCACCACCCCGTCGGGCCCGTCGGCGCCGGCGGTGGCCGGGTAGGAGGCCACGGGGGTGCCCGAGGCCGGCTGGCACCCCGAGCAGGAGGGGGCCGCGGCCGAGTCCCCCGCCCCGCCGCCGCCACCGGCACCGAGGGCAATGCCGAGGATCCCGCCCGAGGCCCCGGCCCCGCCGCCCTTGGGGAAGCCCCCGCCCCCGCCCCCGCCCGCCCCGTCGAGGGCGGCGATGAAAGCGGATCCGTTGGCGCCCACCGGGAGGGCGTTGGTGCCCAGGGCGCCCCCCACGCCGCCGGCACCGAGCAGTCCCGTCCCGGCCTGCCCGTTGGCGCTCCAGGGGCTGCTGCTGCAGCAGTAGCCGCCCTGGCCCGGGACCCACCCGATGCTCGGGCCGCCGTCGCCCCCACCGCCGCCGCCCGCCGCCACCACGCATTGGGCCGGGACCAGGGTGGTGCCCGAGACCGCGCACAGGGGATCGGCGGCGAGGCACGACGACCCCTGGCACACCACGCTGGCGGCCCCGCCGCCCCCGCCCACGCCGGCCAGCAGCGACAGCGACGCCGAGCCGCCGAGCCCGCCGCCGACGTCGAGCGTCCCGCCCGACCCGCCACCGGCGCCGCCGTTGCCGAAGAGCAGCGTGCCGAGGTCGACGTTGAGCAGCTGGAAATTGCCCGACGCGCCGGCACAGCCGGGCCTGACGGTGAGGGTGTCGCCCGGGGTCACCGGCGGGTAGGCGGTCTCCTGGGTCCCGTGCCCGCCCCCGCCGAGCCCGCCCGTGGAGGCGCCGCCCTGGGCGCCGTCGCCCATGATCTGGGCGCTGATCGCGCCGGTCGGCACGGTGAGCTGGGAAGCCGTCGCGCAGTTGGCGAAGATGAGCCCCGGTGTGACGAGGAGCGAGACGCGCAGCGTCTGGTACACGATGTACCCCAGCGCGTGCGGGGCGCCGGCCCGGCCCGTGATGTACAGGGTGACCGCCTGCGGCGTCGTGGCGGTGGGGTTCGCCCCGTCGGTGTCGACGACGTAGTGGTACGCCTGGTAGGCGGCATCACCGGTGTCGTGCACGTAGGCCCAGGTGTTGGCGGTGGCGGTGTCGGCGAACGCCGGATTGGCCGCGTCCACGCCGGTCAGTCCGGCGCTGGAGCACGGGAACGTCCCCTTGGAGCAGTACTTGAGGTACCCGTTGGGTCCCTCGAGCCGATCGATGTAGTCGGCCAGGCCGCTGTGGGCCGCCTCGAGCGCCTCCTGGACCTCGACTCCGCGTTGGCTGATCGTCACCTGACCGGTGGCCAGCAGCTGCACGGCCAATGGCACGAGCACGAGCATGCCGACCATCCCCACTACGGCCGCCATGGCCTGACCTCGCTCGTCGAAACGACGGACCTGGTGTCGTGCGCTTCTCAGCACGCGCCGCTCGCCGCGTTGCACAAGACGACCAGTCGCTCTACCTGGGTTCCGTTGCCCGCGGTCGTCCCAGTGGGGTTCAGGGCCGGGATGACCAAGGTCACCTGGACGGCATCGATCTGGCTGAGGGTGGCCGTCGTCACCCACGCCCCGCCATTGGCGGTGTAGAAGCCGAAGGGGATGCCCACTTCGGATACCCCGTTCTGGACGAAGGCCACCGAGGAACGGCAGCTGGGCGAGCAACCCGGCGCCCCCAGCTGGTCGAGCTCGAGGGTGCACAGGGTCCCGGTGCAATGGGTGAAGTGGAGCTCGTAGGTATAGGCGATCGACGAGTTGTTCCGGAAGCCGCAGAAGACGATGTCGGTGGCGCTCACCGACACGAACGGCCCGTTGCCCGTGACCCAGCTCTGCCCGTCGGCCCCGCCTGCGCACTGGGACGTGACGCCACCTGTCGACCCGGGCGTCCATGCAGACGAGAGCGTCTGCTGCACCTCCTGCACGGCGAGGATCGCGCCCTCGGTGGTAACGCCCTGCTGCACCTCGGTGCGCGAGCTGTGCACGGTGGCCGTGGTCGCCACCGCCGCCATGGTGAGCAGCGCCACCCCCACCAGCCCGGCCAGGGCGAGCTCCACCAGGGTCAGTCCGTCCTCCTCTCGCCGCCGGATCGGTGCCCGCACCCGGCCGAACAGCGCGCTCACAGCGGGCACGACCCGCTCGTGCTCGGCGCCCCCCCGGGGTTGCCGGTGCCGGCGGCGGCCACGACACCCGGCGTCGCCAGCGTCTCCCCCGAGGTGACCCAGTGCGAGCCGCTCAGCCACTTGACGGTGACCAGGATCCCGTACGCGGCCGGCGGGGTGGGCGGGGTCGCGTAGCCGGACCAGGAGCCGCTGCCCGCGGCCAGGGTGCACCATCCGGCCGCCTGCGTGACTGTGAAGGCGATGCCGTTCACCGTCGTCGGGGTGGCGGGGGCGGGAAGAGTGGGGGCCACCGGGCTGCCCGTCCACGACGAGGTCCCCGCCAGCGCCCGGTCCTCGTCGAGCACCCCCGCAGCAAGGTTGGCGGCCACGATCTTCGCCTGCGTGACGGAGAGGACGCGGGCGGACGAAGAGAGCAGCATGGCGCTCGGGACGAGCACCATGATCATGATCGTCCCGGCGACGACGACTTCGACCAGCGTGAAACCGATCTCGCTGCCGGCCCGGGACGCGCCTCTGCGGCGCTCCGCGGTCCCCCGCACGCTTCCCCCTGACACCTCCACCACAAAGCGTACTGGTGTATCCGCTAAGAGTGGCGTCCCCAAGCCAGTATTGGCCCGACTCGGAAACTTGTCAACAGCAGGAAACGGCGTTTCTCCTGGTCGCGCCCAGAGTGGTACTCATCGTAAGCAGATGACTACTGAGCGTAGGGGCTACCGAGCGGCCCCCTGGCCGGCGGGGTTCAGGCGGTGGGCGTGTAGCCGGCGGGAAGAGTGATCGACTTCTGCTCGAGGAAGAGCTCGAGGCCCTCGCGGCCGAATTCGCGCCCGATCCCCGACTCCTTGTAGCCGCCGAAGGGCGTGGCGAAGTCGATGGGGATGGGGTTGTTGAGCATGTAGGTGCCCGTGCGCACCCCGCGGGCCACCGCCAGCCCGCGGTCGGGATCGCCCGTCCACACGGAGCCGCAGAGGCCGTAGTCGGAGTCGTTGGCGATCGCCACCGCCTGCTCGTCGCCGCCGTCGTAGGGGATCACGGCCAGCACCGGGCCGAAGATCTCCTCCTGGGCGATGCGCATCGAGTTGTCCACGTCCACGAAGACCGTGGGCTCGACGAACCACCCCTTGTCGATGCCAGCCGGGCGGCCCCCGCCGACCGCCACCTTCGCGCCCTCGTCCTGGCCCGTCTTGATGTAGCCCTCCACCCGCGTGCGCTGGCGCTCGGCCACCAGGGGCCCGACCTCCACGGTCGGGTCCAAAGGATCGCCCACCTTCAGGGCCCCCACCGCCTCGACCAGCCCGTCGACCACCTCCTGGTAGCGGTCGCGCGGGGCGAGGATCCGGGTCTGCGCGATGCACGCCTCCCCGTTGTTCATGATGGCGTTGGGCAGCAACTGGGGCAGGGTGGCCGCCACGTCGACGTCGTCGAGGAGGATGGCCGCCGACTTGCCGCCGAGCTCGAGGCTGAACCGCTTGAGCTGCTCCCCGCACGCGGCGGCGATCTTCTTGCCGGCCAGCGTCGACCCGGTGAACGACACCTTGTCGATCCCCGGGTGGCGCACCAGGTGCTCGCCGACCTCGCGCCCGGCGGGCACGACGCTCAGCACGCCCTTGGGCAGGCCGGCCGCTTCGAAGAGCTCGGCCAGCCGCAACCCGTCGAGCGGGGTCTCGGGTGCGGGTTTGAACACCACCGCGCACCCGGCCACCAGCGCGGGCGCGAGCTTGGCCGCGGCCAGGAACAGCGGGACGTTCCAGGGCGTGATGGCGGCGACGACGCCGACGGGCTCGCTCGCCACGAGCACCTGGCCCAGGAGGCCCTGGCGCACGTCGTCGAACGGGTAGGTGGCAGCCAGGCCGGCGTAGTAGTCGAAGATCATCGTGGGGGCCAGGACCTGGCCCATGGTCCCCCAGGTGACCGGCGAGCCCATCTCCGTGGCCACCAGCTCCGCCATCTCCTGCATCTCGCCCTTGATGGCGTCCGAGACCTTGGTGATGATGGCGGCGCGCTCGACCGGCGTCATGCGCGGCCAGGGCCCGTGGTCGAAGGCCTCGCGGGCCGCCGCCACGGCCTTGTCCATGTCCGCCTCGGTGGTGTCGGGGACCGTGCCGGCCACCTCCTCGGTGGTCGGGTTGATGACGTCGATCGTGCCGGTGCCCGTCGAGGCCACCCACTCGCCGCCGATGAACAGTCGGTCGTAGGCCTTCACGCCCCCTCCTCCGGATAGAACCTGTTCCGGCACCAGATGCTAGCCGCTGACACGCAGGGCCGACGGGGGCGGCGGCTCCACGGCCGGTGCCGTCCCGAGCTGGGAGTACCGGATGGTGATGGCGTCGGTCTGGTTCCCCGCACTGGCCACGAACGACTGCGCCACCATGTACTCCTTGTCGATGGTGGCGCCGAAGTGGTGCGAGGAGATGACGTTGCCGTTGACGCCGAAGAGCACGCGGTAGACGGTGGCGAGCGCCTGCGGGTCGAGGTCATAGGAGTACCGCGACGACGACGTCTGGCCGTAGCGCACCACCGGCGTGCCGAAGGTCGCCGCCGTGGCGGGGACGAGCACGACGTCGTTCACGGCGGCCTCGCCGGTGCTGACCGGGCCGTTGGCGCCGGCCGGGAGCTGCACCCAGCGCCCGTTGGTGCGCTCGAAGCGCTCGTTCCCCACCACCAGGAGCTCGACCTTCTGGCCGGCCGAGTTGATCAGCGTCTCGTCGAGGCGGTCCGGCGACTGGTAGACGAAGTGGACGGTCGACTGCTGCACCTGGTTTCGGCCCACGCCCTTGGTCGTCACGGTGTTGGTCAGGTCCATGACGAAGCTGCCCACACCGGTGGTCGCCCCCGCGCCGACGCGCAGCTGCTGCTCGGCCGCCGGCGGCGCGGTGGCCAGCGACAGCGCGATGGCCCCGACCGCCAGGACGGTCAGCGCACCGAGGAACAGCAGTGAGTCCCGCCGAGGAGGTGCCATGGGCTCAGTATGGTCCGTCAGCCGGCGGGCGCGGTGCGGGGCACGGCGCGCTCACGCAGGCGGTCGGCCAGCCATCCGATGCCGTTGGGCGCTCGCATCGCGTCCTGCCAGCCCGTGAGGACGTCCTCCACCTGGTCGCGATCGGCGATCCACCCCACCACGGCCACGCTCAGCTGGTCGGTGGGGACCGACGAGGTGAACACGTCGCCGAAGGGGTCCTCGGCCATGGGCACGAGCGGCTCGCGCATCACGTAGAGCTCGCCCGTGTCGGCGACCCACGACAGCTCGTAGCGCGCCCCATGGGCGTCGGCCCAGTCGGTGCCGAACTCGATCTCCTCCGAGCGGCGGCGCCGTTCGTCCGCCTCGTAGAACTCCTCGATGTCCACGCCGTTCCCCTGCTTCGTGCCTGCGGTTGGCGACCTCGGTGGGGCCGGGAGGGATCGAACCTCCGACCCAGGGATTATGAGTCCCCTGCTCTGACCACTGAGCTACGGCCCCGTGCACGGCTCCCCGCCGTGGCGCGGTCGGACCCGGTGCTGCGGCCCACCGGCGGGCCCTGCTCCGGGGGAGAGACTCGAACTCTCAACCTAGCGGTTAACAGCCGCTTGCTCTGCCGATTGAGCTACCCCGGAACGCGTCGGAAGACGGCCTGCCGACGATAGCAGCGGGCCGGCGGCGGCCCGGGCGCTCCTAGGTCTCGTCGAGGAAGTCCCGCAGGGGCTGCGCGGCGTTGGGGTGGCGCAGCTTGGCGAGGGTCTTCGCCTCGATCTGGCGGATCCGCTCCCGGGTCACGCCGAAGGCCTTCCCCACCTCCTCGAGGGTCCGCACCCGCCCGTCGTCGAGCCCGAAGCGCAGCTCCATGACCTCCCGCTCGCGCTTGGGCAGTGTGGCCAGCGCGTCCCGCACCGCCTCGTGGAGCATGGAGCGGGTGGCGGCATCGTCGGGGACCTCCGCGCCCTGGTCCTCGATGAGGTCCGACAGGCTGAAGTCCTCCTCGTCGCCCATCGGCTGCTCGAGCGAGACCGTGTCCTGGTTGATGCGCTGGATCTCGCGGACACGCTCGATGGGGAACTCGACGCGACCCGCGATCTCCTCCACGGTCGGCTCGCGGCCGAGCTCCTGGAGGAGCTGACGCTGCACCCGGACCACCTTGTTGATGGTCTCCACCATGTGGACGGGGATGCGGATGGTGCGTCCCTGGTCGGCCAGGGCACGGGTGATGGCCTGGCGGATCCACCACGTCGCGTAGGTCGAGAACTTGAAGCCCTTGGTGTAGTCGAACTTCTCGACCGCCCGCATGAGGCCGAGGTTGCCCTCCTGGATCAGGTCGAGGAAGGCGAGGCCCCGGTTGCGGTAGCGCTTGGCGATGGAGACGACCAGGCGGAGGTTGGCCTCGATGAGCGCCTCCTTCGCCTGCTGGCCCCGGCGGACCGCGCTGCGCAGGCGGGCCCGGTCCCCCGAGGCCATCGCCTGGCGGTTGCCGCCCTCGCGACCGGCGAGCTCCTCCGCGGCCTCGTTGCCGGCCTCGATCCGCTTGGCCAGCTCGACCTCGAGCTCCCCGGTGAGGAGGGGGACCTTGCCGATCTCCTTGAGATAGGTGTGGACGGGGTCCGCCGCCGCCCCGCCGCCGTGGTCGCCCGACGCGTAGGCGGCGATGCGCCCTCGCCCGGGCCGGGGCGTCTGGCGCTCCATGACCTCGTCGACGGGCTCGCGGGTGAAGGGACGCCGGCGGGCCCGCCCCTCGCCGTTCGCCTCGTCCTGGCCGGCCTCGGGCGCGGGCCCCGCCTCGCCGGGGGACGGTGGCGGTGCGCCCTCGTCTGCGACGAGGGACGTGGGGAAGGCTTCGACCACCGCTTCGGCGACCGCCTCGACGAGTGCCACCGGCGCGGCGGTGTCGCGTTCACGATCGATGTACTCGATGCCCTCGGCGCGCACGCGTGCCACCACGTCCTCGATGACGTCGTGGGTCAGCTCCACGGACTGCAGGACGAGAATGAGATCGTCCTGCGTCAGGTACCCGCGCAGGCGACCGACCTCCAGCAGCTGATCGAACCCGTCGTCGGCGATCCCCTCTGGAACGGGTCGCAGCGAACCTGCCGGCGGGTGGACTTCGTTCATCGACTCTCCTCGCCCCTTCCGACGAGCCAGGCTAGCAACCGGTCCGCGGCAGCGACGGCGCGGGTCGGTTCGTCGAGTTCTTCGAGGTCGTGCCGTACCGTGGCGGCCACGGGGGCGAGCTCCCGGAGCCCGGCCGGGTCGATCCGGGCCTGCGCCTCGATGTCGCTCAGGGCGCGACGGGTCGCGTTCCGGACGAGGATCACGAAGACGTCATCGGCATCCCCGGCCGGTTCCTCAACGGTGACCCGTCGCAAGAGTCGCGAAACCTCGGGGTCGTGGCGCTCGGCCTCCTCGACGGCCTCGTACAGGTCGTCGTGGTCCACCAGGGCACAGAACGCAGCACGCTGGACGGGATCGTCGAAGAGCACGGGCTCGAGGCGATCGGCGACGGTCCCCGGGCGGTGCACGGCCAGGCGCAGGGCCTCGAGCCCCGAGCGCGACGCCTCGCCGCCGGCCCGCACCGTCGGCCCCGGCCGACCGGCCCCCGCCCGCTCCCCGTCGTCCACGGGACCCCCGGCGCGCCCGGGCGACTCGTCGCCGGCGTGCTCGCCGGCGCCCGTGCCGGTTCGCCGGCCCGCGGACGGCGGGGCGGGTGCGCCCTGGCGGACGAAGCGCTCGAGCATCGGCCGCAGCGTCGCCGCGTCGAGGCGGCAGCGGTCGGCGACGAACATCAGGTACTGGTCGCGCACGAGGTCGTTGGGATGCTCCGCGATCGACCGCATGGCGGCCTCGGCCGCCTTGGCCCGGCCCTCAGCACTGGCGAGGTCCGCGCCGTCGAGCACCCGCTCGACGCGAAAGCGCAGGAACGGCCTCGCGTCGGCCACCGCGGCCCGTAGCTGGCCCGGGTCGCGCCGCACCAGGTCCGCGGGATCCGCGCCGGGCGGCAACGCCGCGACGGCCAGGTCCACCTCGTGCCGGCGCTCCCATTCGTAGACGCGGCTGGCTCCCGCCTGGCCGGCGGCGTCCGCGTCGTAGGCGAGCACGATGCGCTTGGCGAAGTTGCGCAGCAGCCGGAAGTGCTCCTCACCGAGGGCGGTGCCACAGGTGGCCACCGCGCACGGCAGGCCGGCCTGGAAGAACGCGATGACGTCGGTGTAGCCCTCGCACACGATCACCTCGCCGCGCGCCACGATGTCCTTCTTCGCCCAGTTGAGCCCGTAGAGGGTGCGCCGCTTGGCGTAGACCGGGCCCTCGGGCGAGTTCTTGTACTTGGGGCCTGCATCCGCGCCGGTGGGCGCACCCGGCGCCGGCGGGAGGATCCGCCCGCCGAGGGCCACGGGGCGCCCCGATGGGTCGAAGATGGGGAAGACGACCCGGGCGCGGAAGCTGTCCTGTTGGCGGCCGCGGCGGTTCACGAACCCGAGCCCCGCGTCCTCGAGGACGCGGTCGGGGACCTTGAGGTGCTTGGACAGGGCGTCCCAGTCGTCGGGCGCCCATCCGAGGCGGAAACTGCGCACGACCTCGCCGTCGTAGCCGCGCGAGCGCAGGTAGTCGCGCGCCCGCCCCGCGTCGGGCGAGCCGAGCAGCCGCTGGTGGTAGAACTCCACCGCTCGTTCCAGCGCCTCGTACAGGGGCGCACGGCGCTTGCGCTCCACCGACTCCGCGGCGTCCGCGGCGATGGTGATCCCCGCCCGCTCCGCGAGCCGCTGGACGGCCTCGACGAAGTCGATGTGCTCGATCTCGCGCAGGAAGCTGATGGCGTCGCCCGAGCGCTGGCACCCGAAGCAGTAGTAGAGCCCCTTGTCGAGGCTCACCGAGAACGAGGGTGTCTTCTCCTGGTGGAACGGGCACAGCCCGACGAAGCGCACCCCCTGGCGCTTGAGCGCCAGGTGCTCGCCGATCAGGGCGACCAGGTCCGTCGCCGCCACGACGCGTGCGACGTCCTCCTCCGCGATGGCCACGCCACGGACGGTACCGCGCCGGCGTGACGGCCGGCGCGGGTCAGCGCTTTCGGGCCCCGGCCTTCTTGGAGCTGGCGGCGGCGCCCGGCGTCCTCCTGGCGGTGGCCTTCCTGGCGGTGGCCTTCCTGGCGGTGGCCTTCCTGGCGGTGGCCTTCCTGGCGGTGGCCTTCCTGGCGGTGGCCTTCCTGGCGGTGGCCGGCCCGGCGGTGGCCTTCCTGGCGGCACCGGTCTTGCCGACCCTCGTCTTGGCGGCGGCCACCGTGTGTCCCGCGTCGAGGACCGCCTGCGCCGCCGCCAACCGGGCGATCGGGACGCGGAAGGGCGAGCAGCTCACGTAGTCGAGGCCCGCGGCGGCGAAGACGGCGATCGACTCGGGGTCGCCGCCGTGCTCGCCGCACACGCCGATCTTGAGGCCCGGTCGGGTCGCCCGGCCTCGGCTGACCCCGTCACGCACGAGCTCGCCCACGCCCTCGGCGTCAACGGTCTCGAAGGGGTTGCGCTTGAGCAGCCCCTTGTCCAGGTACGTGGACATCATCCGCCCCTCGACGTCGTCGCGGCTGAAGCCGAACGTCATCTGGGTCAGATCGTTGGTGCCGAAGGAGAAGAACTCGGCCACCTCGGCGATCTCGTCGGCCCGCAACGCGGCGCGGGGCGTCTCGATCATGGTGCCGATCAACACCTGCAACGAGCTGCGCGCGCCCCGGGCGGTCCGCGCCTTCGCCCCGTTCCTGTCCTTGGAACCCTTGGCCGTGCGGGCCAGAGCATCGGCGACGGCCAGGGCCTGCTCCACCGCGTCCTCGACCCACGAGCGGGCCAGGGCCAGCTCCTCGCGGGTGACGGTGAGGGGGATCATGATCTCGATCACGGGACGACCGCCCGCCGACACCCGTGCGACCGCCGCCTCCATGAGGGCGCGCACCTGCATCGAGTAGAGACCGGGTTTGATGACGCCGAGGCGCACGCCGCGGGTGCCGAGCATGGGGTTGAACTCGTGCCAGAGCTTGGCCGCCTCGTACAGGGCGCGCTCCTCCTCGCTCAGCCCGACCGTCGCCTCCCTGATGGCGAGCTCCGTTGTCTGCGGCAGGAACTCGTGGAGAGGGGGGTCCAGGAGCCGGATGGTGACCGGCAGCCCGTCCATGGCCTCGAGGATCTCGAGGAAGTCGGCCCGCTGTGCCTCCCGCAGCTCCTCCAGGGCGGCGTCCTCCTCGTCCTCCCGGAGGGCCAGGATCATGCGCCGGACGATGGGCAGGCGGTCCTCGGCCAGGAACATGTGCTCCGTGCGGCACAGGCCGATCCCCTCGGCCCCGAGGCGCCGGGCGTTGGCCGCGTCGGGCCCGTTGTCGGCGTTGGCCCGCACGCCGAGGTGCCCCGCCCGGATGTCGTCGGCCCAGTCGAGCACCACGTCGAACTCGGCGGGCGGGTCGGCCGCGGTGAGCGGGACCTCGCCGAGGACGACGACACCCTCAGTGCCGTCGATCGAGAGCAAGTCGCCCTCCACCACGACCGTGCCGTCCACCTTGAAGCTCCTGCCCTCGATACGGATCCTGTCCGCGCCCACGACGGCCGGCTTGCCCCAGCCGCGGGCCACCACCGCCGCGTGCGACACCAGCCCGCCGCGCGCGGTGAGGATGCCCTGCGAGGCGAGCATGCCGTGCACGTCCTCGGGCGACGTCTCGTTGCGCACGAGGATGACGCGTTCCCCCGTGTCCGCGGCCGCGGCCGCGTCGTCCGCGGTGAAATAGACGCGGCCCACGGCCGCGCCCGGCGACGCGCCGAGGCCCTTGGTCAGCGCGACATGGTCCTCGCCGGCGAAGTGCGGGTGCAGCACCTGCTCGAGGTGATCCGCGCTCACGCGCCGGACGGCCTCCGCCCGGGTGAGCCGGATGGCCGGGTCGGTCGTCATGTCGACCGCCATGCGCAGCGCGGCGCGGCCCGTGCGCTTGCCGACACGGGTCTGGAGCATCCAGAGCTTGCCCTGCTCGATGGTGAACTCCGTGTCGCACATGTCCCGGTAGTGGCGCTCGAGACGGTCGAAGATCGTGACCAGCTCGGCGTGGATCTTGGGAAAGCGCTTCTTCAACGCGGAGAGCGGCTCGGTGTTGCGGATCCCGGCCACGACGTCCTCGCCCTGGGCGTTGACGAGGAAGTCGCCGTACTCCCCCTTGGCACCCGTCGCCGGGTCTCGGGTGAAGCCCACGCCCGTGCCGGAGTTGTCGTCGCGGTTGCCGAACACCATGGCCTGGACGTTCACCGCGGTGCCGAGGTCGTGGGGGATGCCCTCGTGGTCCCGATAGGCGATCGCCCGGGGACCGTTCCAGGACTTGAACACGGCCTCGATGGCCCCGCGCAGCTGCGCCGCGGGTGCCTGCGGGAACGGGGTGCGGGTGTGGCGCTCGACGATCAGCTTGTAGGAGTCGACCAGGTAGCGCAGCAGCTCGACGGGGATGCCGGCGTCGCTGGTGGTGCCCGCCAGCTCCTTGGCCGCCTCGAGCAGGGTGTCGAACTCCTCGCCGGGGATGCCGAGCACGATGCGCCCGTACATGGAGACGAACCGCCGGTACGAGTCGAAGGCGAAGCGCTCGTCGTCGGTCTGCTTTGCCAGGCCCTCGACCGACTCGTCGTTGAGGCCGAGATTGAGGACGGTGTCCATCATCCCGGGCATGGAGAACTTCGCCCCCGAGCGAACGCTCACCAGCAGAGGGTCGCCGGGGTCCCCCAACTGCTTTCCCATCTGCTTCTCGAGCCGCGTACGGGCCTTGGCCACCTCGCCGTCGAGCCCTGCCGGCCAGCCGCCGTCCATGTAGGCCCGGCAGGCGTCGGTGGAGATGGTGAAGCCGTGGGGCACGGGCAACCCGAGCACCGACGTCATCTCGGCCAGGTTGGCGCCCTTGCCGCCGAGGAGGTCCTTGAGCTCCATCGGGGGCCGGGGGTGCGAATGGTCGAAGTCGTAGACGAACGGCATGGGGTCTCCCAGCGGGCAGGCGGACCCCTCGAGCCTATCGGCCCCGGCCACGGTGCCTTTCCGCCCGGGACGCCGCCGGTGCGGCCCCGGGACGCCGCCGGTGCGCCCCGACGCGGCCGCGGCGGGATCAGCGCGGCAGGCGGTCGCGCAGCGTGTCGACGAGGGCGTCGATGGGTACCCGGACCTGCTCGGTCGAGTCCCGGTCGCGCACGGTCACGGCCCGGTCGTCGACGGAGTCGAAGTCGACGGTCACGCACAAGGGCGTGCCCACCTCGTCCTGGCGCCGGTAGCGACGCCCGATCGACTGGGTCACGTCGAAGTCGACCGACCAATGGGGCTGGAGCAGTCCCAGGACCTCGCGCGACAGCGGGACGAGCGTGTCGTTCTTCGACAGCGGGAGCACCGCCACCTGGTAGGGGGCCAGACGTGGGTCGAGCCGCAGCACCACGCGCTTCTCGCCGCCCACCTCGTCCTCGTCGTACGCCGCGATGAGGAAGGCCATCATGGTCCTCGTGGCGCCGGCGGCCGGCTCGATGACGTAGGGGACGTAGCGCTCGCCGGTGGCCTGGTCGAAGTACTCGAGCTTCTCCCCCGAGTGCGCGGCGTGCGCCTTGAGGTCGTAGTCGGTCCGGTTGGCGATCCCCTCGAGCTCGTCCCAGCCCCAGGGGAAGAGGAACTCGACGTCCGAGGTGCCCGCGGAGTAGTGCGACAGCTCGCCGCGGTCGTGGTGGCGCAGGCGCAGGCGGTCCTCGGGGATGCCCAGGCCGAGGTACCACCCCATGCGCTCGCCCTGCCAGTACTGGAACCACTTGTCGGCCTCGTCGGGCGGGACGAAGTACTCCATCTCCATCTGCTCGAACTCACGCGTCCGGAACACGAAGTTCTGCGGCGTGATCTCGTTGCGGAAGGACTTGCCCACCTGGGCGATGCCGAAGGGGGGCTTCTTGCGCGTCGTCTGGAGCACCTGCAGGAAGTTCACGAACATTCCCTGCGCCGTTTCGGGCCGAAGGTAGGCCACCGTGGCGTCCTCCTCCACGGGGCCCGCGTAGGTCTTGAACATCAGGTTGAAGGCGCGGGGCTCGGTCAGGTCCGCCGACCCGCAGTTGGGGCAGGTGCCGTCGATCTTGTCGGCCCGCCAGCGCTCGTGGCAGTTCCGGCAGTCGACGAGGGGGTCCGTGAAGTTGGCCAGGTGCCCCGAGGCCTCCCAGATCTTCGGGCTCGAGAGGATGGCGGCGTCGATGCCGACCACGTCGTCGCGCAGCTGCACCATGGCGCGCCACCACTGGTGCTTCACGGCGCGCAGCATGAGGACGCCGAGCGGCCCGTAGTCGTAGGTCGACCGGAAGCCCCCGTAGATCTCGGCCGAGGGGAAGATGAAGCCGCGGCGCTTGCAGAGGTTCACGACGTGCTCCATCACGTCCTCGTCGGCCGCCTGGGCTCGCGAAGGGGCCCCCTCGGTCATGCCGGCGCCTGCGTCATGGCGGGCAGGATAGGCGAGCGGGCCCCGCCCGCCGCGCGCAGACGGGCG
>Ga0187778_10000667_pt1 | contig 24413 bp, 22 predicted proteins | sample 1015_Q2_SP5_20_M_FD_132418 | JGI IMG/M metagenome (GOLD analysis project Ga0187778, IMG submission 132418) | Tropical peat soil microbial communities from peatlands in Department of Meta, Colombia - 1015_Q2_SP5_20_MG | ecosystem: Environmental > Terrestrial > Soil > Wetlands > Peat | place... | reverse complement strand
GGTGCGCTCGGTGCGCTCGGTGCGCTCGGTGCGCTCGGGGGTGCTCACGAGCGGGAGTCTACCGCTCGGGGTGCCATTTGCACTACGGCGATAGTGTGAATCCCACCCCTGTGAGCTGGGCCGGTGCCGGTTCGGGGAGGGACATGGGCTCCGATAGCGTCGGTCGGGATGAGCGAGCCGTGGACGTTCTCCGGCAAGGTGTCGACCACCGGTACCGACGGGGGGGCGGTCACCCTGGTGGACGAGTCCACGTTCATCATCTCGGGCACCTCGGGGGACGTCGTTCGGGGGCCGGCGGGGGGCCTCTTCGTCCGGGACACCCGGGTGCTGTCGCGCTTCGAGCTGCGGGTCAACGGGGTGGCGCCCGAGCCGTTGGCCTGCGTGAGCGACGAGCCGTTCTCGGCCACCTTCGTCTCCCGGTGCCCGCCGCGTGCCGGGCGTGCCGACTCCACGCTCATGGTCTTCCGGGGCCGCTACGCGGGCCAGGGGATGCGCGAGGACATCGTCATCCGCAACTTCGGGGAGGAGCCCACCTTCTGCTCGGTCGAGCTGTTCCTGGCCGTCGACTTCGCCGATCTCTTCGCCGTCAAGGAGGGGCGGACGGGGGGCGACCCCGACGGCGAGACCCGCCACGAGGTCCAGGACGACGGTCTCGTCTTCACCTACCGCCGCGGCACCCTCAGCCGCGGCACCCAGCTTCGCTTCTCGCCCACACCCACGTCGCTGGCCGAGGACCTGGTGTCCTTCGAGGCCATCGTGCCCGCACACGGGGAGTGGCGGGCGTGCATGGAGGTCCACCCGGTCATCGAGGGCAAGGTGATCGACCCCCGCTACCGCTGCGGGCAACCGGTGGAGCGTGCCGCGCCGGCCGAGCGCCTGGCGCGCTGGCGCCGGCAGGTCCCGCAGGTGGAGACCGACCACGACGGGTTGCGCAGCCTCCTGGTACGCAGCGCCGAGGACCTCGGTGCGCTGCGGATCTTCGACCCCGACTTCCCCGAGCGCGTGGTCGTGGCGGCAGGTGCCCCCTGGTTCATGACCGTCTTCGGGCGTGACTCGCTCATCACCTCGTGGATGGCCCTGTTGGTGGACCCCGACCTCGCACTCGGGGTGCTCCAGACCCTCGCCCGCTTCCAGGGCAAGGACATCGACCCGCGCAGCGAGGAGCAGCCCGGCCGGATCCTCCACGAGATGCGCTTCGGTGAGGCCCCGTCGCTCTCGCTCGGCGGCGGCAACATCTACTACGGCACCGCGGACGCCACCCCGTTGTTCGTGATGCTGCTCGGCGAGCTGCGGCGCTGGGGCCTGGCACGCGAGGTGGTGGACGAGCTGCTCCCCAACGCGGAGCGGGCCCTGGAGTGGATCGAGCGCTTCGGCGACATCGATGGCGACGGCTACGTCGAGTACCACCGGGCGACCGACCGCGGCCTGGCCAACCAGGGTTGGAAGGACTCCTGGGACGGCGTGCGCTACGCGGACGGGCGTGTGGCGTCCGCGCCGATCGCCCTGTGCGAGGTGCAGGCCTACGTCTACGGTGCCTACCTCGCCCGGGCACACTTCGCCCACGAGATGGACGACGAGGCCACCTACGAGCGCTACCGCGCCAAGGCGACCGAGCTCAAGGAGGCGTTCAACCGCGACTTCTGGCTCGAGGACCGCGGCTGGTACGCCATCGGGCTGGACGGCGACAAGCGCCCCATCGACTCGCTGACCTCGAACATGGGGCACTGCCTGTGGTCGGGCATCGTCGACGACGACAAGGCGCCGCTGGTGGCGCAGCGCCTCCTCGCCCCGGACATGTTCAGCGGCTGGGGCGTGCGCACCCTCAGCGCGTCGATGCCGGGTTACAACCCCATCAGCTACCACTGCGGCTCGGTGTGGCCGCACGACACCGCCATCGTGGCCGCCGGTCTGGCCCGATACGGCCTCATGGAGCACAGCCAGCGCCTCTTCACGGGGATGATCGACGCCGGGGTGGCCATGGGGGGCCGGCTCCCCGAGCTCTTCAGCGGGCTCGACCGCGCCGAGTTCGCCTGTCCGGTGGGCTACCCGACCTCGTGCTCGCCCCAGGCCTGGGCGGCGGCGTCGCCGCTGCTGTGCCTGCGCACCATCCTCCGCCTCGACCCCTGGGTCCCCTACGGCAAGACGTGGCTCGCGCCCATGCTGCCGGAGGGGATCAAGCGCCTGCGTGTGGCGGGCATCCCCCTCGCGGGGTCGCGCGTCACGGTCGAGATCGAGGGCGACGACGTGCACGTCGAGGGGATCCCGGACCACATCGATCTGGTGACCGAGCCCCGGCGGCCGGCCACGGCCGTCTGACGTCCCCCACCCGCATGGCCCACGTCCTGGCCGTCGACCTCGGCACCGGCGGCCCCAAGGTGGCCCTGGTGTCCGACTCGGGCCGGGTCACGGCCAGCGCGTTCGAGCCCGTGACGACCTCGTTGCTGGCCGGCGGGGGAGCGGAGCAGGACCCCGAGGAGTGGTGGTCGGCGATCACCACCGCGTCGCGCCGGGTGATGGCGGAGGGCGGCGTGGCGCCCGGCGACGTGGTGGGCGTGGGCGCCACGGCGCAGTGGTCCGGCACGGTGGCCGCCGACGAGGAGGGACGACCCCTGCGCCCGGCGGTCATCTGGATGGACGCACGGGGCGCCCCGGCCATCACCCGCCAGACCGGGGGCGCGCTCAGCGTGCTCGGCTACGACGTCCGCAAGCTGGTGCGCTGGGTGCGGCTGACCGGCGGCGTGCCCGGGCACTCGGGCAAGGACCCCACCGCCCACATCCTCTGGATCCGCCAGACCGAGCCCGACGTCTATCGCGCCACGCACAAGTTCCTCGAGCCGGTCGACTGGCTGAACCAGCGGATGACGGGGCGCTTCGCCGCCTCGCACGACTCGATCACCCTGCACTGGGTGACCGACAACCGGCGCATCGGGGCCGTCGCCTACGACGACACCTTGCTGGCGATGGCCGGCCTGGAGCGGGCCAAGCTGCCCGACCTCGTGCCCAGCGCCACGGTGATGGGACGGCTGACGCCGGCTGCGGCCGAGGCGCTGGGGCTGGCACCCGGGCTCCCGGTCGCCACCGGCACGGGGGACCTGCACTCGGCCGCCGTGGGATCCGGCGCGGTCGCCCCCTTCGACGCCCATCTCTACATCGGGACGTCGTCGTGGATCTCCTGCCACGTGCCGTTCAAGAAGACCGACGCGCTGCGCAACGTGGCGTCGATCCCCGCCGGGTTGCCCGACCGCTACCTGGTGGCCGACGAGCACGAGACGGCGGGTGCGTGCCTCACCTTCCTGGCCGGGATGCTGGGGGAGGAGCCGGGCGGCGAGACCTACCGCCGCTTCGACGAGATCGCCGCCTCGGCCCCCGCCGGGTCGCACAAGGTGCTCTTCACGCCGTGGCTCAACGGCGAGCGCTCGCCGGTCGACGACCACACCATCCGGGGTGGCTTCCACAACCTGTCGCTGGCCACCGTCAAGGCCGACCTCGTGCGGGCGGTGTACGAAGGTGTCGCCCTCAACTCGCGCTGGCTGCTCGAGGCCGTCGACCACTTCGTCGGGCGGCGCCTCGAGCGCCTGGCCTTCATCGGCGGCGGCGCCAACTCGGACGTGTGGGCCCAGATCCACGCGGACGTCACCGGGCGCCGGATCCGCCCGGTGGCCGACCCGGTCCTCGCCAACGTCCGCGGCGCGGGGCTGCTCACGCTGGTCGCGCTCGGCCGCGTGCGGGCCGAGGACATCCCCACCATGGTCGAAGTGCGGGATAGCGTCGATCCGGACCCCGCGGTGCGCGGGGTGTACGACGAGCTCTTCGGGGAATTCGTCGAGCTGTACAAGCAGACCAAGGCCATCCACCGGCGGCTCAACCGGCACTGAGCCGGGCCGCCTTTGCGAGCAGGGGGGCAGGGCATGGACTCGTCCGACCTCGACGTCGTGATCGATGCGCTGGAGGCGGAGCTCCGGCCGTATCGCGAGACGCACAAGGTGTACCGGGAGCTGCCCGCCACCGGCCGCGACCGCCAGGAGATCCTGCGCGAGATGCGGGAGCTCGCCGCGCAGGAGGAGGCCAAGTGGCGCGACGGGTTCGCTTCGGGCGCCGTCTACCACGGCGGTGCGGACCACGTGGCCTTCCTCAACGAGGCCTACGCCATCACCTCCCAGGCGAACCCCCTGCACCCCGAGCTGTGGCCGAGCGCGGTGAAGTACGAGGCCGAGATCGTGGCCATGACGGCGTCGCTGCTCGGCGGCGGCGAGGACGGGGTCGCCTCCGTCTGCGGCACGGTGTCGTCGGGGGGCACCGAGTCGATCCTCCTCGCCATGAAGGCCTACCGGGACTGGGCGCGCGAGACCAAGGGCATCACCGACCCCGAGATCCTCGTCCCGCGCAGCGCCCACGCCGCCTTCGACAAGGCCGCGCAGTTCTTCGGCATCCGGGCCGTCCCGGTGCCCCTCGACCCTGACTACCGCGCGGACGCCTACGCCGCGGGCAAGCTCGTCACCGGCAAGACGATCGCCCTGGTGGGCTCGGCGCCCGGCTTCCCCCACGGTGTGATCGACCCCATCGAGGAGCTGGCCGCGCTGGCCAAGAAGAACAAGATCGGCATGCACGTCGACTGCTGTCTCGGGGGGTTCGTGCTGCCGTTCGCCGAGCGCCTGGGCTACCCGGTGCCGCCGTTCGACTTCCGGGTGCCCGGCGTGACGACGATGTCGGCCGACACCCACAAGTTCGGCTACGCGGCCAAGGGCACCTCGGTCGTGCTCTACCGGACGCCGGAGCTCCGCCGCTATCAGTACTACCGGACGGCGACGTGGATGGGCGGGCTGTACTACTCGCCGACCTTCGCCGGCAGCCGCCCCGGCGGGCTGACCGCCGAGTGCTGGGCGGCGATGCTGGCGTTCGGCGAGGAGGGCTACATGGTGGCGAGCAAGGCGGTGCTCGAGACCGCCGCCGCCGTCAAGAAGGGCATCGGCGAGATCACCGGGCTCCACGTCCTCGGGGACCCCCTGTGGGTCGTCGCCGTGGGCTCCGACGAGCTCGACGTCTACGCGGTCATGGACGAGATGGGGCACCGGGGATGGGCGCTCAACGGCCTGCAGAATCCCGCCGCCTTCCATCTGTGCGTGACCCTGCGTCACTGCCGCCCGGGCGTGGCGGACCGGTTCCTGGCCGACCTGCGGTCGTCCACGATCGCCGTCCGGGAGAACCCCGCGGCCACCGGGACCATGGCGCCCATCTACGGCATGACGGGGGCGGTCAAGACCCGCGGCACGGTCGAGGAGCTCTTGGTCCGCTACGGCGACCTGCAGTTCAAGGCCTGACCGGCGCGGGTAGGGTCGTCGCCGTGAGCCCCGGGAAGAAGGCGAAGGGTGTCGCGGCGGGCGTCGGTGTCGTCGGCACGGTGATCAGCATCTGGTGGTTCGCGCTGCGCCCGCGGCGCAAGCGCAAGCGCGCCTCCTCGAGCGGCGGCTGAGGAACCCGCGTCCGGCCTCGTGCCGGCGGCCCTTCGAGGTGGGCACGGCGACGGGACCCCGATCGCTCGCCGCGTTGGCTATGCCGCGCCGATGCCGAGCAGGCGGCGCGTCCACGTGCCGATCGCGTCGAAGGCGCCCTGGGCGGCAGGGAATCCGAGGTTCACGAACCCGTGGGGCTGCCCGGCGAAGCACACCTCTTGCGCGTCGACGCCCGCATCCCTGAGCCGTCGCGTGTACGCCCGGCCTTCGTCACGGAGGAAATCGCAGCCTCCGAGAACGAGCAGCGCCGGGGGGAGGTCCTCGAGCGTCGTGGCGTGCAGCGGCACGGCCAGGGGGTCATGGTCGATGTCGCGCCCGCCGGCGTAGGAGTCCCAGAACCACTGGCCGGTCTTCTCCGAGATGACGAGGCCCGTGAAGGTGCGCCTCGACTCGTGAGCCGAGCCGTGGGCGTCGAGCGCCGGATAGACGAGGATCTGGCCTGCCAGCCGTGGCGTCGCCCCGGCGTCGCGGAGCCGCAAGGTCACGGCCGCGGCGAGGTTGCCTCCGGCACTCTCCCCGGCCACGATCACCGACCCCTCGGGTGCACCGAACGCCGGCGTGTTCGCCAGCGCCCATCGGGTGACGGCCTCGCAGTCGTCCAGCCCCGCCGGATACGGATGCTCGGGCGCCAGCCGGTACTCGACGGAGACGACCGCCGCGCCGGTGGTGAATGCCAGCTCGCGGGCCACGTTGTCCATGAGCGAGACGCTTCCGATGCACCATCCACCGCCGTGGAAGTACACGACGAGACCGGTTGGTGCGGTTGCGTGCTCGTAGACGCGCACCGGCACCCCGGCAACGGTGTCGTCGTGCACCTTGGCGATCTCGCGGGTCACCGGGAACTCGTACCCGCCTCGCGCGAGGCGGAGGATCTCGGGAGAGAAATCGTCCACTGGGAGCGGATTCGCCTCCAGCCACTCGGCGACCCACGGGTCGAGAACACCTTCGTCTGGCATGGCACCCCCCGAGCGACAGCTTCCTCAACGATGCCACGACCGGGAGCTCGGGGCGTCCCGCCGGACGACGGCCGGACGTGCGGAAGGGATCAGCCGTAGCGCAGGGAACCCGGCGTGGTCAGGACCTCACCGGTCTCGAGCCAGGTCTTGAGGCCCGAGAGGATCATGGGCCAGCCGCCGTAGAGCTCGGCGTTGGCCCCGTCGCGGAGCTGATCGTGGACCAAGGTCAGTCGGCAGGAGTCGGCCACCGGCTCGATCTCCCACGTCACCCGTGAGGCGCCCTCCGAGCGGACCTCGTCGCTCCACAGGGCCACCATGGTGTGCACGAGCCGGCGGGGCGGGTCGATCTCGAGCACCTCGCCCTCGCCGAGTAGCCCCGGCGCTCTCGGGTTGCCCAGCTCGATGCGAGCACCCGGCGTCCACTCCGAGCGCACCCAGTTGCCGAACATGTACTTGCCCCGGATCTCGGGGTCGGTGATCGCCTCCCACAGCCGCTCGGGCGTCGTGCGGATGTAGATCTCGTAGGCCTTCTCCATCGGTCACTCCAATCCCCCGGCCACGATGGCCGGGAGGACCCCGCTGATCTCGCCCCTGACCACGACGTCCGCGATCTCGTCGAACTCGGTGGGCCCGCCGTTGACGATCACCACCGGCGCACCCGCCTGGAAGGCGGTCGGGACGAGACCGGCCGCCGGGTACACCGACAGCGTCGAGCCGACGGCCAGGAGCAGGTCGCAGCGGAGCGCCGCCTCATGGGCGCGCTCGAGGTCCTCGGCCACCAGGGCCTGGCCGAAGCTGATGGTCGCCGACTTGAGGATCCCACCGCAGGGTGCGCCCGACGGCCCGGGCGCGGTGCACGGGGGATCCTCTTCGCCGGCAGCCACCCGCTCGAGGATCGCCGGCATCGGCGTCCGGTTGCCGCAGGCCATACAGGCGACCTCGCGCATGGTGCCGTGGATCTCCACGATCCGTCCGGGGTCGGACCCCGCGGCCTGGTGGAGCCCGTCGATGTTCTGGGTGACGATGGTGTCGAGGACACCGGCGCGCTCGAGGTCCACGAGGGCGAGGTGCCCGGCGTTGGGCCTGGCCTGCCAGGTCGGCGATTCCAGGCGCTGCCGCCATGCGCGGCGTCGGACCTCGGGGTCGGACATGTAGACCTGGAGCGTCGCCAGCTTCTCGGCCTCGGGGTTCTTCGTCCACACCCCGTTGGGGCCGCGGAAATCCGGGATGCCAGAGTCGGTCGAGATCCCCGCCCCCGTGAGGACCACCACCCGGCGGGCCCCGGCCACGCGCCGTCGTGCCCGCTCGACCTCGCGCCGTTGTGCCGTCGCCCCGGGTGTCATGGTCCCAATTGTCGCACCCGTCGGGTGGAGCCGGCGGACGGCCCGGGGACGGGCGGTAGCCTCCGTCCGTGGCCTTGTCGTCGCTGCGGCCGCTTCACTCGCGCAACTTCGCCCTGGTCTGGTCGGCCGCGCTCGTGTCCAACATCGGCTCGTGGGTGCAGACCGTCGCCCTCGGCGTGGTCGTGACGCTGCGGACCCACGACCCGCTGTGGACCGGCCTCGTCGCCGCGGCCGCCTTCGTCCCGATGGGCCTGCTCTCCCCGGTCGGGGGCGCGCTCGCCGATCGACTCGACCGGCGCCGGTGGCTCATCGTGACCACCGTGTTCGAGGCGGCCTTCGCCGCCGGCCTGGCGGTGCTCGCGGCCAAGCACGCCGGCCCCTCCGCCATGGTGGCCCTCGCATTCCTCGGCGGCGTCGCCGCCGCGCTCGGGTTCCCCTCGTACCAGGCCATGCTGCCCGACCTCGTCGAGCGCGACGACCTGCTGGCCGCGGTCTCCCTGTCCTCCGCCCAGTTCAACCTCGGCCGTGTCGTCGGGCCCGCGCTGGCCGGGATCATCATGGTGGCCGGCTCCGCCTCCTTGGCCTTCGCCATCAACGCGGTGTCGTTCGGCGCCGTCGTCGTGGCGTTGATGTTCGTCCGCCTGCCGCGCCATGTGCCGACTGCGCCGGACGAGGGCATCTTCTCGCGCATCGCCGCCGGCGCTCGGGTGGCGATGGGCGAACCCGGATGCCGGAACGCCATCGGGTTGATCGCGGTGGTGGCGCTCATCGGGTCGCCCTTCATCGGTCTCGTCCCGGCCGTGGCCATCGAAGGGCTGCACGTGCACAGGGCGGCCGCCGGCACGGCCGTGCTCGTCACGGGGCAGGGGATCGGCGCGGTCGTCGGCGCGCTCGCCCTCGCCCCCTTGGCCCTCGCGCTCGGCCGTCGCCGCCTGCTCGTGCGCGCCCTCTTCGCGTTCCCGGTCGCGCTCGTGTGCTACGGGCTGGCCCCGTCGCTGTGGGCGGCCGCGTTGGCCATCGTGGTGGTGGGCGGCTGCTACATCGGGGTGCTCTCGGGGTTGAGCACGGTCGTCCAGCTGCGTGCACCCGATGCGGCACGCGGCCGCATCCTCGGTCTCTACATGATGGCGCTCGGCACCATCTACCCGATCGGGCTGGTCCTGGAGGGTGCCCTCGCCCGCTCCGTGGGCATCCGCACCGTCACCGTGGCCGCAGGCGTCGGCCTGCTCGCCGTCATGGTGGCGGTGGGCTGGCTCCGCCGCAGCGTGTTCGCCGCGCTGGAGGACCCGGAGGCCGGAGCACCCGCGGGCGCCGCCGGTATCGGCACCGACGAGGGTGCCGTCGAGCCCGCGCCGGCGCCGTCCGGTTTGTGACCGCGCGCGTCGAGGTCCTAGACCCGGGGCCGGCGGAGGAGGCACAGCGCCGCGCCGCCGGTGGGCTCGAGGCCATGGGCATCGGGGTGGGGGAGCGGATCGCCTTCTGCCTCGGGTCGTCGGCCGCGCTGCTGGTGTGCGCCCTCGGCGCGCTCCGTCGCGGCGTGGTCCCCGTGTTGCTCAACGCCACGCTGGTTCCCGCCGAGCGCGCCGCGCTCCTCGCCGACGCCGAGCCGTGCCTGGTCATCGAGGACGAGGCGGGTCTCGGCGCGCTCCTCGGCGGGCGCCACCGGCCCGTGGAGCTGGCGCCCTACCCTTTGGCGCGGCCGATGCACTACACGTCGGGGACCACGGGCCGCGCCAAGGGCGTGTGGAGTGGGCTGCTCGACGACGGGGATGCCCGAGCACTGTTCGAGGACGAGGCGGACCTGTGGGGGTTCGACGAGTCCGACGTCCACCTCGTGTGCTCGCCCATGTACCACTCGGTGTCGGTTCGCTTCGCCGCCGGGACGCTGCTGCGCGGCGGCCGGCTGGTCGTCCTCTCCGGTTTCGACGCCGCACTCGCGCTCGACGCGATCGCCGAGCACCACCCGACGACCACGTTCATGGCGCCGACCGCGCTCGGGCGGCTGCTGCGTCATCCCGGCGCACCCGAGGGGCTCTCGTCGCTGCGGCTGCTCGTCCATGCCGGGTCGCACTGCCCTCCCGCGCTCAAGCATGCGGCACTGGCGCGCACCCGGCCCGGCGCGCTCTGGGAGTTCTACGGGTCGACCGAGGGGCAGTTCACGGTGTGCGGGCCCGACGAATGGGTGGCGCACCCGGGTACGGTCGGCCGGGCCCGCCCGGGGCGGCGCCTGGCGGTCGACCCCGACGGGACCGTCTGGTGCCACGCGCCGGCGTTCGCCCGGTTCTCGTACTGGCGCGACGACGCGGCGACCGCCGCAGCCTGGCGTGGCGACGCCTTCACCGTCGGCGACCTCGGACGCCTCGACGACGAGGGGTATCTCTACCTCGACGGCCGGCGAGACGACCTGGTCATCTCCGGCGGCGTGAACGTGTACCCGGCCGAGGTGGAGGCGGCCCTGGCGGAGGTCGACGGCGTGGTCGAGGTGGCCGTCTTCGGTGTGCGCGACGAGGAGTGGGGCGAGCGCGTCTGCGCGGCGGTCGTCGGCGAGGTGGGCGAGGCAGAACTGCGCCGCCACGTCGAGACCCGGCTGGCCCCCTACAAGCGGCCCAAGGACTACTTCGTGGTCGGCGAGCTGCCGCACACCGCCACCGGCAAGCTTCGCCGGGGCCAGGTCGCGGCACAGCTCGGGCTGGAGCCGCCGGGCCGGGGGTAGGGGAGGCAGACGCCGTGCCGTCGCGCCATGCTGGGCCCATGGCCATCGCCACCGTGAATCCCGCCACCGGGCGGACGGAGAAGGAGTTCACCCCCTACGACGACGCCGAGGTGCGCCGGCGCCTCGACCTTGCGTCCGACACCTTCGCCGCATATCGGCGCACGACCTTCGTCGAGCGTGCCCGCCTGGTCTCGGCCGCCGCCGACCTGCTCGAGGGCGAGGTGCCCGACATCGCGCGGGTGATGACCACCGAGATGGGCAAGACCTTTGCCTCGGCCAAGGCAGAGGTGGCCAAGTGCGCGGCCACGCTGCGCTGGTACGCCGACCATGCCGAGGGGTACCTGGCCGACGAGGTCATCACCAGCGCCGCCAGCGACAGCCGGGTCGTCTACCAGCCCATGGGCCCAGTGCTCGCCGTCATGCCCTGGAACTTCCCGATGTGGCAGGTCATCCGCTTCGCCGCGCCGGCGCTCATGGCCGGGAACGTGGGCCTGCTCAAGCATGCGTCCAACGTGCCGCAGACCGCGCTGATCCTCGAGGACCTGTTCCGCCGCGCCGGGTTCCCCGCCGGCGCCTTCCAGACGCTGCTGGTGGAGTCGGGACGCGTCGCCGGCCTGATCGCGGACCCGGTGGTGCGGGCGGTGACGATCACCGGCTCGGAGGCGGCGGGCCGGTCGGTGGCCGAGGCGGCGGGCCGGGCCATCAAGAAATCGGTGCTCGAGCTCGGCGGCAGCGACCCCTTCGTCGTCCTGCCGTCCGCCGACCTGGACAAGGCGATCTCCGTGGGTGTGACCGCGCGCATCCAGAACAACGGGCAGAGCTGCATCGCCGCCAAGCGTTTCATCGTGCACCGCGACGTCTACAACCGTTTCGAGAAGGGCTTCGTCGAGGCCATGGCCGGGCTCAGCGTGGGCGATCCCATGGACCAGGGCTCCGAGGTCGGCCCCCTCGCCACCGCCGGCGGCCGTTCGGACGTGGAGGAGCTCGTGGCCGACGCGCGGGCCCGGGGCGCGGCGGTGCTCTGCGGCGGCGAGCCGATGGCGGGCCCCGGCTACTACTACACGCCCACGGTGCTCACGGGTGTCACGTCGTCCATGCGCGTGGCCCGCGAGGAGCTCTTCGGTCCCGTTGCCGTGCTCTACCGGGTGGAGGATGCCGAGGAGGCGCTGGCGCTGTCCAACGACACCGACTTCGGGCTCGGCGCCAGCGTGTGGACCCACGACCCGGCCGAGCGCGCCTTGTTCGGTGAGGGCCTGGCCGCCGGGATGGTCTTCGTCAACGCCATGGTGGCGTCCACACCCGAGCTTCCCTTCGGCGGCGTCAAGAATTCCGGCTACGGGCGCGAGCTCTCGACGCACGGCATCCGTGAGTTCTGCGACGTGAAGACGATCTTCACCGCCTAGCAGGCCGGGCCCGGTTCATCCCGGGGAGCGCAGCCGCGTCGCCCCACGGGGGCTCGCGCCGGCTGCTCGTGCCAGCCCGCCTGCTCGTGCCAGCCCGGCTGCTCGTGCCAGCCCGGCTACTCGTGCCAGCCCGGCGACCAGTGGGGCTCGGGCGCCTGTCCGGCCGCGGCGGCCAGGACGTAGAGCGAGTCGACCAGCGATCGCCGCGCCTCGACCGGGATGCCTTCCAGCACGGAGCGCACCTCGGCGCGCCGGCGCTCGATCACGTCGGTCACGACCTTGCGCCCCGCTGGCGTCACCTCGAGGTTGACCTCGCGGCGGTCGATCTCGTCGCGGCTGCGGGTGATGAGACCCTTTCGCACCAGTCGGTCGCACATCCGCGTCGCCGTGGACGGGCTCACCGACAGCGCTTCCGCCAGGTCCGCGAGGCGGCGCTTGCCGTAGGTCAGCACGACCAGCGTGCGGTACTGCGGCAGCGTGACCTCGTCGCCGCCGTTGCCGAGCGAGCGCACCGCGATGGCCACCATCGCCCGGCTCGCCTGGATGATCGCCTCGGTGACCTCGTCTTCGCCGGGGACCGTGCCCGGTTCGGATCGCCCCGACAGCCGGTCCTCGGCCGCGGCCCGCTCCCCACTACGTGCCAAGTCAGTCATTCGACGTTGCCCCCCCGAGCACTCGTTCCCTGTGTCGCCCTGTCCGCCGATTCGGTCGGAGACTGTGCCATACAGGCACTGTCGTCCGCATCAGGCAGTGCGGACAGAGGTAATTATGCCCTATTGCAAGGGGCTATTGATTCCCGCGGGCACCGATCGCTGCGTTGACCTGGGCCCGCGCCTCCTCCAGGCGTCCCTCGGCAACCAGCTCGGGCAGCCCGCCGTCGAGCAGTCCGCGCCAGTCCACCGAGGACGACGCCCGCCCCTCGGCGAGGACGGCGGCCCGTCCCTCGGCGAGGACCAGGGCGAGCTGGTCGAGCCCGGGGCCGAGCAGGGCCGCCACCCGGTCCCGCAGCCACGAGGCCAGCGCCGGGCTCGCCCCGCCGGTCGACACGGCGACGCTCACCGTGCCGTCGCGGTGCACCGCCGGGAGCAGCGCGCTGCAGTGCGCTGCGTCGTCCGCGCTGTTGACCCACACGCCGGCGGCCTCGGCGTCATGGTGGACGGCCCCGTCGACGGCCGGGTCGCCCGTGGCCGCGATCACGAGCCGGTACCCACCCGCCTCGCCGGCGCGATACGGGCGCAGTTGGACGTCGAGCGGGTCGCCGCTGATGGCCGCCAGCGTGCCGCGTGCCGCCAGCGCGGCGATGGCGTCGTGGACCTCTGGCGCGACGACCGTCACGGAGGCGCCGCAGTCGAGGAGCCCCGCCACCTTGCGCGCGGCGACGGCACCGCCTCCGACCACCAGGCACCGCCGGCCGGCGACCACCAGGCCGACGGGGTAGACGCGATCCGCGGGGCTCATGCGACGTCCACGGCACCGTCCACGACCGCGGGGACCCCGACCATGCCCGCGGCGATCGTGGCGTTGGTGGCCTCGTCGATCACGACGAAGCTGCCGGTGACCCGGTTCACGCGGTAGTCGTCCGCCGCCAGCGGCGTGGCGACCATGATCCGCCCGACGCCGATGTCGTTGGGGCCCAACGACGCCGCGGGCTCGAGCGTCAGGGTGTCGACGTCGAGGCGCCCCTCGATCCCAACCAGCTGCGCGGGGGTGACCCGCGTGGTGTGCTTGACCCGAAAGCGCGCCCCGGGCTCGACCGGCTTCTCGCCGAACCAGCAGAGGGTGGCTGCGAACTCCCGGACGGGCTCGGGCGCGTCGGCGAGGGGCGCGATCAGGTCCCCACGCGACACGTCGAGGTCGTCGGTGAGGGACAGCGTGACCGACAGCGAGGCCGTGGCCTCGTCGAGCACCCCGTCGAACGTGCCCAGGGAACCGATCGTGCTGCGCGTACCTGCCGGCAGCACCACGATCTCGTCGCCGGCGTGCAGCACGCCCCCCGTGACCATCCCCGCGTAGCTGCGGCCGCCGCCCGGGTGGCGCAGCACCCACTGCACCGGCAGGCGTGCCCCGGAGCCGCCCTCCGCCGCCCACGTGCCCGCCGGCACGTCCTCCAGGGCCTGGAGGACCGTCGGGCCCGGGTACCAGGGCGTGTTGGCCGAGGGGTCCACGACGTTGTCGCCGTGGAGGGCGGAGATGGGCACGGTGGTCACGCTCTCGACGCCCAGTCGCTCGCAGAGGGACCGCATCTGGGTGTCGACGGAGAGGTAGGCGGCCTCGTCCCAGGCGGCCAGGTCCATCTTGTTGGCCGCGACGAGCACGTTTCGCACGCCCAGGAGCGCGGCGATGCAGCAGTGCCGGCGCGTCTGCTCCCGCAAGCCCGCCGTGGCGTCCACCACCACGACGGCCAGGTCCGCGGTCGACGCGCCCGTCGCCATGTTGCGCGTGTACTGGACGTGCCCGGGGCAGTCGGCGATCACGAACTTGCGCCGTGGTGTGGCTGCGTAGCGATAGGCGACGTCGATGGTGATGCCCTGCTCCCGTTCGGCACGCAGCCCGTCGGTGACGAAGGCGAGGTCGACGCCGTCGACCCCTCGGCGCCTGCTGGCGCCCGCCACCGCCTCGAGCTGGTCGTCGAAGAGCTGCTTGGTGTCGTGGAGCAGGCGGCCGATCAGTGTCGACTTCCCGTCGTCGACCGAGCCGATGGTGGCGAAGCGCAGGAGGGTGGAGCCGCCGGCGGGCGTCCCCTGCCCGGAGGCCGGTGCCGCCCCCGGGCCGGGTGTGGCGGGCATCTCAGAAGTAGCCCTCGCGCTTTCGGTCCTCCATGGCCGTCTCGGAGAACTTGTCGTCGGCGCGCGTGGCGCCCCGTTCGCTCACCCGGGAGGCCGCCACTTCGGCGATGACCTCGTCGATGGTCCGGGCCTCCGAACGGACCGCGCCGGTGCAGGTGGCATCGCCCACGGTGCGGAAGCGCACGCTCAGCTCCTGGACCGGCTCGTCGGGGCGTGGCTGCACCCAGGGAGACAGGGCCAGGAGCATCCCGTCGCGCGCGACGACCGCTCGGCGGTGCGCGTAATAGCTGGAGGGCAGCGCGATCTCCTCACGGCGGATGTACTGCCACACGTCGAGCTCGGTCCAGTCGGACAGGGGGAAGGCTCGCAGGTGCTCGCCCGGCCGGACACGCCCGTGGTAGAGGTGCCAGAGCTCGGGTCGCTGGTTGCGGGGGTCCCACTGGCCGAATGCGTCACGGAACGAGAGGATGCGCTCCTTGGCTCGGGCCTTGTCCTCGTCACGGCGGGCCCCGCCGATGCAGGCGTCGAAGCCGTGCTTGGCGATGGCGTCGAGCAGGGTGACGCTCTGCAGCCGGTTGCGCGACCCGCCCGGGCCTGGGTCTGCGACACGTCCCGCGTCGATCGAGTCCTGCACCGAGGCGACGATCAGCTCCTCCCCGAGCTCGGCCACGCGCATGTCGCGGTACTCGACGACCTCGTCGAAGTTGTGTCCCGTGTCGACGTGCATGATCGGGAAGGGGAAGCGGCCCGGGCGGAAGGCCTTCTCGGCGAGCCGCAGCAGCACGGCGGAGTCCTTGCCCCCGCTGAAGAGCAGCACCGGCCGCTCGCACTCGGCGGCGACCTCTCGCATCACGAAGACGGCGTGGGCCTCCAGAAGGTCGAGGTGGTCGGGGGGCGCGGCCGTGGGCCGCTCCGGGCGCCCGGCAGAAGGCGCTCCTGGGATCCGCTCGGTCGGGGAGCCCGGGCGCACGACGTCGAAGGTGGTTGCCATAGTCCCTGCTCCAGTCCCTGCTCCGAGCCTCGGGGGGCCGGGCGGGCCCGGCGCTCAAAGGGTTAAATCTTGATCTAGTTAGTCATGTATAGTGGCGATCGACGCCGGGGACAAGTCCTCCAGGACCGACCCCCTCGATCGTCCGAAGTCCCTCGGGACCACCCGAGATCCGGGTCCCGACCACGACAGGTGCGCCGGTACGGTGCCGGCGCCTCGGCAGAACGGAAGGGTGCAGGTGGGCGCAGACGCTTTCGACGCTGGCGTGTCCGACCCCGACGACATGGAGGAGCTGGCCGCGCGGTCGGCCGAATTCGAGACGGCGCCAGCCTCCAAGGTGATCGCCTGGGCGATCGAGCGCTACGGCGGGAACCTGACGGTCGCATGCTCGTTCCAGGACGTGGTCCTCGTCGACCTGGCGGTGTCGGTCGAGCCGGGCATCGAGGTCCTCTTCCTCGACACGGGTTTCCACTTCCCCGAGACCCTCGCCTTCGTCGAGGAGGTCCGTGCCCGCTACGACCTGAACCTGCGCGTGCTGCACCCGGGGCCCGGGGCCGAGGCCTGGCCCTGCGGGACCGAGCGCTGCTGCCAGCTGCGCAAGGTCGCCCCCCTGGACGCCGCCCTGGCCGGGCGGGCGGCCTGGATCACCGGCCTCAAGCGTGTCGACGCCTCCACCCGGACCCGAACGCCGATCGTCGGCCGGGACGCGGCACGGGGGCTGGTGAAGATCAACCCGCTGGCGACCTGGACCGACGACGACGTCGCGCACTACCTGGCCGACCACGGCCTCCCCGAGCACCCGCTGGCGTCCCGGGGCTATCTCTCCATCGGGTGTGCCCCCACCACGCGCCCCGTCGAGCCCGGCGAGGACCCCCGCGCCGGGCGATGGTCGGGCACCGGCAAGGTCGAGTGCGGGCTCCACGAGTGATGGCACGTCGGAAGGACCTTCCGTACGGGGTGGAGATCCGTGGCCGCGAGCGGGCCATGCATTTCGTCAACCCCTATCGCCGCATCGGCGAGCTCAACGCGGTCGAGCAGATCAAGCTCCAGCGCGACCCCATGGACGTCGCCGACGACGTGATCGCCACGTACGCACCGGGCGGGCCGGCGGCCATCGCCGCGGTGCCCGGCGAGGTGGAGCGGCTCAAGTGGGTCGGCCTCTATCCCCAGCGCCAGGGCGGTGACGCTTTCATGATGCGGGTCAAGGTCCCCGGCGGCGTGCTCACCGCGGCGCAGGCCCGGGAGATCGGGATCGTCGCCGACGCCTTCGCCGAGGGCCCGGACGACAACTGGGTCTTCGGCAACCGCTACGCCGACATCACCACCCGTCAGGACGTCCAGATGCACTGGATCCGCATCGGCGACGTCCCACGGATCTGGCAGCGTTTCTCCGACGTGGGCCTCACCACCATCCAGGCCTGCGGGGACTCGGCCCGCAACGTGGTCTGCTGCCCGGTGTCGGGCGTGGACGCCCGCGAGGCCCTCGACGCGCTCCCGGTGGCCCGGGCCATCTCCGCGTTCTTCACCGGCAACCGCGAGTACTCGAACCTGCCGCGCAAGTTCAAGATGAGCGTCACCGGCTGCGTGGAGGACTGCGCCCAGGCGGAGATCCAGGACATCGGCCTGTGGCCGGCGCGCGCGGCCGACGGGACCATCGGCTTCAACGTGCTCGTCGGCGGTGGTCTCTCCGACGGCGAGCGCCTCGGCTCGGACATCGACGTCTTCGTCACCCCGGACCAGGCCGTCGAGCTGACCCGTGCCATCGCCCAGGTGTTCGGCGAGCTCGGCAACCGCGAATCGCGTGGACTGGCGCGCATGCGCTACCTGGTCGAGGAGCTCGGGCCCGAGGGCTTCCGGGCCGAGCTGGCCGCCCGCACGCGCCTCGCCCTCGCCGTCGCGGGCGAAGAGCTGACGACCCGTTACCGCGGCGACCACGTCGGCGTGCATGCGCAGAAGGAGCCCGGGCTCTTCTACGTCGGGTGCTCGGTCCCGGTCGGACGCATGTCGGGGATCGAGCTCGTGGAGGCCGCCCGCCTGGCCCAGCACTACGGGGACGGGACGATCCGGCTGGGCACCGACCAGAACTTCGTGCTCACCGGGATCCCCGAGGACAAGGTCGACGACCTGCTCGGTGAGGAACTGCTGGCCAAGTACTCGCCGTTCCCGGGCCCGTTCGAGCGCGGCGTGGTGGCATGCACCGGCACGGAGTTCTGCCGCTTCGCGGTCGTCGAGACCAAGGAGCGGGCCGTGAAGTGGGCCCGCTTCCTCGACAAGGAGCTGGCCGCCGAGCCGGTGGGCGGGCGCAGCGTGCGGGCGTCGGCGAGCTCGCCCTCGCCGGACCGTGAGGATGCCGGCATCATCCGCATGCACTTCTCGGGCTGCTCGGCCTCGTGTGCCCAGCCCCAGATCGCGGACATCGGCTTCCGGGGCGACGTCGCCCACCTGGGCGAGCGGATCACCGAGGCGGTGGACATCGGCATGGGCGGCTCGCTGGGCGCGGACGCCGGGTTCATCGACTGGATCGAGGGCGCCCGACCGGTGGACACCGTTCCCGACGCGCTCGTGCGCGTCGTGCGTCGTTACCAGGCCGAGCGCCGGGACGGCGAGGCGTTCCACAATTGGGCTCGGCGGACCGAGCCCGACGCGCTGCGGGCCATCCTGGCCGGCCTCGACGTCGAGCTGGACGGTGTGCGATGAAGGCGTTCGAGATCCGCGAGCGGATGAACGGGATCACCGAGCCGCCCGGCAAGACGTGGTTCTGGGAGCTCGAGGCGGGGGTGATCTTCGCCGACCGCTGTATCCAGTGCGGCACGTGCGTGGCCGTGTGCCCGTCGAACTCGATCGGCGTCGACGAGGACACCGGCCTGCCCGAGCTGGTGAAGATGTGCACGGGATGCTCGCTGTGCTGGGACTTCTGTCCCCGGGGCGGCCTGCGCTACGAGGCGTTGTGGCCGCCCTCCACGCCTTCGGACGAAGCGGGGGACGCGCCGACGGTCGTGAAGTCCGACGCTGCGGATCCCTACTGGAAGATCACGGGCGGCCCGCCCGGCGACGGTCTCGGCGCGGTGATCGCCAAGTACGCCGTGCGTGCGGGCGCCAAGGCCGACGACGCGCAGGACGGTGGCGTGGTGACCGCGCTGCTGCTCGCACTGCTCGCGGGCGGCGACATCGACGGGGCGCTCGTGTCGAAGCCCTCGAGCGATCCCGACGAGCCGTGGAAGGGAGTGGCCACCGTCGCCACCACGGCCAAGGAGATCACCGCTGCCGCCGGCAGCTTCTACAACCAGACGATGGCGCTCGCCGAGCTCGACCTGTCGAAGTACGACCTGCCCGCCAAGCCGCGCCTCGCGGTGGTGGGCACCGCGTGCGAGATCCAGGGTCTACGGGCGATGCAGGCCCGGCGCTGGCCCACCGGGGCCCACCGGGTCGACGCGGTGGTGCTCACCATCGCGCTGCTCTGCACGAAGAGCTTCGACTACGAGGCGTTGATGCTCCGGGAGCTGCGGGACCAGCGCGGCGTGGACCTCGACCGGGTGAGCAAGGTCGACGTCATCCACGGCCGGATGATCGTCGAGTACCGCGACGGGCGGGTGGCGGTCGACGAGCCCGTCAAGGATTTCCACGGTGCCGCGCTCAAGGGATGCGACGAGTGCGCGGACTTCCTCGGGCGGGGTGCGGACCTCTCGGTCGGGAGCGTGGGCTCCATGGCGGGGTGGTCGAGCCTGCTCATCCGCACGGAGGCGGGCCGCCTCGCCTTCGAGCGGGCGAGGGCACGGCTGGACGTGCGTGATCTCGACGACGTGGAGCCGCTGCTCAAGCTCGACCGGCTGGACAAGCGGATCGCCGAGCGGTCGCTGCAGCGCAAGCTGGATCCCGACGCCCCCCTGTTCATCGACTATGACGAGCACGTGAACAGCTACGAGGGGACCGACCGCGCCCCGGTGGTCCGCGAGCGATGACCGGTGCGTGACCGATGACCCTGCTCGAGCCCGTCGAAGGGCTCCGGCTGAACCTGCCGGAGGAACCGGGGAGCCTGCGCACCGAGCTCCGTGACACGGTGCTCGCCGGTGGCGACTGGCGCTCTGGCTTCAGCGACGACATCTGCATCGGCGTGTGGCTCTGGGAGCAGTGGCGCGCGGCGCTGGAGCCTGCGGCCATGGACCGGGAGGCCTTCCTCGACGTCGTGACCGGGTACCGGCGCGAAATCTGGTTCTGGCTGATCGGGGACCGGCAGTGGGGACCCCTGGTCGAGGGGCTCGCGGGGCGCGTGGCGCGGCGCATCCCGCCCGGCCGAGTCGCCGGGCCCCGCTGAGCGTCCCGAGCTCCCGCGCCTGCCGGTCCGATACCTCGCCCCCACGGGTCGACCCGAGTGCAACGCCGCGGACCCGAGCCCCAGCCGAGCGTGGACGTCGCCTCGCCCGCCGTGGACCTGCAGGCCGTGCGCGTGGTGCGGGGTGGGCGCGTCCTCGTCGACGACGTCGACTGGGTGGTGCGGCGCAGCGAGCGCTGGGCGCTGCTCGGGCCCAACGGCTCGGGGAAGACGACATTGCTCAAGGTCGCCGGCATGCAGCTCCTGCCCACCGGTGGACGTGTGTCGGTGCTCGGCGAACGCTACGGCGCCACCGACGCGCGCGCGTTGCGCCGACGCATCGCCTATGTGAGCCAGTCGCTCCTCCGGGGACTGCACCCGGCGATCACCGCGCACGATGCCGTCGTGACGGGTCGCACGGGCGCGCTCGAGCCCTACTGGCACGCGTACGGTGAAGACGACCATGCACGCGCGGATTCGCTGCTGGCGTCGGCCGGGCTTGCCGACGCTGCGGGCCGCCCGCTCGGCCTCCTGTCGGAAGGAGAGCGCCAGCAGGTGCTGATCTCCCGTGCGCTCATGGGCGAGCCCGAGCTCCTGCTGTTCGACGAGCCGGCGGCCGGGCTCGATCTCGGCGCGCGCGAGCGCCTCGTGCAGCGGCTGAGCGAGCTCGCCGCCGATCCCGCGACACCGCCGATGGTGCTGGTCACCCATCACGTCGAGGAGATCCCGCCGGGGACGTCCCATGCGGCCTTGCTGCGCACGGGCCGCTTCGTGGCGAGCGGGCCGTCGGCCGAGGTCCTCACGAGCACCGCGGTGTCGGCGTGCTTCGGGGTCCCCGTCGTCGTGACCTGCGTCGAAGGCAGGTTCAGCGCGCGGGTCGAGGTGTGAACGACCTGACGCGCCGGCCGCGTTATTCCATCGCATGAAGAGGTGAACGTGCCGCGACCGGCAGCCCGGGCCATCGCCGGGCGACCGGGGTCCTCGCAGCCACCGTGGTGAGGCGCACACGCAACGCGCGCGCCGTGGGAATTCACCCATTCGAAACGGTTGGTGAATGTCATCGCTGTCACCTGCCGGGTCCGCCTCGAATTGGGTCGAAAATGCAGGGGAAATGCACCGTTGTGGTTCACCGGCGTCGGCCTCCGGCTGTGCGGTGCGCGTGCCAGATCGGCGAATTTCCACAGGAAAATGATTTGCGTCGCCGCGCGCCCATCGGTTAGACAGTCGCGAAGCCCAGGGGACTGCGGGGGCTCGGACGGTTCCCGACCATCCACCAATCGTGCGGGACGCTTCAGTAGTGTCCTCTACACCGGAAGGTAGGTCGAGGGGTCTTTGACAGTGGTGGTCCTCCTGATCCTGGTGGTCGTCTGGGCGATCGTGCTCGGACCCAGCCTCCTCCGCCGTCGGGCGGAGCGTCACTCCGGCGACTCCATCGGCGCATTCCACCGCCAGCTCCGCGTTCTGGAGCACACCGGTCCGACGCTGGTCGACCCGGCGAACCGTCTGGCCCGGGCGGCCCAGGCGACGGCATCGCCCCGTACCCCGGCACACCGGCCGAACGTCCGCCACGACCCGTTCTTCCGCCCGGAAGCGTGCCGGCGGCGCCGCGACGTGCTGATCGTGCTCGTGAGCCTGACGGTCGGCACCGGCGTGCTCGGGGCGATCCCGGCGATGCGCCCGGCCCTCGTCCTGACGGCGATGGCGGCGATCGCTCTGGTCGGGTACGTCGCCCTGCTCGTGCGGCTACGCACGTTGGCCGTCGAGCGCGAGGTCAAACTGCGCTATCTGCCGCAGCCGTCGCAGCCGCAGCCGGCGTTCGTCGTCCGGCGCGCCGTCGCCCGCTGACCGACGCGTCCGCGGGCAGCCCCGCGGCGTCGCCGTCCTCGTCGGCACGCAGCGCGGAGCTCTCTGCCCTCGGCGACCAGGCCCGTGACCGGTTGCGAGCCGTCCACGACGCACGTGAGCGGGCACTCCCACTGTGCCGCGAAACGATCCGTGCCTGCGGGCTCGCCATCCGCGCCGTCCACCGGCACCGGCCCGAGGACGTCGACGCCAACCTGGCCGGTGCCGGATCCGCGCTGCGCCAGGCCCAGAAGGCCCTTGCCCCCTTCCCCTCGCTGGCCGTCACCGGATTCCTCCACGACGCCGAGAAGGAGTTCGCCGAGGCCCACTTGACCGTGGCTTTGACCGCCGGGGCGCCGCTGCCGAGCGACGTGGACCTGGGGGTCGGGCTCGCCCCGTGGCTCAACGGCCTCGCCGAAGCCGCCTCGGAGCTGCGCCGGCACCTGCTCGACCAGCTGCGCGCGGGGGAGACCGGACACGCCGAGGACCTCCTGCTGGCCATGGAGGACGTCTACGACATGCTGGTCACCGTCGATTATCCCGACGCGGTGACCGGGGGGCTGCGCCGGACGACCGACGCACTCCGTGCCGTCGTCGAGCGCAGCCGTTCAGACGTCACCACCACCGTGCTCCAGGCCCGCCTGCAGCGGGCCATCGAGCAGGCGCGCGGACAGGGCTGAGCCGGCGAGGAGCACGGCTGTCTCATGTGCAGCCGTCCCCGTCACTCCCACCGCCGAAGTTGTCGCCGTCCCCGTCGCCCCCGCCGCCCTGAGGGATGCAATTGCCCGATGGCTTCGTGGTCGTGGTCGTCGTGGACGGCGGCGCCGTGGTGCTCGGGGGCGGGGAAGGGGTGGATGACGTCGTACTCGGGCCGGCCCCCTCGAGCGTCGACGAGACCCGGTGACGGGGCGGCGCGCCGGTCATGGACGTGCACGCGGCGCCCATGCCGGCGAGCGCCAGGACGGCGACGGCACCGGATAGCCTGCGGATCGCGAACGAGCGGGTCATCGCCTTCGCATACGTCGCGGCGCGAAGCGACGTTCATGGTCAGGGCCGCGGCGCTTCGGGGATCAGGCTGGAGGGCCGGTGAGCAGGCGGATTCGGCCGCCCCCGGCCGGGGTATCCTTGGCCTCGCACCCGGGGGTGTAGCTCAGCTGGTAGAGCGCTACGTTCGCAACGTAGAAGTCGGCGGTTCGAGTCCGCTCACCTCCACCATCATCCCCCTGGTCAGGGGACCGAGCGCTGGGCGTCCCGCCTGTCGACCCCGGTTCCGTGCGCGATCCGTGCGCGATCTTGGAAGGGACTGCGTCGACCTGGGGTCCCAGAATCCCTATCAGGGACCCGAGCGTTCCCCTGGCTGCTGCGCCGCCCGTTAGCTGTCACCCGGCGTTTTCCGCTTCGATGGACACCGGGCAGCACCTTCCCGATACAGGAGCTACCGCCCACTCCGTGACATGGCCTCCCGGCGGAAGTCTCGCCCGAGCGAGATGTGCCTGATACATCGGTCCCGGCTGTAGCTCGACCGAGTCCGGTGGCCGACTGGGTCAGTGCCGGTCGGGCGGACGTGACTTACATCGAACGAGTACCGCGTTCGGGTCGTTGTGCCCTATTGCGGCCTCGGGACGGCTCGCAGGATGCAGGGAGTTTGGACGCCGCGGACCGAAGGGTTCTTTCACGCTCCGGGCTGTTCGAGGCGCGGTGCGCGCAAGGCTGGCAACGACGCTCGGCGACACCACCATGGAGGTCCGGCCGGTAGACGGCGAGGAGGGGCACGATGAGGTCACGCGTTTTCGTGCAGGCGGTACGGCCGGTGGGAGGGTGTGGGACGCGACGGAGCCGTACCTCCCTGCGGCTCGGGCAGCGGGTTCTCTCGGTCGGGCTTTCGGCGATCATGGGGCTGTTCACCCTCGGAACGGTCCTTCTCTCGCCGGTCGGCTCCGCCGCTGCCGCGGGCACCTGGAGCACCCAGACCTCGGGCACGGCGAACCCCCTCGACGGGGTGTCGTTCGTGGACGCCGCCCACGGCTGGGCGGTGGGCGCCAGCGGCACCATCGTGGCCACCACCGACGGCGGGGCCAGCTGGAGCACCCAGACCTCGGGCACGGCCAACGCCCTCGCCGGGGTGTCGTTCGTGGACGCCGCCCACGGCTGGGCGGTGGGCCTCGGCGGCACCATTCTGTCCACCACCGACGGCGGGGCCACCTGGAGCCCCCAGGCCTCGGGCACGGCCAACACCCTCGCCGGGGTGTCGTTCGTGGACGCCGCCCACGGCTGGGCGGTGGGCAACGGCGGCACCATTCTGTCCACCACCGACGGCGGGGCCACCTGGAGCCCCCAGGCCTCGGGCACGGCCAACAACCTCTGCGGGGTGTCGTTCGTGGACGCCGCCCACGGCTGGGCGGTGGGCGCCAGCGGCACCATTCTGGCCACCACGGACGGCGGGGGCACCTGGAGCCCCCAGGCCTCGGGCACGGCCAACAACCTCTGCGGGGTGTCGTTCGTGGACGCCGCCCACGGCTGGGCGGTGGGCGCCAGCGGCACCATTCTGGCCACCACCGACGGC
>Ga0187778_10000666_pt1 | contig 24416 bp, 20 predicted proteins | sample 1015_Q2_SP5_20_M_FD_132418 | JGI IMG/M metagenome (GOLD analysis project Ga0187778, IMG submission 132418) | Tropical peat soil microbial communities from peatlands in Department of Meta, Colombia - 1015_Q2_SP5_20_MG | ecosystem: Environmental > Terrestrial > Soil > Wetlands > Peat | place... | reverse complement strand
TGCCCAACGTCGTTCGGGCCTTGCGCCGCATTGCCGCCGAGTCACCGGCCGACGCTGCCGCGTGGACCCCCGCACCCCTTCTTGAGCGCCTCGCCAAGGAAGGCAAGAATTTTAGCTAGCGCCCGGGGCCGCAGCTGCCACAACAGGAGTCCCTCTCATGGTCGATGCCGTCATCGTTTCTACCGCGCGCACCGGGCTGGCCAAGAGCTGGAAGGGCGCTTTCAACATGACCTATGGCGCAACCTTGGGTGCGCACGCGGTTCGCCATGCCGTGGCGCGCGCCGGAATTGATCCGGCGGAAGTCGAGGACGTCATCATGGGCGGAGCCCTCGGGGAGGGCACCACGGGCGGCAACATCGCGCGCGCGATCGCGCTGCGTGCCGGACTGCCGGTGACGACGGCCGGCGTTACCGTGAACCGGTTCTGTGCGACCGGCCTGCAATCCATCGCTATGGCCGCGCAGCGCGTGATGACCGAGGGCGCTCCGGTAATCGTCGCGGGGGGCGTCGAGAGCATCTCTTGCGTGCAAAACGAGGCCAACCAGCACATGCGCCGCGATCCCTGGCTTATGGAGCACAAGCCGCAGCTGTACTGGGAGATGCTGCAAACCGCCGAACTGGTGGCCAAGCGTTATCGCATCTCGCGCTTGTCTCAAGACGAGTACGGGGTGCGCAGCCAGCAGCGTGCGGCCGCAGCACAGGCCGCGGGCAAATACCGCGACGAGATCGTGCCCATGACCACGATCATGGGCGTGGCGGATAAGGCAAGCGGGCAGATTCGTTCCCAAGAAGTGACGATTGCGGCCGACGAGGGCATTCGTTCCGATACGACGCTCGCGGGCGTCTCCAAGATTCGGCCGGCGCTTCCCGGCGGCGTGGTGGCGGCGGGCAATGCGAGTCAGATTTCCGACGGTGCGTCGGCCTGTCTGGTAGCGAGCAGCAAGTTTGCCGAGCAGCGCGGCCTGCGGCCGCTAGGGATCTTCCGCGGTTTTGCAATCGCGGGCTGCGAACCCGAAGAAATGGGGATCGGTCCGGTGTTTGCGGTTCCCCGACTGCTGCAGCGCACGGGCGTGCGCATGGAAGACATCGGCCTTTGGGAGCTCAATGAGGCTTTCGCCTGCCAAGTGCTGTACTGTCGCGACAAGCTTGGGATCGCGGACGAACGGCTCAATGTCAACGGCGGCGCCATCGCTCTTGGCCATCCCTACGGAGTCAGCGGGTCGCGCCTGACGGGACACGCACTCATCGAGGGAAAGCGCCGTGGCGTCAAGTTTGTCGTCGTGACCATGTGTGTGGGCGGCGGACAGGGCGCGGCGGGCCTGTTTGAAGTGTGCTGAGGAGAGGTCGCGATGGGCGTCATGGATCTTTTTCAGCTCTCCGGCCAGGTTGCGCTAGTCACGGGTGGCTCGCGGGGACTCGGTTTGCAGTTCGCCGAGGCGTTGGGCGAGATGGGATGCAAAGTCGCCATCAGCGCGCGCAAGGCCGAGGAACTGCAGGCGGCCAAGGCGCATCTGGAGGCGTTGGGAATTCGGGTACAGACTTGCGTCAGTGATTTGCAGAAGTTCGACCGCATCCCCGCGCTTGTCGACGAAGTCGTTGCCGGGTTAGGCGACATCGATATTCTGGTGAACAACGCAGGCGCGACGTGGGGTGCTCCGGCCGAGGAGTATCCGGACGAAGCGTGGCACAAGGTGATGAACCTGAACGTGAGTGCGCCGTTTTTTCTCGCGCGCGAGGTCGGGCGCCGCTGCATGATTCCACGCCGCCGGGGCAAAATCATCAACGTCGCATCCATCGCGGGACTCAAGGCGACTGCCGAGGAAGGGATGCGGACAATCGCCTACAACACGTCGAAGGCGGCAGCGATTCACTTTACCCGTGCGCTGGCTGCCGAGTGGGGACGTTTCGACATCAACGTCAACGCGATTTGCCCGGGGTTTTTTCCGACGAAGATGTCTGCCGGGTTGCTCGCGCAGGTCGGCGCTGCGGTGCTTGCGCGCACCCCGCTCAGGCGTCTGGGAGGCGAGGAGGACCTCAAAGGTGCGGTTGTTTTTCTCGCCAGTCGCGCCTCCCGCCACATTACGGGCCAGTACCTCGCCGTCGACGGCGGTTCGTCGATCGTATGAGCGCCACGGCGCAAGAGAATTTCTCCGGAACCCGGCCGGTCGCCCCGCAGCACGCCTTTGACGAGGCGCGGCTGTCGCAGTACCTGCGCGCACACCTCGAGGGTTTCCGTGGAGTACTCGAGGTTCAGCAGTTCAAGGGCGGCCAGTCGAATCCGACTTTTTTGCTTACCGCCGGCGAGCACCGCTATGTGCTGCGCCGAAAACCGCCTGGCGTGCTACTTGCGTCGGCGCACGCCGTCGATCGGGAGTTTCGCGTAATTCGCGCGCTCGCAAACAGTGAGGTACCGGTGGCGCGTGCCCATCTGTTGTGCGAGGACGAGCAGATTATCGGCACCGCCTTTTACATAATGGATTACGTGGAAGGCCGCGTTTTCTGGGACTCCGCCTTGCCGGGAATGCAGCGCGAGCAGCGTGCGGCGATCTATGACGAACTCAACCGCGTGATCGCGGCGCTGCACCGGGTCGACCCAGCCGCGGCGGGACTGGCCGACTACGGCAAACCCGGCGGTTATATCGCGCGTCAAGTCGCGCGCTGGACCAAACAGTACCGTGCTGCGCAGACCGAGCGCATCGAGGCCGTCGAGCGATTGATTCAATGGCTGCCCGAACACATTCCGCTTGAGGGCCAAACGCGGATCGTGCACGGCGACTACCGCTTAGACAACGTAATTTTTCACCCGAGCGAGCCGCGCATTCTGGCCGTGCTCGATTGGGAACTCTCGACACTCGGTGATCCGATGGTCGATTTTGCATACCATTGCATGGCCTGGCACATGCCGTTTGATACATTGCGCGGCTTGCGCGGCGTCGATCTGGATGCGCTGGGTATTCCAACCGAAGAGGCGTATCTACAGCGCTACCTATCGCGGGTCGGGGGCCAATCGGTCGCCCGCGCCGATTGGACCTACTACCTCGTTTTCAACATGTTTCGACTCGTCGGGATTTTGCAGGGCATTGTGGCGCGCGCTTTACAAGGCAACGCCGCAAGCGCCTTGGCGCTCGAGACCGGCAAGCGCACCCGCCCCCTCGCGGAGCAAGCATGGGAGCTGGCTCAGTCGGCCCTTGTCCAGCATTGAACACCAAACGCCGAAAGGACTGCCGTGGACTTCGAATTCTCGCCCAAGGTCAAGGAGCTGCAGCAGCGTGTGCTCTCGTTCATGGCAGAACATGTCTACCCGGCCGAGGCGCAGTTTGAAGCCCAAATGCAAGCCTTTCGTGCCGCCGGCAACCCTTGGCAGGCCACACCCATCATGGAGACGCTCAAGCAAAAGGCGAAGGCGGCCGGGCTGTGGAACCTTTTTTTGCCCGAGTCGAAGTACGGCGCCGGTCTCACCAACCTTGAGTACGCGCCGCTGGCGGAGATCATGGGCCGCTCCGAGATCGGCTCCGAGCCATTTAATTGCTCTGCACCGGACACGGGCAACATGGAGACATTGGTGCGCTACGGTACGCTCGAGCAACAGGAACGCTGGCTGCTTCCGCTTCTGGAGGGCCGCATCCGCTCGGGCTTTGCCATGACGGAACCCGCGGTTGCCTCGTCGGATGCGACCAACATCGAGGCGCGCATCGAACGCGTTGGCGACCACTACGTGATCAATGGTCGCAAGTGGTGGACATCGGGCGCTAACGACCCACGATGCAAGATTCTGATCTTCATGGGCAAGACCGATCCACAGCATGCGGAGCGGCACAAGCAGCAGTCGATGATTCTGGTGCCGATGGACGCTCCCGGCGTCAAGGTATTGCGACACTTGCCCGTGTTCGGCTACGACGATGCGCCGCACGGGCACGCGGAAATCGAATTCACCGACGTGCGTGTCCCCGTGTCCAACATCTTGCTGGGGGAAGGTCGGGGCTTTGAGATCGCGCAAGGCCGACTCGGCCCGGGGCGCATCCACCATTGCATGCGCACAATCGGTCGAGCCGAACGGGCGCTGGAGGACATGTGTCTTCGGGCCACGCAGCGGGTGGCGTTCGGACGAAAGCTCGCCGATCAGGGCGTTACGCGGGAACGAATCGCCAACGCACGCATTTTGATCGACCAGGCTCGCTTTCTCGTCTTGCACGCGGCCTGGAAAATGGACACCGTGGGCAACAAAGCGGCGCGCAAGGAGATCGCGATGATCAAAGTCGCAGCGCCGCTGATGGCCTGCCAAGTCTTCGACTGGGCCATGCAGGTGCACGGCGGAGCCGGTGTCAGTGAGGATTTTGGACTGGCGCGCGCCTATTCCTCGGTGCGAACCTTGCGCTTTGCCGACGGCCCGGATGAAGTCCACCGCGATGCGATCGCCAAAATGGAGCTGGCGCGCTACCGCACGGACCGCTAATTGTCGGGCGCGGCCAAAGAGCAATTCCGATGAAAGCACTCGTCTGCCATAGCTTTGGGCCGATCGAAAATCTGCGCGTAGAGGAGGTGGCTCCTCCGATCGCAGGTCCCGGCCAGCTGCTGATCGCCGTCAAAGCGGCCTCAATCAATTTTCCGGACGCGCTCATGGTGCAAGGGCGATATCAGACCAAGCCGGCGCTGCCATTTACGCCCGGGGCGGAGCTGGCGGGTGTCGTCGTTGCTGCCGGCACAGGCGTCGAGGCGTTTCGGTCGGGTGACCGCGTGATGGCGACGTGTGGCACAGGGGCGTTTGCCGAGCAGTGTCTCGCCGATGCCGCGCAAGCTGTTGCGCTTCCGCCCGAAATGGACTTTGCCCAGGGTGCATCGTTCCTGCTTGCGTACGGCACCGCGCTGCACGCCCTAGGGACGGTCGGCCGGCTGCAGGCGGGCGAGTGCGTGCTGGTTCTGGGCGCCGCCGGCGGTGTAGGGATAGCCGGTGTCGAAATTGCGAAAGCAATGGGCGCGCGGGTCATCGCCGCGGCCTCCAGCGCCGAGAAGCTTGCGATGGCCCGGCGTGCCGGGGCGGATGAAACCGTGGACTACACGCAGGCAGAATGGCGACGCCAGATCGAGTCGCTGACGGCGGGACGCGGCGTTGACGTGGTCTACGATCCGGTCGGCGGTCCGTACACTGAAAACGCACTGCGCTCGACCGCATGGCGCGGCCGCTACCTTATCGTGGGTTTTGCTTCGGGCGAGATTCCGAAAGTGGCACTCAACCTCGCGCTGCTCAAGGAGCGCGCCCTGCTCGGCGTGTATTGGGGTGAGGCCGTGCGCCGCGATCGGGATCAAAGCCAGGCAGACATGCGCCAGCTCGGCCAGTGGTACCGGGCGGGCAAGCTCCACCCGCCAGTCACCGAGCGCGTTTCGTTGTCGGGGGCTGTGGCGGCAATCGGGCGCTTGGCGTCGCGCCAGGCTATGGGCAAACTGGTTGTGTTACCCGAAATGCAAGCATGACAACTCAGACGTACAGCATTGACGATTTGCCGCAACTTGTTGGGCATTCGCTTGGTACGAGCGACTGGACGGCTGTCGATCAGCCTCGCATCGACGCGTTTGCGCAGACCACCGGGGACCATCAGTGGATCCACGTGGACGTGAAGCGCGCCTCGACTGGCCCCTTTGGCGGCACCGTCGCGCACGGCTACCTGACCCTGTCCCTAATCCCTTGGATGGCGGCGTCGGCGTTCGCTCTTCGCGATAGTCGCATGGGTGTGAACTACGGCTTGAATCGGGTGCGTTTCCCCTCGCCTGTGCCTGCCGGCAGCCGTTTACGCGGCCATTTCAAGCTGCTCGCCTGCGAACCGATAGAAGGAGGCGTGCAGCTCACGCTCGAGGCTACGATCGAGCGCGAAGGTTCGACCAAACCCGCCTGTGTGGCGCAGCTCGTAGCGAGGCGATATCGCTGATCAGACCCAGGAATTTGGGGGGACAGCGTATCGAAGCCATACTGGAGGGATGTGTGCGCCCCGGGTGGGGCGGCGGGCGGGTCTGTTTGAGGCATTGTGCCGAGACGGTGGGGTCGGGAACGACGAAGGCCTAGCGGGCGAGACCCTCCGGGCTATACCGCTACCGGTTTCATGGCTTCAGGGCGTTGCGACTTGCGTTTTGGTCTCCAAGTGCCGCGAGTTGCCGCGCAGGCAGTGCGCGACGGCCCCGATTCAAAGACGCTCGGCGGCGGATGCGCTGCGAGCTGTGCCTGCGGGCGCGCAGCGCGCACGGCACCGTGCCGTGGGCAGCTCCTACGGCGATGCTCTCGGAACTGACCTCTTGCTGCTGCTGCGGCCTAATGAAATACTGTGGCACTGCAAAGTTGCCAGGAACGGAAACTACTGGAGGGAATTGCCGATGCTGGGACAGATGATGAACGTGCCGCTTACGATTCCCGCGCTGCTGGATTTTGCTGCGCGCTACCACGGCAGTGGCGAGATCGTTTCCAAGACGGTGGAAGGTCACATCCATCGATACAACTACGCCGAATTGTCGCGCCGGGCCAAACGGTTGGCCAATGCGCTGCGGGCACTCGGATTGGGCGAAGGCGACATCGTGGGCACGCTGGCTTGGAACGGCTACCGGCACCTGGAGTTGTACTACGGCGTGTGCGGCATTGGTGCCATTTGCCACACCATCAACCCGCGCCTGTTTGTCGAGCAGATCACGTACATCATCAACCACGCCGAGGATCGCTACGTTTTCACGGACTTGACGTTCATCAAGCTCCTTGAGGGTCTTGCCGACAAACTCAAAAAGGTGCGCGGTTTCGTGGTGATGACGGATCGCTCCAACATGCCGGCTACGACGTTGCCCAACGTGATTTGCTACGAGGAATTGCTTGCCGGTCAGCCCGATACTTTTGACTGGCACGTTACGGACGAGAATACCGCTGCGGGTTTGTGCTACACGTCGGGAACAACGGGCAATCCGCGTGGGGTCCTCTACAGCCATCGCTCGACCGTGCTGCATTCGATGGCCGTTCTTTTTGCCGACGCCTTCGCGCTGACGGCGTGCGATGCGATTTTGCCTGTCGTCCCCATGTTCCATGTGAATGCATGGGGCATTCCTCACGCTGCACCGATTGCGGGGTGCAAACTGGTGATGCCGGGCCCGCATCTGGATGGACCCAGCTTGACGGCGCTCATGGAAAGCGAGGGCGTGACGACCTCCGCAGGCGTGCCCACGGTCTGGCTCGGTTTATTGGCGCACATCAAGGAAACCGGCAAGAGCCCGTCTCGGTTAAATCGCGTCGTCATTGGCGGATCCGCATGCCCGCCGGCGATGATGGAGGCGTTCGAAAAGCTCGGTGTGCGGGTGGTTCATGCGTGGGGAATGACCGAAATGAGCCCGCTGGGTGTGATCAACAGCCCGACCCGAAACTCACAGGCGCTCGCGCCCGCGGAAAGAGTTGCGGTCGGGCTCAAGCAGGGCCGACCTTTGTTTGGCGTCGACATCAAAATCGCGGATGCAGCGGGCAAGGAACTGCCTTTCGACGGGACGAGTTTCGGCAGTTTGAAGGTCCGTGGCTATTGGGTATGCGGCAGCTATTTTCGACAAGATCCGGTGGCTGCCCATGACGAACCGGGTTGGTTCGATACCGGTGACGTCGCCACGATTGACGCCGACGGGTTCGTGAAAATTGTCGATCGCACCAAGGACGTGATCAAATCCGGCGGCGAGTGGATCAGTTCAATTGATCTGGAGAATATTGCCGTTGCCCATCCGGCGGTTCGAGAAGCCGCGGCCATTGCCCGTCCTGACGAAAAATGGGGCGAACGTCCTGTCATTGTTGCGGTGCTCAAACCCGGTGCGACGGCCACCGCGGAGGAGATCCGGGCGTTCTTCCGCGGCAAGGTCGGCAAATGGTGCGAACCCGACGAGGTCATCATCGTGGAGAACTTGCCCCATACGGCGACCGGCAAATTGCTCAAGACAGAGCTGCGCCGTCTGTACAGCGGATCCTAGCGCGCAGTAGCGATCGGCGTCGGAGCCGCGCCAACCCGGTGTGCTCGTGTGCTTGCCGGTTTGGGCATGGGGTAAACGGCCGTGTGCCCCCGACCTGTCGGCGCCATGGTCATGGCGCCCGTCGCCGGTCGAGACGACCGGACCAGGGTGCTCTGCCAGGCGGATTTTCCGGGCGCTACGCAATAGACTGCTTGCTCAGGCCCAGGACCTTGACGTTCATCAACCCGGACCGCTGAACAGCCCATAGTCTGTGTGCATGGTTGGGCCGCGTGGGCGCAGAGGCGTGTTTGGCGGACGATTCTTTGACGCGAGGCTGATATGACGATGGTTCAAGAACTGCAGGCCACCATTGGTGCGCTGGTGCAGGAGGGTAAAGGGATTCTGGCCGCCGACGAGAGTCTGCCGACGATTGCAAAGCGCTTTCAGGCCATCGGTTTGGAAGCAAGCGAGGAAAATCGCCGCGCCTATCGATCCTTGCTGCTGACGGCGCCCGGCGTGGGCGAATACCTAAGCGGCATAATTCTCTTCGAGGAGACGCTCGCCCAGAATAGCGACCAAGGTGAGCCCCTGCCGGCGGTGGCCGCCCGCCAGGGCATTGTGCCGGGCGTGAAGGTGGATAAGGGAACAACGGCGCTGGCCAACGCTGCCGGGGACCTGGTCACGCAGGGGCTCGACGGCCTGGCGGAGCGGCTTCGCGGCTACAAGGCGCAAGGAGCCCGCTTTGCCAAGTGGCGCGAGGTCTACCCGATCACGGACCGCAATCCGACCGAACTGGGCATCGCGGTCAACGCACAAGTTCTCGCGCGGTATGCCGCCGTTTGCCAGGAACAGGGCCTTGTTCCGATCGTCGAGCCCGAAGTCTTGCTCGATGGGGACCACAGCATGGAGCGGTGCTCGCAGGTCACCGAAACCGTGCTCCAGGCGGTCTTTCACGCGCTGGAACAGCACAAGGTCGTGTTCGAGCTCATGCTGCTCAAACCAAGCATGGTTCTGCCGGGCAAGGAGTGCGCTCGCAAGGCTGGAGCGGAGGAAATCGCCCGGGAGACCATTAAGGTACTACGGCGCAGCGTTCCTGCAGCCGTTCCCAGCATTAACTTTCTGTCGGGCGGGCAAACGGCGCAAGAGGCCACCGCGAACCTCAACGCCATGAATGTTCTTTACCCGAAAGCACCGTGGCAGCTTTCGTTTTCCTACGCGCGCGCGCTGCAGCAGCCGGTACTCGATACGTGGCGTGGCAGACGCGAGAATGTTGAGGCCGCGCAACGGGCCTTGTGTCTTCGCGGCAAGCTCAATACGGCGGCTCGTCGGGGTCAGTACCGCCCCGAGATGGAGTCAACCCACTAATCTTGGATTCGAACAACCATGAGCACCGAACATCTGAGTCCCCGCGCAGGTAAGCCGGCGTCGGCGGATATGCTGGTCAATGTCCCCCGCTTGATAACGGCGTACTACGCGAACCGACCCGATCCGCAGATTCCCGAGCAGCGGGTCGCGTTTGGCACATCTGGCCACCGCGGATGCTCCTTTCACGGGAGTTTCAACGAATGGCATGTGCTTGCGATTACGCAGGCCATCTGCGAGTACCGCGACAAGCAGGGCATCGATGGGCCGCTGTTTCTTGGGATCGACACGCATGCGTTGTCGGAACCCGCCATCGCCAGTGCGCTGGAAGTGCTTGCCGCCAACGAGGTCAATGTGATGATTGCCGCAGGAGGGGAATACGTGCCAACGCCCGTGCTCTCGCATGCGATCCTCACTTACAACCGCGGCCGGGCGCGCGGCTTGGCCGATGGGATCATCGTTACTCCGTCGCACAATCCCCCCACCGATGGCGGATTTAAGTACAACCCGCCCAACGGCGGACCCGCTGATACCCAGATCACGAGTCTCATCGAGGCGCGAGCCAATGAGTTGCTACGCCAGCACCTGCAGGGCGTACGGCGTGTTTCCTACGAACAGGCGCTCCGTGCAACCTCGACGCACGAACATGACTACGTTGCCGCGTACGTTGGTGATCTTGGCAATGTGCTGGACTTGGAATGCGTGCGCACGGCAAACATTCGCATGGGCGTAGACCCGCTGGGAGGCGCCGGCGTCCATTATTGGCCGGCGATTGCGGAACGGTACGGGTTGAACCTCACGATCGTGAACGACGCCATCGATCCGACGTTCCGCTTCATGACGGTGGACTGGGACGGCAAGATCCGAATGGATCCGTCATCTCCCTATGCCATGCACGGCCTAATTGGTCTGAAAGACCGCTTCGATATCGCCTTTGCCTGCGACACCGATCACGATCGGCACGGCATTGTGACGCGCAGCGTAGGTCTCATGCCGGCCAACCATTTCCTCGCCGTCGCGATTCACTTCCTGTTCGGTCACCGGCCAGGCTGGCGCCGCGATGCGGGGGTCGGCAAGACGATCGTAAGCAGCCAGATGATCGATTATGTGACCGCGATGAGCGGACGCAAGCTCTATGAGGTCCCCGTGGGCTTCAAATGGTTCGTCGACGGTCTGCTCGACGGTTCGCTGGGTTTCGGCGGGGAGGAGAGTGCGGGAGCCTCCTTTGTACGGCGGGACGGAAGCGTCTGGACAACGGACAAGGACGGCATTGCCCTGGCGTTGCTCGCGGCCGAAATCACGGCGCGCGCGGGGCGCGACCCCGGGGTGCTCTATGGAGAATTGGCCCGACAATTTGGGGATCCGGTCTTTGAGCGCATCGACGCACCGGCGACGCCGGAGCAGAAAAAGGCGCTCGCGCGACTTACGCCTGAGCGCGTGCGCTCCAAGGAACTGGCGGGCGAAGCGATTCGATCCATCCTTACGCAGGCGCCGGGCAACGGTGCGGCTATCGGCGGTCTTAAAGTCGTCGCCGAGCACGGCTGGTTTGCTGCGCGTCCCTCAGGCACCGAGGACATCTATAAGATCTACGCCGAGAGCTTCTACGGGCGCGATCACTTGCGCTCCATCCAACAGCAGGCGCAGACGATCGTGAAGGAGGCCTTGTCGAGCTAAGAGAGCGTGAAGCTTTCGCTTGGCCCAAGGGGCGTTTTGTCCCTGCTCTAGCTTGCGAGGCCAGGGCAAGCCGACACGGCAAACTTTTGCTGGAGGTCACGAGCGATCGTCCCGGCGAGCGCACTTGCGGCCGCGACCACGAGGCCGGTTGGGCCGGAATCGGCCATCATGGAATCGCACTCGATCGCGTAGACGATCACGCTCGGGGGAAGCGCACCCAACGCGCGTCCCAACTCCAGTGCCGAGGCTACACCCATACCGTGGCTTGAGACCGAGCGGTCGGGTTCGATGCATTGAAGGTTTTCGATCCGGTGGATCGTGCCGGGCGGGGCACCGCTGCGCATGGCATCGACTAAGACCAGCAGATCGACGCCTGTCAGGTGCTGAAGCAGTCCGACCCCAGGGCGATCCAGCGCGATTATGCTTGTTCGGCAGGGCAGGCGCTCGATGAGCCGCATGCGCTGAAGCTCGCGAGCGACCAGCCAACCCGCCTGGTCATCGCCCGACGGCGAACCGATGCCGATAATCCGCAAAACGATCACAGTCGCTCGGTGGTAAGGCGAAGAAAATGCGTCGCACAAGAGATGCAGGGATCATAGTTTCGAATGACTTTCTCGCAGTGCAGCCGCAGATCCTCGTCACTGTGCTCCAGGCCAAAGGAGAGCAGCGACAAACGCAAGTCCTCTTCGATCCGCGCCTGGTTCTGGCTCGTCGGAGGGACAATGCGGGCTGCGAGAATCCGGCCCTGCGCGTCCGTGCGATATCGATGCCAGAGCAGTCCTCGCGGCGCCTCGGAACAGCCGTATCCGATGCTCGCGCAAGGCGTGACGCCGACGGCCGGCGCGCGGGGCGGCGCATAGTGCTCCAGCAAGCGGTTCGCCTCCGCGATGGCGAAGTGCACTTCGATGGCGCGAACGAACATACTGTTGAACATGTTGCTGCTCGGAAACGAAGGCCCGACCTCGCCGATCAGGCCTTGCAAGGGGGCCGGCAGCCGCTCGCGGTTCAAATTCAGCCGCGCGAGGGGACCCACCAGGTAGCCGGCTCCGCGATACTGGCTCGCGAGGGCCGTTGAATGGACAAGCTGATGTTCGGAGAACTGGCGCTCGAAGTCTTCTGGCCCCACGGCGAGGCCGTCGTCGGCCCCGATATAGCCTTGGTGTATCGGGTATTCCTGGTCGTGTCGCAAGGCGACGCTGACGAAGTTTTGCCGATCGCTGGGAACGGCGATTGCGGCGGTCCAACGCACCAACGCCTCGGAGTCGGATAGCGCGTCCTGAAGTCTCCTGCGCATCGCCACTACGTCCGCTGTCTCGGGGGCTCGGTGGAACCCGCCGACCCGCACGCTCACCGGGTGCACCGAGCGCCCGCCGAGCAGGCGAATGAGGTCGTTGCCCAGCCCTTGTAGGCGCAAGCCGCGACGCACAACTTCGGGGTGCTCCCGCGACATCGCGATGGCGCTCTCGTAGCCGAAATAATCCGGAGCAGCGAGCAGATGGATGTGGAGGCAATGACTCTCGATCCACTCGCCGCAGTACAGCACGCGCCGCATTGTCTGGACCCACGGGTCAACTTCGACACCGAAGGCGTTTTCGAGCGCATTGACCGCGCTGATCTGATAGGCCACCGGACAGATGCCGCAGATGCGCGCGACCATGTCCGGCACTTCCTCGTACGAGCGTCCCTCGAGCGCTTTTTCAAAAAGGCGCGGGGGTTCGTAAATCCGCAGCGCCAGCTCTTCGATTTCGCCGTCGCGAATGCGCAAACGCAGCGCACCCTCGCCCTCTACGCGAGCGAGCGCGGGTACGTCGATTTGCACGGTTCGCCCTTGGCCGTGCGCCGAAGCGCGGGGTGGTGGATCAGCCATTTTCCGTTTCCGCCTTTGCGGAACCCGCGTCGCGAAAAGCCGGTGCCGCGCCATTTATGAAACGAAAGCGTTGGGCTGCTTGCTGGGGCTCCAATCCCAGACCGACGAATCGTCGCCGAAGCGCGTCGGTGTTCGGGTTTTCCGCTGGCCCGTAGCACGCATAGCAGTCGCGGCCAAAGCTTGGACACAGCGCTCCGCAGCCGGTACGTGTCACCGGCCCCATGCACGGCAAGCCCTTGGCAACCATCACGCAGACGGCCTGGCGCCGCTTGCATTCCAGGCAGACCTTGTCGTTTTCTTCCACGGGTCTCACGCCAAAGAGCAGCGCGCGCAGGGCCCCCGTCACTTGGCGCGCGTTGACGGGACAACCCCAGAGTTCCAAGTCCACTTTGACGTGCTCTGCGATCGGTGTCGAGTGGTCCAGCAGACGCACGTATTCGGGTTTGGCGTAGATCGCTCCCACCCACTGCTTGGAGTCAACGTAATTGCGCAACGCCTGAACTCCGCCCGCCGTCGCGCAGGCGCCAATGGTCACCAAAATGCGGGAATTTCCACGCACGCGCTTGATGCGCTCCTTGTCTTCGGGCGTGGAGACGCTGCCTTCAACAAAGGCAATGTCAACTGGTGCGTCCGGGTTCACGGGGCCCGCCTCGGCGAAGTGAGTGAACTCCACCATTTGGGACAGTTGCAGCAGTGTCTCGCCCAGATTCAGCAACGCGAGCTGGCACCCGTCGCAGGAACTGAATTTATGAACAGCGACCTTTGGCAGCGACGAGCTCACTAAAACCCCTTAGAACTGAAGAGTTCCTTGATGCGCGGATAGGCGAAGACGGGGCCGTCACGACACACGAAGTTCGCCCCGTACTGGCAATGGCCGCAATGGCCAACCGCGCAGTGCATGCTGCGCTCCATGCTGAGGTAAATGCGGTCTTCGGTAATGCCGCGGCCTGTCAGGTTCTTGATGCCCGCATGCATCATGCCTTCCGGACCACACATCATTGCAATGGTGCGCGCCGGGATGATCTGCACCTGATCGAAGACCTCGGTCACCAGTCCGACGTGCCAGGGCCACAGCGGGCCGCCATGGTCGGCCGCGAGCAATACGTGGGTATCGGGCAACGTGTTCCAGTATGCGTAGCGCTCGCGCCAAATCAGTTCTTCGGCGTGCTTGACACCCTGAATGATGGTCAGGCGTCCGAAGCGCTCCCGACGCATGAGGATGAAATTGATTACCGCCACCACGGGAGCGCAGCCCAGACCGCCGGTAACCACCAAAATGTCATGACCTTCGGCTCGCTGAAGCGGCCAGCCGTGCCCAAAGGGTCCACGCAGCCCGATGTGATCGCCTTCGCGCAGACGTGCAAGACCCTGCGTGACGCGACCCACCGCGCGAATCGTGTGATCCAGCAGCGCGGGGTCTCGCGGATCGGAGACGATCGAAATCGGAATTTCGCCCACGCCATAGAGGTACACCATATTGAATTGTCCGGGAGCGAATCGATATGCCTCCCGCGCCCGATCGTCTCGCAGGCGCAAGCGCAGCGTGAAGATCGTTGGCGACTCCTCGATGCGGCCAACGATCTGCGCGTCCAGGGGAAGTTTGGCTGGGGTCATTTCTGCGAGGAGCAGATCGCGCCTGCTTCTTCCGTGATATCGATTCCCACCGGGCACCAGCTTATGCAGCGTCCACATCCGACGCATCCACTGCGACCATACTGCTCATGCCACGAGCCGAGTTTGTGTGTGAGCCACTGGCGATAGCGGGTACGCGTATCGGGGCGAATCGTCAACCCGTGAATGTAGCTGTGTCCTCGGGTGAAGCACGAATCCCATTCGCGAAGGTGCTCGGAGCTTCCCCCGTCGAGTTGGGGAACGTCCATTTCGCTGTGACAAAAGCACGTGGGGCACACGCTGGTGCAGTTGCCACAAGACAGGCAACGCTGCGAGACTTCTTGCCAGCGAGCATGCTCCAGGTTCGCAAATAAGGCGGCGCGCAGATCGCGTCCGGGCAGCGTACGGCTTTGCGCGGCGATCGCCTGCTCGGATTGGACTTCAACAGCCGCGAGTTGCTCTGCGTTCGCCGGCGCCGGCCGCAATGCGGCGAGGATCGCCTCGCCACGGGGGCTTCCGGCGGTCGCAACAAAACCCTCATCAAGTTCTGCCAGCGCGATGTCATATCCGCCGGCTGCGCGCGGGCCGTCGCCCGTCGAAGAACAAAAGCAGGTCGATGCCGGGTGGCTACAGTGCACCGCCACTACGAACAGGTCCTTTCGACGGGCGGCATAACAAGGGTCGGGGTGGGCGCCAAGTAAAAAGTGGCGGTCCTGCAGAGCCAGCGCCGCGAGGTCACAGGCGCGCACGCCGATGACGGCAAGCGGCATTTGTGCGGTCATGGCCGATGCAAAACAAAGAGTTCCGTCGCTTTGGCGAGTGGCACGCCATAGCGTCTCGCGCGGCGCAAACAACAGCGGCTTGAGCGCCTGGGGCCCATTGGCCCACGCGAACTGCCGCGCGCTGCCCGTGACGCGAATCCGATAGGACCCGGGCGTCTGCTCGTCAGACATTCCGGCCGGCAGTTCTGAGGCGCTGCGCAAGCGCTGATATGCGATTGCCCCCTCGCGCACCGTGGGCCCGATGCACGCGAAGCCTGCGTCCTCGAGGTGCTGCAAAAGCTCCTGCATGCGCGCGCGGGGCAGGAAGGCGGGCGCGGGATTACTGGTTGCTTGTGTCTCGTCGGGGGGCATCACGGACTGCGACATTTGCCGGGCAAAGGCGACGGAGAAATCATACGGGTATGCACATGCCGTCACACGGAGCTTGGCACATTATGAAAACTGGCCCAAGCGCGGCCGGGCGCGCGCGTGGGCCGCTCTGAATCGGGAAACCCGGGCCATCCGGGACACCAATTTCGCGTTTGGATTCCAGCGCACGGTCGCGTCGCGGTTTGCTGAATTCTCGAGTCGACGCTCTCCTCCCATTACCGCGCGCTCGAAATGGAGCCCTTTATAAATCCTTTTCAAATCATGAAGCTAGTTTCGCCAGACGATACTGGCTTTGCCGATTGTTACAGCTGGCACACGCCGCTTACATGGACGCGTAAACGCTGGGCGTTGCCAGCACGTTGCTTGCAATGCGCTCGTCCCCGAGAGCGTGAGCCAGCAAAAAGGGCGCTTTTTTCTGCGCGAAGGAGTTGCGCGGCGTGGTTTGCTACGTAAAAAAGGACAGGGTTCGTCATGGGAATTCGGGCAGTTCTGATGAGGGAGATTGCCGCCATGGCCGTGTCGCCTCTCTCTGAGGCGCGGTACCGGGTCGCCACCCGGGAGACCTCCACGCGCTTACCGGTTTGCGTGACGCGCGCCGGCGTTCGGAGCACCCGCCGGTCGGACCGCTGGAGGAGCGCGAGCGCCACACGATTGACGAGATCGACCGGGCGATCGAGGAGTCGGAGCGTGGAGGCGACTAGGATGGCAAAAAGGTCTACGAGCATCCTCGAGAGGAAATTTACACCGATCCGGCTGGGCGCTTGCGACGTGTCTGCGGATTGCTGCGCAAGGCTCGTGAAGACCTCGAGCAGCCTGAGGGCAGCCTGTGGCCGCGGGATGCGCAGTACCACGCGGTCGAGCGAATTGATAACGCGATCGACATATCCGAGTCCATCGTTACTGATCGTGAAAGAGTCCCTGAGTGTTGCTACGCGCGTTAGGACACAAACCGAAGGAGAAAGCGCAAATGACTAATTTTCGAAATTTCTTGCGGGTGCAATGGATAGCAGCAACGCTCGCAGCCGGCCTTTTGGGTGCCTGCGTGGTGCAACCCGCGCCTTATCCGGGGCCGTACGTGACCGTCGCGCCGCCGCCGGCCCACGTGGAAGTCGTTGGCGTGGCTCCCGCGCCGGGCTATTTCTGGATCGGCGGATACTGGAATTGGGCCGGAGGGCGGTACGTATGGGCACCAGGACACTGGGAGGCGCCGCGCCCGGGCTATCGTTACGTTCCGCACGCTTGGGTCCAGGAAGGGGGCGGTTGGCGCCAGCACCCCGGGCGCTGGGAGGCGGAACGGCGCTGAGCGCAAGTCGCTCCGATGCGATCGGGATTGCGTTGACCGATCGGGGGAGCAGACTCCTTGCTGATGCAGCACAACTCGCGCCGGCCTATGCCGGCGCGAGCCGTTTTCGGGTGTCCCCATTGGCCGTAAGGTGGCCGTAAGGGCAGATTCTTACGGTTGTAACATCACGGTTTACGCCGAACAATGTGCAGGGGGAGCAGGACATGCCAAGCATTGAATCCGTATTGCTCGAGAAGCGCGTGTTTGCACCCGATGAGCGCGCCACGCGAGGTGCCGCGATTTCGGGAATGGATGCCTATCGCGCGTTGTGCGCGCAGGCGCAGAGCGATCCGGAGGGTTTTTGGCGGCGTCTTGCCATGGAAAACGTGCTGTGGCAAAAGCCCTTCACGCAGGTACTGGACGAGTCCAAGGCGCCCTTTTACCGGTGGTTCGCCGACGGAAAGCTCAACGCCTCCTTCAACTGCCTTGATCGGAACCTGGAAAACGGCAATGCCGACAAGACCGCGATCATATTCGAGGCCGACGACGGCGCGGTAACGCGCGTTACCTACCGTGAACTGCATTCCCGGGTGTGCCAGCTTGCCAACGGCCTGCGCGCGCTCGGCTACCGCAAGGGGGACCGGGCGATCATTTACTTGCCCATGTCGATCGAGGCGGTCGTTGCGATGCAAGCCTGCGCGCGTCTGGGTGTGATCCACTCGGTCGTTTTTGGCGGGTTCTCGGCAAAGTCCGTTCAAGAGCGCATCGTCGATGCGGGTGCGACCTTGGTGATTTGCGCTAACGAACAGATGCGCGGCGGCAAGCCGGTCGCCCTGAAAGCGGCCATTGACGAAGCCTTTGTGATGGGAGGGTGTGACGCCGTTCGCAAGGTCATCGTGTACCGGCGCAGGGGCGAAAAAACTCCCTGGCACGGCGATCGCGACGTCTGGATGGACGATGTTTCGGCGGGACAGTCGGTGGTTTGTGAACCCGAGTGGGTCGATGCGGAGCACCCACTGTTCATACTCTACACGTCGGGTTCGACCGGCAAACCCAAAGGCGTCCAGCACTCCACCGGAGGCTACCTGCTATGGGCCATCCTGACCATGAAATGGACGTTCGACATTCGTCCCAGCGATGTGTTTTGGTGTACCGCTGATGTCGGTTGGGTAACCGGCCACACATACGTTTGCTACGGGCCGCTCGCCGTTGGAGCCACCGAGATCATATTCGAGGGGGTTCCCACGTATCCGAACGCGGGGCGCTTCTGGCGGATGTGTCAGGACCACAAAGTCAGCGTCTTTTATACGGCGCCGACCGCGATCCGCGCGCTCATCAAGGCGAACGACGCGGATGCGGCGACGCATCCGACAAAGTTTGATCTGTCGAAATTACGCATCTTGGGAACGGTCGGCGAGCCGATAAACCCGGAGGCGTGGATCTGGTACTACAAGAACGTTGGCAACAGTCGCTGTCCGGTCGTCGACACGTTCTGGCAGACCGAAACCGGGGGTCACATGATCACTCCGCTGCCCGGCGCAACACCACTCGTTCCCGGCTCTTGCACCTTACCGCTGCCGGGCATCGAGGCTGCGATCGTCGATGAAACGGGGCGCGACGTTCCCAATGGCCAGGGCGGCCTGCTGGTTGTCAAGCGACCGTGGCCGGCAATGATCCGCACAATCTGGGGGGATCCGGAACGCTTCAAGAAGTCGTATTACCCAACGGAGCTGGGCGGCCAACTGTATCTTGCCGGTGACGGCGCCATTCGGGACAAGGAGACCGGCTACTTTACGATCGTAGGACGAATCGATGACGTACTGAATGTGTCCGGGCATCGGATGGGGACGATGGAAATCGAATCGGCCCTCGTTTCCAATCCGATGGTGGCCGAAGCCGCGGTGGTTGGAAGGCCCGACGAGCTCACTGGGGAGGCCGTGTGCGCCTTCGTCGTGCTCAAGCGCGCCCGACCCGAGGGCAATGAGGCCTTGCGAATCGCCAGCGAATTGCGCGACTGGGTCGCCAAGGAAATCGGACCCATCGCCAAACCCAAGGACATACGATTTGGCGATAACTTGCCCAAGACCCGCTCGGGCAAGATCATGCGTCGACTATTACGTTCGCTGGCAAAGGGGGAAGATATTCAGCAGGACGTCTCCACGCTGGAAAATCCCGCCATACTCGAACAGTTGAAAGTCAACCGCTGAGAGCGAAAGAAGGAGCGGAGCCTGACGGTGGGCGGCTCGCATCGAGGCCGCTATTGGGCGCAAACGCGCCGCCTTACCGTCGCGATGCTCCTGGTGTGGTTCCTCGTCACCTTCGTTAGTTCGTATTTTGCGCGCACGCTGAATTTTTCGTTTTTCGGCTGGCCTTTTTCCTACTACATGGCGGCGCAGGGATCCTTGCTGATCTACCTGCTCATCGCCTTCTTCTACGCGCGCTGGCAAAGGGCCCGGGACATGGCGTTTGGCCGCGCCCGCGTCGGCGACCACGACGATCGCGACGACCCAGGACAGACCTGACATTGTCCGATTCCCATCCCCGCAGACGTTCCGCGAGCGCGAATTCGGCGACGGCTGAACGCAGTCTGTTCCGGCTGTTGTGCCGGTACTACGGGCTGTTCACGCTGGGATTTCTCGCCTTTGTCCTTCTGCTGGGACTCGGCGAACAAATCGGTTTGCCTCGCATACTGATCGGCTACACGTTCTTGTTTGTGACCATCGGCTTGTACGCCGGTATTGGCGTCATGAGCCGCACGACCGATCTGGCCGAATACTACGTGGCCGGACGTCGCGTCCCCGCATTCTTCAATGGCATGGCCACGGGTGCGGACTGGATGTCGGCGGCGTCCTTTATCGGTCTGGCGGGCTCGCTCTACCTGCTGGGCTACGACGGCCTGGCCTTTGTGCTGGGGTGGACCGGTGGCTACTGCCTCGTAGCGCTTCTGATCGCACCGTACTTGCGCAAATTCGGCCAATTCACGATCCCCGACTTTATCGGGGCCCGGTATGGCGGCGATTTGCCACGCGCGATTGCCATGATCGCAGCGATCACCTGCTCGTTCGTATATGTTGTGGCGCAAATCTATGGCGTGGGTCTCATCACGACGTATCTGACCAACGTCGACTTTAGCTATGGGGTATTTCTGGGTTTGGCCGGAATACTGGTTTGTTCCTTTTTGGGCGGAATGCGGGCCGTCACCTGGACGCAAGTGGCCCAATGCATCATCTTGCTGCTTGCCTATCTCATCCCCGTGGGATGGCTGGGACTTAAGTACACCAACTCGCCGATACCGCAATTCGCGTATAGCTCCGTTCTGGAGCGGTTGTCTGCGCGCGAACATCAGCTCGCACAGGATCCGCAGGAGCGGGCCGTGCGGGAGATCTTTGAGCGGCGCGCTGCCGATGCCAGCGCACGCATTGCCGCTTTACCTGGCTCGTGGCAGAAAGGGCGCGCAGAGGCGCGCGCAAAGGTCGAGGATCTGAAGGCCCAGCGGGCTCCGCTGCTGGAGGTTCGCGGCGCCGAGCGCGAGTTGGCCGCGTATCCGACGAGTCCGGAGGAAGCGCGCCGCATCTGGCAACAGGAAGCGGTCGAATACGCGCAGCGCGGCAGCCCGCTGATGCCGCATGCCGAGCCATTCTGGAGCGGTGAGACCGACCCCAGCCGAGCCGCGCGCGAGCGAACCGAGAAGCGCTGGAATTTCCTTGCTCTGGTGTTCTGTCTGATGACCGGCACCGCTGCGCTACCGCATATTTTGGTGCGTTCTTACACGACGCCAAACGTAGATCAGGCGCGCAGATCCATATTTTGGGCGTTGTTTTTCATTTTGCTCTTGTACCTGTCCGCGCCAGCCCTCGCAGCGCTGGTGAAGTACGACCTATATACCGCCGTGGTAGGAAGACACTTTAGCGATCTGCCCGATTGGGTAGCGTCATGGAGCCGAATCGGTCCTTCATTTCTGCGCATAGAGGACGTCAACCAGGACGGTGTGTTGCAGTTGGCTGAGATGCAGGTGGGATCCGATATCGTGGTGCTGGCGATGCCGGAGATTGCTGGAATGCCCTACGTGATGACGGGTCTGGTCGCAGCCGGTGGACTGGCAGCGGCGCTCTCGACGGCCGACGGGCTCCTTTTGACGATCGCCAACGCGCTGTCCCATGATTTGTATTTCCGGTTGATCAATAGGAGTGCCTCGCCTGCGCGTCGCGTGACGATGGCAAAGATCTTGTTGCTTCTGGTTGCTTTGATTGCTGCCTTTGTCACCTTGATGAGGCCGGGCAATATCGTCTCGCTGGTCGGGCTGGCGTTTTCCCTCGCCGCTGCATCGCTGTTTCCGGCGTTGGTGCTCGGTGTGTTTTGGCGCCGTGCCAACCGATGGGGTGCCATCGCCGGGATGCTTACTGGCTTCGGGGTCTGTCTGTATTACATCGCGACTCGCTATCCGTTCTTTCAAACCGCACTGGGGTTAGATCCTTCGGACTGGCGGCTTTGGTTTGGCATCGAGCCCATATCCTCTGGGGTCTTTGCGATTCCGATTGGATTTGCAGCACTAATAGCCGTGAGCCTTTTCACGCGCGTGCCTGGCGCGCAAAGTGACGCGTTCGTCGATTTTGTCCGTGCGCCAGAATTCAGTGTGGGTGAAGAAAAAGAGCTCACACCTGGGAAACGGTAGAATTACCCGGCACCTGTCGTGCATGCGGAGAGATGGCCGAGCGGTCGAAGGCGCACGCCTGGAAAGTGTGTATAGGGTCAAACCTATCGTGGGTTCGAATCCCACTCTCTCCGCCAGTCACCGCGTTTTGAACTTCCCCGAATCGACCGCACCGGGTCGATTTTCCCTCTGAAAATCCGCAAAAAAGCCACTTCAGGCGGTCTCTTGCCATTTCACTTCGCTGCGCTGAAATTGATGGGTCAGATGATGGATAATGAAATAGGGCGGAGAATTCAGGTCAAACGAGATGGGGCGCATCGCGCGCGAAATAGGACCGCTGGCCGTGGGGAAGCTTGCCGCCCCGGGCTTGCACTTCGTGGGCGGCGTCTCGGGGCTGGCACTGCAGATCACGGCCTCGGGCGCGCGCTCGTGGGTGCTGCGCGTTAGGGTTGCCGGCAAGCGCCGCGACATGGGTCTGGGGGCGGCCTCGAGCGCAAATGGGTTGGCTGAAGCCCGCAAAAAAGCGCAGGCAGCACGCGACAAGATCCGCGAAGGCATCGACCCCATCGAGCAAGCGAGAAGCGCCCGAAGCCAACTCAAGGCCCAGCGCGCAAGCGCGCTCACTTTCAAGCAATGCGCGGAAAAGTACATCTCCTCGCACAAGGCGAGCTGGAAGAACGAGAAGCACGCGGGCCAGTGGAGCGCGACACTCGAGACCTATGCGTATCCGGTGATGGGAGGGCTCCTCGTGCGCAATGTGGACGTGGCGCACATGACGCGCGTCCTTGAACCCATCTGGCAGGAGAAGACGGAGACGGCATCGCGCCTGCGCGGGCGAATCCAGGCGGTTTTGGATTGGGCAGCGGCGCACGGGTATCGCCCGAAGGGACTCAACCCCGCGGCGTGGAAGGGGCACCTCGACAGACTGCTGCCGCGGCCCAGCAAGGTGGCAAGAGTCGAGCATCACACGGCGCTACCCATCGCCGAGGTGGGCAGCTTCATGGCCGAGCTGCGCAAGCAAGAGGGCATCGGCGCGCGCGCGCTTGAGTTTGCGATTCTGACCGCGGCCCGTTCGGGCGAAGTTCGCGGCGCAACGTGGCCGGAAATCGACCTGCAGGCCAAGCTCTGGACGATTGGACCCCAGCGCATGAAGGCCGGGCGCGAACATCGGGTGCCGCTCTCCGACGCGGCGATCAAGCTCTTAAAGGGGCTCCCCCGAGTAAAAGGTCTTGACGTCGTGTTCGCGGGGCCGCACGGTGGAATGCTCTCCGATATGGCGTTGACGGCGGTTTGCCGGCGCATGAAGGTGCGGGCTGTGCCACACGGCTTTCGCAGCACCTTTCGCGATTGGGCCTCGGAGCGCACGAACGTTCTGCGCGACGTTGCCGAGATGGCCCTGGCGCATGCGATCTCCAGCAAGGTCGAGGCAGCCTATCGGCGCGGGGACCTTTTCGAGAAGCGTCGCCGGCTCATGCAGGCGTGGTCCGATTTTTGCGCCAAGGTGGAAAAGGAGATCGTGAGCCGGGCCAAGGCAGTCAACGCCAGGCAAGCGCCAGTGCCACGTAGGACCGAGGCGCCTCGAGGGCGCGACTGACCGATGCCGAGTCAGGGTACCGAGATCGATAGGATCTTGCCGCTGGGAGTTTGCCCGGCGGGAGTGTCGAATATTCACATGGATGTTTTCGTGCTTACGTGATTTACTGTACTTGCGCTCTTGTCGGAGGGAGCTATGCCGTACAACGAAAACTCACCGCTTATCCGGGAAAAACTTTTTGCGAGACATTTTCCCGTGGTTCGTCGCTTCGAAGAGATGCCGAACGACGCGTTGGTGCCGCCGGCCGTAATTGCGTGTTTGGAAGGCTGCAGCATGCCGACCTTTTACCGACGTGTAGCGGCCGGTTTGTTGCCGGCACCAACGAGAATTGGTGGTTCCAGCCGAGTTCGGGTCGGGGACTACAGGAGAATGCGGGCGACGCGGAAAACGCTCGGCTAAAGCAAACCGTTTTGCGCCGGGCCCTGGTCCGAGCCGAATGGCAACCCGGTTCCGCAGCTACCTTGGGGGCGATGCGGTCGCGCGAAAGGGGAAATGGTTGAAGGCCGAGCGGTTTCGAACAGCGACAACGTTGCTGGCGGGCCTGCAGGGGTGGCTCCCTAGTCAACACCTGCAACGGGCGCTAACCTACGTTGACCGGTCGTTCGCGACCCGAGGCAGCGGACACGCCGAAACGCCGCAGCCGGCCAGGGACGGCCGCTCGCTTTTCCAGGCTCCGCGCTCCTTTGTATTGCGCGAGTTAACATCACGCCCAGGCCCTCGGAGAGGGGTCTGGGAGCGAATCCGCAGATCGTTACGGTATGGCGGGATGTCTCGCGTCGTGGCATCAAGGAGGGGACTCATGCATTTTGGCGCTCTGGGCAAGATGCTTGTCGGCAATATTCTGACAACGGCATCGATTCGGTTTCCTGACAATGAAGCATTCTTCTGTAGTGGAACGCGTCGCCGCTTCACTTTCCGGCAGACGAACGACCGCTGCAATCGACTCGCCAACGCGCTCGTAGCGCTCGGCTACGCGAAGGGCGATGTCATAGCGTTTCTCTCGACCAACCGGGTTGAGGTCGTCGAGACCTATTTCGCCCTGGCGAAGACGGGCATTGTCGGCATTCCGCTCAATTATCGGCTCGCAGCTAACGAGATCGTCGAGCTCATGCGCAGCATGGGTGCGAAGGGAATGATTTTCGAGGAACGCTTCGAGAGCGTTGCACATCACGTCATGACGGAGCTCCCGGAAGTCAGGCAGTACATCAGGATTGGCGGTGACTCCACCGCCAAAGGCTTGCGGTACGAGAGCCTGCTCGAACAATCGCGCGGCGA